>ERZ1292629.1849-Hain-H43-01um-R1-1849-length-19409-cov-34_pt1 | contig 19409 bp, 18 predicted proteins | sample MGYA00564399_ERZ1292629 | MGnify/ENA primary metagenome ERZ1292629 (study PRJEB36523, sample SAMEA6512636) | groundwater metagenome | collected 2019-01-08 | study: AquaDiva: Metagenomics assemblies of 32 groundwater samples | reverse complement strand
CCGCCAATTGGAATTTTGATACGCTATAATCAATACACATGGGAAAAATACATAAAAGTGAGACCTTCATTTTTCTTTTAGTCGCGTTCTCATTTTTAATTGGACTCGCCGCATATGGCCAACTGCCGGATACGGTTGCGTCGCATTGGAACACGTCGGGAGAGGTGAATGGTTCTATGTCGAGGTTTTGGGGCACCTTTTTTGAGCCGTTCGTGGCGCTCGCACTTTTTCTTCTGTTCCTATTTGTCCCGCGCATGGACCCGATGCGGAAGAATATCGAAAAGTTCCGACCTTATTACGACAATGTTATTCTTTTTGTATTTTTCTTCCTCTTTTATCTTTATACGCTCACACTTTATGAAAATTTCGGATACAACTTCGATCTGTTGCGCTTTATCGCGCCGGCATTCGGCGCAATGTTTTTTTATTTCGGCGTAGCGCTCCCGCACACGGAGCCGAATTGGACGCTTGGTATTCGCACGCCGTGGACGATCTCGAATGAAGTGGTCTGGAAAAAGACGCACAAAATTGGGGGAACGCTCTTTAAGATTTCGGGAGTTTTGGCACTTTTCGGGGTGCTGTTTCCGCAGTGGGCTATCTGGTTGATTCTTGCCCCGCTGATTCTTTCCTCACTTTACCTTCTTTCGTATTCGTATTTTGCTTTTACAAAACTCCGCGTCTAAGTTTGACCGATCTCTTATTAGCCGTTAGAGTAGTACCAGAAATTTAACAGCTCAAAACTGGAAGGAGCGTCTTTTGATCGAATTTCTTCAGAGTACCGTAGAATACCAAAAATGGGGGTGGAATGCGGCGACCTTAGGAGCTGTTGCAACTGTTCCTTTCACAATCATTCAAGGGTGGAGTTTTATGGAGCAGGGCCGCGCTATTTGGCGGGAACGTTCAGGGCAATCCGTTTCTGTTGTGATGACCGGATTCTACTTCATTTACTTTTGCGCGTTTTTCATTTATGCGTCTTATGTCCCGAGCATCGCCATGATGTTCAATTGTTTGTTATGCATGCCCGTTTTGTTCATTTTTGCGGGACTCTGGCGATATAAGATCTTTACAAAAATGGAGTGGAAAACACTTGGCATCAGTATGACGGTAATCCCCGCGATGATTTGGCTTCCGAAAGATGCCGTATTGACGGTGCTTTTTGTCGCCGCTTATATTTTTCTGATCCAGCAGGGGTATGAAGTATGGAAAAACGGTCCCGGCGTTTTGGAGCTTTCGTTTATTTTGACCATGCTGTTGTCGGGCGCCTGTTGGGCCGCTTTTTCATATTGGGCGGATCAGTGGCCCGTTTTTTGGTTTACGTTATCAGCCGCCCCTATTTGGTTTCTTATACTCTACCAACGATATACAACCCCGCCGTAAGCGGGGTTTTAATTATCCACAGTATTGCTTGTTTTGGAGCGGGGGGGGGTAGGATACTTAAGTATTCAAAGGTCGATTTGCTAAATTACTAAATAATTCAAATTAAAAATGAAAAAAATCTATCTATCTGCAGGATTTATGGCGATCCTTGTTTTGTTCGGCGGGTTTGTAGCGCAGGTTCATGCGCAAGCTACCACAACGCCTCCCGTCACTATTAGTGTGACAGGCCCAGCCACTCTTACGATTGGGCAAACGGGGACATGGAATGTGAGCGCTTATGATGTGTGGGGCGGTCTTTCATTAATGAAAGTTTCATGGGGCGATGGCACCTATAGCACCTCCACATTATATGGTTCAAGCACGGCAGTTCGCACATTCACGCATAGGTATGGAACACCAGGGACAAAATATATCTTGTTCAGTGTGTATGACACGGCAGGTTTTTCTGCCACAACCACGCGGACGGTCCAAATAACATCCACTTCTACGCCGATATCAACATCAACGCTATACACTCTCACGGTTCAAAAATTTGGGACAGGAGGCGGAACTGCGACAGGCCCCGGAATTTATTGCGGGACGGACTGTACGGAACGTTATGTTGCAAGCACGACGGCTACCCTTAATGCATCGCCGAATAAATTTTCCCGTTTTGCAGGTTGGGCAGGGTGCGATTCTGCAACCGGGACAAACTGTATGGTTCGAATGTATGCAAATCGCAACGTAGCGGTTGGATTTAATCTGATCAATGCAACAACCTCGCCCGCGATGGTGAGTGCATCGCTTTATGAGGCGCTCCAGAGTGAATTAGAGGGGATCAAACAGAGGCTTCTTCAGATTCTTTCTCAACTGAACTAATCAACTTTGTCTTTTGCAAAAACAAACCCCTGCTGAAGCAGGGAGTTTGTTTTTCTGTTACGATAAAAAAGATGATCACGCCAAAGTTTCCGGAGATGTACGCAAAATTGAATACCGCGCAGAAACGCGCGGTGGATACCATTGAAGGTCCCGTCATGGTGGTCGCGGGACCGGGGACGGGGAAAACGGAAATTTTAACGCTCCGGATTGCGAATATCTTAAAGAAAACGGACACGGAGCCGGAAAGTATTTTGGCGCTCACGTTTACCGAGTCCGGTGTGGCATCCATGCGCCGCCGGCTTTTGGAAGCTATTGGCGCGCCCGCCTACTCCGTCACCATTAACACCTTCCATGGATTTTGCAACGACATTATTAAAAACTATCCGGAAGAATTTCCCCGCATTATCGGTTCGCAGAATATCACGGAAGTGGATCAGATTCGTATTTTGGAGAACGTCATCGGAAACCTTCCGCTTCAGGAGATAAAACCGTTTGGTGATACGTTTTATTATGTCCGTGAAATTTTGTCGCGCGTAAGCGACCTGAAGCGCGAAAATATCACTCCGGAGAAATTTTCGGAACTGATACAAAAAGAACAAGTGCGGTTTGAGGCGTGCGAGGACCTCCATCACGTAAAAGGACCCCACGCGGGAAAAATGAAAGGGGAGCACGTGAAAGCATTTAAACATATCCAAAAAACACGGGAGTTTGCCCGTGTGTACGCCCAGTATGAAGAGGAGCTGACGCGCAATCGGTTCTACGACTGGAGCGACATGATTATGGAAGTGGCACGCGCGCTTGAAACGAACGAAAATTTATTGCGGATGCTCCAGGAAACGCACCAGTATATTCTTGTGGACGAGCATCAGGATACGAACAACGCGCAAAATCGCGTGATGGAACTTTTGGCGAGTTTTCATCCAAACCCGAATATTTTTATGGTAGGGGACGAAAAGCAAGCCATTTTCCGTTTTCAAGGAGCATCCCTTGAGAATTTTTTACACTTTAAAAAATTGTATCCGCAGGCGACTTTAATTGTTTTGGAAGAAAATTATCGTTCGACGCAGTCCATTTTGGATTCCGCCCATGATGTGATAACAAAAAGCGCGCTTTTGACGCCGCAACGCTTGAAAGCGATGGCGGGACATCCCGAAAAAACGATTATGCTCTATGCATTTTCGCGCGCCGCCGTCGAAAGTTATTTTGTGGCGCAGGATATCAAAAAAAAGCTTGACGCGGGGGTTGCGCCCCATGATATCGCGGTTCTGTACCGCGACAACCGCGACGCATTCCCGTTCGTGCGGATGCTCGAAAAGATAGGCGTTCCATTTTCCATCGAGTCCGATGAAGACGTTACGGAGGATGCGGATGTGCGGAAACTTCTTTTGATTTTACGCGCCATTGCCGATTTCGGTTCAGACGAAAAAATAGCCGAAGCGCTCCATGTCGATTTTTTGGGGCTTTATCCGCTTGATGTGTATAAACTGATCCAAAATGCCCGCGCCGGGAAAATTTCGATTTTGGAGATCATGAAATCCGAACCGTTGCTGGTAGGCGCGCGCGTGGACGAAAAAGAAAAAATCCAGATCCTGTTTCAGAAGTTTTCGGAGTGGGCACGCATGGCTAAGAATCGTGGCTTCACTGATTTTTTCGAGACAATCGTCCGCGACTCCGGTTTTCTGGCACATCTGCTTTCGCTTTCGGACGCCATCGATAAAATAAACAAGCTGAATGGACTTTTCGACGAGGTGAAATTTTTGATGGAGAAGCACAAGGAATACAGGCTGCATGATTTTTTGATGTATCTGGATACGCTTAGCGCGCACAACCTGCTGATTAAAAAAAGCGCGATCGGGAGCTTTGCAAAAAATATCCGCCTGATGACCGCGCACCGGTCCAAAGGACAGCAGTTTGAGTATGTGTATATTGTGAACGCACAGGATGGGCATTGGGGGAATAAGAGTCGCCGGGAACTCCTGAAATTACCGCTTTCGGTTTTTGCCCTTGATGCCGCAGGGTTCGGTGAGGGGGCGGATAACGACGACGAACGACGGCTTTTTTATGTCGCAATGACGCGCGCCAAAAAAGAAGTGATCGTAACTTATGCGCGGGAGAGCGATACCAAAAAAGAGATGCTGCCGTCGCAGTTCATAGAAGAAATTCGTCCTGATTTGATTCTACGCGCAGAAACGGAGGCGATCGAAAAAGAGTTTGGAGAGCAGAGAGAACTGATGTACCGCGCCCCTGCGGGTGCGGGCGGGAATTTGAAAGAGAAAGAATTCATCCGCGAGCTGTTTGAACGGAATGGACTTTCCGTCTCCGGGCTGAATAATTATTTGACCTGTCCGTGGAAATATTTTTACACGAATTTAATCCGCATTCCGAAAGCGAAGGACAAACATCAGATGTACGGGACGGCGGTGCATGCCGCGCTTAGGGATTTTTTTGAGAATCTAAAAGACCGGGATTTAGGAAAAACCTTTTTGCTTCAGAAATTCCACCACTATCTGAACCAAGAACCGATTTCGGAGAGCGATTTCAAAGAGGCGCTAGGCAAAGGCGAGCACGCGCTTTCGGGGTATTACGATTTTTATTATGCGTCGTGGCCGCGTTCTACTATCAGCGAAAAAGGATTCAACGGGATTATGCTAACGCCGGAGATCCGGCTTACGGGTATTATCGATAAGCTGGAGTTTTTGGGCGCGGGAGCGGAAGTGAATGTGGTGGATTACAAGACTGGAAGGCCGAAAACGCGCGGAGAGATTGAAGGATCTACAAAAGATTCAGAAGGAAATATAAAACGACAACTGGTGTTCTATAACATCCTGCTTGACCGGTACGAAGAGGGAAGGCGTTTTAAAATGGTTTCGGCGGATGTGGATTTTGTGGAGCCGGATGAGAAGGGGAGATACCACAAAGAGCGATATGAGATACTGTCGTCGGAAGTTTCGGAATTGGAAGAGACGATTAAAAAAGCAGGTGACGAAATTTTAAACCTCGCGTTTTGGGACAAACGGTGTGGGGGAAAAGATTGTGAGTTTTGCGCGCTTCGTGAAGTGATGCAATAAAAAACCGCCAATATGGCTAGAATTTGGAATAAACACAAACAAATAAACGCCCCTCTTAAAAGAAAGGTCTTCGTGGCGATGTCTGGCGGAGTGGACTCATCCGTTGCGGCGTTGCTTTTAAAACGGCAGAAATACAACGTGACGGGCGTATTTATGCGCTGTTATAACTTAGATGGATGCGCGGAGCGGGATGCGCGGGATGCGCAGCGCGTGGCGGCAAAAATCGGGATCCCGTTTTATGTCTGGGATTTTGAACGCGAATATAAAAAACGGGTGGTGAAGTACATGGTGGATGGATACCGCAAGGGCATTACTCCAAACCCCGACGTGATGTGCAACAAAGAGATCAAGTTCGGGTTATTTCTTAAAAAAGCACTTTCTCTTGGTGCGGATTATGTAGCGACGGGGCACTATGTTCGGATTACACGCTCGCCAAACAAGTTTGCGAAGAGTGTCTCCGGGGCGACGCCCAAGTCTTACCCTTCGCAAACGTGTCTAGCTTCGCTTTATGTTGCTCGTGATGCTAAGAAAGACCAAAGTTATTTTTTGTGGACGCTCACGCAGGAACAGTTGCAGCACTGCCTATTTCCGATCGGGGGTTATACAAAGCCGCAGGTTCGCGCAATCGCAAAAAAAGCTGGGCTCGGAACCGCAGAGAAGAAGGATTCACAGGGAATCTGTTTTCTAGGTGATATCTCGCTCTTTGATTTTTTGAAAAAGAAGATAAAGGCAAAGAAAGGGGCAATTCTTACAACCGACGGAATAGAGATCGGCGAACACGAAGGCGCGTGGTTTTACACTATTGGCCAGCGCCATGGTTTGAATTTGAACCAGAAACAAGGCGCGCTTAATATTCACGGAAATGTAAAAACAAAACCACATTATGTTGTGGCAAAAGACGTAAAAGAAAATATCATTGTGGTTGCGGAAGGAGAGGAGAACGCCGCGCTTTTCCAAAAAAACGTTAAATTTACGGCAACTCTATTTTCCCCGGCGGTTGCGGAACCGTTGCGGAAGAAAAAAACATTAAGCGTCTTTGCGCGCGTGCGTTATCGTCAGCCGCTTTTCCCCGCAAAACTCAAAAAGAACGGAAAGAATATTGTGTTGGAGTTCAGAAAACCACAGAAATTTGTGGCGCCCGGCCAGTCCGCAGTTTTGTATTCAAAAACAGGAGAGGTCTTAGGAGGCGGCGTCATACGCTTATAATCCATGCTCGCACATAATATTTTCTTTTTCGGAACCCTATTTTTTCTTCTCGGAGTTTTTGGCGCGAGTTTGCACGGAGGATTTTTCATATTGCTTGCAACATTCCTTTTCATTACCACGGCGACCGGCGTGTTTATGAAAAAAAGAGAAACACAATGGCTTTGGCTTGCGGGGCTTTCGATTCTTATTCTTGCGGGGGCATTATATTATGGTTTGGACGATGCGAAATTTCATTCGGTACAGCTCCCGAAAGGAGGATTAGTCGGCTTTTCCGGCATCATTGCGAACGATCCGAAAGTGAAAGAAGACGCGCAGGAATTTGTAGTTCGACTTTCCGAACCTTTTTCGGGCCGCGTACTTTTGAAGACCGCACGGTATCCGCAGTTTGAGTATGGCGATACGGTACGCGTAGAAGGAAAATTATTGATTCCCAATTCTTCGTCCTATGCGCTGTATCTTGAAAAGGAGCGTATCTCGGCAAGCGTTCAGCGTCCCCAAATAGAACGTACCGGGAGCGGAGGTGGACTTCCGTTCTTTCGGACTCTTTTCCAGATCAAACACAAAATTCTGGATTCGTTTCAGGATATCCTTCCCGCCAAAGAGGCGGCGCTACTTAGTGGAATTACACTCGGCGATCAAAGTACATTTTCGGCCGATTTTAAAAATGCCATGAAGCAGAGCGGAACCACCCACCTTGTGGCGCTTTCGGGATATAACATTACTATTCTTTTGTGGGCCGCAATCTCGCTTATGGTTTTTTTCGTGCGCCGACGGGTAGCGGTCGTCATCGCGTTTGTGGTCATGTGTGCGTTTGTACTTGCAACCGGCGCGGAAGCTTCGGTAGTGCGTGCCGCAGTGATGGGCGCGATTGTGCTTTTGGCGGGGGAATGGGGGCGGGCATATGATATCCGGAACGCGGTGATGCTCGCTGCACTTTTGATGACGGTTCAGAATCCGAAAGTCCTGCTTTTTGATGTAGGGTTTCAACTTTCGTTCCTCGCACTTCTGGGAATCGTATATCTAAAGCCTGCACTGCAGAGTTTTATTCCGCAGTCAAAACGGTCAACGCTTCTATCTCTTCAAGATAACTTTTTTACCACCGTTGCCGCCCAACTTGCCGTGATCCCGATTCTTATCCTAAACTTCGGGAATTTCTCGCTGGTGGGAGTCTTCTCTAATTTGTTGGTTCTTGAAGTAGTCCCACTTACAATGGGGCTCGGGTTTCTCGCAGGCGGTTTTTCGTTTCTTTCCAACGTCGTTGCGGTATCAATCGGCTGGCTTTTGTGGATTTTTTTGAAATTTCAAATCATGGTGATAGAGTTTTTCGGAAATTTGGGAATATCGGCGGATGTCGGAATGGGTGCAACGGGAGCGGTCATTTATTACGCGCTTCTCATCGGAATCATTGTCTATGCTGAACGACATTTTTCTAAAACTCACGCCACATAGTAAGAGGTTGTTACTCCTTTTTGCCGCACTCGTGGTTTTGGACGCGGTATTATGGGGTGGGATTTTATTTCCCGGAGCGCAGAATCTTAAAATCCATTTTCTTTCCGTAGGGCAAGGAGATGGCGAATTAGTGGTATTCCCCGGTGGCGCAAAATTATTGATTGACGGTGGGCCTCCGAACGGACGCGTTTTAGAAGAAGTGGGAACGTTGTTGGGGCCAACGGATCGCACGATTGATTTGGTTTTATTGTCTCATCCCCAGCTCGATCATTTTGGTGGGCTCATTGAGGTCGTGAAACGATATCGTGTCGGGGCGCTTTTGTGGAACGGTGAAGAAGGGGTGGCGGGCGGATTTCAAGATCTGCTTCGAGTGCTTCGGGAACGGCAAACCCCTGTGTATGTGTTGGGCCGAGGTGACGCTATTCGGTATAAAGAAAGTCGAGGAGAAATTGTATGGCCGCCGGCAAACTATAGAGGGAAGGATCCGAACGACAACGTGCTGGTGCTCGCGCTCAAAAGCGCCGGATCGGAAACGCTTTTCACGGGCGATCTGGGACGCGAGGCGGAGCAAAAATTCCTTACTATGTTTCACGATAGAATTGATCTGTTGAAGGTGGGGCATCATGGGTCTAAATTCGCCACCTCAAAAGAATTTTTGAATGTCTTGAAGCCCAAAGTCGCTGTGATCGAAGTAGGGAAAAATAACTACGGTCATCCGACGCAAGAAACGCTCGGGCGCTTGAAAGATATCGGCGCGCGCATTTTCCGAACGGATCATGACGGAACGGTCACAGTGGAGGTAGGGGACGGAAAATTAAAATTATTTACACATTCCCGCTGAAGTTGAAGATTTTTTGATTCTTTGTTAATCTGCGAAGTATGAATGAATTCATCACTCCAAAGTCCCCGATGAGGGTAAAATATATTATCGCGATGGCGGCGTTTCTTTTGATCATCGCCGTCTATTTCGGCTGGGTTTCGTACTGGAGTCCGCGGGCGAAAGAAAACAGGGAGTTGGAGCAAAAAATCGAACGTGTGAATCAAGCGATGGCGGATTTTGAGACGGCCATGCGAAATGATATGTATGGCGGCAAAACTCCCGAGGAAACCCTAGCAATGTTTGCCGACGCACTTAAAAAAGGTGATATGGAGCTGGCGAGTAAATATTTTATGCTGGACACGAATACACAAAGTCCTAATTACTTAACCAGGAAGGAGTGGGAGAAGGGATTATCACAGAAAACAACTGGCGAGATTGTGGAAATTATAGGAATTATTTTGAAGGCAAAGCCGTATTTGAAAGACCGACTTTATGAAAGCGATTATAAATTTACATCAATTAATTCTCATGGGAAATTAGTGGCGTATATTGATTTGGAATTAAATAAATATTCTGGTGTTTGGAAAATAGAGAGCTTATAGGAGAATTTTATGAAAATAGGACTAAGAATCATACTCGTTCTTATCATCCTTAGCGTTTTTCCCGCGGGACGCGCTTTTGCGTACAGTATCGATACGCACGCGTATTTAACAAGCGTCATATTCGATTTTTACAATAAAAATTTTTCAGCGAGTAAGCTTCCGGAGGGACTGCGTAATTTTTTGGTGGATGGTGCTCGTCGCGAAGATGATACGCCCCGTTGGATGAATCATTTTTACGACCCCGTCCATAATCAGGGGCTCACCGATTCCACCTTGGGGACTTGGATGAAGTCAAAAGATTGGGCACAGACGGGGACCGAACAGAATAAATTGAAATACAAAGTTCCAGCGGCAATCGCGTCTATTTTGAAAGCTGTAGAAGAGAAGAAAATAAGCACGCTTACTACAGAAAGCGACTTTGAGTGGCGCCAGGCGATCCAGTACTACATTTGGGGCGAAAAAGAGCAGGCAGTGTTTGTGTTGGGGCATATTTTGCACTTAATGGAAGACGCGAGTGTCCCCGACCACACGCGCAACGATCCGCATCCGGGTGATAGTCCGTACGAGAATTGGACCGATCGGTTCACGCTTGCAAGCCCTGACAGTGATTTGCTTTCTAGGTTAAAAAACAAAACCGCTGTTTCTGCCTCTGATCTGAATCATTATTTCGATGGGCTAGCAAATTATTCAAATAAGAATTTTTATAGTAAGGATTCTATTGGTATCGGGGATGGATTCAATTTGCCAGAGCCAATTGATTATGAGAAAGAAGGTTTGTTTCTTTTTGCATTAAATCGTGATGAGGAGGGCAGTTTTCCATTATTTAAACAAGGCGCTGAAACTAGTTTGGTTATAAAAAATCGGGATGAAATTATTTTTAATGCACCTGAAATCATGTCCGCCTACTGGTCCCGTCTTTCTACAAAAGCGGTGCAGTATACCGCGGGAGTGATTGATTTATTTCTTAAAGAAGTTGAGAAAGCAAAAACCGATCCGAGTTATTCAAAAACAAAACCAAAGTCCGCGCTTGCCGAACTTTATGATTCGGCAAAAGGAGCAGTGAACGGCGCTTGGGTGGCAACCGGCGGTTTTTTTATAGAATCTCTGAAGACAAAATTGGCGGAGTTGATGGTGGGCAATAATACAGCGAGCCCCGTATTTGCCGTGCCGCTTGCAAAAATTGTAAGCGGCATCGCGATTCTCACGTCCAGTACGGATGCTGATGTGACGCAGACAGAAGCTCTACAACAAGAGCTCGCGTTGCTGTTGAGACAGTTGGAATCACTGCGACAAAATTCGAATAATTATGATGTTTTGCTTGCTGGCAATGAACCGCCGGATAGTATGGTAGAAAAAATTTTATCAACCAGCACAACTAAAACGACAAGCACACCACCCGTTATCCCGCCCCCGCCTGCTCACCAGATAACTTATGGTGGCGGTGGAGTTTTTTCGAGTCCCAATCCCGAAACGTTGTCAGTGATTCCGCCTGTGACGATTCCGCCCGCGCCTCCATCTGCCGCAAAAAATTTTAACGCTAGTTACAGTTCAAGCACGGCGGATATTATTTTTAACTGGGAAAAATTCGTAGATGACGATGCCACAACAACAGTCGAATATGAAATTCGCGAAACATCCAGTAGCGATTCTGTTGTATGGAGAGGAACAGACACTTCGTTCAGAAAACGAATTAACGAAATCGGCCGCGATTATACATTTACGATCCAAGGATTTCGCAATGGCGAAATCTATCTGGCATCTTCTAAGGCCACCGTTCATGTTCCGAGTTTTCTATCCGCGCTTTATTTTTTTCAAGAAAATGCAACCAGCGCGCGTCAACTTGAAATCCGCTACGATTCGTATCCTTTTGTGCCGGATCTGTACTGGCACACACCGAATACGACGTATAAGATTGTGATGTTTTATCTAAATAGTGAACCGCCGGAGGGAGACGAATTTGTGAACCTTATGCAAGGATTTGAACCATCCGACCGATCTCATCTTCTTACGCTTAATTTCAAGCGCTGTTATAACAGTTACACGCCGGGTGATATCGTCATATTTCCCGATCCCGGCGGAGTGTGCGGCTACGGAGGTCCGTACACGGGCGCGGTAAGCGGTGACGAACGGGAAGATAACCGCGTGTTGCTTTCGATTGTTTTGCCGGATAAAACATTCACGCCGGATGATTATGTAACCGTAGCGTTTTATGCGTTTTTGGATTCGGGTCCCGCATCCGCATTTCAGCGCGTGGCGGTGGATAAAACGCATTATCATTTTCAAACCTCGAAACCGCCCTATCGTACGCCCGCACCGCCGTCCGATCTTCAATTCATGTTTAATGAATTTCATTCCGTATTGGACGTCTCATGGTCGGTAGCGACTGACCCTGATTCGCGTGACGAGAATCTTACCTATGAATTCAATCACACGACTTCTTCTGTTTTTGATGTCGCAGAGTGGAAACCGACTCGTAGCAGTTGGGATAGAAATGTCAGTGTGCCCGTGGAACCGGGGAATACTTATCATGCGGGGGTTCGCGCAATTGACGAACATGGGAATATTTCAGAACCGATTGTAAGAGATTGGAATTACCCGGATGGATTTGTGCCGCTCCCGCATCAGCGCGCGCACGGGACCGATATTGGTAGGTTTGGATACGGACAAAAAATTTTGATGCCGCGCGATGCGAATATTAACGGCGTTACATTTTGGATTGGGGTAATGCTGAATTATATGACATTTTCCGTCACGTATGCGGATATTTATTCCGACAGGGATGGCGCACCGGGCGATTTATTGGTGAGTAGTGAACCGATACGGAAAACGTGGGTAACGTCTGGCACAGAAGTAGCACATATGGAAGATGCGGAATCTATTTATGAGTTTAGTACGTCCACTCTGTTACGCGCCGGTGAGGCATATTGGATTATTCCAAGAATTGGGGCTGGAAATCAGGCGGGTTTACATGTACTCGGTTCCGTGGATAACCCTTACGCGGATGGCATATGGGGAGATGACCTCACAAAAGATGCATATTTTTTCTTGCGCGAAACAGAGTAGAACGAAAGAGTAAGGTAAGAAGTGCCATTAGCCAAAAATTCCATCTTAACATATGTTAAGATGGAATTTTTGTAACAGTCTTTTGCGGGAAATTTTATTTTATTCGCAACCTATCCGATCACGGTTTCCCGGTACGTCCGTTTTTCAAAATCAAATTCGTAGAACTTCATGTCGTCTCCGGTGCGCATCTGGATAATCCCCGTTTTTTTGGCGGGGAGCATTTGGAATTGTACCGTGCCGGTGATGGCGCTTTTGGGTGGCATGGAGCTGAATGCTCCGGTAATGGCGACGGGGGATTGATTATCGCCGTTTAGATCCACAAGTTCAAAAAACGATTTTGTGTCGAGCGCGCTGTAGGAACTTGCCTGGCTGGTGAACACTTTAATAGAGAGCGTGAGCGTGCCGTCCTCCGCTCGCGCGGCGGATTCCACCGTTACGGAAAGTGATGTCTGCGGCGCAAGAAGTGGACTCGAGGATGCGGTGAAAATAATTGCGGTCGGGATCTCTACCGTGCTTTGCGTTGGGGTGGATGTGGGAGCAGGCGCAGGAGGATTGGTCGGCGCGGGCAGGGTGGGCATAGACGGTTGTGCCGAGGCCGTATTTTTTTGTTCCGCAAGCTGTAAGGCGAGCTCCAGATTTTTCACTTCGCTCTGGAGATTTCCGATTTTATCGAACATAAAGAAAAATCCGGTGAGCGCTAACATCGCAAACACAAGTAAAACAATATAGGGTCCCTTGTCGGTGGTATTCATGTGTTTCATTTTAGCACATGCACGCCCGACACGGTATAATAGAGTGCATGGAAGGAATGATTATCGCGTTTCAGGTGGTGGTACTTGTGTTTTCTGCCGTGGTGCATGAAGTGTCGCATGGGGTGATGGCGGAAAAATTGGGCGACCCCACGGCGCGGCTGGCCGGACGTCTGACGTTGAACCCCTTGAAACACCTGGACATGATGGGTTCGGTAATTTTGCCGTTGCTTTTGATTTTTTCCAAAAGCCCCTTAGTCTTCGGTTGGGCAAAGCCGGTGCCATACAATCCCTACAACCTAAAAGACCCCCAAAAAGGAGGGGCGATGATTGCCGCCGCCGGGCCACTTTCGAATATCGCGATCGCGGTTGTGATGGCGGTTTTCTACCGTGTCGCGGCGGGATTGTTACCCCTTACTTCGCCTGCGTTCCCGCTCGCAGAAATCGTGATCTATATTAATGTCATGCTTGCGATTTTTAATCTAATCCCCATTCCGCCGCTCGATGGCTCCAAACTTTTGTATCCGTTTTTGCCGGCACTGTCCCCGCAAACGATGGCGATGCTCGAACGGTACGGTTTTCTCTTTGTTCTGGCATTTTTGCTCTTCTTGGGCGACGTCATTTTATATCCCCTCATTCGGATTGTGTTCGGTTTCTTGACAGGGGTGTGAAAATTGACAAATTGAAGGCCAATTCTATATACTGACTCCTGTTTCAGCACGTTTTAGCGATATGCCGACTATTCATCAATTGATCAAACAAGGACGGACACGAACGGCTTCCAAAGCGAAGGCCCCGGCGCTCCGCACTTATTTTAATTACATTCAAAATCGGCCGGTGGATTCCGCATCGCCTTTTAAGCGCGGCGTATGTTTAAAGGTGTTTACCACAACCCCGAAGAAGCCGAACTCCGCGTTGCGCAAGGTGGCGCGCGTGCGGCTTACGAACGGCATGGAGGTAACCGCTTACATCCCCGGAGAAGGGCATAACTTGCAGGAACACTCGGTGGTGGTGATCCGCGGCGGACGCGTAAAGGACTTGCCGGGTGTGCGGTATCATATTGTGCGCGGTATTTTGGATACTCAAGGCGTAACGGCACGCAAACAACAGCGATCGAAGTACGGCGCAAAACGCGCAAAGAAATAAAATCACATGCGTAAAAAAGGATATTTCAAAAAACGAGAATTTAAAGGCGACTTTATGTACAACCGCGTGGATGTCGAAAAGTTCGTGAATTATTTGATGAACGACGGCAAGAAAAGCGCCGCCGAGAAAGTGTTTTATGGGGCGTTAGAAAAAGTAAAAGCGGCTGTGAAAGAAGAACCGATCAAAATATTCGAAAAAGCGCTCGAAAACGCCATGCCGATGGTAGAGGTTTCATCCCGCCGGATTGGAGGAGCGAACTATCAGATTCCGCGGGAAGTCAGGCCCGAACGGAAGTTTTTTCTTGCGACGCACTGGCTGATCACGGCCGCGCGCGCTAAAAAAGGGAAGCCAATGGCAGAGCGATTAGCAGAAGAAATCATGGCGGCGGCAAAGAACGAAGGGACAGCGATCAAAAAGAAACAGGACATGCACCGCATGGCGGAAGCAAACCGCGCATTTGCGTCGCTGATGCGCCGGCCGCGTCCCGCGCCGTAGGATTAACCTCCGTTATGCCACCAGAGGCTTACGAAAAATTTTTCCAGGCGGAGTTAACACGCGAAAAAGAGACCTACTATAATCAAGAAGCATTCAAGGAGATTGAGCCCGCCTTTTTGAATTTGGTAAGAAAGTTAAGAACGGGGATCGAGGAGGGAAAGTTTGATTTTTTGATTTCCGATGATGTAGACGGACGTATTGTAACGTTAGCGCTCAAAAAGATAATTCAGAGATTAAATTCTACTATCAACCCCCAGACTTTTTTCTTTCCGTCGAGACGCAAGGGCGACTACGGAAGCTTTTTACGATCGGAACAGAATAAAAGGCTCGCGGGGTATTTAAGTGAAGCGGCAAAAAATGCTCATAAGCCTTTGATTATCACAGAACATGTTCATACCGGCGATACCATTAGAAATATACAAAATTTTTTGAAAGGGCAGGGCATCAATGATTTCGCAGTCGCGGTTTTGTGGGCGAGTAAAAACCGAAGGAAAGACGGCGCAAATGAAAGCACTGGCGATGTTTTTATTGGGGAAGAGCGGGAGCGTGATGTTTCGATCCCAAGAATAGATTTTGGGTCAGATATGTTCAGTGGTGTTGAAAAAGTTCAGCCAAGAGAAAAAGGAGATACAATAGAACTGCGGCGCCGCGAACTATTAAATTCGGAAGATGTAAAAGATGCTCGTGAAGACGTAGATCTTTTAGTTCAAAAAACCATAAACGCACTTACAAACGAGGAAGTAAAAGATCAGCATTAGCTTTTTGAAGAGTTCTATGTATAATAACAATCGGTTCTCAATAAGTGCCTAGCCGAGAAAATAATAAAATCGGCTCACGAAGAGCCGATTTTATTAACAAATTTCATAGTGAACGAAAATTATTCATAACAAGACCCATTCCAAAGAGTGATACCACAAGCAGGAATATAAAAAATTTTTGTTTTCGCTCTAATGCCGCCTTTTCCGGGTTCTCGATGTATACAGAAAATGATTTCTTTTTCTCATCACATACAGCATATCCGACGATACCGATCACCATGACTAGCCCTGACATTATTAAGAGAAAAATTCCCATGGAGCCCCTTCTTATTTATTTAGAGAATTAGTTTTCAGGTACTAGAATAATTATAATTTAAAATTTATGCCACGTCAATACCCAATCGAAAAAGTAAGAGATATCGGAATTGTAGCGCATATTGATGCGGGGAAAACCACCGTATCCGAGCGCGTACTTTTTTATACCGGAGTATCCCATAAAATCGGTGAGGTGCACGAGGGGGACACCGTAATGGACTGGATGGAACAGGAGCGCGAGCGCGGTATTACCATTACGTCCGCCGCGACCACGTGTTTTTGGACGCCGACCTATGAGAAAGGCGATAAAAAGTTTGAGCATCGCATCAACTTAATCGATACGCCGGGGCATATTGATTTTACCGTTGAGGTCAAACGGTCTTTGCGCGTACTGGATGGTGCGGTGGTGGTGTTTGATGGGGTGGCAGGCGTGGAGCCGCAGTCCGAAACCAACTGGCGGTACGCCGACGAATATGGCGTTCCGCGCATCTGTTTCGTGAACAAGCTTGACCGCATGGGGGCGGATTTTTATGCCGATATGCAGTCCATTCATGAACGCTTGACGCCCTACGCGGTGGCACTCCAACTGCCCGTGGGGATCGAAGACGGATTTTCCGGAGTGATTGATCTGTTGAAGATGAAGTATTTTGAATTCGAGGGCGAGAAAGGCGAAAAGGTGGTTGAAAAAGAAATTCCGGCGGGAATGAAAGAAAAAGCCGAAAAATATCGGCATATTCTGGTTGAAAAAATCGCAGAAACCGACGATGTGCTGATCCATAAATTTTTGGAAGGACAGGATATTTCCGTAGACGAGTTGAAAACGGCTTTGCGCACCGCAACACTTAAAGTGAAAGTAATTCCGGTTTTTTGCGGTTCAGCTCTAAAGAACAAAGGAGTGCAATTAATGCTCGACGCGGTGGTGGACTATCTGCCGTCGCCCGATGAAATGCCGGCGACGAAAGGGATCAACCCGAATACGAACACCGAAGAAGAGCGCCACCCGAAAGATGACGAGCCGCTCGCGGCGTTGGCATTTAAAATTGCCGCCGACCCGTTTGTGGGGTCATTAACATTCGTGCGCGTCTATTCCGGCACCTTGAAACGTGGCAGTTATGTATTGAATGTCAAAAAAAATAACCAAGAACGCATTGGGCGCATTGTCCGCATGCACGCAAACCACCGCGAGGAAGTAGAGGAAATTTACGCGGGTGATCTTGGAGCGATTGTGGGACTAAAAAACACGACAACAGGGGATAGCTTGGTGGATCCGGAGCATCCGCTTACGCTTGAACGTATTGTTTTTCCCGAGCCCGTTATCTCGATTCGCATCGAGCCAAAGACAAAAGCCGACCAGGAAAAGATGGGACTTGCACTGCATCGGCTGGCGGATGAAGACCCGACATTCCGTGTGAGCGGAGATGAAGAAACCGGTGAAACGATTATCGCGGGTATGGGCGAACTGCATCTTGAAATTATCGTGGATCGCATGAAGCGCGAGTTCGGCGTGGAGGCAAATGTGGGGCGTCCGCAGGTTGCGTACAAAGAAACGATTAAAGGAAAAGCGGAGGCGGAAGGGAAATATATCCGCCAGTCCGGCGGTCGCGGTCAGTACGGTCACGTGTGGTTGCGGGTGGAGGCTATGGAGCGCGGGAAGGGGTTTGAATTTTTGGACGAAATTAAAGGGGGAGCGATTCCGCAGGAATTTATTACACCGATCGAAAAAGGCGTTACGGAAGCGCTTGCAAAAGGCGTACTCGCCGGGTATCCGCTGGTGGACTTGAACGTGACCGTGTTTGACGGGTCGTATCACGATGTGGACTCGTCGGAGTTCGCGTTCAAGATCGCAGCATCCATGGCGGTGCAGGAAGCTACGCGAAAAGCAAAACTGGTACTGCTTGAGCCCATTATGAAAGTGCAGGTTACCATGCCCGCGGACTTTTTGGGCGATGTGACCGGCGACCTTTCTTCCCGGCGGGGGAAAATTACGGCGATGGGAGAACGCGGAACGACGCGCGTGATTGATGCCGAAGTACCGCTTGCCGAGATGTTCGGATACGTTACGAATCTGCGTTCTATGACACAAGGCCGCGGCAATTACACCATGGAGTTTATGAAATACGATGAGGTTCCGAATAATGTTGCGCAAACTATTATTGAGGGTCGCATGAAGAAATAGTGTGGTGATATAATAAAAGCATGGTTAAAAAACTCATTATGGTTAGTTTGATCAGTGCGCTCATCTTGCCGATTTTGGTTGCCGCACAGAACACTAATACAACGTGAGAGTATGGCATGGCATTTGAGTTTTATATTGCTAAGACAGCCGGAATTTGTTGGGGCGTAAAACGCGCAATTTCGGGCGCGATCGGGAAAAAACGGAAAGCAGGGGAGCCGATTTTTGTGTTGGGCAATTTAGTGCACAATCGTGATGCGGTAGAGGATTTAGAGGAGCAGAATATTCATGTAGTCAGCAATGTTGAAGAAGCGCGTGGAGAAACGCTTTTAATTACCGCGCATGAAAAGTCTCCAAATGAGATCGCGGCGGCCCGTATGGTGGCAGATACAGTACTCGATATGACCTGTCCGATTGTGGAAGATCTTCATAAAGCAGCGCGCGTACTTAAAGAAGAAGGCCGGCAGATTGTACTGATCGGAATGCGCGCGCGGCGTCACCCAGAAGTGGATGGCGTGATTGGACTGCTGGAAGGGGAGGTTCACATTGTTGAAACTCTGCGCGATGTAGAGTTACTACCCCTCAAAGCATTTACTCCCGTGGGAATTGTGGTTCAAACGATTATCGAGGGACGGGCTAAAAAGTAATCGCATTCCGCTGGAATCACCGGCGGATTTTTTTCATAAAAAATCCCCCGCGACTGGCGCAGGGGATAGTGAAAGCCCGGCATCTTCAAGCTTCAGATGTTTTTGAGAAGCGTGATAAGATTCCTTGTGACATACACCACATTGCCAGTGACGGTGCTTTCAAGTTTTAACCAATCCCACCCCGAATTTTTTGTTTCCTCACACACTAATTTTGTAGGCAAAGCTGTATTTTTATCGATCAGCCTGTATTTTTTCAGCAGAAGCGGATCGCATGCCGCAAAGTCGTTCACCGTACCAACCGGCACAGAATATAAGCCTTCGCACCAAAAAGCACATTTTCCTCGCACGTGAGGAAGTTTACGTTGCGTGAAAAGACGAGCGTCACATGCATCTTTCGTTAACTTGCCATAAAGGGAATACATGTACCACTCACCATTCGGTTTTGGTCCTGATTCTTCTTGTCTGAATTTTTGGATGAAGAGGACGATGATGAATGCCAGCAATATGAATGATATCAAAGACAGCGATTCCATCTAAAATCTCCTTTCAGAGAAAAGTTATTGGATTTTTAATTGTTTAGTTTCTGTGTATAAGTATATACCTGTATACCAGAAAAGTCAATAGTCGGGGGTAATGTGCAAGGACATTTGGCACCATGCGGAATATGCTCGGTGAATGGCAAT
>ERZ1292629.1847-Hain-H43-01um-R1-1847-length-19435-cov-13_pt1 | contig 19435 bp, 21 predicted proteins | sample MGYA00564399_ERZ1292629 | MGnify/ENA primary metagenome ERZ1292629 (study PRJEB36523, sample SAMEA6512636) | groundwater metagenome | collected 2019-01-08 | study: AquaDiva: Metagenomics assemblies of 32 groundwater samples | reverse complement strand
ATTGGCGGAAGAGGTGGGATTCGAACCCACGGGCCTCCTTTTGAGAGGCCACGGTTTAGCAAACCGTTCCGTTAACCGCTCCGGCACTCTTCCATATAATCTTTATCTAAATTAACACACTCTTTTGTTTCTAACCACTTTATGATAGGGTCAAAATCGGTTTTGGGTGTTTATCAGTCAGGTCTTTGAGTTTGAAAGGAAGCAACGATGGCAACACAAAATGCGACCGATCGGGCGTATGTCAGGTTAAGTTTGTTGGGTAACGAGATTCTGTCTGCCAGCCAGCAATTGGCAACGATGAAGGGAGAGCGCTCTAGACTCATAGAAAGCATCAGGAATAGTGTCTCAGCTGGCAATTCATCCGTCGATCCGCGGCGAGATCTTGTTTTCTTGTTGTTCGGTCCGGAGAACGATCCCGTTTTGCAGGCGTTGATTGAGCTGGATTCTCGGCTTGAATTATGCCTGGGGCAATTGATCCTGACGGTGACCGAGAAACACAAGCCGCCAACACCGCGCGGCGGGGTAATTCTTGAATCGCCGTCGTACCCGTACCAACCGCCACCGCTCCTACCGGGGAAGACGAGAGTGCTGAAACTCGGAGTGCTTAACGGCAAACGATTGATTGTTAATTGCCGGGAAAGAACTTGCTCCCTGCCGGTCGCGCGGTTCCTTGAACGGCGCTCCACCGTCCAATTTGGTGTGAACGGACTGGAAAATCGGGTCTTTCCGATTCGGTTGATTGACAGCCCTTGCCCGATTGAACTGCAATCAACCCTAATCACTTCTCAAACGAACGATTTAACAATTGTCTGTGGAGGTTTGCCGGCCGCGCCGATCCCTCCAGTTTTTATCGGCGACGGCGCGGTGACCAAATGGATGGAAGAACACCGGCTTCATTTCAACACCGGCGCCATTCCAAGCCCGTTTGTCGGCTTGTGCGAGCAATTGGACTATCGGCTCGTCTGACCCGTCTTGTCTCTCATGGGTCCCACTTCGTTAATCAACAACCAGTGGGACTTTTTTATCCGCGGGCAATCGTTAAGGCCGAAACCGCGTTCGCGCCGGCCCAGCGCAAAACGCGTTCGGCTTCGGCCAAGGTGCCGCCGGTGGTAAAAACATCGTCAATCAAAATTATTTTTTGACCGGCGATTTTTTCCGGTTCGCGAACGGCAAAAACGTTTTTTAAATTGGCCAGCCGCGCCGCGCGGTTTTTGACGGAAACTTGAGTCGGCGTGTCTTTAATTTTAATGAGCAGATCGTCAACAAAGTGAAATTTTGCCGGCGCCGAATCGGCAAACGTCTTGGCAATCACCGCCGCTTGATTAAAACCGCGCTCGCGGCGTCGCGCAGCGCTTAAGGGGACCGGCAGAACCAGCCATAATTTATTTTCCGGCCGGGAAAACCGCTGGCCGAATCGTCGGTATAATTCCTGACCAAACCGGATTCCGATTCTTTGGGCGCCGCGATATTTAAATTGCCAAATCGCGGCTTTGATCGCCGGTGTCTGGTAAGCATAAAGCGCGCCGCCACCGGCGGTCACTTCTTCCGCCGGTGGCAAATTATTAAGACAATAATCACAAAGATCAAAACCGCGCGCGCCGCAACCGAGGCAAACGCGCGGTAAAATCAAATCAATCAGCTGATTGAGCGAACTGTGGATAAATGAAGACATTTTAATGGTATACTTAACCTATGCTACAATACTTTAGTAAAGTATTATGGCTACGGCAACCGCATTCGCTAAATTTCTCCATCTTGATCACTTAGCTCTTTGGCAAAAAAAAGATCAGCGAGTGGTGGGCTTGGATTTTGGCCACTCGTCAGTGAAGGCGGTGCAATTACGGAATGAACAAGGTCGGGCGGTGCTGGAAACTTACGGCGAGATTGCCGTCGGTCCCTACGGCGATCTGGCGGTCGGTCAAGTTTCCAATCTCACGAGCGCTAAAATGGTGGAATTGCTCGGCGATCTTTTTCGCGAGGCCAACATCAATGCTCAAGCCGCTTCGGTGGCCATTCCTTTGCGCTCCAGTTTGCTCTCGATCATTGAGTTGCCTCCGGCTTTGAGCGGCTCAAAACTGGATAAAATTATCCCGTTGGAAGCGCGAAAGTATATTCCGGTGCCGATTTCGGAAGTGGAACTTGATTGGTGGGTGATGCCGCGGGTCGCCGATCAGTCGGCCGGCGAAACCGGAGGAAGAAAAACGGAAGTGCTGATCGCCGCCATCCATAAGGAAGTCATTAGTCGCTATGCCGAATATCTGAAAGCCGTGAATTTGACGCCGGCGTTCTTTGAGATTGAAACCTTCAGCGCGATCCGTTCGGTTTTCGCCGGCGAGCGTGGCGCGACCGTCATTCTGGATTTCGGCGCCGGCACCACCAAGCTAGCCATTGTGGATTACGGCATCGTCCGGCTCTCGCACACCATCAGCAAGGGCGCGCAAGACATTACCCTGGCGCTGTCACGGTCGCTTGGCGTGCCGTTCGCCAAGGCCGAAGAGATTAAACGCGCGGTCGGTCTGGTGGAAAATTACGAGGGGCAGAATCTGTCCGGCTTGGTGAGCGCGATTATTGAGTATATCTTCGCCGAAGCGCACAAAGTGCTGACCGTTTATGAGGCGCGCAAGCGGCGGTCAATTGAGAAAGTGATTTTAATCGGCGGCGGAGCCTTGCTCAAGGGGTTGCTGGAATTGGCCGGCCGGAATTTCGAAATACCGGTGAGCCTCGGCGAGCCGTTTGCCCGAGTGGAGTATCCGGCTTTTCTTAACGAAGTGCTGACAAAAACCGGTCCCGGTTTCGCGGTGGCGATGGGTTTGGCCTTGCGTCATCTGGGGAACGCGGAGTAGTTAATTTTTTATGGCGAACGAAATTCAATCATCATTTATTCCCAAACAAGTTTTAACGAAGGAGGCGCGGCCGCGCGCGGAACCGTTCGGTTTGTTTTTTGTATTAGCCGTTGTAATTTTATTAATTACCCTGTTGTTTTTCGGCGGCGCGTTTGTTTATAAAAATATGCTGGCGGCGGAAATCAATCGTCCCTGTCCGTCGGCCAATGCCGATTCAGTGGCCGGTTGCGGTTTATTAGCTTCAATTGATGTCCACCGGCGGGCGATTGAAGAAGAGCAAATTTTGGCCATTGAAACTTTGAATAAGCAACTGAAACGCGCGCAATCAATCCTTAATGAACACCGCACTTTTCTGCCCATTTTTAAATTTCTGGAGGAGCAAACTTTAAAGTCAATTCGCTATACTAGCTTGACGCAGACCGGCGCCAGTCTAACCTTGCGCGGCCAGGCGCGCGATTACGAAGGCGTGGCGCGTCAGTCCATTGTTTTTATGGCGGCCAATCGGGACATTGAAGATTTTGTTTTTTCCGATTTAAGCGCCGATGCCGCCGGCCGGGTTTCCTTCAATTTGAAACTAGATCTCAATCCGAAACTCTTGTCTTACAGTGAAGCTCTAATTTCGTCCCTACCATGAAAATAATTTTACCCTTCTTAATTTTAGGTTTAGCGGCAGTCACCTTCTTTTATTTCACGACCCCGATTCTTCAGGCGATTGACACCCTAAAGATTCAACAGAAAAATTTGTCGGTGGTGTTGGACAACGCAACTGAATTTAAAAAGCAACAGGATAAGTTGATTGATCGCGACAATCAGATTGATCCGGCGGATAAGAAAAATTTGAATGAATTTTTGCCCAACAACATTGATAATGTCCGTCTGATTATTGACATTAACAACATCGCCAAAAAATCCGGCCTGATTGTCCGCAATCCGAATATCGTCAAGGCGGAAGCGAAAGAAGGCGAACCGCCACCGTCAACTGACGCAACCGCCGGCGTCAAAACCACCGACCCTTCCGCGGCCATCAGTTTTTCGGTTTCCGCTTCTTACGAAACTCTGAAATTATTTTTATCCGATTTGGCGCGGAGTTTACGTTTGGTTGATATTGAGTCGCTGTCTTTCACCGCCGCGGAACGGAATCTTTACGATTATCAACTCACCCTGCGGACTTATTGGTTGAAATAATTTTATTTATGACTAAACGCGCCATTTTTCGTCTAATCCTCATCGTGGTGGCAATCATCGCGGCCTTTTTTGTTTATCGTTTTGTATTTGTCGCCGGTCCGCCGCCCGAGACGCCCGGCGTGGAACCATTATCGTCCTCAATCAACCCCGCCGCGCCGGTAGACGATCAGTTTTTCAAATTATTGGAGCGGGTGCGGGACATCCAATTGGAACCAGAATTAGTCTTCAATCATCCCGTCTGGAAAAGCTTGGAAAATTTCCGGCGCGAATTAGGCGACGAACCTCGCGGTCGACAGAATCCCTTCACGCCGCCGGGCGCTGACGACCTATTAGTTGGTGAATCGGCCTCAACCACACTACCTGGCGCCGCCTCAACCACTCGTGGACGATAAATCAAATCCAATTGATTTGACCGAGACTGACCGAATCGTTCCGGTTCGAGAGGTGCCGCCGGATCATCAAATTCCGCCGGAAGTTTTAAACTACATTTCCCGCAACTCCGTGGCTTATTATCAGTTCGTGCCCTTGCGGTTTTACGAGGGGGTGCTGGAAGTGGGGATGATGGATCCGAACAATCTGGAAGCGCGCGACGCGCTTCAATTTATTGCGTCCAAACTCGGTTTTCCGTACAAAATTTTCCGCATTTCTCAAGCCAGTTTCAATAATGTTTTGAAAAGTTACGAGGGATTGACGAGTCAGGTCTCCAAGGCCTTAAGCGATCTGGATGTGGAAATTGAGAAAGCGAAAACTGAAGGCGAGGGCCGAGGCGTGGCGTTGCCAGTTACCCCCGGCGCCGAAAACGAAGCGAAAATCATTGAAGAGGCGCCGGTGACAAAAATTGTCGCGGTTATCCTGCAACACGCCACTTCCGGTTCCGCGTCCGACATTCACATTGAACCGGTGGGCGACCGCGTCAAGGTGCGTTTCCGGGTGGACGGCGCGCTTTACACCTCGCTCTTTTTGCCCAACGCCGTGCACGACGCGGTCGTGGCGCGGATTAAAATTCTGACGAATATGAAGCTGGACGAGCGGCGCAAGCCGCAGGACGGCCGGTTTTCGGCTCGGATTGAGAACCGGAAAATAGATTTTCGGGTTTCCACTCTGCCGACTTATTTCGGCGAGAAAGTGGTGATTCGGATTCTGGATCCGGAACGGACGTTAATCACCTTGCCCTCGCTCGGTTTATCGCCGGGTAATTTGGAAATTATCAATCGGGAAGTAAAGCGGCCCTTCGGGTTAGTGCTCGTGACCGGACCGACCGGCTCCGGTAAAACCACCACGCTGTATTCAATGCTTCAAGAAATTGACCGCGAAAAAAACAATGTCGTGTCCCTAGAAGATCCGATTGAGTACAATGTGCCCGGCATGAACCAGTCGCAAGTCCAGCCGGAAATTAATTTCACTTTTGCCAACGGTTTGCGGTCAATTTTGCGGCAGGATCCGGACATTATTATGGTCGGGGAAATTCGCGATTCGGAAACGGCCAAATTAGCAGTGCAGGCGTCACTGACCGGCCACTTGGTTCTAGCCACTCTCCACACCAATAACACCGCCGGCGTGATCCCGCGGTTGATTGATATGGGAGTGGACGCTTATCTCATTCCGGCCACCCTGATTCTCGCCATTGCCCAACGTTTGGTGCCGACCCTGTGTCAGGAATCAAAAGAAGCGGTGCCGATTGAAGATTCAATCAAAGCGATGGTGGATAAAGAATTGTCTGATATCCCCAAACATTTCCGGGATAAATTGAATGTGCCGGCGGCGGTCTATCGGGCTAAGCGCTCGGCCACTTGTCCGGGCGGGACCAAAGGTCGGATCGCGGTGTTTGAAGTGTTGGAGATGACTAAAGAATTGGAGCAGATTATTTTGACCAATCCGTCGGAAACGGAAATTACCAAGATCGCCCGCGCCAACGGCCTATTAACCATGCGCGAAGATTGTCTTTTAAAGGCTTTTGAGGGGATTGTGCCTTTTGAGGAAGTGAGTAAGTTGTAGCCCATTAATAATGTAGTATAATTAATCGGTTATGGAACAAAAAATTTTAATTGTTGACGATGATAAGTTCCTGCTGGATATGTATTCGCTCAAATTCAGCGAGAGCGGTTTCGTCGTGGAGACGGCTTTATCCGGCGCCGAAGCTTTGGAACGATTGGCGGCTGGTTTTGAACCGGCGATTTATCTGATTGACGTCATTATGCCGGAAATGGACGGTTTCAAGTTGATTGAAACCTTGAAAGAGAAAGGCAAGTTGCCGCGCGCCGCGGCGATCATTCTGTCCAACCTCGGCAATAAGGAAGATATTGAGAAAGGACTGGGGTTGGGAGTGGACGGCTACATCGTCAAGGCCTCAGCGACGCCGTCGGAAGTGGTCAGCAGGGTGAACGAAATCGCCAAACAGAAAAAGCCGAAAAATGAATGATTACAAACGCGAGCTGGAAGATTTAGTTTTAATTGTCGCCAAAGAAGGCGCCTCGGATTTACATTTGACCGCCGGTCGGCACCCGACCATTCGCGTTTCCGGCGACCTGATTCCGATTGTCAAGAAACCGATTTTAACGGCCGAAGACACGATGGGGCTGGTGCTGGAAGTTTTAAGCGAACCGAACCGGAAGTTGTTTTTGGAGCAGAAAGAAATTGATTTTTCCTACAGCGCCGCCGCCCAAGTCCGTTTCCGCGGCAACGCTTTTTATCAGAAGGGATTCGTCGGCGCCGCTTTCCGGCTGATTCCGACCAAAATTCAAAGTTTGGCCGAACTTAATCTGCCCGAGCGCCTGGTTGATTTCGCGCGCCGCGAGCAGGGCTTTTTTCTGGTGGTCGGCCCGGTCGGGCAGGGCAAATCCACCACCCTCGCCTCAATGGTTCAACTGATCAACACCGAGCGCGCGGAACATATCATCACCATTGAGGATCCGATTGAGTATATTTTCACTTCCGACCGCTCAATCATTGACCAGCGCGAAGTGCGGTTTGACACGCGCGGTTTCCAGACCGCCCTGCGCTCAATGTTCCGGCAGGATGTGAATGTGGCGATGATCGGCGAGATGCGGAATCCCGAAACCATCAGCACGGCGGTGACCGCCGCCGAAACCGGCCACTTGATTTTGTCCACCCTCCACACCAATTCCGCGTCCCAGACGATTGACCGGATTATTGATTCGTTTCCGGCCAATCAACAGCGGCAAATTCGCGTCCAATTGGCCAGCTCGCTGATCGGCATTTATTCGCAACGGCTCATATCGCGCGTGTCCGGCGGTTTGATTCCGGCCTATGAATTATTGATTAACAACACCGCCGTGGCCAATTTAATCCGCGAGGGTCGGACGGCGGAGATTGACGTGGTGATTGAAACCGGCTCGGAGGAGGGGATGGTGGATTTGAACCATTCGCTGGCGGAATTGGTTCAGAGGGGCGACATTACTTCCGAAAACGCTTATCGTCACTCGTTGAATCCGAAAACTCTGGATCGATTATTATAGTATGATATTTAATTACCAAGCGACCAACAAAGACGGCCAAGAACAGAGTGGCACGGTGGAGGCGCCGAATGTCAATCTGGCTATCGCTTCGCTTCAAAATCGCGGCCTGATTATTGTTGACATCAAAGCCGAGGGCGCCGGCTCGTGGTTGACGCGGTTGTTGTCGTCCAGTCGGGTGAAAAACAAAGATGTGGTAATGTTGTCGCGCCAGATCGCCACGCTCTTTGAGGCCAAGGTCTCGGCTTTGTCCACTTTCCGGATGCTGGCGACCGAATCGGAAAATCCGAATCTGCGCCGCATTTTAACGGAGATTACCGACGACATCAAAGCCGGCGTGCCGATTTCCGACGCTCTATCCAAACACCCGAAAGTCTTCTCCGATTTTTATGTTCATATGGTCGCCGCCGGCGAAGAGTCCGGCAAAATTTCCGACAACTTTAATTATCTGGCCGATTATCTGGAACGGGCCTACGAATTGTCGTCCAAAGCCCGCAACGCCCTGATTTATCCGGCTTTCATCATTTTATCCTTCGTCGGCGTGATGATTTTGATGCTCACCTTCGTCATTCCGCGTCTGACCGACATTTTAAAAGAAACCGGCCAGGAGATTCCGATTTATACCAAAATCGTCATCGGCATCTCCGACTTTTTCGTCAATTACGGCGTGTTTTTGTTTATTTTATTAGTGATTCTCGCGGTGTTTGTCACCCGTTATGTTAAAACCAACATCGGCAAAGCCAGCTTGTCCCGTTTCAAACTGGCCGTGCCTTATATCGGCAACCTCTATCGCAAAATTTACCTCTCGCGCATCGCCGACAATTTGTCTACAATGCTGACCTCCGGCATTTCCATGGTCCGGGCGATTGAGATTACTTCGGAAGTGGTGGACAACGAGGTTTACCGGGGAATCTTGATTGAAGCCGGCGCCAATCTGAAATCCGGCTCGCTAATCTCGGCGGTGATGTATAAGTATCATGAGATTCCGACGATTATGGTTCAAATGATGAAAGTCGGGGAGGAAACCGGCAAACTCGGTTTCGTTCTTCAGACTCTATCCCGTTTTTATCGCCGCGAAGTGGAAAATGAAATCAAAACGCTGGTGGATTTGATTGAACCGGCGATGATCGTAATACTCGGCGTGATGGTCGGTATCTTGCTCACCTCGGTCCTGATGCCAATCTACAATTTAGCCCAAGGAATCTAATCCGCCGATGAGGCGGATTATCCACACTTGCCATTTTCCGGCTCGTGCTATAATCCCTATATGGCTAAAGAAAAAAAGAAGGTCGAGCTTGAAGACTTAGCCCTGATGGTTAAGCATGGTTTTGACGCGGTGGATGAAAGGTTCAAGAAAGTGGATGACCAGTTTGAGAAAATAGACCAACGGTTTAATGAGATTCATCAAAGAATGGATCTGGAATTTGGCGCTATCCGCTCGGATATTCGCGATATTAAAGGAACTCTTGGACCGTTGGTTCGAAGTATGGCTTCATTGGAAAATGATTTCTCCAGTTTGCGTATCCGGGTAGCTTATCTTGAGCAGAAAGTCGGTGTGGAAAAGTGATTTGCGCCGATTTATTTTATTGAGTATTATTAAAGCCAAACCAAAAGTCGAAAAGTTATTAATTATTATTAAATGATTATGAAAATTATGAATTTGAATTTTAAGAAAGGTTTTACCTTGATTGAATTGCTCGTCGTCATCGCCATCATCGGTATTCTGTCGGGGATTGTGCTGACGAGTTTGGGCAGTGCAAGGAATAAGGCGAAGGATGCGTCGGCGAGCGCATCTATGTCTTCCATGCGATCTCAGGCAGAGTTAGGTGCTAATAATAGTGGAGAGTATGTTATAGCTCTTTGTAGTTCTACTGCGACAGGAGGTCTTAATTCTTTGGTTACCGCAGTGAATTCCCAGACAGCAACTTACGATGTATCTTGCGGAATGAGTGGTGCGGATGCTACCGCTCTTAACGCTTCTTGGGGAGCGGCTGTCGAGTTAAATAATAGTACTGTATATTGTGTTGACAGTACTGGTTTTTCTGGAATTACGATTGTTGCGGCTACAGCGGGTGATGATGGTGCAGTGGAAATTGCAAGTGGTTATGCTTCTACTGATGTGTTGTGCAATAACTTGTAATCAAAGAGATTTTAGCCACTATCGAGGATTTTAGCCTCCGGCAAGGTTATTTAGCCTCCGGCAAGGTTAAACCTTGACAAAGAAAATCCCCGCCGTGGCGGGGATTTTTAGCCACTGGCGAGGATATAGCCACTGGCGAGGATAGTCCTCGCCAGTCAGAAAATCCAGCAAATGCTGGATTTTCTTTGTATTATCCCACTGTCAAGGATAGTCCTTGACAGTGGTGGTGTGGGGCGTAAACTGGGAGTGATGGAAAGAAAATTTAGTTTCGCCTCGGGGGAATATTACCATCTCTATAATCGTGGCACCGAAAAACGCATCATCTTCTTGGATTATGGCGATTATTTAAGATTTTTGATCTTGCTTCACGTTGCCAATTTTCGTCAGACTGTGCAGTTGAGTGACTACTGTCAAGGACTATCCTCGCCAATTACAGCACTCTGGTTGCGTTCATTTGGAGACAAATTGGTTGATGTCGGCGCGTATTGCCTCATGCCGAATCATTTCCACCTTTTGATCAGAGAAAAGGAAAATAACAAAACACCGGGGATACCGCAATTTATGAAAAAGTTGCTGACCGGTTATTCAATGTATTTCAATAAAAAACATACTCGAACCGGACAACTTTTTGAGGGTACTTTCAAGGCTACGCACGTTGATAACGACACTTACTTAAAATATCTCTTCGCTTACATTCATCTTAATCCGGTGAAAATCAGCGACCCCAGCGGCTGGAAAAATAAAACTATTCGCCAGCCGGAAACAGCCAGAAAATTTTTAACCAACTATGAATATTCAAGCTATCCGTATTATTCCGGACGGACCAGACCATCCGATTCAATTATTAACAACCCCAAAGCTTTCCCGGATTATTTTCAAACCCGCCGCGATTTTGACGAATTTATCAAAGACTGGGTTGATTTTTCCGGTGAGTAATTGGCGAAACCACTGGCGAGGACTATCCTCGCCAGTGGTTACTTGCCAGTGGTTAGGAAATGGTCTAAAACAACGCGCGCCAACTATAAGCGCCGCTAATTGGCGCGCAAACCTCTATTGTATCGGTCCCTCCCGCTCCTTGATTGTACCATAACATCCCGCGATAGCTTGCGACACAGGACGGTTTGACCGCTCCCGCGGTATTATTGTATAAAACAACCGGTCCTTGAAAGTAGTTTTTTGCTGTGCCGGTTTGATAGATGCCATAGACAGGATTTGAAAGATTAGCAGTGTTGGCTTGCGCGCGGATAGCCGCAGTATATACAAGCCCAGTAGACCCCGGAACCTCGCTATAAAGTCCATAGACTTCGTTAATACTAGGGGTACTTCCTCCGCCTGTAACTTTAATCCCAGATTTTCCAAGCACAGTTAGTTTAGTATCGGTCGTCGGTGAAGTAGCATAACTGGAAATCACCACATCCGTCCCATCGTTGTAAATAATGCGATTAGTTACCCAATTAGTGCCGTCATAACGCAAAGTATGACCACTGGCCGGTGTGCCACTGATGGTAAAAGGATTATAATTAACACAAACCCAACCACCCGCAACGCCACTCCAGAGCCAGATTTGACCGGCAGTTGGTGGATTACAGTCAGCAAAATCAAGACGGCCGCTCGCTGGATTAACACTTAAATTTGTAGAATCGGTATCTATAAATTTCCATTCGGCTAGACCATCCGCATTCATTGAAGTTAAAATTTTACCCATTGCCGGAGCGTCGGTCGGCGGCGTTCCACGAATTCTGATTTTACCAGCCACATCAAGCCGGGCGGCAGGGTCCGGTGAGCCTAGGCCGATAGGTGGCGCGTAACCAAATCCTTGGCCCTCATTGGGGGGGCTGTCGGCTCCCTCCGGTCCGATACCGATTCGCCCGGTACCGTTGCCGTTGGAGTCAACATAGATGATGTTACTCGCTTTCCAAGCAACGTCATTGGTGTTTTTCAAAATTTGGCCATCCTCTCCCGTCGCTGTTATACCAACTTCCGCTGCTCGCCATTCTACTTGTCCAAAGTCATCGGCGGCGGTTAAAACCTTATTTCTAACTGACTCCGAGCCGAAGGGGTATATTCGTATTTTATTAGCAACTGCGATAGGAACGATATTAGTTTCCCCAGTGAATGTTACTTTACCGCTGGTAAAGGATACTATGTTGTTAAAAAAATCTGTGTTGCCTTTAAATATTGTTGGGTAATACTGGTCTATACTTTCAATTTGCGTTTGCCCTACAAATTGTGTTTGGCCAGTAAAAAGACTTGTACCACTTACTTCTAGTTGGTAAGGGAGAGTCAGATTTAAAACATTACCTATGGCTAAATGACCAGTTTTTTGTTGACTACTGTTAGACACATTAATCGGTGGGTAGCATCCTAAATCATTAACACTGCAACCAGTCGGTCCTTGGCTTGGATTTTGCCAAGCTAACGCCGGAATAATTATCAAACCCAAAAAAACAACCAACGCGACGATAAAAATCAAATTTTTTGTATTCATAAGTTTTTTCATTCAAGTTATTCTAACATTTTTCCCGGCCGGAATGAAGCTAGGGGCGGTTGTTGATAACTCGAGCTAGCTTTTAGGTTCTAGCTTTTAGAGACGAGTGCTATAATGACACTATGGTAATTATTTACTCCGCCGTTATTTTTATCTTCGGTTTAATCATCGGCAGTTTTTTGAATGTGGTGATTTACCGTTACGGCACGGGCTACACCGTCCGTGGCCGTTCGGGCTGTTTGATTTGCGGCGCGCCGCTGAAATGGTTTGAATTGATTCCATTATTGAGTTTTGTCATCCAGCTCGGCCGCTGTCGCCACTGCCGGCACCGCATTTCCTGGCAATATCCGCTGGTGGAATTGCTGACGGCGTTATTGTTCCTCGGCGCCTACTGGCGCCTCGGTGATGTTTTTAGTCTGTTGCTCATCGCCCACTGGGTGATTTTAAGTTTACTTGTCGTCATTACAGTTTATGATTGGCGGCACAAAATCATTCCGGATCACTTTGTCTACGCTTTCATCGCGCTCGCTTTGCTTCAAGCGGTTTGGCGCGGCGAACCGTCCGGGGCCGTGGTCATCAGTCTCATTTTCTTTGCCGGTTTCTGGCTTTTATGGTTCGCCTCGCGCGGCCGCTGGCTCGGCTTCGGCGACGGCAAACTCGCGCTCGGCCTCGGTCTGTTTTTGGGCGCGCCGGCGGCTTGGTCGGCGCTGATTCTCGCCTTCTGGCTCGGCGCGCTCGTCGGCCTCGCGCTGGTCGCTTGGCGGAGTCATAACCTGAAAAGCGAAGTGCCGTTCGCGCCGTTTCTCATCGCTGGCGCCGTATTGGTCTATCTATTCCAATTTGATGTCTTAAATTGGGTGTCGTTCTTATGATCCTAAAACCTGAAAATTTAAACCTAAAAGCTATTTCTGGCTTCTCCCTCATTGAAATGATGGTCGTGCTCACCATCTTCGGCATTATGACGGCGGTGGTGCTGGCCAATTTCCCGGCCTTCCGCGACAAGACCGCTCTGGATTTAATTGCCCAAGAAATCGCCACCACCATCCGCCAGGCACAGGTCTACGGCATTGGCACGCGCTCGGCGGGGGCGGATCCCAGTACTCAATTTTCAGCTTATGGTATTTATTTTGATTTAAATCCCGCAGTTTTGGGCAAGAAAAATTTTTATTTGTATGCTGATAAAAATCCAAATGACGGGTACAGCGATGAAGACCCAAACAGCGTGATTGAAAATTTTGCGATTCGCGGCGCGGCGGAAGTTAAAGAACTTTGTAATGATTCTAACGATTGTACTCAAACATTAGACATTCTTTTTCAACGTTTTTATCCGGAAGCAAGTTTTATCAACAATCCGGGTTCCAGTTATGTTAAAATAATTCTGCGATCAACAAGGATAAATGACACGCGGTCGATTGAAGTTTGGAATACCGGCCAGATAGTTGTTAAACCATCATGATGAATCTAACGAACCTAATGAAGCTAAAAGTTTATCCGACGATGAGGCTGGCTAACAAAGCTGGCCACGCCCGCTTTCGCGTTCGGTCCGGCTTCACCCTGATTGAAATTATGGTGGCGGTGTCGCTGTTCGCGATTGTGGCGGTGATTGTCTCCGGCGCTCTGGTTACAATCAGTGATGTTAACCGCAAAGCCCAAGCGATTAAAATCGCGATGGATAATGTCAGCTTCGCGATGGACAGTATGGTGTTTAATTTGCGGGAGGGGGAGGCCCATAAATGTTCCGGCTCCTCAGCATGTACTAATGAAGATAATATTGTATTCGTATCCACTCGCAGTAAAAATGAGTGTCTATCGGGATTTAAAAGATACATAGGATATCGTCTTCAAGGTGGTCGTATTCAAACAGGTTCTTTGTGCGGGACTGTCGGGTCTACACCGACTGAATATAAAGACATAACTTCTTCCGAAGTTGATATCAGTAAACTCGGTTTCTATATTCCCGATCAATTATTGGGCGCGGTCAGAGTGACAATGATAATAGAGGGGCAAGTCCCCGGTAAAACCCAAACTAATTTTTACCTCCAGACCACAGTTAAGAAAATTTGATTCAATTATGAACAATTATTTGATTAAAAAATCATTAACTTCCCAGGGTTTTACTATAATTGAATCTTTGGTGGCTATTACGATTTTAATCGTTGGCGTTCTCGGTCCAATGACGGCGGCGACGCGCGGTATTACCGATGGTTATTATGCCGGTAACCAATTAATTGCCACTTATTTAGCGCAAGAAGCATTAGAGCTCGCAGGCGCTCAAATCATAAATGATCGCGAAGATTCCCAGGCATTTTTAAATGGTTTTGATAGTAGTTGTTTGACTAGCAGCTGTGCCGTGGCCATTATCCCAACAAATATTTCCTTTAGTTTCTCTGCTTGTACTGGTGCCAATAATAATTGTAAAATGACTTATAATACTACAGGTGGCTTTTATGATTATAGTAGTGACAGTGGCCAAGAATTCACTCGGACTCTTAAAATAACGCCAATCCAGACGGATAAACAAGCGTTACTGGAAGCAAAAGTTACTTGGTTTAATAAAGCAGGGACACCCGAAAGAAATATAACCTTATATCGTTATGTCTCTAATCCATAATAAAAATCAAAACCAAGGTGTCGCACTTCTATTTGCAGTGTTAATGGTTAGCATCGTCCTGACTATTAGTTTGAGTTTGTTGAATATCACTTACAAGCAAATCATTTTGACGGCAGTAAGTAAAGAGTCACAATTGGCTCATTTTATCGCCATAAGCGCTTTAGATTGCGTCAGATTTACCAATGAATTAAATAGGACGATTGATGGTGTGGACACAGCCGCTAATCCATTTGGACAACTAGATGTTTTTACTTCGCTTCTTAATGTTCCGAACCCTATGCCAACAATTGGCGTGGAAAAATTTGCTTGTGCAGAAGGGCCCAACCCAAAAGTTATCTCTGCTGAAGTGGACGGAGATGAGGGAATGCCACAAGAAGTCCTTTCAGGAGGATTAGAAAATGCTCATTATGTAACAAGTCGCTATAAATTAACTGGTTCGGGTGATTTATCGGGGTTATGCGCGAAAGCGACAGTAGTAAAAGTCTTGTCAGGTAATTTTGCCGACGACTACGTACTAGAACCTGGCGGAGGAGGCTCAGATGTGGGAAAAATTTTTTATAGCGTGTCTGGACAAAACACCTGCGACACATCAAGCTCGCGTTTGGTGGAAAGACGGGTCCGCACTAGAATTTAGTCGAAAAATTTTCGTGATCTTACGGACCGACATCCGACACTTGATATTCAAATCTGATGATAACTTCACCCAAACCGGCCTTTAATTTGATTCGGTAAGGTGAGCCGTTGTTGACTCTAGCCGATTTGTCTGGAACTTTAACAGAAAAATCGGCTGTGGAATTAGGGCCGATATTAAAACAGAAATTAGGTCGGCAATCCCTGCCGGTAACACTCCCCCCATTACACTGGACCCTGCTCTCGGTATTAGTCACTGTGTTGATGTCTGTCCCGGAAACTGAAACGAATGATTCCACACAAACATTGGCGGGGATTGCGGAATTGTTAGATATAACAGATTTGTTAGATGTCGCTGGTCTTCCAGCATCTTGATAGACAATCTTGATAAACTTTGGGCTGGCGTCTAGACTAATTGCCTGATTAGGATCATAGAAGTTCACTGTTACTGATCTGCCGCTATCACTACTCATTGTAACTTGGCAAGTGTCAGGGGTGGGGTTAGAATCGCACACGCCAGTTTCCCAGTTAAAACTGTAAGGCACTGTATTGAGAGGTGGTATCAAGTCAGGCAGCGCCTTGAGGGTAACAACTGTGCCAATCAGATAAATGGCACTGCATGAACCATCGCTAGCTCGGCAATTAACGATTGAAGGTGAGGCCGGAGATTGTGAATCAACCATCCCTTTATTACCACCTGTATCATTCCCGTTAACGTAAACGGTCAAGGTGGATTGGCTGTTATCTTTCAACTTAATTAGGCAAGATGCTTCACCAATTCTGTCGAGGTTATCAGTTACCATAACCCTCGCCCTCTTTAATGATCCGACAGCTAGATCTGAGGCAGTAAAAGTTTTGTTCTCGGAATTTATGGAATTACTAACAGTATTCAAAGCGTCAACATCGCCCGGTATGTTATCTTGGAATCCACAACCACTGCCAGTGCCCTGACCCCAACAAAATTCGTAGGGAAAAGCGGGATTACTATTACCAACTGTCACAGTAAATGTGACCTGCTCGTCGATATTGATTGGGTTGTCTTCTGTTATTTCCGTTCCCATTGCATCGTAGGCATGACACTCGGCATTAAGACTATTTACCGAAACACAAGCGTTAGTTACGGCTCCCGACAGATTTTTGGGACAAAAATTAATCCATCCGACATTTGTGGCTCCCCATGCAAAACTACCACCGGAACCGTCGGCATCAAATTCACCAGTACTGGGATTAAAAGTTACGCCATAATTAGGACTAGTGCCGCCTAAATTAATCCAACCATCCCAACCACCACGCGCGGAATCTGGTTTCAAACCAAAATCATCACTCACATCAGAATTCCCAGCACAACCAGTTTTGAAAACAGAACAAGCACGGATCCAGCCTGTTACTAAGTTACCTGCTATTTGGGCGCTAGAGCCAGTCTGACCGGCTGGCAAAGCATTGCCATCAACGCCAATAATCGGATCGAATCTAATCCATCCGATATTCGAACTCCAGGCATAACCAGCAAGGGTTGTCCCTGAACCAGATAAAGTTACCGGGTAATCACCATCATCATTATCCAAGTCACTGTCCATTTGGATCCATCCGATGTTTGAACTCCAAGCAAAACCAGATAAGATTTTTGAAGTATCACCTAAAACACTTTGCGGATTAAAAAAGACATAAGCGGTAAAAAGAGACACGGTGATGAACAAAATTAGAATAAAAAAGGGCCAGCGGGCGAGATATTTTTTCATTACCCCTAATTCTATCACTCCCCGTCAAGAAAATAACTTTTACTTATCCACAGTTCGCCAGAAATTATGACAGATTAGAAACTGGGAGGAAATTCCTCCCAGCATAATAAAACTGATATTGATTAGTCGCTGGTTTTTCACTAACATAGGTGTGTGAATAGTCAAAATCCGGCCGAACGGATTGCCAAGTTGCGCGAGACAATCAATCATCATCGCTATCTTTATCATGTTTTAGATCGGGAGGAAATTTCGGCGGCGGTGCTGGATTCGCTGAAACGGGAATTGGTTGAATTGGAAACGGCGCATCCCGAACTGATCACGCCGGATTCGCCGACCCAGCGCGTCGCCGGCGCGCCCTTGTCCGAGTTTAAAAAAATCACCCATCGCGTGGCGCAGTGGTCGTTCAACGACGCGTTCACGGCGGAGGAAATGAGAGAGTTTGATGGGCGAGTGAAGAAAGTTGTAAATATACCTATGTCAAGGTTACCTATGTCAAGGTTAAACCTTGACAGTCCAACCTATGTGGCGGAATTGAAAATTGACGGTTTCAAAATCGTGCTTACCTACGAAAAAGGCGTTTTGCAAACCGCCGCGACGCGCGGCGACGGCAAAGTCGGCGAGGACGTAACCGCCAATGTTCGGACAATGGAATCAATCCCGTTGCGTTTGAACGAGGAAGTGAGCGTGGTGGTGGAAGGCGAGATTTGGCTGGGGAAGAAGGAATTGGCGCGAATCAACGCCTCCCGCCGCCGGCGGGACGAGCCGTTGTTCGCCAATCCGCGCAACGCCGCCGCCGGCACGATTCGCCAACTGGATCCGAGAATCGTGGCGGCGCGGCGGTTGGACAGTTTTATTTATGATTTGGCCGCCGCTGATTTTCCTTTACCCGCGACGCAAATGGAAGAATTGGAACGGCTCCGCGCGCTCGGTTTCAAAGTCAATCCGCATTTTCATTTTTGTCGCGACATAGAAACGGTGATGGCTTATTGGCAGAAATGGCAAGAAAAACGGGAAGGTGAGGATTATGGAATTGACGGTTTGGCCGTGAAGGTCAACGAGCGCGAATTTCAAACTGCGCTCGGTTACACCGGCAAGGCACCGCGATTTGCCATCGCCTTTAAATTTCCGGCTGAAGAGGCGACGACGGTGATTGAGGAGATTATTTTCCAAGTCGGCCGAACGGGGATTGTGACGCCGGTGGCTAAACTGCGACCGGTTTTGCTCGCCGGTTCAACGGTGGCGCGCGCGACCCTCCATAACGAGGACGAAATCAAGCGGCTGGATTTGCGCTTGGGCGACACGGTGATCGTGCGCAAGGCGGGGGATATTATTCCGGAAATTGTCGGCGTCCTGAAAGAATTGCGCACCGGCCAAGAAAAAAAATTCCACTGGCCGAAATATCTAGCCGAAGCGGACAGCCGGCTGGAACGGAAACCCGGCGAGGCCGCTTATCGCTTGGTGAAAAAAAATTCCGTGGCGCAACAACGACGACGTTTTCACCACTTCGCTTCCAAAATCGCCTTCAACATTGACGGTCTCGGGCGCAAAATGGTTGACCGATTATTAAAACACAAACTGATTGATTCTTACGCGGATATTTTTTTGTTAACTTACGACCGATTGATTGATTTGCCGCGGTTAGCGGACAAGTCGGTGAAGAATTTATTGGCAGCGATTAAGCGGGCGCGAACGATAACTTTGCCGCGTCTCCTGATCGCCCTGTCCATTGACGGCGTGGGCGAGGAAACCGCGGAATTATTGGCCCAAAATTTTCAAACCCTGACCAATCTGCAACAAGCCGATCAGGTTAAATTAGAAAACATCACCGGTGTCGGTCCGGTGGTCGCCCAATCAATTTATGGTTGGTTCCGCGATTCAGACAATCAGATAATGCTCAAAAACTTGCTGAGGCGGATTAAAATTCAACCGATGGAAACAAAACCGTTGACGACGGGAAAACTCGCCGGCAAAATTTTTGTTTTCACCGGCACCTTGCCAACATTGGCGCGCCCGACGGCTAAACTTTTGGTGAAAAAAGCCGGCGGGCGGGTAGTGGAGACAGTTTCTAATAAAACTGATTTTTTGGTCGCCGGCGCCGACCCGGGCGAAAAATTAATTAAAGCGGAAGAATTTGGGGTCAAAATAATAGACGAAGCGGAATTTCAACGTTTGCTTAAGTCGTGATAAAATAAATTGATGATCAGCCAAGCGGAATTAACCTCGCTCGCGGCGCTGGCGCGCCTCTCGCTTAACGAAGCGGAACAGGCGACTTTAATTCATGACCTGGATGCCATTCTGGATTATGTGGGTCAATTGAAGGAAGCAA
>ERZ1292629.162-Hain-H43-01um-R1-162-length-69570-cov-7_pt4 | contig 19439 bp, 15 predicted proteins | sample MGYA00564399_ERZ1292629 | MGnify/ENA primary metagenome ERZ1292629 (study PRJEB36523, sample SAMEA6512636) | groundwater metagenome | collected 2019-01-08 | study: AquaDiva: Metagenomics assemblies of 32 groundwater samples | reverse complement strand
AGCATCATTGGCGGAAATATACGGCAGACCGTCAAAGAAAATTTTATCGTTCATGAGATGTCCGGACGCACGACTTATCTAGTATTCTAGTCCTAAAATCGGACAACCTGTTGATATCGAGTGCAAAAATGTGGGGATAAAAAAATATTAAAAAATTCGAAATAAAAAACTCTCTTCAACCAGAGCTCCAGAACGTAAACAAAATCGAAATACTCCTAGGAAAGCTTAGAATTTGATCAGGATCGGGCGTAATTAAAAAACTCCATACTCATGAGGAACATAGTCTTGTTCGCACGAGATACGTATTTAAAGTAAATCTCGGCTCGGTTGGATAGATCTCCGACACAAACCCGGAACCTGTTTACTGTCACTTCTTAAAGAGAAATACGACGACCCTATTGTTCTCTCCTATAAACGATCTCGGAGACAAAAAGATTGCGGAGCGCATCAACAACCGGACCAAGGACGGTGAGCGTACCGGGGAGAAATGCTCCTCTTTTGGTACTGCCGCCATTTTCAGGGTTAGAGCCGGCATACGTGGGGTCTTTCTTCAACAGCACAAAGCTCCCGACCGCCAAGATAGCTAAAACTACCGCGGCTCCTCCCAGCGTTGTGTAGAATGCAGCCTTTCCGGGCTTGCGATTTTTACCCTTTTCCTCGATTCTTTTTCCACGATAATGCTCGTGGGATTGGCCGGGGGGGGGTTGTTTGATCCGTATCGGTATGGTCGTGACATCATCTTCTGAAACGGCCGGTAACTCCTCTTCTGCCGTATGCCTTACGGGACTGTTATCCGGTATAAGTGGTATAAGATCACTGGTATCGCTCGTGTACGTAAGATAAGGTTTCTCGGCGTAGTTGGACAGATCGGAGAAATCGCCCCCCTGCCTTGGATTTGCTCCGGCCATAGTATTTTGTGGTTCTGAAGCACCGTCCTTTTTACGCGATATACCGACAGATTCCGATTGTACAGCTGCCAAAAGCCTGTCTTTCTCGGATTTATGCGCGAGAAGAGCCTCTCGATCGACGTACCAACGATTTCCAACCTGACGTGAAGTAACGGACCCACTTCGGGCCAACTGTCCTACATAATCCTGGTGGTATCCGGTTATCTTTGCAGCCCGTGGCGCAGAAATGTAATCTTTTCCCTCAAATGAGAGGACGGCATCCGGGTCCCTCTGTTGCGTACGCTCAGGCTGTTTAGACTTGTTGTTCGCAGAGTTTTTTTCGTACTCTTCCAAAGAAGTCAGCGATACGTGCCAAAGACCCCCGACCCGTTTTGCGTCAATGTAGCCTCCCCGGGCGAGTTGGCCTATGTAATCCTGCGCGTAGCCGCTTAGCTCCGATGCTCGTTTTGACGAGATGTACTGCACTCCACTGATCTCTATCTCGTTCGACATGCCCGCAGTATACCGCACGAGATAATCATGGGCATCTTGTTATGTGCATAAACAATTGCCTGAAATGCTCATCGTCCGAGATACCCAATTTTTGCGATATATCTCGGCGATAATGATCGTCTTGCCCGACCGTTGCGTTGGCGTGGATGGTATCTAAATTCGGGAGGAACGCGAGAGGGCCGGATGGTTCCGTTAGTTGGCAACCACTCAAAGTGCGGAAGTGGGACACTTTTATGCGTCTTGCAACAACTTTATGGTGAGTTCCCTCAAAGCGGATGGATCCATCGCCCCCTTGGTAACCCTCATTGATTGACCAATGAGGTATTGGAGTGCTGCGATCTTCCCTGCCTTGTAGTCTGCCACTACAGAGGGATTCGCGGAGAGTGTTGCTCTCACAATGGCCTCAAGACCACCCGCGGCATTGGTTTGCAACAAATTACCCTCCTCTGCGATCTCTACTGGATCCTTTCCCGTACTCACACAGGCCGTGAGTATGTCTTTCGCGGCACGCGAAGATATTTTGCGGCTGGACAACATGTCGATAATTTTACCGAAGTTACGTGCCGATATCGAAATCTCGGCACGTAATTCTGTATCTGGTTTTGCTGTATCTCGGATTATAAAGACCAGGTCGTTTGATACATAATTACTCGCGAGTGATACCCAGGGCGCACTGTTTTCATGGCCCGAAATTACCTCTTCAAAGAAGTCTCCTAGCTTCTGATCCCGTACAAAACTGTCGGCATCCTGCAATTTGACACCGATGGCTAAATATCGGGCTCTGCGTTCTGACGGAATTTCCGGCATTGTTTTGGAAAGATATTCAGATCTGTACTCTTCCAGTTCAGACAATCGTAAGCTCGGTAAATCCGGATCTGGAAAATAACGATAATCCGCACTGCCTTCTTTTATACGTTGCGGAAACGTGGATTGTTTCTTCTCATCCCATCCCCTTGTTTCCTGGACGACAACACTCCCGCTTTCCAGAAGCCTTACTTGTCGATCGATCTCGCACTCAACAGCCCTTTCCATTGCGCGAAAAGAGTTGAGATTTTTTATCTCAACTTTTGTTCCACGTCCACCATTTTTGCTTACAGAAATGTTTGCCTCAACACGCATCTCCCCCTTCTCCATGTTTGCATTACTGACGTCCAAATATTTCAACAGAAGCTGCAATTCCCGAGCAAAATCACCCGCCTGCTTTGCACTTGTAATGACTGGTTCCGTAACCAACTCCATGAGAGGAACGCCTGCGCGGTTGTAATCGATCGTGGTTCCTATTCCTTCTTCATGTATCGAGCTCGCGGTATCCTCTTCGAGATGAACGCGCGTGATCGCAACGCCATTAAGTTCCCCGCCAGAAACCAGCGGGTACTCATATTGGCTCAGTTGGTACCCCTTGGGTAAGTCGGGATAGAAGTAATTTTTGCGGTCGAATTCGGTGTAATCCGCAAGCTTGGCTTTGAGGGCAATGCCGACGCGTAACACATGCCGGACTGCCTCCTTGTTGATGACGGGGAGCGTCCCCGGGTGCGCAAGACACACGGGACAAATATTCACGTTGGGCCCCGCCGCATCGGCATCATTTTTGGAACAGCAGAACATCTTGGTTTTGGTCTTCAGTTCGGCATGGATCTCCAGCCCGATTGTTGGGACGTATTCGCTCATGTCGACACTGTACCATCCGAGATGGAGCCCTAAAAGGGGTCCCGCGACCGCTGGGCTTGAGTCACCTCACGATCCGCCATTCCCCGCTTGCCAAAAGCGGTTCTGCTTTCTTGTATTTCATTTCCCTATTCTCCTTGCCGTTCGTGATGACTACACGGTCGTTGCGTTCATACTCCTGCTTGCGTTCCCCGGCGTTCTGCGACGTGATCGAAAGCGCCGCCTTTTCGACAGCTCGTTGGGGCTGCGCCTGCACGCCACCGGACACTAGGTTGGGGAGCACACTTGCGACCTGCGTCAGGTAGGAATCTTCCATCGTTTGGAAGAGCTTTAGACCCTCCTTTTTGTACTCGACAAGCGGGTCACGCTGACCGTACGCGCGCAAATTCACTGAATTACGCAGGTACTCCATCGCTTCCAGATGCTCCACCCAGAGAAAATCGATGGTTTGTAGGAGGAAGCGCCGAACCATTGGGTAGAAGGATCCTCCAGATTCTCTTTTTTTCGTCTCAAGTGCCGCGGCGAATCCTTCATGCTCCGCTGCGATGCGTGCGAGCTCTTCGTCTATCGACGCGGTATTTCCCGTAAGAAGCATTCGTCGCCGTCCGTACACGCTCTGCCGTTGGATATTCAAAATATCGTCGTATGCGAGCACGTGCTTACGGGAATCAAAATTCAATTCCTCGATACGGGTCTGGGCCTTTTCGAGCGCCTTCGTGATCATCGAGTTGTAGATGGGCTCGTCCTCGGGGATCTTGAAGGTCCCCATCACGCGCTTGATAATGTCGGATGCGAACACGCGCATGAGCGAATCCTCAAGTGAGACGAAGAACTGTGTTTCGCCGGGATCGCCCTGACGGCCGGAACGGCCGCGCAGCTGGTTGTCGATGCGGCGCGCCTCGTGTCGCTCCGTGCCGAGAACATACAGCCCGCCGAGCTTTTTTACCTCGTCATACGCCTCATCGCTCCCCGGATTACCGCCGAGTTTGATGTCGACACCGCGACCAGCCATGTTGGTAGCGATAGTCACCGCCCCCTTTCGCCCTGCTTGTGCGATGATCTCGCCCTCGCGCTCGTGATTCTTGGCATTCAATATCTCGTGCGGGATACCCTCTTGCTTGAAATGTGCCGAGAGTAGCTCGTTTTTTTCAACTGACACTGTGCCGACAAGCACTGGTTGCCCCTTCTCGTGCAATTCCCGTATATGCCGCGCAATAGCCTTCATCTTTCCGGTCTCCGTTTGAAAAATGAGGTCGTCATGATCCTTCCGTTGCGCGGTCTTGTTGGTCGGCACGACGACCGTGTTGAGGCCGTAGACTTTGTAGAATTCTTCAGAGCTCGTGACCGCAGTACCCGTCATTCCCGCCAACTTTCCATAGAGACGAAAGTAATTTTGGAACGTGATCGAGGCAAAGGTGCGCGACTCTTGTTGTATCGCCACCCCCTCTTTCGCCTCTATCGCCTGATGCAAGCCCTCGCTCCAACGGCGCCCCGGCTGCAAGCGACCCGTGAATTCATCGACGATAACGATCTGCCCATCTTTCACCACGTACGCTTTATCACGCTCAAAGAGTGCTCGCGCCCGGACCGCTGTTTCCAAATGGTGTACGTATTTGATCCCCGCGTCGGTGTAGATATTCTCTACACCGAGCGCTTTCTGCGCCTTCTCAATGCCGCTGTCGGTGAGCACGATCTGTTTGTGCTTGTGCTCAATCTCATAATCCTCCTCGGGAACGAGCGTCGCCGCGATCTTCGTAAAACGCTCGTAGAGCGATCCGGCGTCGGCAACGGGTGCCGAGATAATGAGCGGCGTCCGTGCCTCATCGATCAAAATGGAATCAATCTCGTCGACGATGGCAAAATGGTACCCACCTCGACTCGCTCGTCCACCCAGGCTCGATCCGGTCGAGACTGGCTCGTCGGGCGAGGCGGGCCCGTCTGTTTCCTGAAGTCGTTGACGCAAATGCGAGAGCTCGTACTCAAGGTTGTCCCGCAGATAATCGAAACCGAATTCGTTGTTGGTGCCATAGGTGATGTCGGCCGCATACGCTTCCCGACGCGTACAGGGACGCAAGAAATCGTACATGATCTTAAATGCTCCCACCTCATCGCGCTCTTGATCGTCGGACGCGTGTGACGGGTCATACAGGAAGGATGATTCGTGATTGATGACGCCGACCGAAAGCCCGAGCGCGTGGTAGATCTGCCCCATCCACACGGCATCACGACGAGAGAGGTAGTCGTTGACCGTAACGATATGAACCCCTTTTCCGGTGAGCGCATTGAGGTACGCCGGCAGTGTGGCGACCAACGTCTTTCCTTCTCCCGTGCGCATTTCGGCAATATCCCCCCGATGCAATATCATTCCTCCGATGAGCTGGACGTCGAAATGCCGCTGCCCGAGCGTACGCCGACTCGCTTCTCGTACAGCCGCAAAGGCTTCCGGCGCGAGATCATCAAGTGAGACCCCTTCCGAGAGTCGCCTTTTAAATTCCTCCGTTTTTGCTTTGAGCTCTCCCTCAGATAGTGCTCTCATCCTATCTTCGAGCGCATTGGTAGAAGCGACAATGGGTTCTGCCGCACGTAGTGCGGCAAGATTTTCATCGCCGAGAAGCCGTCTCCAGAATGCCATGGGGGCATCGTACCGCAAAACGGGCATTCTTGCGATAAAGGCAGGCGGTCTGATCTTTGCCTTCTTAAAAAAACAATCCCTCCGTGAGGAGGGATTGTTCCGCAAAAACGACTAGCGTCGCTTTTTTGCCTTCTTGGCCTTCTTTCTTTTTGCCATATAAATATTTTTTGCTTGAGTGCTAAGTTCGACCCGCACTTGCGCAATAACGCGAAGATGCGATTACTGTTTCATTATTGCATTCGTAAGCACATATGTTGCATGTTGCACACGCGAATGTGGATAACTTTTATTTTTGCTTGTACAAAATATTTTCACTGTATTTTCTCTTTTCATTACATTCGCATCCACGAGAAAATAAAAGCGACGGATGATATGTATTGTCCGAAAACTCGTGCAGTGGCAGCATCATTTTGCACGAGAACTTGTCAAAGTCTGTCGCGGTTGCTAGGCTTTGGGTGGATAGGCCCGCAAAGCGGAGGGCGGCGGCACTCACATAAGACTTTCACTTTGGAGCTCGCACCCGTCCTCCGCTTTGCGGGCCTTTTGACGTACCGGCTCCCAAAACCCAACACCTCCCGTGAGGGAGGTGTTTAGGCGACTTTCAATCGAAACCACACTGCACACGAATGTGTGGCACTCACGGGCCAATTGTACCAAAGTGCGCGGCGGGCGCAACAACGCTATAGCTGCACTGTGCCGTTTCGTATCTGTTGAATGAAATCGGCCGCCTGCGTCGCAGCCTCAGCCGAGATGAGGGAAGCTTTCTCAAGTACCGTGATAGCTTTCGGTCGGTCCCCCATTCCGTAGTACGCAGCGGCGAGCGTGAAATATCCTTGAGCATCGCTGGGATGCGCCTGTACATACCCCTCCCACACACCGGCGATCTTGCCGTACTGCTTGCCCGCAAGATATGCAGACGCAATGCGCGGATCGGCCGCTTCACCCGTCGCGATGATCGGAGCAAGCAGTTGATCGGCTTCAACATTTTTACCTGTGAGGATGAGCGCCGCGGCGTATTGGATCCGTGCCTGCACGTTCGCAGTTTCCAGATCGTATGCGGCTTTCAGTGCACGTAAGGCTCCGGCCATGTCCCCGCGAGCCCGCGCATTCATGGCCACCTCATACAATATCGATTGCTTCTGAAGCGAGATCTCGTGCGCCTGCTGAAGAGCTTCCGCTCCGGCAACGTAATTTCCGAACGAATTATAAATGATACCGAGAAAGAGCGGGAACCGTGCATCAAGAGGCGACGCTTGTTGCTGCTTTTTCATTTCAGAAACAGCGAGATCGTAAAACGCCTGTTTGTGAGCTGGAGATACATCAGATGCACCCGCAATCCTTGAGGCCATTTGCGCCAATTGCTCGCGGGCCTCCTGCGTACCGAATGCACCTTTGTCGACCGTGAGTTTTATGAGCTCCAGATTCTTCTCGATGCCCTCCGCTTGGGGAACCATCGACCGGATCAACATTTTGTTTTGTGTTAGTGCCGCCGCGTTGATCCCGTATATTGCACTGCACACGGCGAGCACCGCCACTACCGCTACGGCAACGCCGGCACTTCGCGGTATCGTGCTTTGCCACAGGGGCGGTTCTGCCGACGCAACAGAGCTGCGCCACGCGATATAGCCGAGAACCGTCGTGAAAAGAATGTAGCTCGAGATGTTGTCGAACACGAAGAAATTGTGGAAGAAATATCCCGCTAACAGACCGGTGAAGATGCTTCGCTCTACGATCGAGAATCCCCTCCTCCATAGTGCCCACAGCGTGGCGACAAAAATGGAAAGGTAGCTGAAAAGCCCGAGAAATCCGCCGGCTATGAGCCAGTCGAACACGATGTTGTGAACGCGATCGAACCACGGCTCCTGGGCATACATGCGCGGATCGTAGTATTTGTCGAAGACAAGCGCAAAATTCTCCTGTCCCCATCCAAGAATGGGACGCTCCTGTATCCCCTTCCACGCGATGGACCAGTTAATGAAACGAGCTTTTACGCCATTCTCGGAAGACGAGATCGTCGCAAGGCGATTGAGGAAACCGACACGCTCCACCCACGCAGCGTCACGCACCATCCAGAAGCCGCCGGCAACAATAATGATGATGGCGATGTACCCAACCGCGATGCGCCATGCGAGGGGCGTTGTGCGAGCAAATACGACAAGGAGCAGCGCGGTGAGGATCGATCCTCCCAAAAGTCCGAGCATCGTTCCACGCGTACCGGTGAAGAAGAGTATGAGCGTGTCCAGCACAATGACGGACGCAAAAAGGATCGAGGGCAACAGGCGACGCTCGGGGCCGCATTCTTCCCATACGCGCGACCACAGCCAAAGCGCGAGAAAGACATGAAATAGCATGTACACTGCAAGATAAATGGGATTGCCGAAAGTCGCGTCAATACGAGCAGTAAGCCCGGAGGCACTATTGTTGCCGATCGCTGAAATACCGAGGATTTGCGAAAATCCGTATACGGAAACACATGCGGAGAGCGCGAGGGTTACGTAAAACAGGCGGCGCCAGAGCACTTCGGTCGTCATGACCGACGCGACAACAAAGAGATACACGAGGAGATGCGCGAGCGTGACCCACCCGTCCATACGCTCGAAATTACTCCAGAAACTCTTGAAGGGATATGCACCGAGCGCATCAGCAAGACCGATGATGAGCACAAAGACGGTGAACGCCGTGAGTATCCACGACCTGCGTGGACGATATTGCGGATTGAGGAGTGCAAGGGTTATCCATCCGCCAGCCATTATTTCAACGATGATGCGGAACGTGAAATTTTTACCGGTGATGAAGGGAAAAAACATCGTGTCAGCCACGATGAACGGCACGATGGTGAGCAGGAATATCGCGCCTATGACGAGGAAACGCAATGCCTTCTCGAGTATCATGCGCGCCATTCTATCATAATTCCGGGACCCGCTAACGCGAGCGCCCTACCCGCCCGTGATCGTCCTCAAGCCGGACGATGTCTTCCTCGTCAAAAGCCCCATACGCCACCTCGACGACGACACCGCCCTGCTCCGACGAGAGCCGATGGACCTGCCCTTTGCCTACGCGGAACACTTCGCCTTTTCGCAGCGGTATCGTCAGTACTTCCTTGCCTTCGTGAACGATTGCCGTCGCATCGCCTTCCACGAGAAGCCACCATTCTTCGCGATGATGATGGTACTGCAGGCTCAGTCGCTTTTTCGGTTTTATATAAATGGTCTTAAGGTTCCACTCGCTCCCCTGGTCCCATCCGTAATATTCTCCCCACGGCCGGATGGTCTTCGAAGCGGGTCGCCGCGAGTTGCTTATCATCCACGATGAGGATTGCACCTTGCCGCCCTGCCCCACATTGAAAACCATTTTGACGCCGAGCTTTTTGCACACGGCTACTTCCGGCACGTTTTTAGAAAATCTGTCGCCGCCGTTCGCAAAAATGTCGGGGCGCACTTTCGCGAGCGTGCGGGAGACACTTTTGTCGGTATCGTCTTTTTTGTGGTCGGTAAAGACGACCTTATCGACGAATGGTAGGTGTCGGATTATTTCGGCGCGCTCCTTCTGCGGCATGAAGGTAAATCCCTTCTTCGCGCGGAGCCAGTGGTCGTTGTTCATTATCACCACAAGCTTATCTCCGAGCTTGCGAGCTTCTTCGAACATGCGCACATGCCCGATGTGCAACGGGTCGAATCCGCCGGAAACAGCAACCCAACGCGGCTTACCTTTCTTTTCCATGCGCCGAAGTATGCACGTCAAATTCCTCACGTGCAAACCCGCCTCTCCTTGCGAAATCAGCCCCATGAGGCTACCATGCGCCAACGACAAGTATGAAAAGAGCGCTCATAACGGGCATTACGGGCCAAGACGGCTCCTACCTCGCGGAACTCCTTCTAAAGAAGGGGTACGAGGTGCATGGCATCATCCGGCGCGCGAGTACCTTCAACACGGGGCGCATCGACCACATTCTCAAAGACCCCCACGAGAAGAACCGCCGCCTCATTCTCCACTACGGCGACCTTTCGGACACCAGCAGCCTGAACCGCATCCTTGAGAAAGTGAAGCCGAACGAGATCTACCACCTCGGCGCGCAGAGTCACGTGCGCGTGAGCTTCGACATTCCGGAATACACGGCCGACGTCGACGCACTCGGCACTTTGCGCATGCTTGATGCTATTCGCGAGACCGGCATCAAGACCCGCTTCTATCAGGCGTCGTCCTCCGAAATGTTCGGTAAAGTCGCCGAGATCCCCCAGAAAGAAACGACACCGTTCCACCCCCGCTCACCGTACGGATGCGCGAAAGTGTTCGGGTTCTGGATAGCGAAAAACTACCGCGAGAGCTACGGACTCTTCGCGTGCAATGGGATACTCTTCAATCACGAATCCCCGCGTCGCGGCGAAACATTCGTTACGCGCAAAGTGACGGCGGGGCTCTCACGCATCAAGCGGGGTCTGCAGGAAAAGGTCTACCTCGGCAATCTCGATGCGAAACGCGATTGGGGCTACGCCAAAGACTATGTCGAGGGTATGTGGCTCATGCTGCAACAGGACAAGCCGGACGATTACATCCTCGCCACCGGTGAATCGCATTCCGTGCGCGAACTCGTAGAGGAGGCGGGGCACCTTTTGGGATTCGACATCCACTGGAAGGGCAAAGGAAAACAGGAAAAAGGCATCGACAAAAAAACGGGCAAGGTCCTCGTTGAGATCGATCCGCACTACTACCGCCCGGCGGAAGTAGACATTCTCCTTGGCGACGCGTCCAAGGCGCGGAAAAAGCTCGGCTGGAAACCGAAGGTCAAGTTCAAGGAACTTATCCGCATTATGGTGGAGGCGGATCTCGAACAAATGGACAAAAAAGACCTGTAAACAATGCGACGCGCGAGATGTATACTTTCAAGTACCTCTCCACCACACCGCATGAAAAAAGACGCGAAGATCTACGTTGCAGGACACCGCGGGCTCGTGGGCTCGGCCATCGTACGCGCACTAGAACAGGGTGGTTACACCAACCTTCTCACACGCACTCACCAAGAACTTGACCTTACTGAGCGAGCGTCAACACGAGATCTCTTCTCCAAAGAAAGGCCGGAGTATGTCTTTCTTGCCGCAGCAAAAGTCGGCGGCATTCTTGCAAATCGCAATTATCCGGCAGATTTTATACGCGAGAACCTCCAAGTCCAGACGAACGTCATCGAAAGTGCGCATACGAGCGGGGTTAAAAAACTTCTCTTTCTTGGAAGCTCGTGTATCTACCCTAAGCTCGCGCCTCAGCCCATCAAGGAGGAATATTTCATGACGGGACCTCTCGAAGAAACCAATAGCGCGTACGCCATCGCCAAGATCGCTGGTATTGAAATGTGCCAAGCGTATCATCGACAATACGGATCAAACTTCATCAGCGCGATGCCGACCAACTTGTACGGTCCGAACGACAATTTCCATCCGGAACGCTCCCATGTGCTTCCTGCGCTCATCCGACGTTTCCATGAAGCAAAAGAGCGTGGGGCCCCGGAGGTCGCGGTGTGGGGCTCCGGTTCCGCGAGAAGGGAGTTCCTTCACGTCGACGACCTAGGGCGGGCGCTTCTGTTCCTCATGCAACAGTACGACGAACCTGATATCATCAACGTAGGTATCGGAGAAGACGTCTCGATCAAGGAACTCGCGCAGCTCGTTCGTGCTGCGGTCGGATACCCAGGCACCATCACGTGGGATACGTCGAAGCCCGACGGAACACCGCAAAAACTTCTCGATGTTTCAAAGATACATGCGCTCGGATGGCACCACACCATCTCGCTTGCCGAAGGACTGAAGAGCACCTACCAGTGGTTCACAAAAAACCAAAAAACCGCATGACCGAAAACAATTCCCTCAATGAGTCAGCCTCTGTGATGGCCGCGGTCGCAAAGCAGTGTACGGAATCGGTCGCGAAAGCCGCCGAAGCACTTGCGAGATCCCTGAAAGCAGGCGGTACTGCATACTTCTGCGGCAACGGCGGAAGTGCCGCTGATGCACAGCACCTTGCGGCCGAACTTGCCGGACGCTTCAACGTCGAACGCCCCGCGCTCGCTGGCATTGCGCTTACGACCAACACGTCCTCGATAACCGCTATCGGCAACGACTACGGCTACGAATTCGTCTTTTCCCGCCAGCTCGAGGGGCTCGGGAAGAAAGGCGACGTGCTCGTGGCGATAACGACCAGCGGCAATTCAAAGAACATCCTCGAGGTGATCAAGGCGGCCCGCAAACTCGGTCTCTTCGTCATCGGCATGACAGGAGAAAGGGGTGCGGCATTCGCAAAGCTCTGTGATATCGCGCTCGTTACTCCCAGCGACAAAACTCCCCGCATCCAAGAGGGTCATATCGCGATGGGGCACGCCATGTGCGAAGTAGCGGAGCGTATGCTCTACGGTTCGAAGTAACCGTTTATTTGACCGCGAGCACGTAGTAGCCAGCGGTGGTGTTGCGTTTGTTTGTCCTCAAGAGCGTGTCGAGGGTTTGCGCAATGGGATTCAGAAGCCAGCGCAATTTGTGCTGCATCGGCACGAAAAAAGAAAGTGCCAGAAAATATCCTCCACGTTTGTGTACCGTTACATTGGAAAATCCTGCGAAGAGGAGCTCACGCATCGTATCGTCAAAAAATCTCCAGTAATCCGGATAGTGGCCTTTCCGAGCATGGTAGGGATATATCGAGGGGACGTAGAGAAAAATGAGTCCTTCTTTTTTCAGGATACGGCGCAATTCCGACATCGCCCTTAGCGGGTCGCGTACATGCTCAAGCACGGAAGAACATATGATGGCATCACAGTATTCATCTTTGATGGGCATCTCATGAATGTCACCGACGATGTCTGCCCCCGTCGAGGCGTCGTAATCAAAGGTCTTGTAATCGCAGCCTTCTAATTCTTTCTTGTACCGCGCGAGCCACTTGGTGAAGCGCTTTCCCCCGCCGACATCCAAGACGATGCCGCCGCGCTTTCCTATCGCTGCAATAGACTCGTCGATAAATCGTGTGCTCCTCTCCTGCATAGCGCTATCGTAGCACTTCTTCGGTTTACAACCACCTCCCGCTCCCGTAATACTTCGTAAAAATGCGGAGATTCTTCTCTAGAGTTTCTAGGTCGGAGTTTGATATGCCCGCCCTCATTTCCAGCGAAACGAAGCCATCGTAACCCAATCGGTCAATCGCTCCCGCAATGTGTGCGTGGCCTATCGACGCATCGTCTATTTCGCCGATGTGTGGCGCACTCACATGGATATGACCGACAAGGCCTCTCGCACGTGCCATCACCTCGTCGATATCGCTTCCGTTCATCAGGATCGCGTTCAGGTCGAGGTTCAATTTAAAGTTTGAGTGACCTATTTTTTTTACCCATTCTATCGCCTCGAACGTATTGGTAATGAAATTACATCCGTATTCTGGAGGATTCGCCTCAAGACAAACCGTGACGGTATGTTCAGCAGCCGTGTCGCTGAGCTTTTTAAAGAAGGACGCTGCTTTTTGTTCGTTCTGTGGGTCATCTATATCCCGCATGAACCTATTCTTCGGGGATCCGAAAACCGCTCGTTCTATGCCGAGTAGACGCGCGATGCGGAATACCTCTGCCACGTACTCGAAGAGATACTGTCTCTTTTTCTCGTCATCGAAGATACTGTATTCCGGTGCCCCATAGAGCAAAGACTGCATGGCGGCAAAACGGAAACCCTTGTTCAGGTACTCATCTCTCAATGCGCGAACGCGTTCGTCGGAGACGTGCGGCACATCATCAAAAAACAGCGTGGGAGCTACCTCCACGTATCCAATGCCAAATTTTTTCAGGATCGCCAACGCGTCATCGGCATCTTCCCGCTTCCATGCGATATTCGAGACGCTAAGCTTTTTTGCCATACTGTGTTCCGAACGCATGAAGGTCTTCAACCACCTGTTCCCGTTCATACGCGTAATCACCGGACTTCCCGAAAAGTTTCGCATACTTCGTTCTCATGTCATACGTCATTCCCCTTCCCGGCGCGTTCGCAAGTTCCACACCCAGCGCTTCTTTGAGTAGGTCTTTGACCAAAATGGGCGTCGTTGCCATATTAAGGAGCGCGATGCCCGCGCGGAGAGCTTTTTGTATGTCCGTTGAGAGGCGGGCAACATGGTAGAACTGCAGTTTCGCTGCGGGGTCTATCTTCTCCACCTCGTGGTTATTCAGAACATCGTAAATAAGGTTCTTCTTGAAATGCATCCCATACGTGATGGGCAACCTGATGATGAGGTGTCTTTTGAATCTTTCTTTGATGAAATCCTCCAAGTACGCTCTGTGTTTCCCATATGGATTGGCGTCGTCCGCTCCTGTCGCGGAACCCTCATCGACGCCGTTCGGATCTTTGTAGACATCAATCGTGGAGACGAGAATGAATGTGTCAGCCTCGACCGTGTTGACATGCTGTATGAACTTTTCGATATTGGCCAAGTCCTCCTCCGGCTTCTGGTTGGATCTCCACCTCGCGCCCGAATTGGCTGCGGAAACAATCGTTTTGTATCGCTTTCCCCTGATATCCTCGATATTTGAGGAGTTGTAGAGATAGTCAAAATGCATCTGCTCAGCGAGGCTTGAGCCGATAAAACCCGTGTTCCCGATAAGTGCGTCACTCATTGTGTTCTTTGAGTATCTTTTCCACGATATCCTCCGCGACCATTGGAGCAGAGACGAACTTGCCCTCCAGGATAGAATAGAACGGAACGGGGAAATCGTGCCTCACTACCCGTGTCGCCCTGCTGTCATCCTCCTGCGACTCTTTTTCCAAAGGGATCGGTCTGTTGGCCCGCAACGAGCGTACATACATGAGGTCTCTAAAAAAAGGATAGTACTTCAGGCCGTGTTCTGCCATACGGCTCCAATTGCTCTCCTGCCGCTTCGGCTCCGCGTACTCGACACCGTACGTTCTGCTGATGACCGAGTGAACAACATCATAGACGAGGTACATTCCCTTGTAGCCGCCGTACGGCACGATGGTGATGAAGGGGCCGTCCATAACGGTCAAGGCCGGTATCTCACCGTCATAGGCCACGACAGCCACTTCGGTATTTTCGAATTCATATTCCGTCAGATGGTCCGTGAGACCGAAACACTTTTGGATATTGTTCGTATTCGTATACGTGGCATTCACGATGAGATCGGCCTTGAGCTCAAGGCGCTCACCCGCTTTCGGATACAACCGTACGCTTGCGGCACCGTCCGATTCCCCCCTCTCGATGAAAAAATCCAAGTGCGTGCGTACCCCGTATTCCGCGAACCTTTTTTTGATGACCTCGCGAAGCCGTACGATATCGAAGTACCCCTCTTTTACTTTGAAAGACGATTCCATCTCGCTCCTGTTCAAGAACGACTCGTCAGGCCACTCCTCGACATAGTCGAGACCGACCACATCCATGAAGTTCTTGTATTCCTGGGAAGATATCCGGGAATCGTTTTTCTCTATCGCATAGTAAAAATCGGGATAGGTCATGCAGTCCCCGAAATGCTTGACGAAGTACTGGTTGCCTTTCTTGCACTCAAGCGCAGTCTCGACCGAACGGGGATAATGGTATCCGAGATGTATCCGGTTGTGCGTCGCACCCGATGTTCCCATCAAAATATCGGGATTCGAATCGACGACGACGACATCGAAACCCTGTTTCCCAAGCTCGATGGCTATCGTCGAACCGTGTATCCCCGCCCCTATGACCAGCGCCTGTTTTTTCATTGGTATACCGAAGTATATACGGCTTTCAGCTTCGTCGAGAACGCGGTGATGTGAAGGTTTTTCTTGCAGAATTCCCGCGCATTTTTTCCGAGCTGTGCTTTTTCGTCCCGTGAAAGACCGGCGAAATGCGTAATGGCTTCGGCGATGGCGTGCCCATCGACTGACGAGAGTACAGAACCACATCGACCCTCTGTGACGACAAGTGCCTGGTCGCTCGCCGAACTCACGATGACGGGACGGCCGGCTGCGAGATATTCGGAGAGTTTTTGCGGGAACTGCATATCGCTGACCGGCTCACTGAGGCGGCTCGATATGAGCACATTGCAGGCGTGGAGAAAGGCGAGGACATCCTTCCGCTCAACTCTCCCGACATAGTGCACGTTGTTCAACCTTGGGAACCGTTGTTCGTCCTCGAAATTGAATCCCGCGAGCTCGAACCGGATATCGCCCCTATCCTGCAATAGTTCGGCGGCTTCGATGACATGTTCCAAACCCTGCCATCGTTCGCTGTTCCCCACGTACCCCACCGCGCTAAAGGGCCGCGGTGGCGGTTCCACATATTCAGGCAAAAAATCGACCGGCCCCCACAGCACGTGAATACGCCGGCCGGACGCACGTTTCGAGAGGAATGTTTTTTCGGTATTACTCATCGCAATAACGGCATTCGAGAACCACAATCCGAGATAGTCCATCTTCAGGAAGAGCAGGCGTTTGAAAAAGGACGAGGCATGTTTTTGCTCCAACCACGCCAAGCCGTGCATTTCGAATACAACTTTTGCGCGCCGATTCACGAACCATTTGTATATAAGCATGGACGGGACGGACGCGGTCGTGAATCCATGTACGATGTCAGGCCCGAATGACTTGAGCGCGGAAAGGGCGGCGCGGGTGAATGAAAACATACCCACCAATCCCGTCGCGCGGACTCTGACACCGGCGACATCCTTGCCTTCTCGCGCGACAACGAATACTTCGTGGCCCAGACCAGCCGCAGCCGCGATGGTCGTCTTTGTTCGTATGGGCGTCCCCGTCAAACGCTCTAAGCTAAAAGGACACACGAAAACGACCCTCATAGGTGGTGTTATAACACGCCCTATTCACGGCTCCAACGCATGCGTTCTATGGTATTTTTATACGATCTCGATGTATACTGCGGGTCTTCTTTGATCATGAACGCGACAGTCAAGAAAAAATACGCGTATAAGAAAATCATCATTACAGGAGGTCTTGGATTTGTGGGTAGTAGCCTCGCCAAGAAACTTGTGCCTTTGGGCCCACGAATAACGCTGCTTGCCAAACCATCGTCCACGCACTCAAAAAAGGACTGGATCGCTCACGAGAAGATAAAGAATATTGAGGTCCTTGAGATGGATATGCGAGATACACACTCTCTCGGCTCTGCGATAAAAAACAAGGACGTTATCTTCGATTTCGCCGCACAAACCCAACACATCAAAAGCGCACTCTCGCCGCGCGAAGACTGGGAGACAAACTGCGAGACTCACTTGAACCTGCTTGCATGTTGCAGAGAGTCGAATCCGGATGCGAAGATAGTTTTTTCGAGCTCCCGTCTTGTCGTAGGAAAAATGCTTCGTAATCCGGTAACAGAAGAACATCCTACAAATCCGACCAGTATATACGGGATACACAAACTAACCGCGGAAAAGTACAATGTCAGGTATTCCGTCATACACAACCTCAAAACGACTGTCCTCCGAATTACGAACGTGTACGGAGAGTGTGATCAAGACGTCCATTCCAGCCCGATACCAAATCTCTTTATGCAAAAAATGATGCGCGGAGAAACGGTAGAAATCCACGGCGACGGCGGGCAGCTGCGCGACTACATACATATTGACGATCTGACTGATGCGCTTATACGCATCGGCGTGTGCGACAGCGTGTATGGCGATATTTTCAATCTCGGCTGTGGAACATCCACGACCTTCAGAGCAATGACGGAGCTGGTGCAATCGACCGTAGGCGCAGGGGAAATAACATATATTTCTCGGCCACAAATCTACGAGGACGAGGAGTCGGGAGATTTCGTCGCAGATATTTCGAAGATCTGTGGTGCCATCAGCTGGGAACCGACAATCGGTCTTAGAGAGGGCCTCGAAAAGATGTACCGGTTTTACAAAAGCGGGAATGTTATCTAGTATGATGAACAAATGACCGAGCTTTCGAAAAAAATATTGGTGACGGGCGGGCTTGGCTTTATTGGTAGTCACTTTATTACGCTGCTCCTGAAACGAGGCTACGGCGTCGTGAATATCGACAAGGTGACCTACGCGGTGCGAAAAGACCTTAACTTTGAGCGTCATGAGAACTATGAGTTTATCAAGGCGGATATATCCGAGTTGAAAGCCTTGCCTATCGGAATTTCTCACGTAGTTAACTTTGCCGCAGAGTCTCATGTAGATAATTCGATCCGCATGAACTATGCATTTTTGAAATCAAATAGCGAGGGTGTGTATAATTTGCTCGAACTCATTCGCGTGCTTCCTCCGAAAGAAAGACCTACATTCATCCAGATATCGACCGATGAAGTATATGGAGATATTCTCGAAGGATCGTTCAGCGAGACCGATCGCTTAAACCCCTCGAACCCGTACTCGGCATCAAAAGCGTCCGCCGACATGTTTGTGCATGCGTGGACACGAACCTATGGCATCCGCACGCGGATATGCCGCAGTAGCAACAATTATGGGTACGGGCAAAATGCGGAAAAACTCGTACCCCGAACGATGAAGATGGCATACAAGGGCATCAAAATGACTGTGCACGGCAACGGCTCGTATGTTCGTGAGTGGACATACGTAGGGGATAATTGTGAAGCGATCTTTCTGGTAATGACAAAGGGAAAGGATGGCGAGATCTACAACATTTCTTCCGGCGAGTCACTCACGAACCTCGAGGTCGTAAAGAAAGTCCTCAAGATAATGGGGAGAGCTGACGACTTCTACGAGCTCGTGCCGAATCGGCCTGGCCAGGATGTGCGATACTCGGTTACTTCAGAAAAAATCCGGGCACTTGGATGGTCGCCAACGACCACGCTGGAGCAACATCTTCCCATCTGCGAGGAGTTGAACGAGATACGGCGAAACCATCAGCCACTCGGCAAGAAAAAGACAATAATGAAATATCTGAAAATGGTACCGAGGGCGTTCTGGTTCCGGTAAATTGTTTCTTTTTCTCAACACTAGATTCCCATGAAGTCCGTAACGCTCGTGCAGAACCTCTGCCACGTATGTTCTTTCTCTGCGATTTCTCTATTCTGGAGCGCTCGCGCGAGCAATTCACTTTCGTCGGCATATTGAAGCCGCTGTAAAATCCCTATGTTTTTCTTCGTGTCGCGGGCGTCCAACGACACAAGCGATGGGTGGTCGTACCCTGTTTCGGGAGTGCATGCTACGACAAAACCGAAACACATTTGTTCGAGAATGGTGGTTGCTTGCGGGTCGCCCGTGCTGGTACTCACGAAAATATCGTATTCTTCGGCTATTGTTTTCATGAACGCGGGCGTGAGCGCGGTAAACTTTCGGTTTTTCCACCCCCGTATTTCCCCCTCACCGATATGCAGTCCCTGGAAACCAGGCATGGATGCGGCGATATTTTCGAGTTCTTCGATATTCTTATACCACGCGGTGTGACCGATATAGAGGTATTTGCGCTTTCCTCTGGGATTGAAACGTTTCTTGACCAGCGGATAGTCATTCGGATCGATGCCCATAACGACATGTATTTTCTTCAACGGAGAAATATCGGCATAGGGAGATGCGCTCCAATTTCTCGCCCAGATCTCACCGCCCACAAAAATGATCCCGCCCCCTTGCCGGGCATTTTCTCCCACGAGGTCCTTGGTCCAGCCCACATACAGCGGATCGTGCGAGTACGGCATAATAATGAAATTTTTATTGCGCGGATACTCTCGTATGGTCCGTGAAGTTACGGAATGCCGGTCGTCGATTTCAGACCGAGTCATGCCCATACCGCTTTGGGGAATCGGTAGGCCGACGAATATATCGT
>ERZ1292629.1845-Hain-H43-01um-R1-1845-length-19443-cov-8_pt1 | contig 19443 bp, 19 predicted proteins | sample MGYA00564399_ERZ1292629 | MGnify/ENA primary metagenome ERZ1292629 (study PRJEB36523, sample SAMEA6512636) | groundwater metagenome | collected 2019-01-08 | study: AquaDiva: Metagenomics assemblies of 32 groundwater samples | reverse complement strand
TATGTAGCAAGGACAGAATGGTCAAAACAGACCCTCGTTTTTGTATATTATGCCAATAAGGAGGCGCCATGAACGACAACGAGCAGCGTATAATTAATTGGCCCAATATCATTCTTGTGATATTGGGGTTAGCTCTAATGTGTATACTTGGGCTTCCAAGCCCAATATGAAAGGAGGAAATTTAATAGTTGTTGGGTTAATCCCCCAGCAAGTCAGCCAGCGGACTTATCGCTGGCTTTGGTTTTTATAGGTTTAATTTAATCCCGATACTGGATTGACTATGAATTCTAGCTCTGCGTTAATTGGTTGAACTAGGGAACGTGCCTTAAGTATCTGGTCTTCAGACGCAAAATGAACAATATATTCAGAATTTCTAATGTCTGGCACATTATTCTCAAGTTCTCGTTGTTTGTCTAAAACTTTATTTATTTTTTCCGCAACAATTTTTCTTCGGGCTTTTGTTTCCGGCGTATTGGCACCAGGCGAATCAATCAAGGATTCTGATTCCGAAGTTAACTTATCCAGCGCTTCATTTATTTTTTTACCAAGAATAGCAAATTGCTCTATCTTAATAAGCGCTGTCGCAATTTCAACAATTTTTGGATCTTCCCCCCCAGTCGTTTTAACAACCGGTCGGTTACCTCTTTGATTCGTAATACCAAAAGCACAATATCCATCTCAGGAGTTTTCTTTATGATAGGAATTTTGAATTTTTCTGGCTCTTCCATTTTATTTTGACTTTACTAAACTGAAGTGGGTTATTTTTTGGATTTGAGAGGACCAAATAAAATATCAAGACTTGTAAAACTAATCTTTTAATGTAAAAAATCTAAAGGAAAATGTATCTTTCTTTGTAAACAAAATAATCAAACTTATGAAAGTAAAAATCATGGAGGGTATAAAAACTGGAAAACTATCAAAGGATAAAATATCAAAGAAACCACCAGTACTGGGCTTAAAACTAAGTATAAGGAACAATACTAAAAAAAATGTTACTGGGATACCAAACTTGGAAAATTTACACCATCGTGCAAAAGAATCATATTGTATAAAAAATAAAAATATTGAAATAAAAACAATATTCAAAAATAAAAACACGAATCCTAGTAAAGCAACCTCACTCCAATGATAACAACTATAGTCACCCAAATAAGACTCACAAATACCAACGGTTTTGAAAATTGGTTCAACTAATAAGCTGATACTTTTTTGAAAGAGGAATGCAGCTAATGAAAGAAGCAGGGGAATAAAAAAAAAGAATATTTTTTTGTTTTTCATGCTAATTTATATTATCTAATAATTTATTCAACATATCAAGCAAAAGTTGTGCATCAGTTTTTGAAAGTCTCTTCGGTTTTGGTTTCTTAGGATCAGGCTTTGCTAATTTCTTTTCTAGCACAGATTTGAACTTTTCCACTTTCAATTGTGCTTTATTTATTTTCTCCTTTTGGATAGATTTTATTATGTTATCAACGCGATTATCAAAAGCTTTTGTTTGCGCTTTTGTTAAATCAAGTGAATCAATTGTGGCTTTCATTATTTGTAAATATGTAATGGGATCGAAAGAATCACTTGGCATTAAGGTAAAATCAGAAATTCCATCTCCAGTCACGTCCAGCGCCAGTTGCAGATTTTGCGTAATTGCATTCAATGTTATTTCCGCTTGAGTCTGTGTGGTTACAGGAATATCTACGAAAGATGAAACTGTTGAAGTTCCATCTGGTAAAACTTTTTCTGATTCATATGTGAATGTGCCTATATCTGTCCCTTGAAGTTTTATACTTTTCATTTGGTCTTCAGGAAGGTTTATATATTTTCCTTCTCCAAACTCAAGATATGAACTATTTATTATACTCTCTTCTGCGTAACAAAAATCGGAACCAGGCGGACAAACTTTACCTGTGTGATTTCCTTCTGCATCATAAGCATCTAAGGTAACTGGGGAATGAATGGACAATCTCAAGCGACTCAAACTATCTACCGGAGCAGTAGTACTTAAATAAAGAGAATTATCTAGAGGTAATTCTTGAAGTGTATTAGATATTAGATTTAAGAGAGGAAATGTTTCTAAGATATTTGCATGATTATTTTGTTTCTCAAATAATAATTTATTATCATTTACTTTAAACAAATCCACCCAATATTTCTCCGCACTACCTAGAAAACTCATATACTGCGCGCTGGGGACGACTACCGTTTTATCTCCATCCGAAGTAAATCTTGGTCTTTCATCTAATGAAAACTGGCAACCTTGCGATGAGCTAGAACAATCTACTCTTGGATAATATTCAAAACTGGCAATGGTATCTAGTCCCCAACCCGCGACTTCTATTACTCGCATACTAGTAGGCGGAATCCAGCTATCTATATTATCGTGTAAGGTTTCGGCTTTAGAGAATAAACTCTGCGACAAGCTAATCGGCAAGTTTGTTTGATTTATGGCTGGATCTGTTCTCCCTTCCCCTCCGAAAAGAAAACTTTTGTATTCATCGTACAAATTAATCGCGGTACCGAAAGCTTGCACAAGTTTTGTTGTTACATTTGAAGGAATTGCAAAATCCACAAATGTTACAGGTGAATTTACTCTTTCGATGTATTCCCTGCTTGGTAAAAGTCCAAAAGCTCCGAGCATATTGCGTCCAAATTCTCGCGCGCGAACTTTATCCATCAGCCAGCCAAGCAGCATGCTCTGGTCATATCCATGCAGTATTGCCGGCACAGCGCTCGCAGTGCCTATCTCTGGCACAGCCACTAGAATCAACACATCTACACTATCAATCAAATTATTTGCCCCCGCATTTTTATCATCTTGTAACTTTTTCAAGAGAGCTTTAGCTAAAAGTCCGCCGTTGCTATGCGCGATGATCGTCACTTTTCCGTTTTTAGAAGAATCAACGAGAGATTGCAAAGTAGAAACAAGCGACATTGTCTCGCCCTGATATTTTGTCCCATTATTGACAATGTCGTCTACACTTTGTCGCCAATCATATGCAAATAACTCATAATTAGCAATTTTAAAATTATCCACTAAATTGCCCAGCATATCAACGAAACTTTTATAAATATTTTGCCCTGCCGAACTCATGGGAAATGGTGTATTCGTTTCTTTGATAATATCTCTGGTGTAAATATTTGAATTTTTACTCGTTCCATCAATGTTTAAATATAAATCTTCCACATCGCTGTTGCCATTCGGCTCCCACAGCTGATCTTCACTGTCATTTGCTCTCGGTGCATACAATCTGCTTGCTTTAAGACCTGGCAGGAAAAGCACACTGGAGCAGCACACTGGTTTAACTGGAACTTTCCAGCCATCTGCTATTTTCCATGGGAAATTATCAATATTATTTCCACTATCTCCTAGGACAAACTGCGTATCACAAATATTATCGTTATTTACATCATGGCATCCTTCACTATCTTCATCAAATTGGCTCCAGTAATTGCCACCGATGGGAGGATTTTGAGAAAAAATTTGCTGAGATTCTCCACTATTATTCAATACGCTTAGGTTGTTAATAAAATTATTATTGTAAATTAAATTATTATCCGCGCTTCCATAAAAAAGTCTGACACCACTAATGTTATTGCGAAATATATTATCATGGATATCATTGCCGGTAGAGCCGTGATTAAGAGAAATGCCATCGCCACTTTGGTAAGATTCATTAAACTGAACAATATTATTATTACTTCCAGAAATATAAATACCAGATGAAGTTCCTGATGTAATGTTATGTTCTATTAAATTATTATTACTTGACTGAAAAAGCGCAATCGGTTCTGAACCATTCGTGGTATTGTACGCAATTCTATTTTCAGTAGAAAAATTTAAAATAATGCCCTGATTATTGAGACGATTGACAATATTACCTTCAATGTCATTTTGCGTTGAATTTTCAAGTTGAATAAAGGACGTCGGACTCTGCAGTTCTATATTTTTTACAAGAGTGGAGCTTGTATTGAATAGAAAAATGTGCGCGCCCTCGGCATCAAAAATAGAATTTTCAAAAATAACACCATTGCAAGTAATACAATAAAATGTGTTAGCGGAAATTCCATTATATTCTTCATTCTGCGCATTCACTAGATAAAGAATCGCTTTACCGTTGATTGTATTAGAAGTATTAATGAAATGTATGTATTGAGCCAGAGTGTTCCCTGATACAAAAAAGGAATCTCCGACTAGATGATTATTTTCGAGTGTTATGTTCTGGCTGGAAGATAAAAATATCCCTTCTCGTACATTATTTTCTAAAATATTATTTAAAAAATTACTTTGGCTAGTTTGGGTAACATTAATTCCCCTAAAAAATCCTTTCACTGTTAAATTTTTAACAGTGACATTGCTTTTTAATGATACCAACACTCCAAAACCATTCCCAGCGCCAGAAACTATATGACCATTCCCATCCAAAATTATACCGTTTGCATTAATTTGAATAGTTTCAAAAACATCCCTCGTAAGTGTACATGTTTTAGTTAGATTATCCCAAGTTCCAATTGAAAGACAGTCACCCCCTGTACTCGTTGCGCTAATAAACTTAGTACTTTTCGCTCTTTGAATAGAGACAAAATGAAAGTTGCTAATATCTTGCTGGTAAGTCAGGGATCCAGCAACATCAGTTGTAATTTCTTCGAGATTTAAATATGAATCTGTATATTTATAATAAGTAGTTGATGGATGAAGACCGGAAACAGTGATAGATGTAGTGACTTCTATTTCTGATGGATCATTTTCAATGATAATCATCTTATCTGAAGCATCTATACGCAAATCAACGGGTATTTGAGTTCCAATTTCTATAATAGAGTCATTATCCACATTAACCCGAAATAATGTACCTTCGCCGGAAACTGTCTGATATCCTTCAATTAGATATGGATCATCAATTACTTCTTCCGCACGAACAAATGTTGGAATAAAAATACTTAATATAAAAACAGATAACAAAAGTTTTTTCATATAATTTATATAACTTTATTATCTCATTTATTTGAAATATGATATGTGGATAACTATTTTACTATCCCTCTATTAACCCTAATTTAATAAGCCTGGCGCGTATTCCTCCCTTTTGTCGGCCAGAGAGCGCAGAAATATTTCTTATAGATTTTCCATTCTTAAATTGTGACACAATTTCCACTTCTTCTTCTGGTGTCCACTTTCGGTAGGCGTTTGGATTTTTTGCTCTAATTTGGTCGAGGGTTCTTGGGGGCCGATTTGGGAGCTCAGCTCCCAAATCGGCCCTGTTTGTTTTTCTCACCTTCCCTCCACAAGCCACCACAAAATCATCATGCATTTTTTGGAGATCTTTTTCTAAAATTTTTCCGAAAACCTGCGTGGCTTCCTCTGACTTTTTCTTAAAATCAGTATCTTTTTTCAAAACTTCCGGATGCACCTTGAGCGCATGCTCGTTGATACCAAGCAAGTAAAGCCCAGAGAGCCGGCGCACGCGGGAAAGCGCCACATAACCTTGCCCAAATTCAAATACTTGTGACAAATCCATCACTGCCGCATCCATGCTCATCCCTTGGCTCTTGTGCACAGTAATCGCCCATGCCAGCCGAAGCGGAATTTGAGTTATTTGCGCGCGAATCTTGCCATTCTCTTCTACCGTCCAATCCATCGGCGCAACAATAATATTGCGTCCATTGCGAGTTTTAATAATTGGGTATCCGCTAAATTCTTCAAAGCCAGTAACCGTGCCGAGTGTGCCATTCACAAATCTTTCCTTCGGATTATTTTTGGTGCACATTACGACCGCGCCGATTTTTAGCTCCAGTTTCTCCGGAGATAAGCATCCTTTCTTGAGCGTCTCCACGACTTTTTCATTTCCACTCGAAGACATCATAAATGATTTTACTTTTTCTTTCAATTTGGAAAGCTCTCCATTATTTACTCGATCTACATCAACATTATGCGAAAAAAGTTTGGTAATATTCTCCGGTGGCTTATTCGCGCGAATATGCCGAGCTGTAATGTGATTGCGATGCGCCGGTGAAACATTATTGGCGCGTATTCCTCCGAGCACAGAAAGAAAATCCGCATCATCTTGGCGATATTGTTCGGTGAGATAGCAAACAACTAGTCGCGTTCGCTCCCAAGCTCCGCTATGATAAGCAAAAGTTCCAATACTTTTAGCATTTCTTATAAGCGTATTTTGTTTTTCTTCAAAAAAATCTTTCTTGACAATCGGGGGCAGTTGAAAAAAATCCCCAACCAGAATAATTTGGATTCCGCCAAAGGGTTCGCTGTTTTGCTTTATTTCCCGACAAACCATATCCACCATATCAAGCATATTATTCGAAAGCATAGAAATTTCATCTATAATCAGCATCCGCGTGCGACGGACACGTTTTGCAATATATTCACTGCTCGCTATTTTATCCAAAGCATATTTATCTAATTTTGTTTTAATGCCTATGCCACTCCACGAATGAATGGTCATTCCGCCGATGTGGGTCGCAGCGATGCCCGTCGAAGCCGTAATAGCCGGCTCAACATCGCAATCGCGCAAATAATTTACAAATTTATTTATTGTATGTGTCTTTCCAGCACCCGGTTCACCGGTCAAAAATACATTTGCGCCGGTTTTTAAGATATTCAGCGCTTGCTCTTGAGTCATGTGGTAAGTATTCTACTACATTTTCTTCGGCGCTTGGATGCCAAGCAGGTGCAGGCCGTTTTTCATCACGAAAGAAAACGCGCATGTGAGAGCGACTTTGTAGGACGAGGTTTTATCTTTCTTGTCTATCACGAGAGTGTTGCCGTAAAAACTGTTGAAAGCGCGAGCGATTTCTATCAAATAGCTAGCAATATGGTGCGGTTCGTATTTAAAAGCGGAACGCAACACAACTTCGGGAAATTTATACAATAATTTTTCCACTTCAAAAACCTCCGATGGAAAAGCGTGAGGGTCCGGCAGAATATTTTCAGCTTTTGCTTTTTCCAAAATAGAATTCGACCGCGCGAAAGAATATTGCAGATATGGTCCAGAGTCCCCTTCAAAAGAAATCGACTTTTCAAAATCATAAACAATATCGCCAACAGTGGATTGTTTCAGAATAGAATATTTTATAGCGGACACGGCAACATCTGTGGCAATTTTTTCTCTTTCCATATTTTCAAATTCCCTGTCTGTCATTTTTTCCAAAATTTCATCGCGAACATCGTTCAGTAGAGATTCGCCGGTTATCACATTCCCTTTTCGAGAGCTCATTTTTCCGGAAGTAAATTTCATCATGCCGTGAGTAATATGCAGCATTTTATTTTCATACTCTGGATGAATTAAGGAAAGAGCTTTGGCCACCACTTTCATATATTCCACTTGTTCGTTGGCGGTAATAACAATGGAAAGATTCAGATCGGGCTCTTCTCTGAATTTTTGTTCGGCTAATCCAAGCTCTTTGGTTTCATAAGTAGGCAAGCCTGCGGAAGTGATGAAAACTCTGGTATGAAGTTTTGAGTCATGATCTCCGCCCCGAAAAACAACCGCCCCATCGCTTTTATGAAATACTTTATCCAGATTGTCTTTCACAGCCTGTTCACCGACGATAATCATCTGGCTTTCCAAAAAATAAAAATCAAATTCAGTTCCGAGCATTTCATATAAATCTTGAAAGACGTCCATCGTCACCTTAAAACCCCAGTCGTAGATTGCATTTATTTTTTTGTCGGTTTTGTCGTAAATTTTTTTATTTATTTCTTCTATTTCTTTTTTAGCTTTTGGGTCTATTTCATAAACTTCAGAACCTCTGGCGTAAGCTTTCCCGATGTTGGCTGATTGCAAAGTATGAGAACCTGTTTTGCTTTGCAACTTTTCGTTTTCCAAAAGACCATAGATAGCTTTGGCCACATGCAACCCAACATCTCCCTGATAATTTGCCCGAGAGACTTTTGCGCCGGAATGTTCCAAAATTCTAGCAATAGATTCACCGATAGCATTCGTCATAAGGTGTCCGATATGAAAAGGCTTGAAGGGATTAGGATCAGTATATTCGATCATAATCTTCTTTTCCGCCAAAAGTTTATTTTTTCCGACATTCTCTCCTTGATTGATAATTTCCTCTATGCTTCCGCCAAAAAATTTGCGAGACAAATAAAAATTGATGAAACCCGCGCCGGCTACTTCTATCTTTTCTATATATTTATCTGTATTTAACCTTGATATTTGTTCCGCTATTTTTTTAGCCAATTCTTTCGGATTGGTTCCAATGTTTTTGGCGATTGCTAGAGCGACGTTAGTCGAATAATCCCCCATTTTCAAATCTGCAGGATGTTCCAAGCCAAAATCGTTGACTTTTATTTCAAGATTTTCCAGAGCGTCTTTGATTAATTTTTTTATTTCATCTTGCATAATTATTTTTTACCCGTACTTCCAAATTTTCCCTCGCCACGAGCCGATTCACTGAGCGTATCGGTTTCTTCCAATTCGGCTATCACCACAGGCACAATCACTAGCTGAGAAACTTTATCTCCTTCTTCAAAAGTATAACTCTGATCCGATAAATTTACTAAATGCGTATTATATTCGCCCCGATATCCGGCATCAAAAACTCCGCCCAAATGAGCAAACCCAGCTTTGGAAATACTGCTTTTATCCATGATAATAGCAGCGTTTCCCTCAGGAAATTCAAGAGCAAAACCATGCCAAAAACGATAATGTTCGCCGGGCTTTACTGTCACTGTTTCCATGACATATAAATCCATTCCTACATCTCCGGGATGATGGTACTTTGGTAACTTCATCCCTTCTTTGAGTTTTTTAATTTTGATTTTCATAAATTCATTCTTTCATTCTTTCATGAATACCTTTTAGAAAATCGTCTGGATGTTCTTTTAATTCTTTTATTAATTCTTTTGGTGTAAACCATTTAATTTCAGCAACTTCATCTTTTTGAACTTTAAACTCAGAAATGTCTCTGTCTATAATTACCAGGAATCTTTGAACAAAATAATTGTGTTTGCTTGTAGATCTCAACTTCAAGTCTAAAATTGGTTTAAAGTTTTTAAGACCTATTTCTTCTTCAGCTTCTTTAATTATATTAGACTCATAAGTCTCATTTTCTTCTACTGTACCTGCTACAGCTGGTCTCCATTTTCCCGGATCATTTCTCTTATTAAGAGCCCTACGTGCGAGTAAAATTTCTTTTTTACTGTTTGTAATCCAAAGGGATGAAACGCGATAAATATCTTCCTGAGCAATCTTGTCTCTTTCTTTGATAACTATTATCTCGTCTTTTTCATTTACAATTGGAATTCTCATATAAATGATTATATATCCTTAATCCGTAAAAACCAATTCAGCATTAGTGTACGATCGTTTCTTAATGCTATAATGAGAACATGGGACATAATACACCAAGAATTGGAACTATGAAGAAAAAGATTCTTTTACTCCTACTAGCAGGATGTGCGCTTGGACTAACTAGATCGCCCAAAAGATATTGGTGGATTTTAAAACAAATACCAAAGGAGTTTGAAAAAGTAGATCGCCAGGCACTTCAAAAAGCCATCTATTCTCTTTACATTTCTCATTTAGTGAGTGAAAAACATCATAAAGATGGCACAACCACTCTCATCCTTAGCGAAAACGGAAAACACAAAGCCCTACGATTTAATATTGATAAAATGGAAATAAAAAAACCAGCACAGTGGGATAAAAAGTGGCGCATCGTTATGTTTGATGTGCCTGAAAAACTTAGAAGACTGCGTGATTCTATGCGTTTACATTTTAGAGAAATAGGCTTTATTGAACTCCAAAAATCCGTATTCGTGTTCCCTTATCCATGTAGCAAAGAAATTGAATTTATTTTAGAGTTTTACAACGCAAAAAGATATGTTCGTTTTATCTTGGCGGAAAGGATAGATAACGAACTACACTTAATGAAGAAATTCAATTTACATTAAAATAGTAACAGCATACGACCGTTTCTTATTGCTAAATGGTTATTTTGAGATAATCTTTTGTACCTTTGCATAAATCTCTCTATGAATATCTTCACGAGTATTGAGCGAGCCGGCTTTTGTGCATTCTATTTTGATCCACCCCTTTTGCGTCTTGGCGAGCCAGAGAGCGCTCTTTCTAGAATTCTCCATATGATGTCGGTCTTTCTCGTGAACATCTTTTTTCTTGCCTAGATAGCCCCTGCCCTCTTTTTTATTCCTTTCCTTTATCAGTTTCATGACTATGGGAATAGGCACGCTAAGAAAAAAAACAGCGTCCGGTTTTGGAATTTTAAAAACTTCATATTCCATCTCGGCTAGCCATTTCAGAAATGCTTCCCTTTTTTTTGTATTGGCTATCTTCCCGCCCTGATGGATCTGGTTCGCGCTCGCGTATCTATTGGCAATGACAATATTGCCTGCTTCGAGCCACTTTTTTATTTTATCTTTTGATTCAAAACGGTCAGCGGCATACAAGACAGAAACTATTTTCGGATGAACTTTGACGAAATTGTAATATTGTTCGGAGAGACAGTGGCCGATGAATTTGCCAAAGAAGTTGGAATAATAGTCCGGGAAATCAACTACTTTTACTTTTCGCCCGTCTTTTCTTAGATGCTTAATAAGGAGCTCGGTCTGCGTCGCCTTGCCGCTACTATCCGTGCCGTCTATGACGATTAATTTGCCGCGTTTCATTCATTAGAATATAGCAGAAAAAGATATAAATAGAAAATTATCTTTGCTTCACTTTAGTTAAGTAAAGTAGATAAATTATTTAGATGAATTCAATGACTGTATCTCAAAAGTATTGACTAGCAGAGCATCATCAACATCCACTAAGTAACCCAAGGCCTTTGCTGGTTTTTCTACAGGCATAGCAGCGCTAAAATCCGTCCTATCGTCCCCTGCTTTCTTGAAAATGTCTGTATGGAAAAATCCGGGATAAAACCCAACGACGCTTACGTTAAACGGGGCAAGCTCCAGCTGAATACACTTCGTAAAGCCAGTCACCGCCCATTTGGAAGCATTGTAAATAGAACGCTCAGGCTTCGCGGTAAGACCAGCTTGAGAAATAACATTAATGATTCTGCCATACTGCTGTTTTTTTAGTTGAGGAATCAGGGCATGGACTGTTAGTATTGTTCCGATAGTATTAACTGAAATTACATTCCTGATTTCCTCCGGAGTATTTTGTTCTAACGGTCCCTTGATCCAAACCCCCGCGCAGTTTATCAAACAATCAATTTTCTTATATTTTTTTATAATCTGTGAAAAAGCATTCTGAACTTGTTTTTCGTCTGTGACATCGCAAATAACACTTTCGCACTTGAGTTCCTCTGCAGTTTCTTGAACTTCTTTAACATTTTTACCAAAAATTACGACATCATTTTTCGCAGATAAAATTTTTGCGGTGGTTTTGCCCAGCCCACTATTACCACCCGTGATAACAATTACTTTTTTATCTGATTTCATAAATTTCTAGACGAATTTTTTAGGTATCGGAAATTTTTTAGCAAGCACTTTAACTTCTTTATGGATAGCTTCTTTTACTTTTTTGTTGTCTTTATTTTTGAGAGTCTTGATGATAAGTTCTGCCACCTTTTTGCACTCTTTTTCTTTGAAACCACGGGTAGTGATCGCCGGAGTGCCGAAGCGAATACCGGAAGGGTCAAGGGGCTTCCTCGGATCATCGGCAATCACGTTCATATTGAGAGTAATGCCAACTTCATCGAGTACCGTCTGCGCCTCCTTGCCCGTTACTCCTAACGAACCAAACACATCGGCCAAGATAAGATGGTTGTCAGTACCCCCGCCGATCATTCTGATATTATTTTTCTTGAAAACTTCTGCCATCGCTTTAGCATTTTTGAGAATCTGAATGGCATATTTTTTAAACTTTGGGGTCATCGCCTCGCCAAAAGCCACTGCTTTGCCGGCGATAGTGTGCATATGAGGACCGCCTTGGATCCCAGGGAAAATAGACTTGTCTATCTTCTTGGCTATTTCCTCATTTTCCCGAACAAGAATGATGCCTCCACGCGGGCCCCGAAGCGTCTTGTGAGTAGTAGAGGTAATAATATCAAAACCGTCATCAAATGGATTGCGAAGAACACCCGCCGCAATGAGCCCGGCGATATGCGCCATGTCGGCCATAGTGATAGCCCCCACCTCTTTTGCGATTTCAACAAATTTTTTATAGTCGAGAGTGCGAGGATAGGCAGAAAAACCGGCTAAAATTATTTTTGGTTTGGTTTCAAGAGCCACTCGGCGCAAATTTTCATAATCAATTTCTCCTGTACTTGCATCTTTCATCTTGTACCTCACAAATTTATATATTTTCGCGGGCAAAGTCATCGGATGTCCATGGGTCAAGTGCCCGCCATGAGAAAGATCCATACCGAGCACTGTGTCTCCCGGTTCAAGCAAGGCAGCATACACAGCCAAATTCGCCGGCGCTCCAGAATGCGGCTGAACATTGGCAAATTTGCATTTGAAAAGCTTACAGGCGCGCTCTATGGCAAGCCTTTCTACCGCATCGGTAAAATCTTGACCGCCGTAATACCGCCGCCCCGGATAGCCTTCGGAATATTTGTTGGTAAAAATAGAACCGTTTGCAGTTAAAACATCTTCAGAGACATAATTCTCTGATGGAATAAGTTCAAGCCCTTCCCTCTGCCTTTTCTCTTCGCTTTTTATCAATTTCTCTACTAGTTTGTCCTGCATAATTTTATTCTATCACTATTTATAAAAATTAAAAGTTTCTTTCTGGCCGTCGGATTTCATAATAATAGTACCCAAAAGGTCAGTCCTAAAAATTTGTGCGCCAAAAGAAGATAGTGTATCGAGCGTATCTTTGTGCGGATGGCCGTATTTATTGTCCTTGCCGTTTGAAATGAGCGCGTAAGCGGGAGAAACTGCTTTTACAAAATCATAAGAGGTCGAGGTGCGCGAACCATGGTGCCCGACTTTCAAAATAGCGCTTCTAAGCTCTTTCATAGAGGTTCCCGCTAAAATTATTTTTTCTGTTTTGGAAGTAGCATCACCAATGAGCATCACTTTTGTGTTGCCGTAGGTGAGTTTACTGACAATAGATCCGTCATTGCTATTCCACAGCGTTACATCTCGATCCGGAAATAAAATATCTATGACTGCTCCGCCACCTATGTCTAAACGCATCCCTTTCTTTGCTAAAATATTTCGAATATTTTTATTTTTTATTTCGGCCGTTAGATTTTGGTAGATTTTAGAATCGTTAAATGTGCCAGACTGAAACACCCCGCCGACTTTATACACTTTCAAGACATCCAGCAATCCGCCTATATGATCTTGGTCTGGATTGGTAACGATAATGGCATCTATGAATTTATCAAATGGAGACATTATTCTCTGAAGCTTTCCCATTATCTTCCGTGGCGGACCGCCATCCACCAAGATTTGAGTACCGGTCGGCGATTCAATGAACAGAGCGTCGCCTTGACCTACGTCAAGCATAGTAAAAGTCAATTGTTGGTAAGAATTTTTAAAATCCTGATAAAAAAGACGTGCAGTGGTTACTAAAAGAAAAAATGTCAAAAGTAATAGACCATATTTCCTCCAAAATGTCTTGCCGGAAGTCATGATATAATGATTATATTATCAGCTAACTCATAAATACACCATGAAAAAATTCGAAGAAAAAAAATTCAATATTGGGATACTCAAAGGCATATCAGCCAGAAATATCGAGGAACACTTGAAGCTTTATGCTGGTTATGTAAAAAACACAAATCTCATTTTAGAAAAAATACCGAAATATGAAGGTTATACAAAAGAAGACGCCTTTGCTCCTTACGTCGTCGGCGAAATTCAGCGCAGATTCGCTTTCGAATATAACGGCATGCGCAATCACGAAGTTTATTTCGAATCTCTTTCCGGAGGCGCAAAACCTCTCAAACAAGAAAGTCAATTAAGAAAAGCAGTAGAAGAAGAATGGGAGTTTTTTGATACTTGGCTTAATCGCTTTAAGACTATGGCCCTGACTCGCGGCATAGGCTGGGCCATGCTGTACTATGACCGAAAAGAAAAACGTCTCCTTTCAAATTGGGTGGACGAACAACATTTGGGACAGCTTCAGGACTGCGCCCTTATACTCGCCATTGATATGTGGGAACATGCCTTTGTGTACGACTACCCGACATCGGAGAAGAAAAAATACGTGGAAGCGTTCTTTCAGAATATAAACTGGGAGGTAATTGAGGAAAATTTTAAAAAGGCTCAGTAAAAAACTTTTTTATACTTCTGCCAAAAAGTTTGTAGATAAAACAGGCATATATTATGAGCGTGAGAAAAAGCGGAAAATTTGGGACGATAAAAGAGGCAAATGGAACCCGGGAAAAGAAATCAATGACACTTAGTTCGTAATGAAGAAGAACATTTGAGATAAAGCTGAAAGGAACTCCGAAAAGATATGAAAAAATACCCAGGAATCCAGTGAGAAATCCAAAAAGCATAGTCATGGGTATAAAAGGCAAGATAAACACATTTGCCGGCAAAGCAACCAAAGAAAGATTGCCCATTTTATACAAAATGAAAGGCAAAACAAAAATATATACGGCGCAGGTGACGGAAACTATGTCGCGCAATTTGAAAGTAGTCGAGACCCACAAGAAATATTCTTCAATTTTGGGAGTGAAGAAGATGAGAGCGATAGTGGCGATAAAGGAAAGTTGAAACGAAACGTCGAAAGCAAGGACAAAAGGATTAAGTAGTATCATACACACGCCGGCGAGGAGTAGTGCCCGCCCGATATCATAATTCCTCCCCGTCGCGCGGGCGACAAGAGCAAGAGTTGCCATAATTCCGGCCCGAATACTGGTGGAACTCGCGCCAGTCATCAAGATGAAAAGAAAAATCGTGAAAATACCTATGCTAATTCCAAGGTTTAGCGGAAGAAAAGAAAACAACTTCATAATCCATTCGGCAACAATCGTTACGTTGTATCCAGAGAGCGCTACAATGTGAATGGTACCGGTATTTATAAGTTTCTGCCGCATCTCTTCTCCAAAAGAAGACCGTTCACCCAAGATAAGGCCGCCCATGAGAAGGGATTCTGGAGAAGGAATCGTGGCATCAATGACACTCAAAAATTTATTTTTGATAAAAAACAAAGCGCTCTTTACCACATTTCCCTTTCCGTGCGAAAAAATTTCAATCGAGGGATAACCCATCACATAAAAAATTCCGTCTTTACGCAAATAATTCACATAGTCAAAATTTTTTCCCTGATCGGTAATAAAATTTTCCGGTTTTTCCGGTTTGCCTTTGAAACTTATCTGATCTCCGTAGGAATATGTGTTCTCAAAATCCGTAGTGACTAAAATTTTGGTCTCCGGCGTTTTCACAGTCAATTTTTGGTTGTTTTCTCTTATGTCCGGCTCATCGACAATGGTACCCGACATCGTGATATTTTCTGGAGCAGGCTGATCGGCAATATGGAATCTAAAAATTCCGAGACAAAACGTCAATACAAAAACAACCAATATTATATCCCAACGATTCTTTATCAAACTAAAGTTCTTTAACAAACTAAAGTAAATAGCCAAGACTCCTACCAAAAGTAAAACTAGTAAAATAAAGTATAAATTCACAAACAAAAAAGAGCGCGCCAGCACTCCAAAAATAAAACCAAAACAAACCGCATAAAAAATTCTATCTTGCATTTAGATCACTTAACTTCTAAGCTCCACTGGATTACCTTCGGCGAAACTGGTAGCGATAAGATCAGCGCGGTCGTTATATTTGTCTTCGTTGTGGCCTTTGACGTATGTCCACTTTGGTTTTAGTTCTTGGGTAAGTTCATAGAGTTCCTCCCAAAGTTCTCGATTTAGCACGGGCTTCTTATTGGCATTCCGCCAATTATTTTTCTGCCAGTTAGGAATCCATTCAGTAATTCCAAGAATTACATATTTAGAATCAGAAATAATCTCTATGTCAAAGCCCGCCTTTGACATGTTTAATTTTACATATTTCATAGCTTCTATCGGCGCAGTCAACTCCATTTGATTGTTAGTAGCGTGGTCTTTCTTTCCGCCAAGCTCCAGTACCCCCTTCTTACTCCTCCCCCTACTGTAGGGGGAGGTAGGGTGGGGGTAATTCAAGATGACTGCGCCCCAGCCGGCGCTTCCTGGATTCCCCTTCGCCGCCCCATCGGTATAAATCTTTATCGTTTGATCTCCCATCTTTAGATTATATCAACAATCCGCAATCGTAGCTCTTCTTTGCCGCGAAATCTAGACAAATCAAAGGTGGCTAACAAATTCACGCCTAATCCTTCAGAAAGAGTATTTCGAAAAGAATCAACACCGGAAAAGAAAGAAACAGCCACTGTTTCCTTATTTTGATCGGAAAAAGTTAATTCCAAATGCTCTCCAGACCCGTTTTTGCCAAATTTTTTAAGTTTTTTTATTTTGGAACCTTCAAAAAGGAAAATGGGTTTGGGATTTCCGAACCCAAATGGTGAAAGCTTGTCTATTTCTCGCCAATTTTTCATGTTTACAGCATCTAGCCCGGACTTCACATCATGAATTTCTATATCATTTACTTTTTCCTTTTTTGTTTTATCAAAATTAGCCGATAGGGCTTGTTCTAGAAAATGAATTTTTTCGGTATGAACAGTAAACCCGCCCGCGAGCTCGTGCCCACCGAAATCAACAAACGACTCCCGAGTAGCACTCATAAGTTCGACTACTGAAACCGACCCATCGCTCCGGCAAGAACCCCTGACACAATCCTTCTCATCTTTTCCCCACACAAAAACTGGTTTTTTATATTTATCACACATCTTACCCGCCACCAAACCCAAGACTCCCACATGCCACCCAGGATCCCCTATCACAACCACCTCCCGCGCATCCCGCATTTCAAGCTTCTTATTTGCTTCCCGCATGATCCCCGTGACGATAATTTTCCTCTCGTCATTTATTTTTGATAAATGATCTGCCAGTATACCTGCTTGTTTGTTGTCATTGGTAGAAAGCAACTCAAAAGCCCTCATCGGATCATCCATCCGCGAGGCGGCATTGAGGCGAGGCGTGATCATGAAACCGATATCATCCTCTGTTACATATCTTTGATCTATATTTACGTTTGTAAAAAGCTTTTGCAGACCGGGACGAGGAGACTTCCGTAATACTTTCATTCCGAAATACGCAATAGCTCTGTTTTCCCCCGTAAGTGGAACCATATCAGAGAGAGTAGCAAGACCGGCCATATCTAGCATCCATTTTTCGGCGCCTTCTTTTATTTTGAAGTACTCGCCATATTTTTTTAAGAACCCCTGTACAAATTTAAAGACAACTCCGGCCCCGCAGAGCATTTTTTCGGGATAATCATCTGTCTTTGGATTTAGTATAGCAAAAGCACGAGGAAGATTGTCTGGAGGAATATGATGATCGGTAATAATCACATCAATGCCATCCACTTCCGCTTGCGCCACTTCGACTACCGCGGTAATGCCGAGATCAATAGTAATCAAAAGTTTTACATTAGATTCGGCAAACTGCTTAATGGCTTCTAAATTAAGCCCGTAGCCTTCAGAATTTCTTTGTGGAATATACACCCCCACATCAAAATCTTTGGTGTGGGGGTAAACCTCGACAGGCACATTGAGTAGCTTAAAGAGATCAGTAAGAATTACCGCCCCGGGAATGCCGTCACAATCATAGTCCGCATAAATGACTATCTTTTCTTTGTTTTCTATGGCCTCGTAAAGACGCACGCAGGCTTTTTCCATATCCCGCATTAGAAATGGATCATGCAAATCACGCTTATAGTCAGGATTTAAAAAAATATCAGCTTGCGCTTCATTCACTATGCCTCGTTTTTCTAAAAGTCCGCGCAATAATTCCCCATACTTGTGCATAAATGAAATTTTAGCATATAATTAAGAAAGTTTTTGAAAATATAACTTTTGAAGGGGTTTCGAGGCTGACGAGCCAAGAACTTCAGGAATTTTTAAGCTTAAAAAATTCCGTACCGGAAAAAGTTGATATTTTCAAAAACTTTCTATGGAAAATTGTATTTTTTGCAAAATAGTAAAGGGAGAAATACCTGCTCATAAAATATATGAAGATAAGGATACTTTGGCATTTCTCGATATTAGTCCAGTAAATATCGGGCATGTGTTGGTTATCCCAAAAGAACATCATGCCAACATTTTTGAGATTCCAGAGAAAGCTCTGCTCGAAGTGGTAAGAACTGTGAAAAAAGTTTCTCACGCTGTAAAAAAAGGCCTCAAAGCTGACGGCATCAACGTCACCATGAACAACGAGCCCGCCGCCGGACAAGTCGTCTTTCACTTGCACATCCACATCATCCCGAGAACCATAAACGACGGCTTCCATCATTGGAAAGGCAAAAGGGGCTACCAAGAAGGCGAGAAAGAAATCGTAACCGAAAAAATCTCGAAATCTTTGTAACCACCTTGCTCCGACCTAGGTCGGAGCACTCCTCCTAAACTAGGAGGAGTGGAAACATAATTTAGCAATAAGAAGCGGTCGCGCACTAAAGCTGTTTTAACATTTACGCTAGGCAAGACCTAACGCAGATTCCTTAGACTATCATATATGATATGTTAAGGAATCAGTTGAAAATTTTAATTTCTCTATGAATCCACGATCTTTTGGATCATGATCTCAATAAAGGGGACAAACTAACGTGTTGCCCCTTGGCGATATTGCCACGCCGTACGAATACGGGATATGCCGCAATGCTCCGCGGCGAGAGGAAGATTTTGGGTTCAGATTTTCATTTTCAAACCTTTCTTTTTGACGATGAGAAACTCTAGTTCGAGCGCGTCCATAAGGAACACTTCTCGGTCCCTAACTCCATGCCAGTCACCGCGACGTGGCACCCCTGCACGGAGAAGAGCTTGTTTTGCCTCCTCAGAAGGTTCTGTCCCCCGGATCGTCATCGGACGAACTTCCAAACCAAGGAGGTCCAGAAGCTGGTTCATCCCCTTTCGCCCAATATTGCGCCGTCTCAGAAACTTGCAGGCTTTGGTGCCCACAAGGAACCCAACCAGATCCCCTTTGGCATCTTCGAGCAAGAAGGATGCAGCCTCGGCGTTGCGGATAATATGGGTTAGATCTTTCATGTTCATATAATTCATATAATCTTTTGCGCATTATTTTAAACGGCGCCGCGGACCGTTTCTGTTTAAAATTTGATTCATCGAAAAAAGTGTCTTTGCCTTTCGGCGGATCGATGTATCTCGTTTCTTTATGTTAAGCCAACAGATTGGCTTTGCTATGTTCGGAAAGTGAACACAGCTCTTCAGTCCCAATATCACGGCAAGGCTAAACCTTGCCGTATTTAGCTCCAAAAAGCTATGTTCACGTCCAAATTTCAATGTACTTAATACTCTTATATTATACACCCTTTCAGCTTATTTGTCAAGCAAATGTACTAGTCCAGCACATTTGAGACTCCACAGCCGTTAATTGATTACAAATATA
>ERZ1292629.1843-Hain-H43-01um-R1-1843-length-19445-cov-5_pt1 | contig 19445 bp, 23 predicted proteins | sample MGYA00564399_ERZ1292629 | MGnify/ENA primary metagenome ERZ1292629 (study PRJEB36523, sample SAMEA6512636) | groundwater metagenome | collected 2019-01-08 | study: AquaDiva: Metagenomics assemblies of 32 groundwater samples | reverse complement strand
TTAAAATATCGAAATTGCGGCTTTTTCGCTCTTGAATATCCGCCTTAGCCCTAGTGGTAATTGCTCCTCGGCCAGTCAAATATGCTTCCTTAATCGCTTTACTGTCGAAAATAATGCCACCCGTCGGGAAATCTGGCCCTTGGATAAATTTCAAAAAATCCTTGGATGATGCCTCCGGATTATCCGCCGCGTATAAAATTGCGTCCGCCACCTCACTCAAGTTATGAGGTGGAATATTAGTGGCCATTCCAACCGCAATTCCAAGTCCTCCGTTTAGGAGTAAATTCGGCAGTCGCGCCGGCAAAACCCTTGGCTCTTCTCGCGTGCCATCATAATTATCCTGCCAAGCCACAGTTTCTTTTTCGATATCTAAGAGCATCTCATCGCTAATTTTCGCCAAACGGCTCTCGGTGTAACGCATGGCCGCTGCTGAATCACCATCAATCGAACCAAAATTACCTTGGCCCTGAATTAGGGGGTATCTCATTGAAAAATCCTGGGCCATCCTAACAAGCGCGTCATAAACCGCCGTATCGCCATGAGGATGGTAGCGACCCAAAGTTTCTCCCACGATATTGGCTGATTTTCTAAGTCTCGCTTGATGAGTCACTCCCGCATCCCACATATCCCACAAAATTCGGCGATGCACTGGTTTTAAGCCGTCCCGAACATCCGGCAGAGCCCGCCCCACAATCACCGACATCGCATAATCCAAATAGGACTCTTGAAGTTCGGTAGTAATTTCTCTTTTTTCAATTTTTTTCTCTCCTTCACTCATAAATTTATTTTTTACAAAATTAAGGTTTAATAATATATTCCTTAGGAGCGCTCAAAAAACCAAACCAATCCGCCGCTTTTTCTTTGAAAAATTCATAAACCGTGGCTGCTCCCGTCTTCATAGTACCCAAAAAAGAAAAATCTTTTTTAAGTTCTTGCTCAGGCGCTGGATTAATCGCAGTTTTACTTGAACTCACCACCAAAGCATTGAAATATCCGAACCAAAGAAACACTACCACCACCATTGCTGCTAAAGAAAAAACTACTAACCAAATCCGCCTTTGATGCTCCGGCGCTGATTGTAATTTTTCTAAAATTTCTCTAAACATCGACATAATAAGTTATCTTATCTCAAAGTATCTTAAGAAACCTTAAGCAAAACCACTTCATTTTTTTTATTTTCAAAATCTTTAGATTTAAAAACTAGCTTCTCTTGAAATTTGGGCTCTTGACCCAGCAATTTCAAAAAATCCTTTGGGTCTTGATAGAAACTCGGCACCACCACATCCGGTTCAAGCTGCTTAACAACCTCTGCCGCCTCTTTAGCTGAAATTAATTCTCCTCCGCTAATCGGTAAAAAAACCATCATTCTAGAACCGTCTAAATTCTCCATCACCTCTATCGGAGGAACTTTCGTTATCTTACCTAAAAAAACAAAATTCATCTCATCCCACTTCACTAGATAAACCGTTTTAACCAATTTTTCTGTCGTCTCCGAAAGAATTTGCCAGCCCGTAATTTCAATTTTTTTAAACTCATATTCTCCTGGAAATCCTATCTCATCTCGAGACGGAACAAAATCGGAAGAAACGGACGTTCTTAAAACCACATCCCCTTTTAACCGATTATTCGGGGGATCAATTAACAAAGAAAGGTCGCCTGATTGCAACCTAAAACCTCCTTCGCCGTAATAATTAAGCACCATGAATCAATATTTCAATCTATTTTAGCACAAAAAAGCCGCCCTGAAAAGACCAAATTAAAATAATTAACCTAATCTCAATAGTATTCCAATCGTATCTCAATTATTTTTCTCTTATATCTCTACTGTATTTAAATCGTATTTTTTGATAATTAGTAATTAATTATTAATTGAAAATTGCTTGCCCGCCGTAATCTTGATGAAGGCGGAGCAATTGTCCTCCGAAAGAGGATCTCCTCCGAGGGAGGATCGGCCTTCGGGGGACGCCTCCGGCGGAATAATTGATAATTTCCATTGTATTTCCACTGTATCTCTATTGCATTTCAATTTCTTAATATTCTTGATAATTTCTAGCTTTTATTTTATTGATAATTGGTCATTGAAAATTGATAATTTCTATCGTATTTCTTCTTAATCTAAACTTTTAGCTTTTCGCTTTGCGCCTTACATTCTCTATCATCTATCACCTAAAACCTAACGCCCGTCTCTTTTATTTGACGAAAATCTTGCCCTCCCCTATAATCATTGAACTAAATATGCCCATTGCCAGCAAAAAAATAAAGCCTATTTTAAACCAGTTAACCAAAGCTGGAGTAACTAATTTTAATGGTCCCCGCGAAGGCGATATTATAGAGGGCGAACTAATCAAAAAAACTTCTCGTGAGGCCTATTTTGATTTGAACAGTTTTGGCACCGGCATTATCTACGGCGTTGAATTTTTAAACGCCAAAAATATCCTGAAAAATTTAAAGCTGGGCGACAAACTGTCAGCTAAAATCGCCAACCTCGACAACGGCCAAGGCTATCTTGAGCTTTCTATCTCTGAAGCTGAAAAACAACAAGTTTGGCAACAAGTTAAAGAACTGCAAGAAAACGGCGAAATTATAAAAATCAAAGTTATCGGCGTAAATAGCGGCGGCTTAACCTTAAATCTTTTAAGTTTGAAGGCCTTTTTGCCTGTTTCTCAACTTTCAAACGAACACCAACCTCAAGTCATAAACGGAGAAAAAGAAAAAATTATTGAAGAACTTAAAAAATTCATCGGCCAAGAACTAAGCGTCAAAGTTATCAACCTTAACCCCAGAAGTAATAAACTTATTGTCTCCGAAAGAGAAACCGCCTCGAGCAATATAAAAGAACTCTTAAGCCAATATCAAATCGGCCAAGAAATCGACGGGTTAATCTCCGGCATTGCCGACTTCGGGGTCTTTGTTCGTTTCATAGACAACCCAGCCATTGAAGGCATGATTCATATCTCTGAACTCGATCACCGTTTAATCGACAACCCAAAAGAAATTGTGAAAATCAACGACACTGTTCGGGTAAAAATAATCGACCTTAAAGACAACCGGGTTTTTCTATCTCTAAAAGCTCTAAAAATCGATCCTTGGAACAAAGTTAATGAACACTATCAAATAGGACAAATAGTTACCGGCAAAATTTATAAGCTTAATCCTTTCGGAGCTATTGTTGACTTAAACCACGAACTCCAAGGCATGATTCACGTCTCTAAATTCGGCGACATCGAAACCATGAAAAAAACCCTCGAATTAGGCAAAGAATATCAATTTAAAATCGAATCCATCTCTCCAGAAGAAAAAAGAATTATTCTTGATTTGAATCAGTAAAAAATTTCAGAGGTGCTCTCTTGATTATTTAACTCGTGCCTCCTAAAATAACTGCATCGCCTGGGTAGCTCAGTGGAAGAGCTTTCGCCTGAAGAGCGAAGAGTCCGGTGTTCGATTCACCGCCCAGGCACATATTATTACGGGCCGGAGTATGGGGGTAGTACGCCTGTTTTGGGAACAGGTAGACCGAGTTCGACTCTCGGCGGCCCGACAACAATTTAACTTTTTATTCGCCGAGAGTCGGACTCGGAAAGGGGTCGGGGAAACGGAAGTTTCCCCGAGGCGAAGCTCACGAACCGCTGGGTTCGTGGGAGTCCCGCTTTGATGGGACGACGTGAGATTCTCGGCGGCCCGACAAAAATAATAGCAGACGAAACTGGGAATTTCGTCTGCTTTGAAATGAACACAAGATCTAACAAATTGGTTGTTAGGAGTTGTGTTCGCGCCCGGTCTTAAGGGCGCGGTAATTCAGTAAAAGGTGGGTAGAAAAAGTTCAAATACCCCGCTAATTTAATCATAAATCTAACCCAAAAATTGCCAAATCCAAGTTATCCACCTAATATATAAAAAAGTAAAAGCGGGCACTTAGCTCAGTGGTAGAGCGACTGTTTTACACACAGTAGGTCGGGGGTTCAATCCCTCCAGTGCCCACAATTCACCCCTTAATTAAGTCGTTCAAATTTTAACTTCAATATCCTACGCAAAGATTCGTCGATTCTTTTTTCGTTAATTTTATTTTCTAAAACCGCCTGGCGCACTGCCTCCACTATCCCTTTATGCTTCGAGATAGTAAGCGTACTGATAATCATATCAGCCCCGGCATTAATAGCTTGAATGACTAATTGGCCAATCGGCAAATCGCCAGTTGATGCCATCTCTAAATCATCAGTGATAATCACGCCTTCATATTTTAATTGACCCCTTAATATCTCAATAAGAAAAACTGGTGAAAGCGTTGCTGGGACGTCATCGATTTCCTTAACCACAACGTGCGCCGTCATCAGAACTTCCGGATGGGCCTGCCCAATAACATACTGAAAAGGAACAAGCCACTTTTCAAATTCATCGCCACCAGAAGAAACCGCAAAATTCGTATGTGGATCTAATGTTCCGTTGCCATACCCCGGAAAATGTTTAGGCACCGCAATAATATCCGCCTCTCGGTAACCTTCAATCATGGCTTGGCCTAACTTGCCAATAAGCTCGGGGGTTGCCTCAAAAACACGTTTGGATTTGAATAAATAGGCCTGAGGATTATTAACATAATCAATCACGGGCGAAAAATTCATGTTAATGCCGAGCTCACGGAGTTCCTCGCCTCGCCTTTTAGCAATTCGCCGGGCTTCCTCAATGCTTTTTATCTCCATCTGAGGCGTCAGCTCACTTAGAAATTTAAACCGAACATAATCACCTCCTTCTTGATCGGTCGCAATAAATAAGGGAATTTCTGAATGTAATTTTAAATCACTAATCATTTTTATCACTCCTTCTCTATCGTTAACATTCCGAGCCAAAAGATTTACGCCTCCAACCCCGTAAACATCGATCATCTCTTTTATATGGTCATCAAAGTAAGGGTTTTTAAAACCAACAACCATCATCTGGCCGATTTTTTTCTCAAGCGGCAGAGTTTTAATGATTAACTCGATTTTATCCGTGTAATCTTGTTGAGATGATACTTTTTCAGGTGACGCAAAATAAATTTCTGCCTGTTGCGTACTACCTAAAGCAAAAATTAGGGCAATTATCGATGCCCCTAACACAGCTAAAAACGCAACCTTGCTTTTCATAAATCCGAATTCAACTTCCAAAAATTTTCGTAGAGCTTAGCCACTAGTATCGGCCCGGTGCCGCCCGGCGTTGGCGTGTAACTAATATTTCTATCCTCCTCGCCATCGGGATCAAAATCCCCATAAATTTTATTGCCTTCCCGGCTATAACCAAAATCCACCACCAGCGCTCCTTCCTTAATGTCCTTAGCCGAAAAAATTCCAGCCACCCCCGTTCCGCTCACCACCACATCCGCATCCTTAAGTCGCGCCGGAATACCTTTCACCGTACTGTCAAAAACAGTTAATTCTCCCACCCGGTTCTGCAACCAAAACCCCAGCGGTTTGCCAATTAAAAATCCCGCTCCAATCAAAACCACTTTCAAATCCCTTAGCGATTTGCGATTTGCGATTTGCAAATTAAGTATTTCCTCGAGCGCCTCCACGGCCGGCGGCGCCACCTCGCCTCGTCCGGTATAAAACGCGCCCAGCGCTTTTTCGCTCAAACAATCCACGTCTTTTTCTTTTGGAATCGCGTTTAAAACATAATGTTTATTGATTGATTCCGGCAAAGGTAGTTGCACCAAAAACCCGCCGCAATTTTTCGGCCGTGTGAGCATCCCAATCTCCGCCCGCAAATCATCCGTGGTCACTCCCTCCGGCGCCCGGTGCAGCCGAAAACTAATTCCCAATTCCTCCGCCACTCGCTTTTTTTGGTTCAAAAAATTCTCCGATGCCAAATCATCTCCCACCAGCATCGCTCCCATAAACTTCCCCTGCCATTCCTCTTGGTGTTCCTTAAGTTTTTCAATTATCCCCACCGCAATTTTTTTCCCGTCAATAATCATAAAGTCCTATTTTAGAGGTCGAACAATTATTGATCTTTTATCTTTAGAAACATAAACTTTCACTTTATCTCCTATTTTAATTTCTAATTCATCGAGAAATTCTTGGGGAATTATCAATCCTGCCAAAGAACCAATTTTTATAATCTCCTGAATCATTACAATAAATCTAAAGCTTATAACGCTTAATGTAAACCCAATCCCAAAATAATTGGGATATCAATCCTATCCCTAAAAATAAAACCGGCCGGAAAAATAACATCACTCCCGCCACCACTAAAACTATCTTCCAGTTCCTGTGGATCGGATGAACCTTAAAAGGATTCCGCCTCGGGTGATAAATCGGCCGAGTTGCCAAATGATCTAAATCCATCAGTCCAGCCGACAAAATCAAAACCAAATCTGCCGGTGTTGTTTCAATCAAATTCCCGCTCAAAAAATAAATCGCCGTATCCGACAAAACATGAATCGGAATAATCATCTCTTTTAAGGATGTTTTTTAGGTAACAAAAATACACCACAACCCGTCCATACTTCACCCCAACCATAACCCACTACTGAAGTTGCCCACGACCCAAATTCTTCACATTCTTTACGCGACTTAATATCTTGATAAAACAAATAATAGCCACCATTATCAGGACAAACATCTCCAAAACAAAAATAATTTTCAACTACGGCCTTTCCCTGAAAAATACCTGCTGATTTAGGATACTCTCCGATCTTACTAAAATCTCTTTTTTGATTTAAATTCTGAAGTTCTTCCAAAATATCTTGAACATCATCACGACTCAAATCTTTTAATTCTCCATCTTCTTTATTATTTTTATTAATAAAAAATAAAGAAAACAAAACTACCAATAAAATAGAAATAGAAATAGAAAACAAAATTAATTTATTAATATTCATAAATTATCAATACTCAAGCGGAAATTTCTCGCAAAGTTTTTTTATCCTCCTAAGTTTCGTAAGACGAAATTTTGGAGGGTAAACCTCTCGCGTACAAAAAGCTAATAATTTAGTGGGAATTTTAGGCATAATTCTTTTGCTTTTTGTAAAACCTCTTTCCCATCCACCAATACTTCTTTTATCATTCGCGCCACCTCTTTCATCTCTGCCTCTTTCATTCCTCGCGTAGTTAAAGCCGGCGTACCCATTCGAATTCCCGACGGGTCCATCGGACTTCGCGAATCATAAGGAATCGTATTTTTATTCACAATGATTCCGTTTTTCTCCAATTTATCGCTCGCTTCTTTCCCACCGATTCCATGATTAGTTAAATCCACCAAAAGCAAATGCGTGTCTGTCCCGCCCGCCACAATTCTAAAACCATAATTTTTAAGTTCCTCCGCCAATGTTTGGGCATTCAAAACAATCTGGCTTGCGTATTCCTTAAAATCCAGCTGCACCGCTTCTTCCATCGCCACCGCAATTGCCGCAATCTGATTCGCATGCGGCCCACCCTGCAACCCCGGAAATATCGCTTTATCAATCGCCTTAACAATATCCACGCCCGCGCGATTTGCGATTTGCGATTTGCGATTTGCGAAAATCACCCCCGCCCTCGGTCCCCTAAGTGTCTTATGAGCTGTTGCCATCACTACATCCGCATATTTAAACGGAGTCGGATAAACTCCTCCTGCAATGAGTCCCGCAAAATGCGACATATCTACCATTAAATATGCGCCCACCTCATCACAAATCTCCCGAAACTTTTTAAAATCCACGATTCGCGGGTAGGCCGTGTATCCGGCCACAATAATTTTCGGTTTATGTTCTTTGACCAACTCACGAATCGCATCATAATCCAAAAGTTCTGTTTCTTTGTTTAAAGTGTATGACACCGACTTCCACGCCTTAGAAGTAAAACTCACCTTGTGTCCGTGCGTTAAATGCCCGCCCATATCAAGCTGTAGTCCCATAATCGTCTCGCCCAAAGACACGAGCGCCACGTAAATCGCCAAGTTCGCCGGTGACCCCGAGTATGGCTGGACATTCACTCCCCATTCATCAGAAGATAAACCAAATGCCTTAAGCGACCGCTCTTTTGCTAAATTTTCAAGCTGGTCCACAAATTCATTCCCGCCATAATATCTCATCGCCGAATACCCTTCGGCATATTTATTGGTAAAAACCGACCCCAAGGCCTCTAAAACATCCCGCGAAACAAAATTCTCTGACGGTATAAGATTGATCGTCTCATTCTGCCGCCTCGTTTCCTTTTTAATTAATTCCTCAACAATTTTGTCGTTCATTAAAACATTTCCAACATTCAATCACTCCGACCATTAACTTATTTTATCTCACATTCCATCGAAAATTTATTTCTCATTTAACTTATCAAAAATACCCTGAATTAAAGGTTTCAAGGGTGGAATTTCCTCAGAAGCCACCTTCCAGACGATTTCCTCATCAACGCCAAAGTATTCGTGAACTAGCTTATTTCTCATGCCAGCAATATTCCTCCAAGGAATGTTGCTGTAGCTATTTTTGATATCGTCGGGAATTTTTGTAGCCGCCTCGCCGATAATTTCCAAACTTCTCACAACGGCATTGATAGTTTTCTTGTCTTTTTCAAAATTCTTAAAGTTTATTCCTTCAATAAAATCAGCTATGTCGCGAATGGAATCCAAAATGTCCTGAATATAATCGAGGTAATCTCTTTTCATACCTTAACCAAATCCTGAAGTATCCGTTTCCCGATTCTGGGCTTAAGAGCTCTTCTAGTAACTAAATCAACTTTTGTTCCCAGCAAATCAGATAAATATCTCTCAAGTTCAATAAATTTTAACAAGCCGATCGATTCTTTAAAATCCACTAGAATATCAACGTCGCTTTTCCGACTTTGCTTATTCCTCGCATAAGAACCAAAAACCGCTAACTCTCCGATTACCACACCAAATCTTCTTTCTACCTCCTTTTTATTTTGAGATAAAATATTTTTAATTTCTTCTAAATTTTTCATCACTTTTATATTAATATCAACTGACTCAAAAATCAATCACCGTCTCATTCTGCCGCCTCGTCTCCGCCTTAATTAAATTTTCTACTTCTTTGTCTCTTATTAAAATATAATACCCACAAAAAAGATATTCGCCAAGTAATCCCAATGCCTAGATAAAGCTTGCAAAAAATATAACACTTAAAATTCCCAAAAGTTTACAACAATCAAAACTCGCCCTATACTTAACCTCGATGATTCTCTCCGATAAAGACATTAAAAAAGCGATTAAGGATGGTTTAATCGTCATTGACCCCCTCTTCCCGAAAGCCATAGCCACCGTGTATCGCATGATTTCGAAATTATTATAACAAATAAAATTTATAAAAAAGGACCCTTGGTTTGCTTATGCAAACCAAGGGTCAAAGTGTCCAAGGGACTCAGAGTCAGACTTGCGCCGGAGCCGGAGTTTCCGAGGATTCGAGAACAGAATTGCGAGAGAACACCCGGCCACCACCGCTCCACCAGCCCGGACCCTCGACAGAACTAGCATCAACGAGCCAGCCGTCACCGCCCCAGGACACGCCGACCGCACGAAGCGCACCGTTTTGGTCCTTGATGTAGAAGATGTTGGCGTAGCCGTTGGTCAAAAGAACGCCAGCTTCACCGTTAGCTTGCTTTTCCATCAAGGAAAACATTTCGGTGAGGATAGTTTCAGATTTTTCTTCTCCGCCCAGCTCGGCGATAATCGGACCATCGATCGAGGCCTGCTTCAGTGTGTGATAACGCAGAACCTGTTCGGCAATCCGGTCTTCGATTTTTCCGTCTCCCTTCAGGAACCAGTCAGTGAAGTTGTCGCCAAGATAGCTGATCTTAACCTTGGCTTTTCGACCAGTGTCACGAACAAACTTCTCTTTGGCGACAAATTTCGAAATCGTGGGCGGTACGACGATAGTCGAGACGAGCTCGAGAATAGAGAGCTTTAGTTCCGTAACTTCTGCCCCACGATTTTGAACCGCAGTCACAAAAAGATTAATCGCTGCCACTGTGTTTTGGATAACCCATTGGGCGTCATCCGTAGGAAGTGGTCCAAACGCCGCCTGATGCTCAACTAGAGCTCCGGCAAGTTTCGGGATCTGTTGTTCGGTCATAATTTTCTCCTTCTTTTGACCGTTTTTACAAAAACACTGTTGGACTTAGCCGTATTGGTTTCGCCACAGCCCGGAACGGCTTTTACTAAAAGCAATTCTGGGCTATAGCGAAATCTCGCAATTATCAATTTTCTATTTTAATTATACCACACAAAATCCAATTTCGTCAATACCTCAAAAATCCTTATTTTACCGCCTTCGTCGCCCCCCCACCTTCCAAGGGGAAACTGATTTTTCTGAAACCAGAAGCGAAAGGTAAACTAAAACCTAACCCATTTTCATTAAATCGTTCGAACAAGTCCCGCCTTATCGGGACGATCCGACATTCATGCATTTCTCGCGATATCCTATTGGCTAAACCCTAGTGGCTAATTAACTAATCCCCACCTCCCAATCCCGATGCATCTGCGGAATCATCATCTGCGGATTCCATGTCCGCTTTAACTCTTCAACATCCTGCGAGCTCTGATACTTCCCGCCTTCTTTTACATAATCAATTTTGGCCGTTAAAGGCGCCACTTCGTAAAAAACCATCTGCGCAATCCGGCGGCCAACAACCAAGGGAATCGAAAAATATCGCGAGTTATTCGTCACCTCCATCGTCCACCGGTTAAAGTAACCAATATCTCCCCACCCCGCGTCCTTGCACACTTCCACAAAATTCCGGCCCATTGAACTGCGCGCGTACATCTTCGCCACGCAAATATCTTTGCCGCCAATAAACTCCTGCGTGTGCGCGAGCACCGTCTCGCCCGGCTCAAGCACAATCACTTTCGCCCCGTCCGGAATATTTTTAAGTTCCACCCCCCAGTCCTTTCGAAGTTCGCCGGCCATCTGCGCCTCGAACGGCCCAGACCAAACTGTCTTGGTCGAAACCTCATCATACAAATTATGAATCGTGTGCCTACCCTTAGGCGCCTTCTCTCTCCAAAACCACTCCCCCAAATTCACGTCATAACTCGTGGTTTTTAAGTTCTTTTCATTAAAGGGCTCAATCACAATCGTGCCCTTTTTCATATGTTCCAAAATCTGATTTTGCGATAAAAGCATGAAAATAGTTTAGATTCCTAATAAAAATAAATCAACCCCGTTAGAGGTCGCGAGGGCCCGCAGCCGTGCAACGGGGTCAACTCTATCCCAAGTATTGCATTAATGGGAGGTATACGGGATTTGCACCCGTGCTGACAGTGCCACAGACTGTAGTGCTGCTACTACACCAATACCTCCATGAATTAGGTTAAACCTTATTATTAACCAAATCTTTATTAATAATCAAACGCCTTATATAACCAAAATCAATTCCTAATTCTTTGCCAATTCTCCGATACGGCCAATTTTTCTTTCTTAGAACAATAGCTTTTTTTATTTGTTCAATCCTCAATTTTTTCTGATCTTCAATTTCTTTCAGCCTTTTTCGTAATTCACTTAAAACTAAAGTCGCTAATTCCTTTTTAACTATTAACTTATCAACAACATGAAGCAATATATAATGAGTATTTGCCGCACCTCCAGAACTATATAACCAAGCATCTTTCCAATGACTCTTACGCTTACCAATATGGTAAATATATCCACAACCCATAAAATCACGAATCTCCTTAAGCACTTCATAATTTGTCTGACTTATATACAAATTATGAACTCTTTTTCTTCTTACGATTGCACCTTCTCCGTCAATAAAACCAGCAATATAATCCCAAGTCATTTAACTATTATAACATTATCAGTAGCTTAAATAACATGCGCAGATATCCCCCCAACCACAATCTTTCAATAAATCCCCTCTCCCCGTCAATTTCTCAATTTACCTCACTTGACACTTGACACCTGACACTTGACACTTAATTGATGCCTCCCACTTCGCTTATCCCCTCCGAACTTTGGACCTATATCGTCTTATATTTTTCCATTATCATTTTAGGCAACGCCGTGGCCCTCTCGGCTTTTCTTTTGGCATTTTTGGGCGGTCTTGGTCCTTCGGGCCTGCTCTTTGTAATTATCACTGTTACCTTAGCTGATTTAGGTGGCGACTCACTTTGGTTTACTCTTGGCAAAACTCTCCACGGCACCAAAGTCGGAAACTTCATCAAAAACCACCTCCCCAATCACGATTTAATTTATAAACATATTCACGAAGACAGCTTAAAATGGCTCTACTTATCTAAATTTATCTCCTCCATCACCGCCCCCTTCCTTTTTCTTCTCGGCTGGTCGCAAAATGTGTCTTTCAAAAAATTCTTTGAAGCCAATGTTAAAACCACCGTTTTCTGGGTTGTAATCTTGCTAGTCGCAACCGTGATTATTGGCTCCGGCCTTTTACCTTTTGCCTCCGCTAAATTTTTCCGGCACCTGGAAGTCATGGGCGGCACCATCGTGGTCTTAGTCATCGCTCTCCAGTTCCTTTTAAAATATCTCACCAAAAAACCCGCGATTAAAAATTTCTTCAAAAAAATCACCTCCGTTCTAATGAACAACAACGACCCCAACCACCCAAACTAAACTGGGCTTTACTTTTTCTAAACAAAGTATTAATATTCACAACAATTCGAACACTCGATCTTTGCCAGTTGGCGAATCGAACAATTCGAAAATTATTGAAACATGCCTATAACCTCATCTGCCAAAAAAGCCCTGCGCCAAAACGTTCGGCGCAAAAAAGAAAACCTCAAAAGAAAAACCGCCTACAAAGCGGCTATTAAAAACTACAAAAAACTTTTAGAGAACAAAGACCTAGAAAAAGCCAAAGTTGAACTTTCAAAAATTTTTAAAGCTCTTGATAAAGCCGCCAAGAAAGATACGATAAAAAAGAATAAAGCCAACCGACTTAAATCTCGGCTCTCAAAGAAACTCCCCAAATCCTAAGCTCTAAATCCTAAATAAATTCAAATATCAAAATTCAAAACAGCTTAGAATTTTTTGAATATTAGAAATTTGATCATTAGTTATTGATTGAAAATTGGTAATTGAAAATTGAAATTTTAGTTGATTACCAAATCAACTAGTGCTTCTTCATATTCCAACTTCCCCGACTTCACCATCAAATCATACCTAGCCATATCGCCAATTTTTTCAGGCAACTGATACGCCAAAATATTAAAAATCTTGGCTCCTGGCTCATTCATACCAAAAACTTTCTCAAGCGCCCAAAGCCGCTGTTTAATGTCACGATTTTTAAATCCCCAAATCAAACTCCAAAAATTAGGCGCCTGCGCCACGCCAATGTTTTCCAATTCCCTAACGCCAATCTCCTCTGTGCCCAAAAACTGAACCTTATCTAACTCGGTAATCAAGCCCCAGGTATTGCCCTCATAAACCTGAACTAAAAACTTGAATCCGCTATCAGAAATATTAATGCTTCTTTTTTTAATCTCGCTTTTTGCAAAGTCCTCCCACTCTTTACCTTTTAAAATCTCAAACTCCTGAACCAAAACAGGTTTCTTAAGAAGAAAGTCCATCGCCTTCAAGGGCTTATCTTTTTCCGAAATCAAAACTGTAATATTTTTGTTATCAATCACTGCTTTCAATTCATTTTTCGATTCTCCCTTTAACCTACCACCTTCAACCTCAAAACTATTTGTGAGCACCGCCATCTTCGCCGCCTGGAAAAGCGACTGATTTTTCAAAAAGTCCGAAAATTTATCAAACCCACTTTCGTCTTCCAAGCTAAATTTTCCAATCCCCAAATCCGATCTTTTCTTTTTAAATTCCGCCACAATCTCCCGCTTTTTCTCTTCGCGCCGATAATCGTCCGGCCCATACAAAAAAATTATCATTTAGTTTATAAATTTAAAACTAGATAAAATCTTTGGAAAAATATCCTGACCGTAAACATAATTAGTTGGATATCTCAAAAAGAAAATATCGCTACCCCTTGAAAGATAATTTAAAAAAGATTCTCTCCCGAGGAAAGGCAAACGAGCTTTGATAGAATTTACACTCTCAACCTTTTCCTCTGCAACACTTACAACCGAATAAGGGTCAGCATCTTTACTAAAATTATCGTACCACTCTTTTATTGATAACTTCTCCGAATTTAAATTCCTACCAATTTCCACGCTAAAACTCCCGCATGATTTTAAAAATTCCAAATATTCAGCAGTGAAATCATCATATATTATCGGAAATCCTCGACCGCATTGGTTATAAAAAACGATTCTATCATTATCTTTAGACACAAAAACCCAATCGTTCGGATATTTCAACTCAAATTCATATTCTTCGTTCTTATATATTTTCCATCCGCTCGTATCAACCTCTGACTCAATGAATTTAAAAGTAGAAAAAATCGACTCTAATAAAGAATTTTGTTTATTCTTAGTATTATATCCATTACTTAAAAAAATATCTTTCTCTTGAGGCAGACCAATACCAAAAACTAGATTCCTGTTAGGCGAAATCAAAAAAGCATAGGGTAATGGTCCCCCCTTATTTAAATAATCATTTGGTATGGAATTTTTAAAAACTAAAATAAACTTTCCATCCGCCAAAAACTTTTTCTCATAGACATTAGCGCTAGTTAACAGATTATTGATATCGATTTTTGAACGAAACCAATCGTCTAAAAAATACAAATCTTTATTCCGATATATAGAAATTCCAAAAGTAGAAATAAAAACCGATGGCTTATCATCCCAGTACTGAATTTCTAAAAAATCTACACCATTCGATTCCTTACTCAAAATTATATTTTGCTTATTAGAAAAAGCAGGATATTTAAACTCAAATCCGTATTCATCATTCCTATACGTCTTCCACCCTGAAAAATCCGTTTCTACCGTCGAAGTCGCATTCCCACAACAAATTCGATTTTTAGAATAGTCGTTTTTGAGTTTTAAAAATGAAACCAGATAATACGCCCCAACTAAAACCACAACTCCCAAAACCGCTCCCAAAATTTTCTTCCAATTAATTGTCATAATTTTAATTATAATCCCTATTGACCAAACCCTAAACCCTAGTGGCTAAACAACCAATTTCTGGCAAATCGGACAAAAATGAGCTGACCTTTGCGCTACTCGGATCCGATGAATCAAATGACCCTTTTGACACTTCTTCCCGTGCCGCTGATACATTAAAATCACCTTGCCATAATTTCCTTTCTTCCCATACGTGTCCCGAAAATCATCGGAGCTCGTCCCCCGCATCTTAACTCCTTTTTGCAAAATCCTTTTCATCGCCGAGTATAAAATTTTAAAATTCGGCTCTTTTAATTTTTCCACCCGGCTTAAGGGATGAATCTTCGCCGCGTATAAAATCTCATCCGAATAAATATTGCCAATCCCCACAATCAATTTCTGATCCATCAAAACCTGTTTAATTTTCCCCTTCCTATTCCTAAACCTATCTCTAAATTCTTTAAAGCTAACTTGAAGCGCCTCTGGCCCCAAATTTTTTAAATCCGGCAAATTTAAAATTTCCTCTTTCGGCCCGCATAAAACTTTAGCGAACCTTCGCATATCCGATAATGCCAACATCGGATATTTTTTTGAATCCAAAAAAAAGATGAGGCGGATAAACCCATTCTTCGGGTCATTCATTTCTTTTGAGTCCCCAACTGGCTTCCATCTTTGTTTATCCTGAGCGGAGTCGAAGGACCACTTACCAATTAACAAATGCCCGGTCATCTTCTGATGAATCAATAAAAGATGGGAGTCGGAAAGATGAAGTAAAATATTTTTCCCCCGCCGCTCCACTCCAACAATTCTTTTCTTTAAAACATGTCTCTTAAAAACCGATAAACTCCCGTGCGGCTTAAAATATTTTGGCCAATCCGTCCAAACATCCAAAATTCGCCGCCCTAAAACGCGCTTCTTTAAATCCCTCACCACCGTTTCCACCTCTGGTAACTCCGGCATTATAATATTTTACCCTTTTTAACAAAGAATTGCCGGTGGTTAAAAAAAGAAGTTATCGAACTAAAACAATAGAGAATTTACTTTCTGAAACCATAAGCGAGAGGTGAGGTAGAAATTAACGAGCGAATAGAGAAAATATCCGGGTGCCCCCGAGTCCCGATGCGTCGGGGCGAGGCCGGGCGGTATTTTCTCGTCTATGAGCGAGTTATATTTCTCGAGCCGAAGCGGGTTGAAAAAAGTAAATTCCCTGTTGAACTACTCCACCATCGGCATCTCCCTCTCCGGTATCACTTCCATGCTTGTAGGCAATGTAAAATAGAAAGTCGTGCCGCGATTAATTTCTGACTCCGCCCAAATCTTCCCCCCGTGCGCCAAAATAATATTTTTGTTGATATACAGCCCTAGGCCCGAACCTTCGGTCTGAAACTTAACCGCGTTTTCAGCTCGGAAAAATTTGCCGAAAATTTTGTTAATTTCACTCGAAGAAATACCGATTCCGGTATCTCTAACGCTCACCTGCACAAAGGGCTCATCTTTTAATTCTTCTACTTTCACAATCACTTCGCCATTTTGAACGTTATAACGAATCGCATTATCTAAAAAGTTATAAAACACCATCGTCATCTTTTCTTGGTTAATCATCACTTGTGGCAAAGGATCTTTTGGCCGATCAAAATAAATCTTGATGCTGGCGCGCCTCGCCTGCGGCATCACTTGCGTCAAAATATTATTCACAAAATAACCTATATCCGTTGGTTCAAAAGTATAACCAAATCGTCCTTCTTCAATTTTAGCGATATTAATCAAGTCCTCGATAATTTTAAGCAACTGCTGACCAGCTTTTAGGGCATTATCCATCATCGATTTTCCCTCCTCGCCTAAACCCTGATCTCGATTTAATGTCTCAAGCGCCCAAGCGATATTAGTGACTGGCCCTCGAAGCTGATGAGACGCCACTGTCACGAACTCACTTTTCGATCGCAGTAAAAATTGTTCCCTCGTTCTATCCCGAATCACTTTCATAAATCCTAAAATTCCTCCCTTTGAGTCATTTATAACCGAAGTCATTACCCTAAGCTCCATATCTGGGTCTTCAAAAGATAAATCAGTAATTTGAGGATAGACCCCAGCTTTAGACCGGCTAGAAATCGAGGGAGCAAGCGAAGGGAATATCACTTGAGTCAATCTCTGCCATCCCAACTTTTCGATGTCTTGCGCCCGAATTACATAGCCCACCACCTCCGCCGCTTTAAGCGTAAACAAATCCTCGGCCGCCGGATTAAAAAATAAAATCTTAAAATTCCTATCATAAATAATCGTGGCGTCTTCCAGATTTAAAATCACATTTCTTAATTCCTCTCGGCTGGTCTCAGCTTCAAAAATCCGTCGAGTGCTGGTGTAAGTAAATGAAAAAAAACCGGCTCCAGCCGCAATCATAAGTCCAATCACAAAAAGCGAATAAGGCGCCTCAAAATTAATAATATTAATCGCCACCACCGCCAAAAGCGGCAAGATAAAAACCGCCAGTAAAAACTTCTTTTTAGCGTCAAAAGGGTCAACTGGCCGAGTTTTTTCTGGTTCGAATGAATTGTTATTCTCCATTAATTTCTATATTTTAATCATTTCTCCCCAATTTTTACCCGAAGAAATTTCCACTTTCAAGGGCACGGACAAAGAAAAAATATTTTCCATATCTTCCTTAACTAGCCGCGCCACCTCATCAATCATATCATCACGAACTTCAAACAACAATTCATCGTGAATCGATAAAATCATTTTCACTTTTTCGCCCCACCAATTTTCTTTTACTAAATCTTCATAAATTTTAATCATTGATAACTTTATAAAATCCGCCGCCGAACCTTGAACTGGATGATTAATCGCCGCCCTCTCGGCTTCAGCCGAAATTTGAGGAGCCAAAGAATGAATCCCCGGCAAATATCGCCGGCGCCCAGTCAAAGTTTTGGTATAGCCAAAATCTCTGGCCTCTTGTTTTGTTTCTTCTTGCCACTCTCTAACTTTAGAAAACTCCTGAAAATAGGTATCGATAAAATCTTGAGCTTGCTGCCGCTTAAAACCCGTGGCTTTAGAAAACGCGCTCACTCCCATGCCGTAAACCAATCCAAAATTTAATGTTTTAGCCATCCGCCGCTCATCCTTACCTACTTTATCTAATGGAATTTTAAGAACCCGAGAAGCGGTCAAAGTGTGAATATCTTGTCCTTTTTTGAAGGCCTCGGTTAAACCCGGATCTTTGCTTAAAACCGCCAAAATCCTAAGTTCGATTTGCGAATAATCAAAAGCTACAAAGGAAGTCCCAGGCGATGAAACAAACGCCGATCTTAAATCCTTCGCCCAAACCGATTCTTGAGGAATATTTTGTAAATTCGGATTCTGCGAACTCAACCGACCGGTGGCTGTGCCAGTCTGGATAAATTCCGTATGAATTCTTTTTTCTTTATCCGAAATTTCTAAAAAGGGTCGAACGTAAGTGGTTTGAATTTTAAAATTCTCCCGATATTCTAAAATTAAATCGATTATTTTGTGCTGCCCTTTAAGGGCCAGCAAACTTTCTTCCCTTGTTGAAATTTTTCCGCCGCCGGTTTTCTTGGCCAAATTTTTATTCAAACCTAATTTTTCGAATATAACTTTGGCTAATTGCTGCGACGAATTAATGTTAAATTCTTCTCCCGCGGCTCCATAAATTTCTTTTGAAAGAATCTTAAGTCGCGCATCAATTTTTTCTCTAAGTATCTCCAATTTTTGGCTGTCAACCAAAATTCCAAAACGCTCCACTTCGGTAAGTACCCGTAAAAGCGGTGTCTCAATTTTATAAAACACTTCTTCCATTTCCTGGTCCTTCATTCTTTTTTTCACTAATTCAAAAGCCCTTTGCAGATCTTCTTCAGAATCATCGAATGTTCGTCCTAAAAATTTCTTAAAAACCGAAACCACATCATAACTTTTAAAATCCGGGTCTAAAAGCCAAAATGCCACGCCCAAATCAAAATAAGGCGGCAGTAAATCCATTCCTTTCTGCCAAACATTTTTAATTATCGTTTTTAAACTAAAACCAATTTTTAATTTAGCGGATTCAAATTCTTTTTTCTGAAAATCCAGATCTGTCCCTAAAATAAAAATCTTATTTTCATCCGAATAAACTTTTTTTTTCTTATTTTCTCCAAAAACCAATCCCTGTTGCTGCGATTTGCGATTTGCTATTTGCGACTCACTATTTGCCATTTGCAATTTACCTTTTGCCCCTTGCCCTTTGCCATTATCACCCCCTAACCTCTTCACTAAACTCTCAAATCCTAGAGCTCCAAAATAGTTAATTAACTTATCTTTATTTAAATCAATTTTTAATTCCTCGATTTTATCAACCTTAACCGGAGCATCCCTATCTAAAACCACCAGCGACTTAGAAAATTCGGCTTGTTCTTTTGTGCCTTCCAATTTTTTCGCCGCCTTCGGATCTTTATCCAAATTTTTATATATTTCATCCAAAGTTCCATATTTTTTTAGCAATTCGCTCGCGGTCTTCGGCCCCACTCCCG
>ERZ1292629.1842-Hain-H43-01um-R1-1842-length-19450-cov-5_pt1 | contig 19450 bp, 21 predicted proteins | sample MGYA00564399_ERZ1292629 | MGnify/ENA primary metagenome ERZ1292629 (study PRJEB36523, sample SAMEA6512636) | groundwater metagenome | collected 2019-01-08 | study: AquaDiva: Metagenomics assemblies of 32 groundwater samples | reverse complement strand
AAAGCCGCTCTCAATCGGCGGGCCGATACCCAGCTTGGTGTCCGGGTATTTTTTAAGAACCGCCGCGGCTAAAATATGAGCCAAAGAATGGCGGACTTCGTCAATTTTAGAATTGACTTCGTCCCGCCGATGGCGGATATTGTCCAAATTTTCAGCGGCGTTCTTTTTTGGCATATTGCTTCATTATACGGATTTACGACGATTTTTCAAAGGGCGGGAAATGATATATTATGAAAGTAATATGTTGGACGTAGACCTGCTACGTAAAGAGCCGGACAAGGTTAAAAAGGCCATCGCCGCCAAGAACGCCGACCCGAAACTGGTGGACAACTTTTTGGTTTTAGACGAGGAATGGCGCAAGATGACGGCGGAATTAGAGGGTCTGCGCGCGGAGCAGAACCGCTTGAGTGAAACGGTTGCCGCCCCCGGAGGGGGCGCCCGCCTCGACTCGCCGTCAAGGCGAGGCCGGGAGCCTCGCCCGGCAGCTGGGCGGGATGCGGCCAAAACCAACAAAGTCAAAATAAAAGACAGGGAGGTGGACCTAAGCGCTATTGAAAAAAAGCGCGAGGAGCTCTGGCTTAAGATACCGAATCTACCGAGTGAGGATACGCCGGTTGGCAAAGACGAAGCCGGCAACAAAGTTTTGCGCAAAGTAGGTGAGCCAAGGGTATTTTCCGCCAAAGGCGGATCCGCCTCAGGCGGAGATTTTAAGCCCAAAGACCACTTAGAGCTTGGAGAAGGCTTAGGCATAATCGATTTTGATGCCGGCGCTAAAGTCGCTGGCTCCGGGTTTTACTACCTGAAAAACGACGGAGTGTTATTAGAATTAGCCCTTGTCCGCTACGCGTTAGATTTTTTGAGGGAGAACGGTTTTGATTTGTGGCTTACCCCTGATCTGGCTCGCGAAAAGTTTTATATTGGGACAGGATACCAGCCGCGCGGCCCGGAGGCTCAGACATATGTAATTGAGAACTCTGACTTGGGTCTTGTGGCCACCGCGGAAGTCACACTTGCTGGAATACACGCTGAAGAAATTCTAGATGAAAACACCCTGCCTAAGCTCTACGCCGGTTATTCTCATTGTTTTCGACAGGAAGCCGGGGCGTATGGGAAGTATTCCAGAGGGCTTTATCGTGTGCACCAATTCACCAAAGTAGAGATGTTCGCTTACGCCAGGCCAGAGGATTCGCCGCGGATTCATGAACAACTTCTAACCCTAGAGGAAAGGCTTTGGCAGGGTCTGGGCATTCCTTATCGTGTTGTAGAAATGTGTACTGGAGACCTAGGAGCGCAAGCCGCCAGAAAATTCGATTTGGAAGCGTGGATGCCGGGCAGGGAAGATTGGGGGGAAGTCACCTCAACTTCCAACACCACTGATTATCAGGCGCGTCGATTGGGAACTAAATTGCGCCGGAGCAACGGCAAAACCGAATTTATTCATACTCTAAATGGAACGGCTATCGCTACGTCCCGAGGTATTATCGCCATTATGGAAAATTATCAGACCGCGGATGGCAAAATAGCAGTGCCCAAGGCCCTTCAGCAGTATATGGGCAAGGATATGATTGGCTAGGTTCCGGGTTGCGGTAGCCGCGGTTCGGTGATAAAAAATAACTATATGATTGCTAGGCGGGGAACGGAGCGGGCGACGAGCATGGAGGCGTCGCTTTTGGATCTGGAAGAACGCCAACTGCATAGGCGCCGCTTTGCCTGGACTCTCACAATTTTTATACTGTTTGTGCTTATGGTGACCGGCGCCGGCTGGGCGATTTTTTGGTCACCGGTCCTTAGGGTTAAAGAGGCATCGGTTTCCGGCAATAGCGAGCTGCGCCAGTCGGAGGTACTGTCTTTTTTGCGAGGCAAAATATTGGAACGCTCATCATGGTACGCCTTCTTGGGTTTTGACAATCTCCTGGTTTGGCAGGGCGACTTCAGGGATGACGAACTTAGATCAATGCCGATGGTTGAAACTGCAAGCATTAGCCGCAGTTTTCGCGATGGTATGGTGACAATTAATATCGTGGAGCGCAAGCCATTCGGGGTTTGGTGTTTTATGGGAACGCGGATTAACGCGGATGTGGGAGAAACGCGGATGAACGCGGATGGCGTCCGCGGGAATCAACGTATAGATCCGCGAGAATCAGCGTCTAAATGTTTTTGGTTTGCCAAGAACGGGATAATTTTAGGACCGGCGCCGCTGGTGGAAGGCAATATTATCCCGCGGGTATCGGATTATGTCCGGCCAAAGGCGGATTTGGGCGAGAAAGTATTACCCCCGCAATTTCTGCCGAACCTCATGTTGATTCTAGAGACGCTGGACGCTTCCGGCTTGAGCATCAAAGAAGTTCGTTTGGATAGTTTGGAGGATCAGGAAATTAAGGTTCTGACTTACGACGGGCCGTCTCTATATTTTAGCCTGCGTTTTCCGGCAGCAACTTCGCTGGCGGTCATCCGTTCGTTTCTGACCAAGCCGGATGATTTCCGCCGCCTGGAATATTTGGATTTTCGGGTGGAGAACAGGGCGTACTATAAATAGTAAGTAGTAAAGGGGATGGAATTCGTCGCAATTCTCCATAATATCCGCAGTTTGCATAATGTCGGCTCCATTTTCCGGACGGCGGACGCGGCCGGGGTAAAGAAAATATATCTCGGCGGCATCACTCCGGCGCCAACGGATGTTTTCGGACGGGTGCGGCCGCAGTTTGCGAAGGTCGCCCTAGGCGCGGAGAAGTACGTGAAATGGGAAAAGATACGGCACACTGCGGAGGCCGTCGCCCGCCTGAAAGACAGGGGTTATAAGATCTTGGCTGTGGAACAAAGCCGGCGTTCGCTCCCGTATTATCGCGTCCGGCCAGGCAGCCGGGACAAAGTCGTGCTGCTTATGGGCGCGGAGGTGAAGGGTTTACCGCCGGCGCTTCTTAAAAAATGCGATAAAATTTTAGAGATTCCCATGCGCGGCCGCAAAGAATCGCTTAATGTCGCCGTGGCGTTTGGCATCGTGGCATATCATTTGTTTCTCTGCGAGAGCCCTGCCCGTTACGGGCAGGGTGAATCGCAGCCAAGAAACAAATGATAAGATAACTTGTTATAATTAATCGATGTTTAAGAATTGGATGATAGTTGCCACCATTGTAATTCTCGCCATTGCCCTTGTGGCCTATTATTTTTTTGATTTCGGTAAGCCGCTTGCGGTAAAACGCGCGAGAGTGCTTGTAAACGACCGGACGTTCAATGTGGAAGTCGCGGATTCCGCGCCCCAACAGATGCGCGGACTCTCCGGCCGGGAGAGCTTGCCGGAGGACAGCGGCATGCTCTTCGTTTTTAACTATGCGGGCATGCAATCTTTCTGGATGAAAGATATGCGTTTTCCCATAGACATAATCTGGATAAAAAGCGAGCGCATCATAGGTGTGGAGAAAAACGTCCCACCCCAGCCGGACAAGTCGGTTTTTGGCCTGAAGATCTATACATCACCGGAGCCGGCCGACCGGGTTTTGGAGATAAACGCGGGATTAGCGGATAAGTACGGCTTTAAGCCGGGGGATACGATACGCTTTGAACCGTAGTGCGCAGGGGGTTATAATCTACTCATGATTAAAATGCGCGTAGCCATAAACGGTTTCGGTCGCATTGGGCGGCTTTTTCTGCGCAGTGCTCTGGGTCAGCCGGAGTTGGACATTGTGGCCATAAACGACCTGGGCGACCTGGAAAATCTGGCCTATCTTTTTAAATACGACACGGTTTACGGGCGCTACTCTGAAAAAGTGGAGGCGGCGTCCGGCGTCCTCACGGTCAAGGGTAAGAAGATAAAAGTTTTACAGGTAAAGGACCCCGGTGCTCTGCCCTGGAAAGATTTGAAAGTGGATCTAGTGGTGGAAGCCACCGGATTTTTTGAGTCCTACGAAAAGGCCAAAGTTCATATTGAAGCCGGTGCCAAACGGGTGGTGATTACCGCTCCGGCCAAAGATGCCGACGGCACCGAGGAAAAAACGGTGCTAATGGGCGTGAACGAGGGCGAACTGCGAACCGCAGTTTTGACTTCCAACGGCTCGTGCACGACCAACGCCGCTTCCCCGGTGATTCAGGTGATGTCCGAGAATCCCGGGATAGCCAAAGCGGTTTTAAACACGGTGCACGGCTATACTGCCACCCAGAACTTAGTGGATGGGCCGGTTAAGAGCGGGCCGGACTTCCGGCGCGGCCGGGCGGCGGCGCAGAATATCGTGCCGTCCACAACCGGCGCGGCGATTGCGGTCACTCGCGCGATTCCATCGCTTAGCGGCAAGTTTGACGGTATCGCTCTCCGCGTGCCGATTGCGACCGGTTCTATTGCCGATATTACATTTCTTGCCAAGCGCAAGGTGACCGTGGAGGAAGTCAATGATACTTTCCGCAAGGCATCTAAAGAACCCCGCTGGCAGGGGATTCTTACGGTGAGCGAAGACCAGCTGGTGTCCTCGGATGTTATTGGCGAACCGTACGGCTCCATAGTGGATTTGAATTTCACCAAGGTGATTGACGGGGACTTGGTCAAAGTGCTTGCCTGGTATGACAATGAAGCCGGCTACGTGGCCACGCTCATAAAGCATATTTTGGCCATCGCCGCCATAAGCTAAAAAGCTAACGAAGCTAGCGCAGCTAGCAAAGCTAATGAAGCTAACGCAGCTAATGAGCTATAAGCTGATTAGGCGGCCTATCCTAATCGCAATTTGCATGGTTGGAGTAATGATCGCGCCGCTTGGCGCATCGGCGCAGAGCCAGAATGTTTTTCGCACCTGGACGACGGACTCGCCATTCCGGTTTTTCTTTATCGCCAACGAGCGCATTAACAATTTTTTTGAGACGAACATCGGACCGCTCACCGGCAGTCGCCCGCCACAGACAAACCTCATTCAATCCGGAAGCAGTATCCCGTTTGCGCCCTGGCTTACCCAAAATACGAACCAGCTCTGGCATTCGTCGTCACAAAGTTTTGAATCCATAAAAGACGGATTTATTGCTTTTATCCGCGGGTTGTGGAATATCCTCAAAGATATATGGGTATTTCTATGCGGTCTGTGGCCCGGTTAAAGACGTAACCCAGACTTGCCTCCCCCCATTATATGAGTTAAGATTAGTAATAAGGCCGACAATAACTAGAACTCATCTCATAAATTGGTGCTTCTGCGTAGATCAGCTTCTATCGCGGTAGAAGCGGAACAACACAGAAGGGTGCGCAGAACAACGCTGAAAAATCCATTTTGGAGATAGCTTCTAAATAAACATGAAAAAAGCAATTCTGCGGTCCGTCGTAATATTAAGCGCCTTGGCATTAATTGTGCCCGGCGTCGGTTTGGCGCAGACGACGCAGTCCAGTCAGGTTCAGCCCCAGGTAACGGCTCAAACTCAACAGCAAACACTTTATGAACAGATACAAGCGCTGCAAGCGCAGTTGCAGGCCTTGCAGCAACAGGTTAAGAACCAACCCTCTGTCTCCGGCGGCGGCACGGTTCCCCAGTCCCAGCAAGTAGAAGTTCTTCAAAAAGTGGCGGTTCCACAGACCACCAACGCCCAGCAAGTTGTCGGTTCCATATCCGGATTCGAGACCAATCTGTTTTTCGGAATGAAAAACAACCCGGCGGTCTCCGATATGCAGGAGTTCCTGACCGACCAGGGGTTCTATGCCGGGCCAATTAGCGGCAACTTTTTCCTCATGACCGTAGAAGGGGTTAAGAAATTCCAGAAGGCCAACGGAATTAATCCCACCGGCTATTTCGGCACGAAAAGCCGGGCGGTGGCCAATCAGATACTTAGCAATTTAATCAGCATAATTTGTCCGCCGGAGGAGGGCTGCGAGGATTATAAATTGCCCGTGCCACCGGAGTTGCCAGTTCAAGAGTTAAAAATTTATACCGATTCTGATTTGCGCGGGAGCGTGGGCCAAAGTTTTTCTGCAACGTTCCGAGTAGCCGGCGGCTCCAGGAGTTATGAGGTAAGGGGCGAGGGCCAAGTTCCGGGCCTGGTCTGGAGCAGCAGCGGCAACTGTCCGCAGGGAGCTTACTGTCTCATAGAGGCGGGCTTGGTATTTTTGAACGGTACTCCCACCCAAGCTGGGAAATTCAACGTTATCATAATCGCCCGGGACCAGGTTTTCGCGGACTGCCCGAATTTGCCCAATACCGGCACTTGCCCCATGTCTTTGAATCGGGTTCGCTATGGCAAAGCCAGCTTCACGGTGGTGATTCAGGGACAGGGTTCTGGTACCGCTCCGGTTATAAACGGGGTCAAGGGGCCGACCACGCTTAAGGTTGGCGAAGAGGGGATTTGGACGATAAACGCATCCGACCCCAACAACAGCTCGCTTAGCTATTCTGTTGTGTGGGGAGACGAACAAATTTTGATGGAAGGCAGAGCCATGAGCGCTTTGGTCGCGCCTTACCGCCAAACCACAACTTTCTACCATGCTTATGCAAGTGCCGGGGAGTTTACCCCAGTATTCCGGGTGGCTAACGACCAAGGTTTGGAAGCCAAGACCAGTATCAGCGTAAGGGTCGGTGATGGGGGATATTATGGGCGTCCGACATATGGCGTAGAGCCAAGCGGGACCTTGGTGCGCGGCCAGGCCTACAACCTCTATGGCACAGTAACCGGTGCCAAACCGAATAGTCGGGTGTACTTCTTCCTGCAGCGGCCGGATGGGACAATAAAGTACGACAATAATAACGATATCTTGGCCGGAACCAATAAAAATAATTCTACCGACGCAAACGGCAACTTCAGCTTGTACACCTATCAGGCAATTGCCAACGAGGGACAGAACGGAACTTATACTTCCTGGGTATCCGTGGGCGGAATGGAATCCAATAGGTTGTACCACAATGTGGTTTTGGGTAGCAGCGTTCAGGTGCTCTCGCCGAACGGCGGGGAAACATGGACAAAAGGAACGACGCAGACGATTAAATGGCAGGACAATACAGCTACTCCGGGTTGTCCAGTCGGAGCATACTGTGTTTCTCCTGCGCCGAAGTATTACGACATCCAACTATTCTCATACTATCCGCCTTGCACCGGGAATATCTGCCCAATGTACTATCCGATGCCAGAGACACGCATTATTGCGAAGGGTGTTTCTGGTTTTTCGTATGAATGGACAATTCCAAACTGCACCGCTAGTAACCCGTGCTCTTCAAATTTTGAAATAGGGGCAGGTTCATACACGATTCAAATTTGTCAAACCGGCTCCACAACCTGCGACTCAAGTGATAGTTATTTCAAGATAGTAAGTGGTTCAACCGGCAGTAATCATGCACCAATAATTGGAGCATTTCCAGTTTCTGCTAATCCTCCTGTAGGTCAATTATTTAGTTTCACTGCCAACGCTACTGATGCTGACAATGATAATCTTTCATGGTCAGTTAATTGGGGAGAAAGTGGACCAACAGCAACAGGAGTTTGCCCTGTGAACCCGCCTACCGGTACCGGTCAAAATTGGAATTTTAGCGCGTCTCATACTTGGATGAATGCCGGAAGTTATAATGTTACGGTATATGTAAATGATTGTCGTGGCGGTACAGCTGAAACTTCATTTACGGTGAATGTGGGTGGAACAACAACCTCGCTTACCATCACCACCAATTCGCCTCTGCCCAATGCCAAAGTCGGTACAAGTTATGAAGCTACAATAAAAGCTACAGGCGGAACCGTTTCTAATTATGGTTGGTCTCGTGCAGGCTCATTGCCACCAGGACTTGCGGGTAGCGTGTCAATAGAATTACATGATTATAAAATCATAGGCACTCCGACCACGGTAGGTACTTACACATTTATTCTTACTATTGCTTCGGGTGGTAATTCAATAGCAAAAACATTTACTCTGACCGTGGATCCGGCAACCGGTTCTGGTATTACGCTTATTTCGCCGAATGGCGGGGAAACTTTAGTTAAGGGCACCCCCTACACAATTCAATGGACTGGTGGTTATTCTACTATAACCGATCCTTCGCGAAGCATGGCGCTGAAGCTGGTAAAAGAAGATGGCGTAACCCAAGTAGGTTGGATTCAATTCGGCAATCAGCCGAGCGGTTCATACTCTTGGGATCCTGCCAAAGTAAGGTCAGCTATTGGTTATCCGTATAACGTCGATGTTCCTGACGGAAAATACAAAATTAGCGCGATTGATTATAACAGTCCACAAGGTACTACAATTGCCTACGATATCAGCGACGCGCCGTTCACGATTGTTTCTGGAACGGCAACTGAACAGTTGACCATCACCACTTCATCTCCACTTCCGAATGCGAAAGTCGGGCAAGTTTATTCGGCAATGGTTCAGACTAACGATATTTCTTATCCAATTTCTGGGTATCTATATAGCGTAACCGCCGGTTCCTTGCCCCCAGGTTTATCATTGGGTGGTCCCTGCAGTGCGAATATTTGCACTGGGATAGCTGGAACTCCCACCACCGCTGGCACGTATACCTTTACTCTTACGTTTACAGTTGGAACAGTCACAGCCAGCAAGCAATTTATACTTACGATAGATCCGCTTTCTCCCATCACTCTGCCGCTTTTAACTCCCCAAACCCCAGAGCAGATGGCCAACACGCTGGAAGCAGCCAAGGCAGTTTTGGAACAACTTAGGGCGCTTATACGCTGACCCCAGAACTGATTTGCTAGAACCGAATATCAGCTTTCGGGCAAGTTCCGGTTTTTGGTATACCCCGTTAGAAGCTCATTCTCCGTGAGAACGGCAGTCGCCTTGGGCGACTTGCTTCTAAACGGGGTATAATTAACCAGTGGTTATTTACTTTGGCGCGGACCATCGTGGTTTCAATTTGAAGCAGGGACTTATCGCCTTTCTAGGCAATCAGGGCTATGAGCTGGCGGATTTGGGCAACACCGTTTTGGACGAGGGCGATGACTACCCGGATTTTGCCGCGGCGGTGGCCAAAAAAGTGAGCTTGAATTCGGAGCAGAGCCGGGGGGTGCTTATTTGCGGCTCGGGAGTAGGCATGGATATTGCTGCCAATAAATTCCGCCACATCCGCGCGGCTTTGGGCTTTTCCGCCGACCAGGTGTTTGATGCCCGTCACGATGATGACGTGAATATTCTGTGCCTGCCGGCTGATTTTATAAGCGACCAGGACGCGCAGAAAATGCTCAAAGTATTCCTGGAAACACCTTTTGCCGATGACGCAAGATTTCGCCGCCGCCTGGAGAAAATAAGCCAAATTGAAAATGAGTAAGTACGCTACGAAATACGAATTGATACGAATGATATATGACACCGTTTTGCATGCCCTCATCGTTTCGTAGTTCATAATAAATCCAATGGAAGTCATCCCAGTAATCAATTGTCCCGATCTGGACTGCGTGGTCAAGACCGTCCATAAACTGGAGGATTTCCTTCTGGCCGGTTCCTGGGTGCATCTGGACGTGTCCGATAGCCGCTTCACTTATGGCAAGAGCTGGGGAGAGGCAAAATATTGGCCGAAGCTAAAATCGTCTTTCAAGCTGGAGGTACATTTAATGGTAGAGGAGCCAGAAAAAGCAGTGGAGGAGTGGCTGGAGGCCGGCGCCAAGCGAATAATCATTCACTACGAAGCTATTTTTAATCCTGGACTGCGTTTTCACGAAGTTAACCCGAATGAGGTTTGGGAAGAAATTCGAAACAAATGCGTGGCCCGGGGCGCGGAGCTTATGCTGGCCATAAATCCGGAAACGCCGGTGGAGATGCTTAGCCCGCTGCTTAGCAAAATATCCGCGTTTCAGGTGCTGGCGGTTAACCCTGGTCCGGCCGGGCAAATATTCCTTATGCCCAGCTTGAATAAAATAAAATTTTTGCGGGGCAAACTGCCCAATGCTAAAATTGAAGTGGATGGCGGGATAAATCCGGAAACCGCCAGATTAGCTAAGGCGGCTGGCGCAAGCATTTTGGCTTGCGGCACATATATTTTGAAAAATTCCGATCCGGACGGAGCGTATCATGCGCTCCAATCCATATAATATGCGTACGTCCCACAAGGTAAAACAGCTTATTGCGAGCAAAGATTTGCATGAGGACAAAATCCGCTTTCTGGAAGAAACGGCCAATTTTGTCCGTCAGGACATCATTAAGATGCTGGTTGCCGCCGGCTCCGGCCATTCCGCGGGACCTTTGGGTATGGCCGATGTTTTGACCGCGTTTTATTTTCATATTTTAAACCACGACCCCAAGCGGCCGGGCTGGGGCGAGCGTGACCGGCTGGTTTTGTCCAACGGCCACATCTGCCCGGTGCTCTATGCCGTCCTGGCGCGCGCCGGCTATTTTCGTTTGGAAGAACTTCAGACCCTGCGCCAGTTGGGCTCGCGCCTTCAGGGCCATCCGCACCGTGCGTCTCTGCCTGGCCTGGAGACCACCTCCGGCCCCCTGGGCTCCGGACTTTCCCAGGCCATCGGCATGGCCCTCGCCGCGCGTTTGGATGGCAAGCGCTATCGCATATATTGCTTGATGTCCGATGGCGAACATCAGGAGGGCAATCTTTGGGAAGCGGCGATGTTTGCCGGCAAAAATCGTCTGAACAATCTCACCGCGCTTATTGACCGCAATAATATCCAGATAGACGGCTACACCGAGAATGTTATGCCGCTCGAGCCGCTTAAGGCCAAATATGAATCGTTCGGCTGGCAGGTGCTTCAGATAGACGGGCATGATTTCCGCGCGATCATCTCCGCAACCGCCGAAGCCAAGGCAATTTATGAAAAACCGACAGTGATAATTGCCCACATCATTCCCGGCAAGGGGGTAAGTTTTATGGAAAGGGATTATAAATGGCATGGTTTGCCGCCGGGTGAAGTAAAGCACGCCGATGAGCCGCCGCCGGAAAATCAGGCGAAAATAGCCCTGCACGAACTGCGAACCCTGGGCAATAAAATAAGGTCGGAGCATGAGTAATTTGCTACGAAATACGAATTTGTTACGAATATACGAACAAAGACAACGCGATTCTTTCATTTTTTTAAATTTACAAAATAGCCATGCTTAACCCCGCTACAAAATTAAATCCTAACTTATTTGATCCGGCCAAACTTGAACATGCTCCGACAAGGGACGGATATGGCCAGGGATTAATTATGGCCGGCATAGAGAACTCCAAAGTAGTTGCGCTTTGCGCCGACCTTATGGAATCCACCCGGGCGGAGGCCTTCGCCAAGAAGTTTCCGGAGAGATTTTTTGAGTGCGGCGTAGCTGAGCAGAATATGGCGACCATCGCCGCCGGCTTGGGCATTTCCGGCAAAATACCATTCATTTCTTCCTATGCCACTTTTTCTCCGGGACGCAATTGGGAGCAGATTCGCACGACTATCGCTTACAATAATTCCAACGTAAAAATTGCCGGCCATCATGCGGGCATCTCTGTCGGGCCGGACGGGGCCACCCACCAAGCCATAGAGGACATTGCCACCATGCGGGCGATGCCGAATATGCGGGTTATCGTGCCCTGCGACGCCATTGAGGCCCGAAAGGCGACCCATGCGGCGGCGCACATCTGGGGGCCGGTGTATCTGCGTTTCGCGCGGGAAAAGACGCCGCTCCTTACCACCGAGCACACCCCGTTTATTCCCGGCAAGGCGGAGATTTTCTGGGAGTCAAAAAAACCGCAAATTTTAATAGTTGGCTGCGGGCCGCTTATGTATCAGGCGCTTTTAGCCGCTAGAGAACTAGCTAAAGAAAAAATTGAAGTTATGGTTTTGAACAGCCACACCGTAAAGCCCTTGGATGAACGGAAGATAATTGACCTGGCCAAGCTCACAAGCGCGGTGGTTACGGTGGAAGAACATTCGGTTGTTGGCGGTTTGGGTGGCGCGGTAGCCGAACTTTTGGCCAAACACGCGCCGGTGCCGATAGAATTCATTGGTATGCAGGACGTGTTCGGCGAGTCCGGTTCACCCGCCCAACTTTTAGAAAAATATGGCATGGATATAAAGAGTATAAAAATGGCTGTTAAAAAGGTTTTGAGAAGAAAATAATATATGTTCCAAAAGTTGGGAGGGCAAGCTAAAATAAGGGCGTGACACTCCGATTTTTCGGCGCGCCTAAAACAAGTTTTTTGGTATTGGAGGTCTTTAAAGACAGGACCAATGCCCTGACTTTTTATCTGGATTCCGAAAACAACGCCATCTTCGGGAAGTTCCGGGAAAATATTTCAATCCAAGACATAAAGACCAAAAAGATTTTCCGCCGGTCGGTAAAGAATATGATTATTGCCGCCGATTTCTCCGCGGCCTACACCGCGCTGGTGCCGATCAAAGCGGAGCGCGATAACCCGACCGAGCCGCTGTCCGGAACAGAACTGGAAAATCTCCTGGCCCAAGCCGTTGGCAAAACTTTCAATCAGTGCCGTTTGGTGGCGGCGCGGGAACTAGGGGTGGACGACCTAAATATAGTTTTGGTCAATAGCCGGGTGGTGAACTTCAAACTGGACGGCCATCGCGTATTAAATCCGCTGGGTTTCCAGGCGGACGAGGTTGAAGCTGTTTTGGAACTTACTCTCACCACCCGGGAGGTACTGGAACGTATCCAGGCGATATTCCGTTCCTCCGGTATAGAGCGTTTTCTGGGAGAGGCGGCTGAAAATGAACGCCAGCCGTTTTTCTTTACGGAGATATCCCGCTCCGCCTTGCTGGTTCTCCAAAGGGTTCGAGACTTGCCGCTTGGCCTGGTTTTCGTCGGTCGCGAAGAATCTATGCTGGCTACAGCGCAAAAAGCCGCGGTTGGAGAAATAATCCATCGTGTCCGGTTGCGCTGGGGTCAAGAATCGTTTTTGGACGTGATCCGGAAGGAATGGACAATTACCCCGGAGATCGCCGAAAAAATATACAAACTTTATATTCGCGGTGATCTATCACCGAAGGTTAACGGTTTTCTGCGGCGCCTGCTGGAACCGCCCCGGGACTGGCTTTGGCAAGAGTTGGCTCGCGCCAAATGTTTCGGCCGCATCTTTCTGGCATCGCCGGATGAATTACCGTTTACTTTCCCGGTCCGTAAAAAGAACCTGGTGGCCGACCTCCCGCCAATCGAAGAGATTCTGCGCCATTTCGGCTTAAATTTGGATTTGGGCGCCTGGCCGCTCCAGCCCTACGCCGTTTTCCGATTACTGGCGCCGGTTTTGGAGTCATACGGGGATAAAAGCGATTCCACCATAAATCGCTGGCTGCGGCGGCGGTTAAGTTGGCTTGGCCCCGTTAGAGGTAAGTCGCTTTGATAGGCGACTGCCTCGCCGTGGGCGAGGATCTCTAACGGGGTTGGCCCCGTCACCAGACCTGCCCGCCGTTAATCGGCTTCGGCAGGCGGGCCAGGCGGCAATTAAGTCGTTGGGCCATAGTTTTTAAACCCGAAATTTACTATAATTACAGGCGTAAGCACCATGCGCAAGTTTTTTATTGATAAAAATGATGCCGTCGCCTCGGTGGTGGAAAAAATAATCTCCGAAAAAGATCCGGAGATAGTCCTAGTCATACCCAAGAACTCTCAAGTCAAGGACTCGGTCAGTAATTTTCATCTTATTAAGCGCGAGGCGGACTCCGCCAAGAAAACGGTTACGGTGGAATCGGTGGACGAAGAAGTTCTGGCGCTGGCGCGTGCGGCCAAATTGGAAAGCATCCACCCGCTTTTAAGTGTTGGCGGACAGGAACGCTCGCTTTTGGACATCATCCCTGGCAAATCCAAAGAAGCAGCTACGCCGCGGGCGGCAAAAGCAGCTAAATCCCAATCCAGAAAATTGGAAGTTCAGGCAGAGCCGGCGCCGGCCGTAGAGATAAAAATCTCGGAATCCAAATCAGTCACCAAAGAACCGACCGTGCGGGTGGTGCGCGATGAGACCCTTCTCTTAGAAGAGTCGCCGCGCCGCCGTTTGCCGGTGAGGTTAGTAATAGTGTGTCTGGTTATCGTGGTGCTTATTGGTGGTGCGGCGTGGGTAATGAGCACGGTTTTCGCGCGGGCGGAAGTGAAAATTAATTTTAACGAAGTACCTTGGACATACAACGGGGGATTAACAGCAAGTAAAGAGGCAGTGAAAATCACCGCCGCGTCTAAGCTGGTGCCGGCGGAGATATTTCGCGATAAACGCAATTCCACCCAGTTCTTCCCGGCCTCCGGCAAGGCCCAGGTGAGCCAGAAAGCCAAGGGCAAAATGACCATTTATAACGGCTACAGTTCTCAACCACAGACGCTCGTGGCCACCACCCGGTTTTCGACCCCGGACGGTAAGATTTTCCGTTTGGATAACCAGGTGCTGGTGCCCGGCGCGGAGATCAAAGACGGCAAGATTATTCCGGCCAGTATTGATACCACCGTGACTGCGGATAAGGCCGGGACCGAATACAACGTTGGTCCGGCGGCCAAACTTACCATTCCGGGTTTTAAGGGTACGCCGCGCTACGATGCTTTCCACGGCGAACTTAAGGAAGGTACGAGCGGTGGATTTATCGGAGAACGGGCCGTGCCGACGGACGCAGATATAAATACAGCTAAAGAAAAGACCAGCCAGATTCTGCGCGCCAGTTTGGATACGAATTTGTTGGCCGGTCGGCCGAGCGAATTCAAGATATTGGACGGCGCTTCCCAGGTGGACATCGTGCGGCTGACGGTTAATAAGAACACCGACGACCAGGGCAATTTCAGCATAATGGGCGAAGCGGAGTATCGTGCCATTGGCTTTCGCGAAGAGGATATGCGCCTGCTTCTAACGGAGTTGGCTACCCAGAGTACTCCGAATTACGTGTTCCGCCGCAATCCGGAAATCAGCTATCCCGACGTTAAGGCGGACTACACTAAGGGCGAACTTAAATTTACGGTGGAGGCCAAGGGCGAATTGGTGCCGGCTTTTGACGCGGATGGATTTAAATCCTCGGTTCTTGGCCAAAACGTGAATCAGGTGCGCAATTCCATCCGTGGCCTGGAAGGACTTTCCGAGGCAAAAGTGTCGCTGTGGCCATTTTGGCTGAAGACCCTGCCCCAAGACCCTGAGCGCGTTACGCTCCAGGTAGAATAGTTATAATTTGACAATAAGGTCGATTTTCACATATAATTTCCGGGCTGATTGACATGATGAGGTTTTATGCCTTGCCCCGTCACCAGACCTGCCCGCCGCTAGTTGGCTTCGGCAGGCAGGTCGGGCACTGTCGTCCCTGCGAGAGATCTCCCGAAGGGAGACACCGCCTGGCCGCTTTCCTTGATATGACACTACCTTTCCCAAGTCGAAATTTGGGAGAAATTGCCCTAAATAATATAAAGGCGTTGTGGAAAGCGAAGTGCCCGGCTCGGTGCGGGGCCTTGTCTTTTGTTTGATTGGCGCTAAATGACCTGCCTCCAATCTCTAAATAAGAGTCGTATGGGTTTTGTGGCGTATGTCAGTTAATTCCCAGTCCATTCCTAGACAGGAGGGCGTGGTAGAAGAGGCGCTCCCAAGCCTGACTTTTCGAGTTCGGCTTGCGAGTGGCGAAGAAGCCCTCGGACATCTTGCTGGCAAGATGCGGCTGAATCGTATTCGCATTCTGCCCGGGGATAGGGTGCTTATTGAGATGGGACCGGATGGTCGGCGCGGTCGAATAGTAAGAAGACTATAAAATGAAAGTACGAAGTTCAGTTAAAAAAATTTGCCAATCCTGCAGAGTGGTCCGACGTCGCGGTCGGGTTTATGTCATTTGTAAGAATCCCAAACATAAACAAAGGCAGGGTTAGTTAACTGATTACCAACAACCAACAACCAACAACAAACTAACAGACCGTCGTCTGTTATAAGTGGTAAGTTGTAAGTTTAACTATGCGACTATTAGGTATAAACATTCCCGACAACAAGAGGGCAGAAGTGGCCCTGACTTATTTTTATGGCGTTGGTTTGAGTATGAGCCGTAAGATTTTGCAGTCCGCACAGATTGACGTAAATAAGCGGACCAAAGACCTCACCCCGGACGAGGTCAATCGTATAAAAAGCTGGATTGAAAAGAACGCGACGGTCGAAGGTGAATTGCGCCAGGTTATCCGCCGCAATATTCAGCGGCTGAAGGACTTGGGTACCTATCGCGGGACTCGACATGCGCGGCGTTTGCCGGTACGCGGCCAGCGCACCAAAACCAACTCCCGCACGGTGCGCGGCAATGTTCGTAAAACCGCTGGCAGCGGCAAGAGGAAGGTGGATCTTAAATAAACATCATGGGTAAGAAGAAAATTGCCACACAATCAGCGGAGAAGGCCATTAAAGAGCAGGCCGCAATCGATACTGCGGTTGCCAAAACAAGCCCTGGTCGAAAGGCCAAGCGGGTGGAGTTGGTGCGGGTATATATCCGCGCTTCCTATAACAACACGCTTATAACCGTAACCGATGAAAAGGGTGGCGTCCTGGCCTGGTCGTCAGCCGGCTCCATCGGCTTTGCCGGTCCGAAAAAGGCGACTCCGTTTGCAGCGTCCAAGATGGTGTCGGTGATTGCCGAAAAACTTAAGAATTACGGAGTGGTAGAAATGGAAGTTTATATGAGCGGTATTGGCGGCGGTCGTGACTCCGCAGTGCGCTCGCTTATCAATCATGGCTTTAATATTATATCCATCAAAGACGTTACCCCGGTTCCGCACAACGGCCCCCGGCCGCCCAAAGTCCGAAGAGTATAAATAGCCAAACAGCTCTTCGGCTCGTTAGCTGGATAGCCGGACCAACGAGCCAACGAGCTAAACGCGAAGCGCTAATAAACTACAATGAGAGGTCCTAAAGAAAAAAGAGAACGTTCCGTGGGTGTGCGTCTTGGATTAAAAGGCGAGCGTTGCGCTTCGCCGAAATGCGCCATGGTTCGGAAGCCGTATGCCCCGGGCATGCACGGGCAAAAGCGCAAATTTGCCAGAGCCAAGTCCGATTTTGGCCGGCAGCTTCAGGAAAAGCAAAAATGCAAGCTGGTATACGGCATAGACGAGCGGACTCTGCGGCGGCTGTTTGAGGCAGCTTACAAGAAATCCGGTTCCACCTCCGAGAACCTGATGGTTGCTCTGGAAAGCCGCTTGGATAACGTAATTTTCCGCCTAGGCCTTGCTTCCTCGCGCTCCATGGCCCGCCAGCTGATCGTCCACGGCCATGTTTTTGTGAATGGCCGGAGAGTGCGCGCTCCGGGTTTTGAGCTTAAAACGGGGGATTTGTTAAGCGTCCGCCCGGAGTCCGTTGATTTGGGAATGTTTAAAAACCTAAAAGAGTCGTTAAAAAAATACGAAGCCCCCAGCTGGCTTCATTTGGACGCTGCCCAATTGGCGGGGAAAGTGTTAAATAAGCCCCACGAAGAGTCCCTGCCGTTTGAGGTCAACACCCTGGTCGAATCTTTCAGCAAATAAACGCTAAACGCCCGAATGAAGCTCAAATAGTATCGAATGCACCCCGAATATTCGTTTGCAATTCGATCCAATTCGTTATAAATTCGAGCGACACAACGATGGAATATACACATTTAAGTTCTACGGTCGGAATAAAAACTGTCTCCGAGGATGCCCGCCGCGGCGTTTTCGAGATCGAAGGACTTTATGCCGGATACGGCTTAACCGTCGGTAATGCCTTGCGCCGCGGCCTATTGTCGTCTTTGCCCGGCGCGGCTATAACCTACGTTAAGATCAAGGGTGCGCCGCACGAATTTACCACTCTGCCCGGAGTGAAGGAAGATGTGGTGGAGCTTACTCTGAATCTAAAGCGGATACGCTTCCGCATGTTTGCGGATGAGCCGCAGACGCTCCTGCTTAAAGTCAAAGGCGAAAAAACCGTTACCGCTGCCGATATTAAGGCCGATTCCCAGGTGGAGGTCATAAATCCGGAGCAGGTTATTGCCACGCTTACGGATAAAAACGCGGAATTGGAAATAGAGTTAACCGTGGAGAGGGGTCTGGGTTATTCGCCGATTGAATCGCGCAAGGCGGAAAAAATGACCGTTGGCCAGATCGGAATAGACGCCATTTTCTCGCCGGTGCTTAAGGTTAACTATACAGTGGAAAATATGCGCGTTGGCGACCGCACCGACTACAACCGCTTGCGCCTGGAAATCGAGACCGACGGCACGGTAAGTCCGTCCGCGGCCCTCCATAAAACCGCCTCTGCTATAAGGGACCACTTTGAGAAAATCTACGCCCTGGAGGTTAAGGAATTCGAAGCGCCGAAAGCCGCAGTTGAAGAAAAGCCGAAGAAAAGAATGGTTAGGAAGTCTAAATCCTAGGTGTTAGACCCCTACATTCTAAATTCTAGATTCTAAATTCTAACTGTATGAGGCATCGAGTCAAAGGTAAAAAGTTTGGGAGAATCACCGGACGTCGCAAATCGTTCTTGCGGAATTTGGTTTGCGATTTTATCCGCAAAGGCAAAATAGAAACCACCTTAGCCCGGGCCAAGGCCATTCGCCCGCTGGCGGAGCGGATGATAACCATGGCCAAGAAAGGGGATCTGGCCAGCCGGCGCCTGTTGCTCTCCCGCCTTCACGACCGGCGGACAGTGGCTAAGCTTATGGAAGATCTGGGGCCGCGCTATGCGCAACGCAAAGGCGGCTATACGCGCATTATTAAATCGGGCAAAAGCCGCAAACGCGACGGTGCACCAGTGGCCACCATAGAGCTGGTATAAACTCTAAGCACTAAATTCGAAACCCTAAACGAAATGGTTTATCATATCGACGCTAAAAACAAAATATTCGGCCGGCTGATATCCGAAGTGGCGCAGATCCTGCAGGGCAAAAAGAGCGCCAAATATGAACCGCGCCTGGTTGGGGAGGATAAGGTGGTTTTGGAAAACTATAAAGATATCAGGATCACCGGCAAAAAAGCGACCCAGCGCATCTATTATCGGCATACCGGTTATGTCGGCCACATTAAGGCAGAATCGTTTGAATTTGCTTTTAAGAAGAATCCGGAGCGGGTCATCCGCGAGGCGGTGCGGCGCATGCTTCCTAAAAACCGTCTGGCGCCCAAAAGGTTGAAGAATCTGATATTTGCAAAATAATGGCTATCAAAGAGGAGATAAAGAAGGATAGATATATTGAGGGTGTTGGCCGGCGCAAGACCGCGGTGGCCCGGGTGCGTATCACGAAGTCCGGGAAATCGCATTTCTTGGTCAATTCCAAAGAAGTGGACAAGTTTTTCCAGGTGCCGCGGCTGCTTATGACCGCCATGGCATCTCTGGAGAATCTGAAATTAGCCGACAAGTTTGCGGTTAGCGCAAAAGTCACGGGCGGCGGCATTAAGGCCCAGGCGGAAGCGGTGCGTCACGGTTTGGCCAGGGCCTTGGCCAAGTTCGACCCGGAACTTATAAAACGTTTGCGCGGATTTGGGTATCTGACCCGCGACCCGCGCATGGTGGAGCGCAAGAAATATGGACTGAAGAAAGCCAGGCGCGCCCCGCAGTGGGCGAAAAGATAGATAACAATAAAGACCGCCATTGGCGGTCTTTATTGTTATAATGAGAAATACATGACCAGCGAA
>ERZ1292629.455-Hain-H43-01um-R1-455-length-44323-cov-14_pt2 | contig 19454 bp, 16 predicted proteins | sample MGYA00564399_ERZ1292629 | MGnify/ENA primary metagenome ERZ1292629 (study PRJEB36523, sample SAMEA6512636) | groundwater metagenome | collected 2019-01-08 | study: AquaDiva: Metagenomics assemblies of 32 groundwater samples | reverse complement strand
AGCCAAAATTCCTTGGGCTTCGCCCTTTTCAATCCGAGCGAGCATTTCGCCGAACACAATTCGGTCAGGTTCTTTGGCAGTTTTTGCCTCGCTAAGCGATGCCCAAACTGCCAAAGAACCTGTCAAAAATGTCGGCTCGAACCATATTTTGTAAGGGCAAAAGGAATTTTACCTACACAGTTACTTTGCTTCCCCTCGATTCTTTATGGTATTCTTAAAACACATGAAATCAGCCCTCGCAATTCTTTTAGTTTTCAGTTTTATCGGGATAGGCGTTTTCGGCGTATTTGCCATGGGGCACAACTCCAATATTGGACACAATGGTTGTATTGCCTCAACTGTTCAGGGAATTGATTGCCCGAAAGAAAATGACACGGTTCCTTTTGTAGCGTTTCATCTGGATGTTTTCCGAAGTTTTTCAGCGCTAATTTTTGAAGGAAATCTTACAAACATTTTACTTCTGCTTATTATTTCAGCATTGTCTATTGTCCTTGGAATTATCGCCAAAATTCATCTGGTTCCGCCAACACTCGCAAAAAACTACTATTATTCTCAATTTTTAGAACCGCACCATTTTTCATATCAACGAGAACTTACTCGCTGGCTGGCTCTTCACGAAAATAGCCCAGCTATTCTTTAAGGTGCCGATATAAAAACATCCGCCATGGGGCGGAGTTGAATTGGTTTTATATCGCGCATGCACGCATTCCTAATCACACGGGAATTTTTTTATTTTTTAATCTTCACTAATAAACTAACAACATGAACAAAAACATTATAGGTATCGCCATCGCAGTGCTCGTCTTAGGCGGACTGGTCTGGGTGGCACAGCCAAACAACTCGCAAAATAACACCACGGCTTTGTCCACGGAAAGCAACGGAACGATTATCGTGGAGGGAACAAACAGCTATGATTTCGGCACAATTTCAATGTCGGCCGGAAAAGTAAAATATCAGTTCAAAATTAAAAATACCAGTAGTGGAGCGGTTACCATAAATAAAATATACACTTCTTGCATGTGTACAACAGCATTGCTTGCGATTGGGAATAAACAATTCGGGCCTTATGGAATGCCCGGGCATAATGCCGTACCCAGAGTAGACCAAACGGTTAATTCAAATGAGGAAGCAATTGTTGAAATTGTTTTTGACCCGGCGGCGCACGGCCCCGCGGGAGTCGGTCGAATTCAGAGAGCTATAACAATAGAAAGTAATGCCGGTCAGCCGATCCTGCTTCAGTTTGTCGCCGTCGTAACTCCGTAAAATCTTACTCGCCCCGTTAGATATCTTACTAGCAAATCTTTTAAACTATCTATAGGGACAAAACTATTACTATGAACGAAATAGAAAAAAAACAAAAAATATCTAATGGGGTGAACAAAAAACTGGCAATTCTCATTGCAATCGGTGTCATACTGTTCGGAGCAGTAATTCTTCTCAAAACCGGCAATATAGGCACGACCGTACTTTGGAATTTAAGCGACCAGGGGAAATGGCTCTTGCCTCTTGTAGGTATTGCCGCATTGATTGACAGCATTAATCCGTGCGCGTTCGGAATTCTGCTTCTGACGATTGCGTTTCTCTTTTCTATCGGGAAAATGCGTTCCGGCGTTCTCAAAATCGGCAGTGTCTACATTCTCGGTCTCTTTACTGTCTACCTTCTTATAGGATTGGGGATTCTTCAAGCTCTTCATTTTTTCAACACTCCGCATTTCATGGCAAAAGTGGGAGCTGGACTTCTGATTATTCTCGGAGGTATTAATCTCATCAACGAATTTTTCCCGTCATTCCCCATTAAATTCCGCATTCCTCAAGTGGCGCACCGCAAGATAGCAGAGCTCATGAATAAAGCTTCTCTCCCGACAGCGTTTCTTTTAGGCGTATTGGTGGGATTGTGCGAATTTCCATGCACCGGAGGACCGTATCTCATGGTGCTCGGATTGCTTCATGACCAAGGGACATATTTAACCGGGGTTGGATATCTCCTGTTCTATAATCTGATTTTCATTCTGCCCCTGGTGGTCATCCTGCTTATTGCCAGCGACAACGCGCTTCTTGAAAAAGTAAAAGCGTGGAAAAAAACCGAAACCAAACATATGCGCGTATGGGGCGGTATTGCCATGATTATTCTTGGTATACTCGTATTTGGCCTCTAATAAACAACTACCATGATTACCAAACAACAATTTGATATCTTTCTCGAAAAAGTGGAGAAAATGAAAAAATCCGGAAATGTTGACCTTTCTACCGAAGAGGATTTGACTCTGGCCGTCATGAACCTCATCAGTCTTGAAGAGCATTTTTTCTTTACGGGCGTAAAAACGAAAAAGCCGGAATATTTCGATCTCTTGGGCGAAGTGCGGGAAATAAGAAAAGAACTGCTTGCCAAGATGATGGACAAAAACGAAGGAGAGACATGGTGTATCGGCAAACATTTATTGGCAACGACCATGCGCCTCATTGAAGTCGGCACAAAACTTCACTCTGACGGCAAGCGAGAGGAATCGCAGGAAATGTTCGACAAGGCATATAAAATATACGCCTTGTTTTGGGCGTTGCGCCTAAAGCTCGTTGATGTATCCGGATTAAAAAAAGTAACGGCGGGCGACCCGCATGACAGCAAAGCAGAAAAGCCGTGGTCGCTGGAGGATATTGTCAATAAAATGGTTGATTGCTGTGATGAAAAATAAATATCTTATTATTCTCGGTGCCAGTATTGGCATCGTGGCGGCTATATTTGCTTATTCGCGGTATCCTCTTGGGCAACAAATCGGCGGCGAGGAACTAAACACGTTCGCGCAATGCCTAGCGGAGAAAAATATAACCATGTACGGCGCGGATTGGTGCTCACATTGCCAAAACGAAAAGAAAACGTTCGGAAGCTCATTTCGTTTTGTGAAGTATGTTGAATGCCCTGCTGATCCTCAAAAATGTTTGGCGGCCGGCATAAACGGCTATCCGACATGGATGTTTTCGGACGGTAAAAAGCTTGAAGGCGAACAAGGACTTGAAAAATTATCACAAGAAAGCGGTTGTGTTTTACCGGATTTTCTTCGCTCGTTGGAATAAACTTCAAAACAATGAAAAGCAAAGAAATAGAAAAACAAAATGTAAGAACATGGATTGAAATCAGTAAACGGGCTTTGAAAAATAATTACAGCGTATTCAGGCGTCTGATTCCGTCAAAATGCCTTTTAATGGCCGTTGCTAAATCAAACGCCTACGGGCACAGTTTGATTGATTTTTCCAGAGAAGCGGAAAATTTGGGAGTTGATTGGTTTGGCGTTGATTCTATTATTGAAGCCGAAAGATTAAGAGAAAATGGTTTTAAAAAACCGATTTTAGTTTTGGGTTATACCCTGCCGAACAAAATAGAAGATGCGATAAAAAACAATATTTCTTTGACCATTGCCGATTTCCAGGCGCTTAAAAATTTAAAAACCGCTAAAAAAACCAGCGGTAAATTAAAAATTCATCTGAAGATTGATACGGGTATGCACCGTCAGGGATTTTTTGTTTCAGAAATTCCCGCTGTGATAAAAGTCCTGAAATCAAAAAACTTTCCGGTAATACTTGAGGGCGTTTATACTCATTTTTCTTCGACTAAAAATCCAGCGTTCCCCTCCGCGACATATCATCAGATTGAAGAATTTAAAAAAGCCGTTAATCTTCTGAAATCAGCAGGGTTTAAGGTACCCATAAAACACGCGGCGGCGACATCCGGTACGATTATTTTTCCCCAAAGCCATTTTGATTTGGTAAGAATCGGAATTGGACTTTACGGGCTTTGGCCATCGAAAGAAATCAAAAAGGCATTTAATAGAAAAATAAAACTTGAGCCGATTTTATCGTGGAAAACAGTTGTTGGTCAGATTAAAAATTTACCGAAAGGAAGCAAGATTGGCTATGATTTGACGGAAACGCTCAATCGTTCCTCAAAAGTTGCGGTTCTACCGATCGGTTACTGGCACGGATTTCCCAGGTCGCTTTCAAGTATCGGCAGAGTATTAATTAACGGCAAAGAAACAAAGGTTCTTGGCCGAGTTTCAATGGACATAGTCAGCGTTGATGTTACTGATGTTAAAAATGTAAAGGTCGGAAACGAAGCGGTTCTAATCGGGAAGAGCGGAAAATTAGAATTTTCCGTTGACGATATGGCGTATTTAAGTAATACTACCAATTACGAAATTGTTACCCGCCTTAATCCGCTGATAAAAAGAATCGTAGTTTGAAATTTAACGCAAAAGATGGAAGTAAAAACTTACACAAAAAAAGATTTTTTATGGACGAAATGGGATGCTAAAACAATAAAAAGTTTTACGCCTAAAATTTTAGCTTATAAGAAAAAAGTTTACGCGGAAATAAAAAAGATAAAAAAAGAAGACAGGACTTTTGAAAATACGATTTACGCCCTGGAATCGTCAGACTATCTTTTTGGTTCCCAAATTATGGCTATTGAGACGCTTTCCATGGTCTCGCCTATAGAATCTGTTCGCAATACAACTAAAAATACTATTAAAAAACTTGGTCAAAAAATGGTTGATATTGAACATGATAAAGGGCTTTATAATGCAGTTCTAGAATATAGAGCAGGACCCAATTATAAAAAAGAAAAACTTTCGGAGGAAGAAAAGAAGCTTTTGATCGACACAATAAAAGAATATCGCCGTATGGGTTTTGATTTGTCAGAGAAAAAGCAAAAAAGATTGAAAGAAATTTTCAAACGCCTTTCAAAGTTATCCAATGATTTTAATAATAACATAAATGAATATTATGATTTTATTTTGGTGACGAGAAACGAATTAAATGGTTTACCCGAGCGATATATTAATAGTCTCATTAAAGATAAAAAAACCGGTAAATACAAAGTTACTCTTGAATATCCAGATATTGGTCCCTTTATGACACATGCCGACAATAACGAAAAACGCAAAGAGCTGGCAGATAAAAATTTACAAAAAGGCGGTAGGGAAAATATGAAAATTTTAAGGGAAATTCTTAAATTGCGCTACGAGAAAGCTAAACTTTTAGGATATAAAAATCATGCTGATTATGTGACAGAAATGAGGATGGTAAAGAGTGGCACGAATGCTACGCGCTTTGTCACAAGACTTGCTAGTAAATTAAAAAAAGGAACAAAGCATGACATTTTAGAACTTACATCTTTGAAAAGGGAAATTACAGGAGATAAAAAATCAAATCTTTTATATTACGATCTTTCTTACTACAGCGAGAAATTAAAAGAGAAAAAATATAATATAAATACCGAAAAAATTCGAGAATATTTTCCATTTAAAAAAGTTATCAAAGGAACATTTGAGATTTATCAAAAATTATTTGGAATTAAGTTCGAAAAATTAAACAATTATCCTACTTGGCATAAAGATGTGCCGGTTTATAGAGTGAAAGATAATGGTAAAATCATTTCTTATTTTATGTTGGATTTATACCCAAGAAAAAATAAATACGGGCACGCCTGTGCACAGCAAATTGTGTCCGGCAGGACGGAAACATTTCATGGGGATAAATATATAGCGCCCTTAGCGGTAATGATTGCTAATTTTCCGAAACCAAGACCGGATGTCCCATCTCTCCTTGACCACCGCGAAGTGGAAACATTCTTTCATGAATTTGGGCACATCATGCACAGCGTTTTAACTAAGTCAAAATATGCGTCACAATCCGGATATCACGCAGTATGCGATTTTGTGGAAGCCCCGTCGCAAATGCTTGAAAATTGGACTTGGAATGAAAAAATGATTGGTCTTATGTCGGGGCACTATAAAACAAAAAAACCATTACCGATGTCAGATTTAAAAAATTTATTAAAAATAAAAAATCATCTCGTGTGTTATTCAAACACACGCCAGCTTGCCCAATCATATTTTGATTTATTCATTCATACCAAATTGCCGACTCGTCCCATTGAGCGAATAGGGCAAGATATTATTTACAACTACACAAGTATTCGTCAGCCCAAAGAAAGTATTTTTCCGGCCGGATTCGGACATTTAATCGGATATGACGCTGGATATTATTCTTATATGTGGTCGCTCGTTTATGCTTCCGATATGTTCACTCGTTTTAAAAAAGAAGGATTGCTTAATTCTAAAACAGGTAGAGATTACAGGATATGGATTTTAGAAAAGGGCTCCAGTGTTGAAGAAATTGAATTAGTTAAAAAATTCTTAGGGCGAAATCCTAACAACAAAGCTTTTCTTAAAGAGATTGGCGCAACAAGGTGATTAAAAGATTTTAGATTATTATAAACTATTGAAATAGCCGCAATAATCTGTTATATTATTCACATTGCTGCCAGCGCAGCTATTTTTGTTTAATTTAATATGAACATAAGAAATATAGCCATTATTGCTCATGTCGACCACGGTAAGACTACTCTGACCGATGCTTTAATGCGCCAAACCGGAATGGGAGAGGAGGGAGTTTCTATGGATTCAAACGCCCTTGAACTTGAGCGCGGTATCACTATTTACGCCAAAAATACCTCGGTTTTTTACAAAGACACTAAAATCAACATTGTGGATACTCCGGGGCACGCCGATTTCGGTTCGGAGGTAGAGCGCGTACTCCGTTCCATAGACTCTGTTTTACTTGTGGTAGATGCCCAAGAAGGACCTATGCCCCAGACCCGTTTCGTTCTTAAAAAATCTTTAGAGCTGGGGCTTAAACCGATTGTAGTAATTAATAAAATTGATAAACCGGCGGCACGACCCCGTGAAGTGCACGAAGAAGTATTAGAACTTTTTTTGGAGCTGGGAGCCAAAGAAGAACAGCTTGATTTTAAAACTATTTACACTATTGGCAGAGAAGGTATTGCCAAACTCACCCCCACAGACGATTCTAAAGACCTGACTCCGCTTTTAGATTTAATACTTGAAGCGGTGCCGGAGGCGCCTAAAGATACAAATGCCCCGCTTCAACTTCAGGTTTTTAATTTAGGGTACGATAATTTTTTAGGCCGTCTGGCCATTGCACGCGTTTATAGCGGTACTGTTATGAGTGGCGTGCAATTATGGCGCAAAAATATTTCAGGCGTCGTTCAAGTTGGTAAGATTACCAAACTCTTTACATTTGAAGGTCTTAATAAAAAAGAAGTGATAGAAGCAGGAGCGGGTGATATTGTTATGATTGCCGGATTTTCCGATATCTATATTGGCGAGACAATAGTTGATAATGTTGACACTCCAGCGCTTTCTGCGATTGCAATTGATGAGCCGACCATATCACTGGAATTTTTAGTTAATGATTCGCCGTTTGCAGGGCGGGAAGGAAAATTCGTTACCTCGCGCCAGCTTCGCGAAAGATTAGAGCGAGAGCTTGAAGTGAATGTCGGGCTCAAGGTTGATTTTGGCGAAACAGACCATTTTAAAGTATACGGACGCGGAGAGCTTCACATAGCGATATTTTTGGAAAACATGCGCCGTGAAGGCTACGAGCTTCAAGTGTCGCAACCGCAAGTAATCATTAAAGAAGAAGGTGGGCAAAAATTAGAGCCGTATGAGGAATTAATTATTGATGTGCCTCAAGTTTCTTCTGGAACAGTAATAGAAAAATTAGGTAAGCGACGCGCAATCATGAAAGACATGAAAGAGCATCACGGCTCGATTAGAATTATTTTTGAAATTCCGACGCGCGGGCTTTTAGGTTATCGCAGTCAGTTTGTGATTGACACCAAGGGGGAAGGAATACTTTCCAGTCGTTTTATCGCGTTTCGGCCATACGCCGGCGATATTAAAAAACGCGAAGTTGGTTCCATGATTTCCATGGTATCGGGTAAGGCACTCGCATTTGCTTTATGGAATTTACAGGAACGCGGTGTGCTTTACATTGGACCGACAACTGAAGTGTATGAAGGAATGGTTGTCGGCAATACTTCAAAAGGTGAAGAAATGAGCGTGAATCCGACGAAAGGGAAACAACTTACCAATATGCGCGCTTCCGGTTCCGACGAAGCAATCACTTTAATTCCGCCATACACTATTACGATAGAGCGCGGGCTTGAAGTGATGGCCGAAGATGAGTACTTGGAAATCACTCCAAAATCAGCCCGTCTTCGCAAGATGAATTCACTCGCGCGGTAAAAGGTGGGTTTAATAAACTATCGCTCGTAACTAAGGTGGGTAGGAAAGAATAATCAAAAAATATAGCTGGGTACAATGTTTCATTTTCGCTCGGACGTTGTGTGAGCGAGTACCGAGCACCACTTTTGTTATGTGTTCAAAAGTGGTGCTCGGCTCCTCTCTAGCTGAAATAAAAAACGAGCATGTCTACATATCCCATGCTATCGCATGTAATATGTAGACACTTAAATTCATGCCAATTCATGCCACATATTAGTTTATTTAACAAAAACTATCCGGGCGATAGGCGGGGTTGGCAGATATCGCTTGCACTTAAAGCGGGGAGAAGGTAATGTTTAGGCAAGGACATTTGGGGATAATTAGTCGACATCTTCAGATTACCGTTTCTAAACAACATTATACGAATACATATAATCGGTTCGATCCTGCCGACAGTGCAGACGGTCAAAATGAAAGTAAACTTTCATTTCTCTCTCACTGCCAGTTATAAAAACAGTTGAATAATAAATCATAGTTTAGCTGGTTTGAGTGAGATTGCATACATCTAAACGAGCCAAACTATACAAATTTAAATTATGAACAAAAAACTTCTAGTTACTTTAGTTGCCATGGCGGTTTTAATCGGGACGGATGCGGTTTTGCTGGCATACCAACCACAGACAGCTCTTGCAAAGGGGCAAAAAGCAAAGTTTCAGTTACCAGTTAACGCGGTACAAGTTGCCGACAATCTTTACAACTTAGGCACGGCTTTTGATAAAAAAAGCGGTAAACAAGTTGAAGGATATGCCTTTATTCACCGCAAAGACGGAGCCGCGAAATCGGGTACCGCTAAAAAAATCGCGATCTCCTGCTATGGATTTTTGGCAAAAGACGCCAAATGGAAAGATGTTCCTGAATCATGGGTAGTAAATCCTGTTAATACCCGAGGCCTTAATTCAAGTTTTGTTTTTAACACACTGACCGCAGGCATTGCCAAGTGGGAAAATGCAGCTGCGTTCAATATTTTGGGTGATGGCACAGCAACTGATACAACTTTGGTTGCCGACACCAGCGCGCCAGACAATCAAAATGAAGCTTATTTTGCCGATATCTCCGATCCGAATACTATCGCAGTGACTATTGTTTGGGGAATTTTCGGCGGTCCAACCTTCAACCGCCATCTGGTTGAATGGGATCAGATTTATGACGACACGACCTATGGCTGGTCAATGTCTGGTGAAGCGGGAAAAATGGATTTTGAAAATATTACCACGCACGAACTCGGTCATTCGGTAGGTATGGGCGATCTCTACAACTCAAATTGTTTTATGGAAACGATGTATGGCTATGCGACCTTTGGCGAGACCCAAAAGCGTGATCTAAATACCGGCGATATTGTCGGAGTAAATAAGCTTTATTAATTAAACCCCGGATAAATAAACGGACATCGGTCGAATATGCGATGTCCGACCACACTTTTTGCATTTTAGGAAAAATACGGAGATGACGCGGATAAAGAAGCATTTGAGATACCCTGCTACATTCCTCAACAATGGCGACCCTTGCACTGGGCTCGCAAATGTCGCCCTTGTTGCTCTCAAGCATTATAAAAGTCTCAATATGTGGTGGACGAATACAAAAATTTGACTTTTTTAAGTTATCTGCTAACATGACCAAATCGTGCTTTTACCTGGTAGTCCTCGCGTTTTTTAGCCCTAAAATCCCACGTGGTGGGATTCGGGCGAACAAAGCGCAAAACGTTTTGTTTTAGCCGAAGACAAAGAAGGAAGTAGTACGAGTTAGTAATTAAGTTGCCCAGCACTAAGTTTGGCATTGTGTCTTGTTGCAATATAAATATTTAGAGAAATCTGAGTGTTCCGTATAAATTTCAGTATTTTAAAGCAAAGGGAATTAAACACAACGGCAACGATGCCAAACTTAGTGCTGGGAAGAAAAAGTATATGGCTAAGAAGTTATATGTTGGCGGCTTGCCATACAGCTCTACCGCAGATTCGCTCAAGACAGCGTTCTCGCAGGCAGGTGCTGTAGAATCAGCGGTAGTTATTATGGATAAGATGACCGGTCGTTCCAAAGGATTCGGTTTCGTGGAAATGTCTAACGACAATGAAGCGGAGGCCGCAATTGAAATGTGGAATGGCAAGGACTTTGATGGTCGCACCATTACGGTGAATGAGGCCCGACCGCTTGAGCCGCGAGGCGACAGAGGTGGAAGCGATCAGAGACGAAGGTTCTAATTTTTCGTTTTCTGTAACTCACAAAAATCCCCCGCATTGCGGGGGATTTTTGATTTTACGGCTAAACCATTTCGCATTAGCAAAATGGTCATCCTATGGCGATCTATACGCCGGGCTAGCCCGAACATTTGCTTTGCAAATGTTTTAGGAGATAGAATATATTTATGAAAAAGGAAATCGTATCGTTAATATTTTTTATAATAATACTTGTCGGAGTAGTTATTTTTAATGCTGTTTTTATAGGCAAACAGAAACCAGATAAAAAAATTGAAATTGGTAAAACGAGTATTTCTGTGATTATTGCTGATACACCCATCTCTCGCGCCCAAGGATTATCCAATAGACCGTATTTAGAAAAAGGAACAGGAATGTTTTTTATTTTTGATGAGCCCGGGTATCATAATTTTTGGATGAAAGATATGAAATTTCCGATTGATATAATTTGGTTTGACGAAGGGATGCGCGTTATTTATGTGCGCGAAAATGTTTCTCCCGATACATACCCGCAAGTTTTTACTCCGCAGGTTCTGGCCAAATATGTGCTAGAAGTGCCGGCGCATTTTACGGCCGAACACAACATAAAAATAGGAAATCAGTTTTCTTTTTAATCCGTTTTAGCCCGTTTGCAAAATACAAAAATTATCGTATAATAAAAATGGTTTGTACCGGATAGTTGCCGAGCACCACTTTTACTAAATAAAGTACTGTGTAAAAGTTGTATAACCGATATTCATGATTTTTTTATTACACTTTTTTGTTTTGTGAAAGTGGTGCTCGGAGGAAAGTCCGAACACAGCCAAGCACCAGAAATGGTGCTCGGAGAAGGGTAGCGGGTAACACCCGTCGCCAATTTTGTCCGCCATAGGCGGTTACAAAATTGAGCGTCCCGAGTATCCCCGAGGGGCAATCCTTCGGCTTCGCTCAGGATGCTCAATCTTGCAAGCCACTTGCGGTGGGCAAGATTGGCAGAGGTGCGAGCAGAGACGACCGAGAGCGAAAGCTCGAGGAAGTCCCTCATATGCTTTGCATGTGAAGGACGAGTTGATAGGGCAACCTATTAAGTGAAACGGCTAAATCCTTACCTCTGTGCAAGGCCGTGCCGAGCACCAGAAATGATGCTCGGAGTGCCGCTTGATCCGTACAGTAATGTACGAGACAGATAAATAACTATCGTCCCGCTTTGCGGGATACAGAATTCGGCTTATAGGTACAAACTATCGTGAATTTAATGAAAAAATCCCCCCAAGCGGGGGATTTTTTCATTGCGCGCTAGCTACTTATATCTTATAATTACTAGCGAGGAAGAATGAAATCTTGATTTTATTATTTCCGAGTGGCGCAATTATATAAACTGATATAATTACTAGCGAGCCCACAGGCGGAAGTTTGCTTTCGTCTGGGGCGAGCCGTAATTTCAAACGGTGTCATGTCCCACAACACCATTTATATAATTCTCCTATTAACAAATAATCATAAGCAATAATATACATATGGAAAATACTAATAAATACGCAATACTAGACAAACTTTCATTTGGAGCAATTTTTGTGATGGGGGTATTACTGCCTCTTTTTTTCTTGCCCGTTGAAGGTATGTTGCTTGATGCAAGCAAGGGAATATTAGTTTCAATCGCTGTCATCGTTTCATTTTTGCTGTGGCTTCTCGGCCGCTTAGTTGATGGAGCTTTTTCATTGCCTAAAAGCATTATTTTTGGCGGGGGAGCGCTTATCGGACTTTCTGCTCTTATTTCATCGGCTGTTTCACTTGCGCCTCGTGCGTCTTTCATAGGGCAAGGATTTGAAATTACAACTTTTGCGTTTACGGCGGTAGTTTTAATTCTCCTTTTTTTGTCATCGGTATTTTTCCAGTCGCGCGAGCGGGCGTTTTACTTTTACGGCGGGCTTCTTCTTTCCGGTATTATTGTTGCCATATATCAATTAGTGCGCCTCTTAGGTACAGACGATATGCTTTCGTTTGGTGTTTTTACAACCCAAACTGCGAACTTCGTTGGCAAATGGAATGACCTTTCCATTTTCTTCGGCGCAGTACTTCTCCTTTCTATGATGACTGTCGAGATTCTGACGTTCGGGCGGGCGCTTAACTTCCTTCTTTATGCGCTTATGGCGTTTTCTCTTTTCTTTCTCGCGCTCATTAATTTTTCTCTTGCTTGGGCCATTATAGGAGTAGTTTCACTTGTGCTTGTAGTATACGGTGTGTATGTTAATCGCGCGGAACCATCCGTGCAACTTTCTTCATCAGTCTTGGTACGGCAGGTAAAATTGCCCATTGCGCCATTGGTCGTAATGATTTTCTCAATTTTGTTTTTCTTTACATCCACATCTTTTGGCGCAACACTTACCAATAAATTCAATATTTCGCAATTTGAAGTCCGTCCCTCGCTTTCCGCCACATTTGAAGTTGCTAAAGAAACTTTGAAGACTCGTCCTTTGTTTGGCTCCGGCCCGAACCGTTTTACCAACGAATGGTTGGCTCATAAGCCCGACGGAATAAATACCACGCTTTTTTGGAACACAGATTTTGCTACCGGGTTCGGAGTTGTGCCGACCACGTTTGTAACAGAAGGAATTTTCGGACTTTTTTCTTGGATTATATTCATCGGGCTTTTCTTTTTCTCAGGATTTAAGGCAATGTTTAATTTTTCCCTGAACCGCCTTTCCCGCTATCTGATTGTTTCCTCGTTTGTGCTCGCAGGATATCTTCTTGCTTTCATCGTGTTTTATGTGCCAAGCACAACACTCTATGTCTTGGCTTTTCTTATCGCCGGTATCATGATTGCGACGCTTACCAACGAAAATATAATTGGCAAATATGAGGTGAAATTACTAGGCGACCCGAAACTAGGTTTTGTTTCAGTGCTTGTGCTCATATTCTTTATTATCGCTTCGCTTTCTCTCGGCTATTTATTTGCACAGAAATTTGTGTCATTTAGTTATTTCCAAAAGAGTTTATCTGCTCTTAATCGCGATGGTAATATTGAAAAAACTGAAACATATCTGGGGAGAGCAATTAAGTTTTCGGGTGAAGATATTTATTACCGCGCTCTCTCCGAATTAGGTCTTATAAAACTGAATAATTTAGCACAACAACAAGGCATTCCCCAAGATACGCTTCGCGCCCAGTTTCAGACAATGTTGGGCGGGGCAATTGATAGCGCCAAGAAAGCAACTGAAATAGACAAAACCAATTATGCCAACTTTATTTCTCTTGGCAGGATATACGAAGCAATAGTTCCGCTTAAAGTCGCCGGTGCTTACGAAGCCGCCAAAGATTCTTACAGCAAAGCGCTTTTGCTCAATCCGGAAAGCCCGGCAATTCTTTTAGGAAATGCCCGCCTTGAAATATCCAATGGAAATAACAAAGAAGGAAGGGCTTATATCAGCAAAGCGCTCGCTAAAAAACAAAATTACACTGAAGCGGTATTTTTCCTCTCCCAGCTTGAAGCGCGCGATGGGAATATTAAAGAAGCTATTAAAAAAACCGAAGATGTGTCTTTGCTTGCTCCTAACGATATTACCGTTCTGTTTCAGCTCGGTCTTCTTAAATACAATGACCGCGATTATGACGGAGCTGTCAGCGCTTTTGAAAGGGCAATCAGTTTAAATTCTGATTATGCCAATGCCAAATATTTTCTAGGGCTTTCCTATCAGAAAGTCGGAAGGGCAGAAGACGCTATTGTTCAGTTTGAGGGCGTATCCAGAACCAACCCCGATAACCAGGAAGTAAAAAATATTATTACCAACCTTCGCGCCGGCAGAGCGCCTTTCGCTGATGTACTTCCGCCGAATAACAAGCCGGAGACGCGAAAGAAGCCACCGATTAACGAAGAAGAGTAGAAAATTAAAATTAAAAACCACCCCATGAGATAAATTAATCCCGTATCTTATGGGGTGGTTTCAAACAGGATGGGCTCACGAATTGTCGCATTTTTAGGAAAAGATTGGCACAACTTAAACGAAGCGGCATTGCTCCTTTCTTTGTGCGCTCTTTTTTCACAAGTGCTTGCTTTGGCGCGCGACCGTCTTTTCGCGCACTTTTTCGGCGCGTCGGCCACACTTGATATTTACTATGCCGCATTCCGCATACCGGATTTTCTCTATGTATCTCTGGCATCGTTCGTTTCAGTGACAGTGCTTATTCCTATATTGCTTGAAAAGATGGGTAATAGTGGCGAAGGAAACGAAGAATCGCGTAAATTTATTAACGATATGTTTACGATATTTTTTTCAGTCATGCTGGTGGCGAGTGTCGTACTTTTTTTTCTCATTCCGTTCATTGCGCCGTTCATCGCTCCTGGATTTGACGAAGAAGCAACGGATAAACTTATTGGATTAAGTAGAATTTTGCTTCTATCGCCGATTTTAATAGGCGTTTCAAACTTAGTGGGAAGCGTCACACAAACCCTTCGCAAATTTTTTGTTTATGCTCTTTCGCCGGTGTTTTATAACATCGGTATCATAATTGGTATTATTTTTCTTTACCCGCTATTTGGCATTTCCGGTCTTGCTTACGGCGTAGTATTAGGGGCAATTCTTCATTTTGCCATTCAAATTCCCGTTCTTTTCGCGCATAAATTTATTCCCTCATTTTCACGGCGCATAGATTTTTCTGTAATCAAAAGAATCATACTCGTATCTTTCCCTCGCGCGATAACTCTTTCACTCAATCAACTTTCACTTATTGTAATAATTGCTATTGCCTCACTTCTCGAAGAAGGTTCAGTTTCGGTTTTTAATTTTTCTTATAATTTACAGTCAGTACCCATAGTTATTATCGGAATAAGCTATTCCGTTGCCGCCTTTCCCGGATTAGTGCGTTTTTTTTCCGTTGGGGACCGCGCGGGATTTGTTAAGGGAATAGAATCTGCCGCTCGCACGATTATTTTTTGGTCTTTGCCGATTACTTTTCTTTTCATTGTGCTTCGGGCGCAAATTGTTCGGGTAATTTTAGGGTCTGGCGCGTTTTCTTGGGCAGACACGCGATTGACCGCCGCTATGCTTGCGATTTTTGCCGTTTCGCTTGTCGCCCAGAATCTTTTACCGCTTTTTATACGAGGATATTACGCCACCTCGGACACTCGTCGCCCGTTGCTCATCAATCTTTTTTCTTATGGCTTTATTATCGTTTTATCGTTTGGGCTTATTAGTTTTGTTCGTAAATTTCCGGAATCTCGTTATTTTATGGAAAATCTTCTTCGTGTGGCGGATGTGCCCGGCACTGAAGCACTCATGCTTCCACTCGCTTACTCTATAGGTTCGTTAATTAATATCTTTCTCCTTTTTCGCATCTTTGAAAACGACTTTGCTAAAGGTCTTTGGAATTCCATTTCAAAAACATTTTTTCAAAGTTTTTCCGCTTCTTTTTTGATGGGATTCAGCGCTTACCAATTTTTGGGGGTTTTCGATAATATCTTTTCAATTAACACTTTTTGGGGTATTTTTGCCCAAGGAGCATTTTCCGGAGCGCTCGGCATTATAGTGGGAATCATTATGCTTAAACTTTTGGGGAGCCGCGAACTCTTAGAAATAGAAAGTGCGTTCAAACATAAATTTTGGCGCGCAAGAGTTATTGCGCCAGAACAACAAGAACTTTAGAAAAGTTAGTAGTGAGTAGCCGATAGTGAGTAGTAAAGATAAAAAACAAAAAACCGGCGGTACAATAACCGTCGGTTTTGCGAGAGGGTTGTTATCTCCAAACAATTAATGGCACCTTACCGCCACCATCGCATGTTCCTTCAAAATGTCGATGTTCAACGATAATATAGTTTTCATGCTCTCCGTGGGCATCGAGGTTAGGGTTTGGATTTGGCTTTAGCGGGTGCCGTTTATGACAACTTGGACAGGTGCCGATTGAGTAATATCCTTCCTCAATAAAAGTCAAAATCTTCTCTATTGAAGTATTTATTTGATTAGGCATTGTTTTCTCCTTGTCTTTGTTTGATAAAAACTTCTAATTACTTTGTAATATATTTTTATTAAAAAGTCAATCCCATGAAAAATATGATTGCTCTATTCCAATGTTCTCAAGAACATTGGAATAGAGATTTTGGGAAACAAGAGCCGTTGCACTGGAACAGGAGATTCTCTAACCAGTTTTTAATTGATAATATTTAGTTGATAGAGGGTAGGAAATTATGGAAAACAAAAACCCGCCTCGCGACAGGTTTTTGTCGGGGCGGGGGTGGTGTAAAAAACTAACACTAAATTTTTTGAATCAGTGTGTCGGTTCCAAACAATTCAACTGCATCCATACTAACCATTTTACCGTCTCTATTAATAAGGGTAAAATGTCCACCTCCCACCGAATTGTCTGCTTCAACTTCCACTTGGTTTCCGATGTTATAAATTTCCTGAATTTTTTGCGGAATGTCGGTTAATATATGAGTTGCTCGCATAGCTTTCTCCAGTTGATTAAGAAGATCATATTTCAAAGGGTTGAAAAATTCTATATCCTAAAATAATAATACTATTTTTTATATAAAAAATCAAGAACATAAAAATGTGTTAAAATAGCCTGTAATTTATGGATTTACAACACATTCGAAATTTCAGCATCATTGCCCACATTGACCACGGGAAGTCTACTTTAGCTGACCGCTTACTTGAACTGACCAATACTATTGAGAAGCGCAAAATGCGCGATCAGGTGCTTGACCGCATGGATCTTGAGCGTGAGCGCGGAATTACCATTAAAATGACTCCTGTTCGGATGGACTATAGACTACAAACTACCAACTACATACTAAACCTAATTGATACCCCGGGGCATATAGATTTTTCTTACGAAGTATCGCGTTCCTTAAAAGCAGTAGAAGGGTCGCTTCTTTTGGTTGATGCGACACAGGGTGTACAGGCGCAAACCCTAACCACGCTTAGAATGGCGCGCGATTCAGGTCTTACAATTATTCCAGTAGTGAGTAAAATTGATTCGCCAATCGCCGACATTTCCGGAACACGAGAAGAACTGGCAAAACTTCTTTCAATTCCGGAAAGCGAAATTCTTTTAATTTCAGGGAGAACAGGAGAAGGCGTTCCGGAACTTTTAAATGCCATAGTTGAGCGGATTTCACCGCCTAAAGAAGAATTTCAAGATTCAGAGAGTTTTCGCGGGCTTATTTTTGATTTTGAGTACTCAAACCATCAAGGAGTTATTGTTTTCGTGCGCGTATTCGAAGGGGAACTCAAGCGAGGTATGGAAATAAAATTCGTCGCGGCGGGGGAGAAATGCACAGTCCTTTCTTTGGGTATTTTTAATCCCGATAAAAAGGAAAAAGATAGTTTATCGGCGGGGGAGATCGGCTACATCGTGACGGGAATTAAAAAACCGGGTATTGCTTCAGTCGGCGACACCATAACCCTTTCAAAAAAACCACTTCCCGCGCTCCCTGGGTATCAAAATCCTCGCCCTGTAGTTTGGGCGTCTCTTTACCCAGAAAGCCAAGATGACTTTCCACAACTGCGAAGCGGTCTGGAAAAGCTCCGCCTTTCAGATTCATCCCTTTCATTTGAAGAAGAATCATCGGGAGTATTGGGGCGCGGATTTAGAACAGGTTTTTTGGGAATGCTTCATTTGGAAATAGTGACGGAAAGATTAAAGAGAGAATCAGGAATTACGCTTATCGTTACAACCCCGTCTATTAATTATGAAGTTGAATTTTTAAACGGCAAAAAAGAAATGGTGTATTCTCCATCGCTTTTTCCCGATCACGGCTCGTATAAAAAAGTGTATGAACCATGGGTAAAATTAAAAATTATCACACCATCGGAATATTTGAGTTTAATCCTCCAAATGCTTTTTGGCCACGAGGCGGAGATAGGGGAAACGGAAAATTTTAGCGAAAAACGCGTAGCTATTACCGCCAACATTCCTCTACGGGAATTAATGCGTAATTTTTTTGATGAGATTAAAAGTTTATCATCGGGGTTTGCCTCTCTTTCCTACGAATTTGCCGATATGCGCGAAGCAGAAGTAGCGCGCCTTGATATTTTAGTAGCCGATGAGCCAGTGCCGGCTTTTGCTCGCGTTGTATCAAAAGTTCGCGCACAAGAAGAAGCAGAGGCGAGTGTTGAAAAACTGGCAAAAATTCTACCGCGACAGTTGTTTGTGGTAAAAATTCAAGGGTGCGCGCTGGGGCGCATATTGTCTTCAAGAACTCTTTCGGCACTTCGCAAGGATGTAACTGGTTATTTATATGGCGGAGATATAACTCGAAAAATGAAGCTTCGAGAAAAACAAAAGAAGGGTAAAAAGAAAATGCGCGCCCTAGGCAGAGTGCACATTCCCCACGAGGTATTTCTCAAAATGGTTAAGGGGTAATTAAACCGGGAAGGTCCGACTTTTCCAGTTTCCATTTCACATTTCGTGACGTAGCTCCCGCCTTGGGGGATGGTGCTGGGGTTCACGGCTAACTAACGGATTGCCGGGAAATAAAGAAGAACCATACTCACAATCACCAAAATACCAAGCACGGACCATATTACCTTTATCCATTTATTGTTTTTTGGGTCAAAAAGCATAATGTTTTGGGCGAATTAAAAAATAAAAAATTAAAGTAACTCCAAAAAAGAAGAGTTCATAGTATAATAGCAGAAAATGATTGAGTTTCAAGCGCGCAAGCAAATAAGAAGAATTCTTTACTCGCCTCTTTTGCTTGTAATTCTTCTGGTTGCGCTTTTATTCTTTTCCCGTGCCACTTATTCTTTATGGCAGAAGTATGGCGATGCCAAAGATATGATTTCTTTGCTTGAAAAAGAAAAATCTGTTCTCAATGCAAAACAAGATAATCTTGCGGCGCGCGTGTCGACACTTAAGACCGATAAGGGCGTTGAGGAGGCGATTCGCGAGAAGTTTAAGGTTATCAAAGAGGGCGAAGGAGTTGTTGTGATTGTTGACCAAAAAGAAAAAGAAAGCGATACTCTACAATCTAAAACAGAAATCCCGACGTTTTTAGAGAGAGTAAGGAATTTTTTTAGATAATTAATTAGAGTAGAATGCGGAATTAGTTTAGTGGTAGAACTGGTGCTTCCCAAGCATCGGGCGCGAGTTCGATTCTCGCATTCCGCATCGAACAAGGTGAGAAAGGAATAAACAGGCACACCGC
>ERZ1292629.1839-Hain-H43-01um-R1-1839-length-19481-cov-10_pt1 | contig 19481 bp, 35 predicted proteins | sample MGYA00564399_ERZ1292629 | MGnify/ENA primary metagenome ERZ1292629 (study PRJEB36523, sample SAMEA6512636) | groundwater metagenome | collected 2019-01-08 | study: AquaDiva: Metagenomics assemblies of 32 groundwater samples | reverse complement strand
AGTTTTAATAATTTTTACAAGAGGGTTGACTTAATGACAAAGATGAGGGATAAAGCAGAAAAAGAAACAGGTGATGTAAAAGACGCTCTTATTAACATAACCTCGGAAACAAAAGAGATGATAAAGAGAGCAAAATATCTTCACGACAAGGGATGGAAGTATGCAATGATTGATGTTGTTACATGTGGAGCCTCAAGTATTCAAACATTAAGAGATGTTTTAGGAGATTATGGAATGGCTATTCATGCACACAGGGCAATGCATGCTTCTTTTGACAGAAATCCAAAGCATGGAATATCAATGCAGTTTCTTGCAAAACTTATGAGACTTATTGGCGTTGATGAAATACATACTGGAACAGGAGTCGGGAAACTTGTAGGAAGTCAGGAAGAAATCAAAGCAATATCATCTTTGTTAAGGGATAGAAATGTGAAAGAAAGAAAACACCTGATTCTAGAGCAAAACTGGGAAAAAATAAAACCAGCATTTCCTGTCTCTTCGGGAGGACTTCATCCTGGATTGGTTCCTGATGAATTAAAAATTTACGGAAAAGATTTTGTTCTTCTTGTCTCTGGAGGAATTCACGGGCATCCAAAAGGCACGAGAGCGGGGGCAAAGGCAACAATGCAGGCACTTGAAGCTTCCAAAAAGAAAATCTCTCTTGAAGAATATGCAAAAACAAATGTTGAGTTGAGGCAGGCCTTGGAAAAGTGGGGAAGATTAAGGCCAAAATGAAATATAGGAAAGCGGTATTTATCTTGACATTTGCAAAAACAAAAAAGGGAATTGAATATCTAATTCTAAAAAGAAAATTGCACTGGAAGGGATGGGAATTTCCTAAGGGAAAAATAGAGAAAGGCGAGAAAAAAGTCAATGCTGTAAAAAGAGAACTTAAAGAAGAGACAGGGCACCATGCTTTAAGAGTAATGAGATTCAATTATTCTGGAAAATATAATTATCATAAAATTTTTCCAGACAGGTCTGGAATAAGGGGGCAGACTTTTTCTCTTTATGCTACACAGGTTAAAAAAGGAAAGGTCAGCCTGGATAAAAAAGAACATAACAAATATAAATGGGTTAATTTCAAAACAGCATTAAGAATGCTTAAATGGCCAAATCAAAGAAAATCCTTAAAAATTGTAGAGGAGTGGATTAAAAGTGGGTAAAAAAATAAAATTTAGGGAAATCGTGCTTGAATCAGGGACAAAAATATTGCTTGGAAGGGATGCTAAGCAGAATGAGGCACTTGTAAAGAAGTTTATGAAAAAAAATTATATAATGCTACATACAGAAAAACCTGGCAGTCCTTTTTGTGTTATTATTGATTCTTCCCAGACAATGATAGACATAAAAGAGGCTGCAATTTACTGCGCAAGGTACAGTCAGGATTGGCGAGACAACAAGAAAGACGTAAAAGTCCACTGGTTTGATGCGGTAGATGTTTATAAAAAAAAGAATATGGACATTGGAACTTTTGGTGTGAAATTCTGGAATTATTTTAATATAAAGAAAAAAGATATAAAAGAATTAGAAAAATAAAATAAAAAAATAAAAGAGGTTTAGAACCACTTGCCCCTTGCGCAGCACTTGCATAACATACCCAGGCCAAGCAGAACAAATAGTGCTGTCCACCAGTTAAGCCAGCTCAACCAGGATACAACATTCAAATCCTGTAATAAATACAGAACACCCACAACCAACACAATCCATCCAAACCATTTATGGTGGGGGCAATCGCACATCACTTCTCCTTTCATTGCCATAGTTTTAGCCATTATAAGTTAACCTCCTTTATTACATTAATAATCATAGCTTTTTATAGCTTGTTATTAATATTATAAAAATATAAAAAGCACATTTGATATTTTCTAGGATGACACAAAGTACCTTACAATTAGGAAAAAATGGAATAACAGAAAATTTTATTACAACTTTAAATGAGCATTTCAAAAATCATAATAATGTTAAAGTAAGTGTCCTAAAGAGTGCAGAGCACAAAAAGGAGAGAGTTATGGAATACAAAGACGAGATTCTTAAAAAACTCGGAAGAAATTATACGGCAAGAGTTGTGGGTTTTACAATTTCTTTAAGGAAATGGCGAAAAGTAGTTAGATAAAAAAAGATTTATAAACTAACTTTTCTGTTCTGATTTAGGTCGACGGCTTTAAGCTGTTCTAGTATCGCAAGATACGCCATAAAAATGGAAAAAAATCCTGTTTACGAATTGCCATCTCAGGAATATAATTTAAAGCTAGCAGAAGCACTGAAAAAAATACCTGAATTCAAGCAGCCAGAATGGGCTGGGTTTGTCAAATCAGGACCCGGCAAAGCAAGGCCGATAGATGATCCTAATTTTTGGCATAAAAGAGCTGCAAGCATATTAAGGCAAATTTACAAAAAAAATATTGTCGGTGTTAACAGACTAAGAACAAGATATGGAAGCAAGAAGAAAAGAGGAGTAAGGCCAGAAGAATTCAGAAAATCGGGCGGAAAAATAATAAGAACAATTCTTCAGCAGTCAGACAAAGCAGGGTTCACTGAAATTGTAAAGGGAATAAAAGGAGTAAGAGGAAAAAAGCCAGGCAGACAGCTGACAGAAAAGGGTAAAAAATTTATGGAGAACATAAAATGAATGATGATATGATTAACTTAAAGGTAATAAGAAAGAACGGGATGTTAATAAAAGTAAAATCGGGTTTATGTAAATTTAGCTTGAGTAGTTTTTATATTAACAATAAAATAAATTCTGTGAAACAAACAATTTTTAAATAAAATGGGAATAAAGAATCCTCAGAAAAAAGCGAAGCTGGCGAAAAAAGAAAGGCAGACTAAGTGGGCTCCTGTATGGGTTGTTCTGAAAAAATATGGAAAGGGTAAGAGAGTGCATCCATCTGCAATGACCAGACACAAAAGATCTTGGAGAAGAACAAAACTTCATATTAAACCAAGAAGACAAAGGAAGTCGCATTTCGGATAAAAATGGCAAAGGAAGAAAAGAAAACAGAGAAAGTTGAAAGTAAATACGAAATTTACAATCTCCTTTATTAAAAATGGCAAAGGAAGAAAAGAAAACAGAGAAAGTTGAAAGAGAATTCATAATTCCTCTTAGAAGGGGGTGGGAAAAAGTCCCTGAATATCAAAGGGCAAACAGGGCAATAAAAACAATAAAACAATTTTTAGTGAGACATATGAAAGTTTATGACAGAGATTTAAACAAAATTAGAATTGATAAATACCTGAATGAGTCTATATGGATAAGAGGGATAAAAAAACCTCCTATTAAAGTCAGAGTCAAAGCATTCAGAGACGGAGAAATAATAAAAGTGGAGCTTTCAGAACTTCCCGAAAAACTCAAATTCAAAAAGGCAAAACTGGAGAAGAGGGAGCAGAAAGCGACTGAAGTTGTGACAAAGAAAAAAGCTGGAAAGACAGAAGAAGTTCAAAAACAAGAGGAAAAAACAAAGGAAGAGACTCGCCCAAGCGTGGTCAAGTCAGAGGAAGAAATAAAAGAGGAAAAAGAAAAGAAAGCTGCAGTGGTACAGGCTGGAAAAGAAATGGAAAAGAAAATTGCTAAAAGAGAAAAACATCAGACAAAAATCTCAAAGCAGCCAAAGAGACAGTTCAGGCAGGCGCTGCAGAAATAAATCTATACAGCACAATAATCTTTATATAACTGAATAAAATGAATTTAAAATGGTTAAAAATACAGGGTTATCTTTAGAAGAGAGAGCTAAAAAATTACTTAAATATAAAATAACTAGAAAAGGAGAAATTCCAAACCATTTTACTCCGGGGTTTGTGAGGGAAGTTCAATATTTATTAGACCACGGGTACACTATTAAAATGGGGGGCACAATGAAATATCTAAGATATGAAATAACACTCGAAGGCAGAAAATGGGCTTTTGCTAAATAATCACTTCAGCACTTTTCCTGTTTCTGCATACCACAAATATAAATCAAGTTCTCCCAAAGACATTTTTAATTTATCTGCCAATTCACGAAGAATATTTTCAATTTCTAAATATCTTTTAACTGTTAAAGATTTATTTTTTGGGCTTTCAATTAACCCGTGTTTTACTAAGATATCAACAATATGAAAATCAACTATTGCATAATCCTTAAAACCTATGTTTCTCAAGAAATGGCTTGCCTCTTTCATCCCCAATCCTTTTATATTTTCAATTAATTCCTCTCGCACATTTTTTGAATCAAGATTTATTTTTTTAAAACTCTCTCTTGCTTCACATAAATATCCTGCCCTAATCGTGTGAAATCTATAAACTTCTTTCAGTTTTTTCTGTATTTCATCAAGAGTTCCGTAATAAAGTTTGTCTCCAAGATGATTAATTGTTTTAATTCCCAATTCCGCGCTGGTGCCTGCCGTGAGAATGCAAAAAGCCAACTCGTGGAAAAGGGCATTAAAATTTCTTGGGACGGACTCAAATTCAGACATTCTTTGATTTATAGTATTTTTAATATCTGATTTTTTTAATTCTTCAATTAAGTTGATTAGTTGTTGCATTTTAATTTAATTATTTAATTTGTTTTAAACATTAGTAAATATTATCTTACTCTCTTAATTTCATTCAAAATTTTATCTTTTTGTTTTCTGCTTGTATGCGTTTTTCCGAACCTTACTAAGATTGTATTGATTCTGTTCCAGTATTTTTTAGAAAAAAGCTTTTTTAGTTCTTCTTCAATCTTATGTGGATTATTATTTTTAGCCCAACCAAGTTTTCTTGATATGTAAAAAACATGCGTATCAACAGGTAGCGCATGTTTTCCGTGTTCAGCCAAGAATACATTCGCAGTTTTTCTTCCGACACCCGGAAGTTCAACAAGTTTATCAAAATCATGGGGAACTCTTCCATTATAATTTTTAACTAAATGTCTGGCACAATTAATAATATTTTTAGATTTGTTTTTATAGAAGTTTATTGGTTTTATCAGGGACTTCACATCTTTTAATTGTGCATTAGCAAGTTTATTTGGTGAACTATATTTTCTGAATAATCTCTCTGCCGTCGGGATTGTAACCTCGTCCCTTGTTCTTGCCGATAGGATTGTTGAAAAAAGTGTCTGATAATCATCTTTCCATGATTCAGCCGCGAGTCTCATTATTCTTCCATTTTTTTCAAGTTCTTTAAGTTGTTTTATGGCTGTTTTTTGGTTCATTTTGTTATATTAGGGGGATAATTTTAAAGTTTTTATACTCTTATAATTTTTATTAGAGATGGTTAATATTGAGAATCTGAAAAACAAAAAAACTATCCTGGAACTTCTGGAGTTTGGAATAATTAATATTGACAAGCCTTCTGGCCCGACGAGCTTTGATGTTTCTGATTTTGTGAGGAAAACCTTTGGTTTGAGAAAAACAAGCCATTTTGGAACCCTTGATCCAAAAGTTACTGGAGTTCTTCCAATCGCATTAAACAGGGCGTGTAAGCTTACCGGCTTTTTTCTTGGAGAGAACAAGGAATATATTGGGGTAATGAAAATTCACAAGGATATCCCTTTAGACAAAATTAAAAAAATGATAAAGGAGAAATTCACAGGCAAAATAATGCAGAAACCGCCTGTAAAATCAAGGGTGGCAAGGATTGAACGTGAAAGAGAGATAATAAATTTTAAAATTCTCGAGAAAAAAGAAAAGGATATATTATTCAGGGCAGAGGTTCAGGGAGGAACATATATAAGAAAATTAATAGATGATTTGGGAAAAGAGCTTGGTATTGGAGCACACATGCTTGAATTAAGAAGAGTAAGAGCTGGCATATTTGGAGAAGAAGGTAGCGTTAATTTATATGATTTTGAAAAAGCTGTTGATGAATATAAAAAAGGAAATGAGGAAAAACTAAGGAAGATTATAATTCCGGGAGAAATAATAACAGAATTATATCCTGTTGTTAATGTTAAGTCAGATATTATTGACAGATTACTTCATGGTTCTCCTTTATTTAGCAAAGATGTTGATAGTAAAAATAAATCCGAGTTAGAAGGAAAAGTGTGTGTATTTTCAGGAGATAAATTTATAGGAGTATATTCAATAGTAAATCAGGGAGAGATATTTGCAAAACCAGAATTTGTTTTGCAACCAATAAGATGAAGATAGACAGCAAGGATAGATGCGAATGGCCCGGCAAAGAAGAAAAAGACAGGTTGATGATTGAATACCACGACAATGAATGGGGAACTCCTACTCATGACGACAAAAGATTGTTTGAGTATTTATTGCTGGATACTTTCCAAGCAGGATTGAGCTGGAGAACCATCTTAAACAAAAGAGAAAATTTTAGAAAAGCTTTTGATAATTTTGATCCTGTTAAAATAGCAAAATACACTGAAAAAGATGTAAAAAGACTGATGAATGATGCTGGAATAATAAGAAACAAATTAAAAATTTTTGGAGCAATAGCAAATGCCCAAAAATTTCTTGAGATTCAGAAAGAATTCGGCTCTTTTGACAGATATATATGGCAGTTTACAAATCATAAGACAATAAAAAATAAATTCAAGGAATTAAGAGAACTGCCAGCGAAAACAAAAGAATCAGATGCTATGAGCAGTGACATGAAAAAAAGAGGCTTCAAGTTTGTAGGCTCAACAATATGCTATGCTTTTATGCAGGGAGCGGGTATGGTTAATGATCATGTAACCACGTGTTTTAGGCATAAGGAAGTTTAGAGAATTAATTATTACTTATAGGTAAAACGAATCTGCCTTCTTGATTTAGGACTTCTGTCTGTACTTACTTCCATTATATAAGGCTCATCTCCTATTCTCAATTCCTTTATAACTTCAGCTCCTTCTGTAGTGACCATTCTCGTGAGTCCATATTCTATATCAATCCCTGCTTTAGAACGATAAATAATAGATTTTGAACCATCAGGTAAACATTCAAACATATAAATATCTCTAGTCCCATTTGGTTTATTGTTTGATATTGAACCTATTGGATCACCTGGTTTTAATTCTCCAATTTTTTTCCATTCGTCTGCGGTTGCATATACTTCTAAAGTCAAAGATGCCATGTAAATCTGCTAAATTTAGAATATATAAATTTTTATGTGATAAATATAAAAAGCCTTTTTAATGAGTTATAGTAATGAGACAATTCGTGTACTTTTCGTCAACAGCAAGAACATCGGGAAATTTTCCTGTGGATGACCTCATGAATTCAGGAAGGATGGATATTGCAATACATGTTATAATAAATGCCTTTTTTCTTTCCCATAATTTAAGGGATGATGTAAAGCTGCATCTTGTATTTTATGGTATGCCTGATCCTCCAAAACACATAGAAATGCAAATAAAACCAGAGACAAATCTAAGCAAGAAAGATGTTGCAAATCTTATTAAGAAAATTCTTTACAAGTGCAAAGAAGGCAGAAAAACAGAGGTTCTTCCGGGATGCTTTGTTGAAAAAAAGAGTTTTCTTAGCCTGATTGAAGAGCTGAGAAAAGGGGGAAATGAAATATTTGTGCTTGACAAAAGAGGAAAAAATATAAGGGAAATAGAACTCTCAGAGAAAAGTGTTTTTGTCATAGGAGACCACAACGGGCTTCCAAAAAAGGAATTAAGAAGGCTGAAAGAAGTTTTCAAGCTTGTTTCTGTAGGACCAAAAACCTATTTTGCGAGCCACGTTATTACAATCCTAAACAATGAGATGGATTTAAGAGGTTTCTGAATCAAAGGCTTCCCTTGACTTAACCATGATTAAATATTCTAACTCGTCTTCTTTTATTCCAAGATTATAAAGAAAAATAAATTCTGCTTTTGCACTTTCCGGTATTCTTTTAAGATAATCTTTTTCGTTCACCATCCCTTTTTGTTTCTTGACTGAGTATGACCTTTTCCTTTGGAGGAAAAGGGTTGAAAAGAGTTGATTTTAGGCTAATAAAGTTAAGAAAGTGGTTTATATATCAATTGTGAAAACATTGTAGGGAATAAATGTATAGAACAACATTCCACAAGCTTTTTAAAGAAAAACCGGTTTTCTGACGGAATGGTGAAAATAGTTCCTATCCCTGACTGGTTTCTTGGAGTTGATGTGGTGATTGAATTCTTCAGCCTTATTGTTCTGCTTATTGTTATAATGCTTGCTTTTAATAATTATAAAAAGAATAAAGAAAACAGAAATCTTTTGTATCTCGGACTGGGATTTACATTAATCACATTAGCTCAACTTGCATCCATATTAACAAAACTAGTTCTATATTATGATATTGGCCCAAGTCAGGCAATCGGCCAGGCAATTATTTCAAGTAATTTTGTGAGTTCTGTTGATATTTTTTATTACGTAGGTTTTTTCTTTTTCAAATTCCTGACTCTTCTGGGATTTTATGTAATTTACAGGCTTCCCCGTGAAAGAAAATCGGTGATGGATTATGTAATTGTCCTTTATTTCATAATTATCTCATTAATAGTGGAGGAAGGGTTCTACTATATATTTCATCTTACAGCTTTCGTAATGCTGATTGCAATAGTCGAAAAATATTATCTTGTTTACAAAGAGAATAAATTCATTAATACAAAGATACTTATGGTTGTCTTCTCCGGATTAGCACTTAGCCAGCTGATATTTGCATTGTCTTCTTTTGGGACTTTGTTTCCAGTTGCAAATATCGTAGAATTAATAAGCTATATAATTTTATTATTCTTGACTATAAGGATACTTCAATATGGAACGAAAAAGAAGCCGTATGGGGATAATATCAGATATGCTGGCAATTATTCAGGACAAAAACGTAGGCATTAAGCCTACACATCTTATGTATAAAGCAAATTTATCACATAATCAGATGAAGGCGTATCTTGATGAATTAATAAAAAAATTTCTTGTAGAAAAAAATAGCACAAAAAACGGAGACAGAATATTCATAACAAAGCAGGGGCGGGGCTTTTTACTGCAGTATACAAGAATGAGGGAATTCGAAAAGACTTTTGGTCTTTAAGGAAAATTCTGATCAGAAAATTTATATAATTCTCGCTGCCCCTTTTATTCCAACCATTTCTAATTCTGCAACTCTTTCTCTGTCATCTTCCCAGTTACATTCTGTTATGGGCAAAACAAGTAAATCTTCAATTCCGAAAAGAACTTTATAAGCTGTGTCAGCTATCTCTTTTTTTAATGTTTTTATAACAATCAATTCACCAATATATGGAAATTCTTCTTTTGAAAGACATGTCTTTTCCAAACTTCCACCCATATCTGCGGGAATCCCCTGTTGTCCCAGAGCATCTTGAATCTTATATTCTGATATAGAGTTCAGGACTTTTATAGGAACATTATATTGAATTGTCATTTGAATTATGATTATGTTATGTTTTTAAGTATTTATATAATAAGAAATAAGGATAAAACTTAATAAATCCACCTTCCTTTTCTTTCCCATGAAGAAATCGGTGAGACTTTACGTGTCCGGGGCTGTTCAGGGGGTATTTTTTCGTGGTTTTGTAAAGGAAAATGCCGAAAGATATGATATTAAAGGGTTTGTAAGAAATCTGGAGGATGGGAGGATAGAAATTTTCCTTGAAGGAAATACAGATGATGTAAATAAGATGATTGAAATATGCAAAACAGGCCCGAAACATTCCCAGATAAGAAATGTTGAAATAAAAGAGGAGAAATTCCAGGATTTTAAGAACTTCAAGGTACTGCACATTTAAATTTAAAATGAAAATTCTGAATTTTCCTGATTTAAGGCAGATATATGATTATGATTGCGGGGCAAACGCGGCTCAGAGTGTTCTTGATTATTATGGCATAGATAAAAAAGAAAGTGAGATAACAAAAATAGCAGGAACAACAAAAGCAGGCACATCTATAAAGGGAGTTATAAAAGCATTAAAAAAATATGGACTAAAAACAAAAAAAGGAGAGATGACAATAGAACAGATAAAAAAATTCGTTGATAGGAAAATTCCTGTGATTTTGCTTGTTCAGGCATGGACAAAACAGGAAAAGCCAGACTGGGAAAAAGACTGGAAAGACGGGCATTATGTAATTGTTATTGGATATGACAAGCACAAGTTTTATTTTGAAGATCCTGCATCTGAGCTGAGAACTTACATGGTTTATAAGGAACTTGACAAAAGATGGCATGATATAGACACAGCCAAAAAAGGGGAAAAACCAAGGAAATATATGCATTTTGGCATAGCCGTATATGGAAAAAAACCAAGATATAGCCTTAAAAAAAGAATTCACATGGGATAATTTTATATCAGGAAAAATTAGTTGGGGGATAGTTATTGATTAAATTGTTAAGGTTATTTATGATAATAATTTAATTATTCATTTAAACATAAAAAGTTCCTACGTTAAACTACTTAATTATACTAATTATAAATAGCACGCTTCACGCTTTATTAAGGATAAATAAGAATTTATAAATAAAGAAATATTCACTTTAAAATGGGACGCGAGGAACAAATTATAAGTGAAAGAATAAAAAAACTTCATGAACTGAAGAGGAAGGGGGTAAATCCATATCCCAATAAATTTGATAAAACAGATTCTGTTGCCGAAGCATTAAAATCAAAGCTTGGCTCCAAAGTCAAAATAGCGGGCAGGGTAATGACAAAAAGAGAAATAGGAAAGATAATCTTCTCTGATTTGATGGATTTCACTGGAAAAATTCAGGTTGTTTTTCAGGACAAACAAACTCCTAAGAAGAATTTTGCATTCTTTAAGGAATATATAGACACGGGGGACATCATAGGAGTTGAAGGAAAAATAATAAAGACAAAAACAGGACAGCATTCAATACTTGTTAGAAATGTTAAGCTTTTGACAAAATCAATTTTGCCTTTGCCTTCAAAATGGCATGGGCTTCAGGACAAAGAGGAAAGATACAGAAAAAGATATCTTGATCTGATAATGAACCCTGGGGTGAAGGGAGTTTTTGATAAGAGAAATAAGATTATTGATTCAATAAGAGAGTTCATGAAATCCCGAAGGTTTGTTGAGGTTCAGACACCTATTCTTCAGCCAATTTATGGGGGAGCAAGCGCGCGTCCGTTTTCCTCTGAATTAAACGCGCTGAAAATGAAAGTTTATATGAGAATATCAAATGAGCTTTATCTGAAAAGGCTTATAGTTGGAGGATATGAAAAAGTATTCGAGTTTTCTCCTGATTTCAGAAATGAGGGGATAGACAGGACTCACAATCCAGAATTTACTCAGGTTGAGACAATGTGGGCTTATGCAGATTATAAAGACAATATGAAATTCGCAGAGGAGATGATTACATTTGTTGTGAAAAAAGTTTTGGGAAAAACCAAGGTAAAAATATCCGAGAAAGACATTGATTTCAAAAGCCCGTGGAGAAAACTAACTTTTCTTGATGCAATAAAGGATAAAACAGGAACTAATTTTTCAAAGATTAAAAATTTTGAAGAGGGAAAAAAAGCAGCTTCAAAACTTGGAATGGACTGCGCAAAATGTGAAACGCTTGGCGAAATAATGATTAAGGTTTTTGAAGATAAAGTTCAGCCGCTTTTGATTAACCCAACAATTATATATGATTATCCTCTGGAGGCTGCCGGGCTTGCAAAGACTTTGGAAGGAAACCCTGGGTTCGTGGCTTCTTTTGAGATAATTGTAAATGGGATGGAGCTTGGACTTTCTTATTGCGAGCAAAATGACCCCCAAGCTCTGGAAAAGTTCTGGGGGTTTGCAGAAGAGAAATTTAAGAGGGGGAATTTGGAAGCCCAGCCCAGAGACGAGGATTTTCTTAATGCTTTAAGAATTGGAATGCCACCCACCTCTGGTCTTGGAGTTGGAATAGACAGGCTTGCAATGCTCCTGACAGATAATTCTTCCATAAGAGATGTTATCATGTTTCCTTTCATGAAACCTGAGGGGTAAAAATGCAATTTGTAAATACACTACCATATGTAAGCAATCCTATAGAAGAATTTTCTGATTTCAAATTTGTAAGCTGGGAAAAAGATGTATATCCTGTATTTAAGGGTCAGATTAAAAAAGAGGAACAGGATTTTTTTGTTAACTTGATTATAAAAAATAAGCTAAAGAGCATAATAGATTTTGGCGTTGGTGGGGGTTTAGATTTAAGTTCAATATTAGATGGCCTTAAAAAAAGAGGATACAGATTAGATAGTTCTGAGGCTAATGAAGTTGATGATAGTTTATAAGACAGGCAAGTAAACTGTTCAAAGAAAAAAAACAGGAGATAACTATACATAAGGCAAATTGGTTAGATCTTCCAAGAGCCGAACCACCATATACACATCTTTTTGATTTTGGATTTCTAACGGGAAATTCACTAACTTATATTGGAGGGGGCACGAGAGAGTATACAAAAAGAGCTCAACAAATAGCTGTTGGTAAATTTGCACAACTTTTAAGTTAACTCAACCTAAAAAAGTAATATTTAAATACTAGTATTACTGTAATACTTCTATGGAAAATATTAGGACAATCAAAGGAGTAAACAGGGAAACCTGGCTTAAATTTAAAGAGATGGCGGCCAGGAAAGGCATAAAAATGGGCGATTTATTTGAGAATATGACAGATGAATATGAGAAAAATGTGGAAAGAACATGGAACATAATATTAAACAGCGGCAAAGCATTATCAGACGAGGAAGCGGAAGATATGCTTAAAACAGTTAAAAAATTGAGAAAAGAAAAAGGATTTAGAAATGTACTTAATTTTTGATACTTCTGTTATAATTGAAATTGAAAGAGAGAATAAGGATTTTATTCAGAAAGTTATCGAATTAAAAAAGTCATATCCACGGCTCCCAAAAATACCCTTCATAGTTTATTATGAATTCATTCATGGAATAAGAAAAAGAAATCTTAAGAATAAAATTAAGGCAGAGAAAATAATTAACGCTTTTGATGTAATTCATACCACAAATAAAACAGCGAGAAATCTTTCGTATTTAAAAGACAAATATGAATTTCCCTTGGCTGATTTGCTTGTTGTTTCCCAAGTTATGGAAATTAATGGAATTCTTGTGACAAGAGATAAGGATTTTGATAAAATAGAAGAAATTAATAAAATAATCCTATAAAAATGCCAAATCTAAAACTTCCAATCACGCGGGAACCGGCGTGGGTATTTGTTAAAAAATATAACACACACGAGCAGGACTTGATTCATTATCTTGAAAGCGAGGCTGTTTTAAGAGAACTTGCAAAATATTTCGGCGAGGATGTTGAATATTGGGGCATGCTCGGGCTTCTGCATGACATTGATTGGGGCATAACAAAAGATAATGTAGAAACACATCTTACAAAAGTTTCGAAAATATTAAAAGAGATTGGATTTGATGACGAATTCATAACCAATCTGATTTCTCACGGATATGGTTTTGAAGAGCTTCCGCATCTGGCAGAAAAAAGAAGAACAGAAAGAATTCAGCACGCGCTCGCAGCTGGGGAGACGATTACAGGACTTATTCATGCGTATGCTTTGATGAGGGGCAAGAGGATTAGCGACATGGAAGCAAAAGGTCTGATGAAAAAGTTCAAAGACAAAACTTTTGCAGCTAAAATAGAAAGAGATGTGATAAAAGAAATAGAAAAAACAGGGCTGACTCTTGAAGAGTTTTTTAAAATCGCCATAGAAGGAATTAAAAAGATAAAGAGCGAGGTTGGGTTGGAATAATAAGAGGGGTAAATCATGACAAAAAGCAGTAATTCCATTCGTGGGAAAAAAAGCAGGGCAGCAGGAGCAAGGTTTGAGCTTAAAGTTAGGGCAGATTTAGAGAAGAAAGGTTGGGTTATATCTAAATGGCAAAATCAGGTAGAATTTGAAGACGAAGAAACTATACAATGATTACTAATGTATTTAAAGACTAAGTTCTTAATTGGATTAACAATATGGTATTTAAAATAGGTTATATTCCATCAGAGGAACATAAAAAGAAGTTAAGTGAAACACGAAAAAGATTAATCAAAGAGGGGGTAATTGATATGAAAAAAATGATGAATTCTAAAGTTAGAAAAAAAATTAGCGAAACATTAATGGGTCACCCTGTATCAAAAGAGACAAGAGATAAAATGAAAGGTCCAAAATCAGAGGAACATAAAAAGAAGTTAAGTGAAAGCCACAAAGGATATACCCATCCCATAAGTCAGAGAATAAAAATAAGCCAAAGTATGAAAAAAAGATGGAGAGATATTAACTCAAAATTTTATTCTTTTGAAAGATCTGAAAAATTAAGAATAGCAAGAATAAAACAATTTGAAGTTAATGGAAAATGCCAAAATATAGGCAAGAATGAAAAGGAGATATTGGATAATCTTGAAATTTTATTTGGATATAAAATCGAAAGGCAATATTTTATTAAAGGATATGCCCTAGATGGATATATCCCTCTATTAAATATAGCAATAGAGATAGATGAAAAAAGTCATAGGAGTATAAAATCGAGGATACATGATGATAAAAAAGAACGTATAATCAAAAAAGAATTAAATTGCTTATTTATAAGAATAAAAGATTATTAAATGAGAAAAGGAAGATTAATACCTGCAAAAAGAAAATTCAATCCTTATTTAAAGATTCTCGGGATTGGCACTGGCTTTCCTGATTTCATAGGGATAAAAAGAAAAAAAAGCAGTTATGATGTAATAGGAATAGAAGTTAAAAAAAACGGGTGGCTTGACTTGGGGGAGAAGGAAAAATGCAAATTTCTATTGAATCAAAAAATTTTTAGCAGAATTCTCATTGCAAAAAAAGGAAAGAAAAGAGGGGAAATTGAATATGTTGATTTCGAGAAGAAGTATGATTAATAATTCTTAATTAATACAGCACAATAAAACTTAAATTAACTCTTAACCATAATTATAAATGAACAAATGGCCTTTTGCTTCTATAATAATTTTATCATTAACAATCTTTTTTATCTCAAGTATTTCTGCCTTGTGCAGCGAAGGGAAGATTAATATAAACACTGCCTCACTTGAGGAGCTTGATAAATTATCAGGCATAGGACCTGTAAAAGCACAGGCAATAATTGACACGCGCCCTTTTAGTTCTATTGAAGATTTGATCAATGTCAGCGGAATTGGAGAAGTCACATTGAATAACATAAAATCTCAGGGACTGGCGTGTGTTGATTCAGAGAAAAAGAATAAAGAAAAACAGAAAGAGGATAGCAATATTAATGTAGAAATAAATGTTAGTCAAGAGACAACCAATGTAACCTCGACAAATTCTAAATTATCAAATAATTCGCCCTCTATTCAGGCAGAGGTCATAAACCTTAACCCAAAAGATATAAAAAGCGAAGACAATTCCGAAAAAATGAATGGGAATTATGCTATTTATGGTTTCATAGCTTTCTCTATTCTGATAGTGGTATTGTTCATGCTAAGGAAAAATAGGTATAAAAATGAGTTCGGATGAAAAGGTAAAAACAGGTAAAATGTTAAATAAAGATAATCAGATAGGTTAATGTGGAAGTTCGTCGGATGGTATTTTTATATTAACAATCATATAAATGACTAAAATTTACAATTAGAATAATATGGGTGATGATTCAAAAATAACAGCTATGTTTATCCTTGATATTGTAGGAAGACCTCCAGAACATCTTATAGAAAGTCTAAAAAATATAATAGAAGAAATTGGAAAAGAAAAAGGGGTCACAATAAAATCAAAAGAGATAAAAGAGCCTACACTGATAAAGGACCAGAAAGATTTCTACACAACTTTTGCGGAAATAGAAGTTGAAGTTAATGATGTTCTTTATCTCACTATCCTTATGTTTAAATACATGCCTGCCCATATTGAAGTTATTTCCCCTGAGATTATTATTTTGTCAAATAATGGTTTTAATGACATTCTGAATGAGCTTGTAAGAAGACTTCATGGATATGATGAAATTGCAAGAATAATGCAGATAGAGAAACATGCGCTACTGGAGAAGATTAAGGAACTTGGCGGCGATATCTCTAATATGAAATTGCAAGCGCCTCGGCAAGAACCTGAAAAAACCAAAAAAACCAAAAAAAATTCGTCCAAGCTTGGCTAAATTAAGGAAAAAATAAAATTAATCTCTATTTTGTGGGTGACCTTCTGTATCTGACATACCGACATCAACATAATGATAATTCAAATGTTGCATTAAAAGATCATCGCATTGTATTTTAGGGTTTACTTTTTTATTTCCATATTCAAATCTAAACAATCTATTAGTAGAATAAAGTACCAATTCGACATCTCCAATTAAACGACATTTAGGATTCGCTAATTTTGCTAACAAATCAGGAACCCTATAATTTTTATAACTACTAATCCTCTCACCTTCAAATGTTCCTCCGTCACCAAGATATATTTTTTCTAAAGGATAATTATGTATTTCATTAGTAATACCTGTTGAAATTTTCAGCCCTAAATTTTCGTAATCATACCGCCTTTGTTCCGTTAATATATCTGGTAAAAGTTCAACTGTTTTTCTCATAGCAATAGGTAAAACATCTATTAGAAATTCTTGATGATATAAACTGTAAGAGTGTATTAAAATATCTTGTGGGTATAAAATTAAACCTCTTACATTTATAGGTTTAAGATTGTCTTTTAAACTAGCTATCGCTCTTTTTTCTATTCCTTCTATCTTCTTTCTTCCTTTTACCTTGTTCCATGTTAAATCTTCAAATGACATTTTAACTCCTATAAAATAGTGGGCAGAACATTTTTAAAATATTACAACCCACTATAGAAGTTGTAATAATAACATTTATAAACCAAATAAAATTAATAAAAATATGCAAGAAATAAGCATTTTAGAGGAACTTGGATTAACAGAAAAAGAGGCAAAATTATATTTGGCTTTGCTAGAGTTAGGACAAGCAACATCGTCTGATTTAATAAAAAAGTTAGATTATTACAGCAAGACGGTTTATGAATTATTAGAGAAATTAATGAAAAAAGGATTAGTTTCTTATGTTATTAAATCTAATATCAAGTATTTTGGGGCAGTTAATCCTGAAAAATTTTTGGATATATTAAAAGAAGAAGAAAATGATATAAAAATTAAAGAAAATAAAATTAAAGAAATATTGCCAAAATTAAAACAATTAAAAGAATTGAATAAGGAAAAACAGGAGGCAAGCATATATTATGGAAAGAAAGGAATGAAAAGTGTTTTTGAAGATACCTTGAAACAAAAAGATGAAATATTGGTTTTTGGTGGAGGGGGCAAAAGCAAAGAATTTTTAGAGCATTATTATGATTTATGGAACAGAATTAGAGCTAAAAGTAAAATAAAATTGAGATTGTTATGGAATGAGAATTTGCGTGATAAACAGGATAGTATTAAGAATATAAAATTTTATAATCTAAAATTTTTGCCAAGAGAATTTGAAAATCCCGCCCCTGCAATGATTTACAAAGATAAAGTTGCAATAACGGTATGGAGCAAGGAACCAATTGCGATATTAATCAAAAGTAAGGAAGTGAATAAATCTTACAGAAATTATTTCGAACTTCTATGGAAAATAGCTAAGAAAAAGAAAAAATAATCATCTCTTCCCCTGTCCTATCTTAAGCAAATCAACTTTTGGCCTTACCCTCTTATATCTTTTGAAAAACCAAAACAAGAACAAGATTACAATTGCAACCAAACCCCAGCCTATATATTTTCCTGTTGAGCTCTTTTTTTCAATTTGTTCGCAGGTTGCAAGACAGCATACATTATCGCTTGTATCAACAAAATCGCCGGTGCAATTCTGTTCCTGGGTGCAAATTGTTCCATTAATCTGAGAGCAAGTTGTCAGTATTTCTTCTTCCTCTTCCCCCTCAGCAGGAATATAATCTTCTATAAAATCAAGATTAAGGGTAAAAGAAGTTGTAAGATTTTCAGCTTTCGCAGTTATTTTTCCTTCAAGAGTCATTTCCTCTTCGCCTGAATTTACAAAGATTTCAATCTGTTTTGCAGAACCATTACCAAGATTATCTATTATTTCAGGGGAAATTGTTATGTAAGGCTCTAATACCAAGGGAATAAAAAATGAAATATTTTCTATATCCAGACTCCCTGTATTCAAAAGATATATTATCCTCTTGGAATCCGAGCCTGTTGCCATTGAAACACTTACGATTTTTGGCTCAAATTTAAAGCTCATGTTATCTTCTCCTATTTTCTCTGGCTTATCCACAAAGACAGGCACAGAATAAGATGTATTTTCAGAGCCGAGTTCAATATTTTCAAAAGCCTGGCTCTCTGCATTAAGTACAAAATTTATTTTTTTAGTTTCTCCTGACAAGAGTTCTAAAGAATTCACCGAACTGAAGGATTCAGGGGTGTTTATTGTAATAGTTATTCTCTTATCAAGAAGATTCTGAACTTCAAGAAAAAAATCCCCGGAAGTAATTAAAAATCCGGGCTTAACATAAAAAGCAGCCGTATTATCTGTGATTGTAAAATTCCTTACAATGTCCTCGTTGCTTTCCCGTATTCCTTTCATATACCTTACATCCCTGATGACAACAGAATAATTTCCTTGTGTTTTTCCAACGAGCAGGGCATATATATAAAAAGCATTATTTATCTTTCCAACTTCATAAGTCATGGGTATTCTTACATGGTCCTGATAGAAGAAAACATTGTCTCTTGTTATCTGATCCAAAAAATTCCCTGAAACAACTGCCAGCAGAGTTTCCCCCTGACTGAATCCAGATTTCATTTCAATCTCTGCTGCGGAAACCAAAGGGAAAATTAATATTAAAAAAACAGTTATTAATAAAAGAAATTTTAATGGTAGATTGTTTAATGAGATGGATTTCATCGGCTTTTTATTATAATTAGTTATATCCCTCTTCATAAATACCAAAAGTAAATTAGGTTAATAAAGTTTTATTTTATTTAGCGATATTATCCCATAGATATTTATGATATTTTTTATAGTTTTCTGCAATTTCTTTGCTTTCTATCAAAAAGGCAAAAAAATCAGGACTCCATAAAACATTTGCTACTTTATTACCATATATAAAAATGACTAGGGGGTTCACACTAAATTCTTCCGGTAAAAATTTTATGAATTCATATTTTTCAGGCTTTACTTCTTTTTTCATTTCTTCTCTTAAAAGATTGTACCATTTAACCTTTAGTTTAATCCTTCTCTTATTGAAATTATACCAAAAATTAGGCATTAATTTCATTGCATATCTCCCACTTCCTATAAAATAATTTTCCTTATAATTCAACATATCCTCCCAAACAGCTTTAATGCCTTCTTTCCCCCTATAAATTTCCGCTTTGATGTCTGGTTTTTTGGCTTGAAATTTCTTTATTATTCTGGGAATTTCCTTAATTAATTCCTCTTTTATTTTATCTAAATCTTGTTTTTTCTCTTCTACATATCCTATAATCTTATTGGGGTGTGTTGTTTGAAAAAATCTTTTTTTGTTTTCTGTGATATAGCTTACTAGCCCTCTATCTATTAGTTTGTTAATAATATCATAGATATTCCTCCTTTCTATTCCTGTTTTCTCAT
>ERZ1292629.1009-Hain-H43-01um-R1-1009-length-29621-cov-26_pt1 | contig 19484 bp, 20 predicted proteins | sample MGYA00564399_ERZ1292629 | MGnify/ENA primary metagenome ERZ1292629 (study PRJEB36523, sample SAMEA6512636) | groundwater metagenome | collected 2019-01-08 | study: AquaDiva: Metagenomics assemblies of 32 groundwater samples | reverse complement strand
TGAATTTTGCGATAGAAGCTGGTTTTATGACAGCAGAAGACGCAGCCATGGCCCGCAAGACGGGCGGTAAGGGTCCGGGCGGCTGTAAAGGCAAAGAGGAATGCGAGGCGTTTTGCAATAATCCTGATAATCAAGAAACCTGTTTTAATTTCGGCAGAGAGAACGGGTTGATACCGGAAGAAGATTTAAGACAGATGGAGCAGGGCAAGCAACAGCTTCAGCAATCGTTGCAACAAGCGCCGCAGGTAGTCATGGATTGCCTTCAGTCAGCATTAGGGCCTGATGCAGTGGAAAAAATGAAGAGCGGCACAGGCATGCCGTCAAGAGATGTTGGCGACAAGATGCAGGAATGTTTTCAACAAATGGGTCCGCCTCCGGGCGAGGGTCAAAGTGGCTCTAGCGAAGGCGGCAATATATCGCCGGGAGGTCAAACTGGTCCGGGCGGCTGCGCTAACGAGGAAGAATGCCAAAAGTATTGCGAATCAAACCCAGAACAATGCCAGGGGTCACAGCCTCAAAATCAGCCTATGCAGGGCGGTGGTGGATCAGGTTACGCCCCTATTCCTTGTGAAGGCGAGAATTGTTCAATCCCTCCTCAAGACGGTCAGCAGTATCAGCCGCCGCAACCTGGACAAGACACTTCGCCTCAATCGCCGCCCTCAACTGCACCGGAAGGAGGTGGTAGCGCTGAACCGGCTCCGCCAATAGAACAACAGCCGCCAGCGTCCGGTTTGGATCCATACAATCTTTTAGGAGCGGTGGAGAACATTCTAAGAGAATTTTTCGGAAAATAAATATATCGTACTAAGGCGATTGGAGAGGACTATCCTCTCCAATCGGGGAAAGAATCGCCAAACCGGCGGTTTTTTAGTAGAATAAAGGCATATGCAGAATAAGGTAATCATCTTTGATACAACTTTGCGCGACGGCGAACAGGCGCCGGGCGCCTCTTTAACGAAAAACGAAAAATTGAAGGTTGCTTTAGCTTTGCGAGATTTAGGCGTGGATGTTATTGAGGCCGGTTTCCCTATTGCCTCAAAGGGTGATTTCGAGGCGGTAAAAACAATCGCAAAATCCGTAAAGGGGCCGGTTATCTGCGGGTTGGCCAGATCAAGAAAAGAAGACATGGATGCGGTTTATGATGCCCTCAAAAATTCTGAAAATGCCCGCCTCCACGTGTTTTTAGCCACTTCCAAAATCCATATGGAACATAAGTTGCAGAAAACGAAAGAGGAAATCTTTGATTTGGCGATTTGGGCGGTAAAATACGCCAAAAAATATTTTTCAGATATAGAGTTCTCGCCTGAAGACGCCTCCAGAACCGAAAAAGAGTTTTTATTTAAAATTCTTAAAAGCGTGATTGAGGCGGGGGCCACCACGGTCAATATCCCGGATACGGTCGGTTATACCACTCCTTGGGAGTTCGCCGATTTAATCAAGGCGATTAAAGAAAAAGTCCCCAATATTGATAAGGCGGTGATATCAGCGCATTGCCATAACGATTTAGGGTTGGCCGTGGCTAATTCTTTGGCGGCCGTCAGAAATGGGGCCAGGCAGGTTGAATGCACTATCAACGGAATAGGTGAAAGGGCCGGCAATGCTTCTTTGGAAGAGGTGGTGATGGCCCTGGATACGAGAAAAGATATCTTTAATAATTTAAAAACCAACATCAATAAGTCGCAGATTTGGCAGACATCGCAATTGGTCAGCAAGCTGACGGGATTTTCCATAGCTCCCAATAAAGCCATTGTTGGCCTCAACGCCTTCAGGCACGAGGCGGGCGTCCACCAGGACGGAATTTTAAGAAAAAGAGAAACCTATGAGATTATTCACGGCGAAGACGTCGGTTTTACCCAAGAAAGTTTGATTTTAGGCAAACATTCGGGAAGGCACGCTTTGGATCACAAATTTAAACAGTTGGGTTATCAACTCAGCTCAGAAGAAACAGAAAAAGCGTTTTTAAAATTCAAAAAACTAGCAGACAAGAAGAAAGAAATATCCAAGTCCGATTTGATAGCCCTTGCTAAAAGTATACTTAAGAAATAAATTATAAAAAATCGCCAAAGAGGCGGTTTTTTGGTAGGATAAAATAATCATGGACATCAAGCTTATATTTAAATACTATTGGCCGCATTTGAAGAAGTATAAAAAGAGCACTTTCTTTATTTTTTTATCTTACAGTCTTGCGGTTGTGGGGTCGGGCATGGTGGCTCCGGTTTTATATAAGCGGATCATCGATATCATATCGAGAGCAGGCAATCCCGCAGACGCATCGGCGGCAATTATCAATACGGTTATGCTTTTGGGCGTGGCTCTTCTTTTATATAACCTTTTTTACCGGATGGCCGATTTCACCATGACGTACTCGCAAAGCCACATGTTGAAGGACGTGGCTGACGACGCATTTGCCAGAGTGGAGCGCCATTCATACGAATTTTTTTCCAGCACCTTTACCGGCACTCTCGTGGCCAGAGTCCGGCGTTATATCGGCGCATTTGAAACAATCCACGATCAGTTTGTTTTTGCGATCTGGATGAACGGGCTCCGCCTTATTTTCGCCCTGGCGGTACTTTCTTACTTCTCATGGCCCTTAGGGCTCGTCTTATTTGTCTGGCTTGTTATTTACGTGGCAATCACGTCGCTTTTTGTCAGGAAAAAAATCAAGAAAGATTTATTGACGGCCGAAGCCAATTCCAGAATGACCGGGGTGTTGTCCGACGCCATCACTAATATGCTGAATGTGAAGATGTTTGCATCGCACGCCAGAGAGCTGTCGTATTTTACCGATGCGACGGAGCTCGAAGAGAAGCGAAGAAGAAGCGCGAGTTATTTTCAGGATACGCAATTTTTATTTCAGGGATATTTTATCGCTTTATTCGAGTTTGTCGGCATGTTTGCCGCGGTTCATCTCTGGCTCTCCGGCGCAATTTCGGCCGGAACCATTATTTTGATGCAGATATATATCTTCACTTCATTCCAGGTCGTCTGGGATATCGGACGCAATTCAGCAAAAATCATGAAATCTCTTGCCGAGGCGAAAGAAATGGTTGATATTTTCGAAAAACCGGTGGCGGTCAAAGACCCGCAAAATCCGGAGAAATGCAGAATCGGCAAAGGAGAAATTGAAATTAAAAATATCTCTTTTCTTTACGGAGAGGAAGAGGGCGAAGGGCGGACGATTTTCAAAAGACTTTCGCTCCATATTGGGGCGGGAGAGAGGGTAGGATTGGTCGGAACTTCCGGCGCCGGTAAAACCACAATTACGAAGCTTTTATTGCGGTTTGCCGATGTGCAATCGGGCCAAATTCTGATTGACGGCCAGGATATCTCGCGCATCACCCAAAGCGATTTGCGTTCCAAAATCGCTTACGTGCCGCAAGACCCGATACTTTTTCACCGGACTATCAGGGAGAATATTTCTTATTCCAAGCCGGGAGCCGCCGAAAAAGAGATTATTGACGCTGCTAAGCGTTCGCGCGCTAACGAATTTATCAAGGATTTGGTAAAAGGCTATGATACTTACGTTGGAGAACGGGGTGTCAGGCTTTCAGGAGGCGAGCGCCAGCGAGTGGCTATTGCCCGAGCCATGCTTAAAGATGCGCCCATTCTTCTTTTAGATGAGGCGACGAGCTCCCTTGATTCAATCAGTGAACATCATATTCAGGAAGCTTTCGATGAATTAATGAAGGGGCGCACAACCTTGGTGATTGCTCACCGTTTAAGCACTATTCAAAAGATGGATCGCATTATTGTGTTTGACAAGGGCGCTGTAGTTGAAGATGGAACGCACAAAGAGTTGATAGAGAATAAGGGCCTTTACTTTAGACTCTGGCAGCAGCAAAGCCGCGGTTTTATGGGCCAGTAGTTTTTTATTGACAGAAGCTGATGAAAGGATTAAGGTGAAATATCCGCTAACCAGCGGAAATTTAAAAAAAGACCCAACAGGGTCAAAAAGGAGAGGGAAATGGAGAATGTCCAAGAGAAGGTTCCGGAATTCAGGAAGACAGTGGTCACAGAAGCCATAGTTAAAAATATCGAGAGGGGTCCGGCCTTTAATCTTTTATGGGTGTTCGACGAATACCCCATACTTGAAGTCAGGGAAGCTATTTTAAGCCGATTATTGAGTAGTTCTATTAAAGTAGGGTGCGCCCAAGAAGCCGATTGGGCAGAAACGCGAATACACGATTTAAAGAAAGAGGAGGAGCAAACGCATTCTGGTTCTTGGAAAGAGCTTTTGGGTTGGTATATTTTTAACGCCAACGGAGGATTAGTCAATCGTGCACTGGATTTTGCCATAGGGATTACGAAGCTGGAACATTTCGGCAGTTCGTACGGATTTCAGCATCGCTCGGATGTTCTTAAAATCATAGCGGGCCGATTAAATAAGTCCCCGATGGCCTATCAAGATATAACAACGCCAGATTTGAAACTGTTTTTAGAATCATTCTTAGTGAAAGCATACGAAAGAGATTTTCCTATCTACGATTGCACGATGATTGATATCAAACGAGTAGTTCACTGTGCGATCAACGTGGAAGATTGGACATTTCTACCCCTTATCGAAAAAGTTCTTTATAAATTATACAATCAAAAAAGGCCGGAAAGATATGACTTTGGAGAAGAAGTCGAAATTCTGGAAAACATAACATTTCTAAGAGAGGCGGTTAGGCTTTTCAGGGAAAAGACGGAAGAAGTAAAGGACACGTAAACGGTCGGGTGTATAAAAATAAATGAGCAAGGTTTAACTTTGCTCATTTTCTTTTAGCTTTCATTGAAGCTTATTTTATGGTATTCTCAAGTGGTTCAATTACATTATGGATAATCAAGAGGTCATTTTAAGATTTGACGGGGTCTCTTTCGGCCGCGGCCACCAGAAGCCCCTTTTAAATGAGGTCGATTTTTCGGTAAGGCGGGGATCTAAAATTACTTTAATGGGGCAGAACGGCGCGGGCAAAAGCACTATTTTCCAGCTCATTATGGGGGTTCTCGAGCCCGATTCGGGAGCCGTGCACTTGGGTCCCGGACTGACCGTGGCTGCAGCCAAACAGGTCATCACCCGGGATCAGTTCGATTTAACATTGAGGGAGTTTTTTGAGGGCTGTTTTTCGGCCCAAGGCCGATCCGCCTCGGGCGGAAAAGAAAAAGTTTATGATATCGATCCTAAAATTGACGAGGCTTTGGAGGTCGTCAATCTTTCGGCTGACCACGAGAGATTAATTAAATCGTTTTCGGGCGGCCAGCAAGCGAGGCTTCTTTTGGCGTCAGCCATTATCCAAAAACCGGATTTATTGCTTTTGGACGAGCCGACCAACAACTTGGATAAGGAGGGGATCAGCCATTTAACGAAGTTCTTATTGGATTATCAGAAAACCTGCATTGTTATTTCCCACGACGCTGATTTTTTAAATACCTTTACCCAGGGAGTTTTATATCTGGATGTTTTTACTAGGCAAGTTGAGCAATATACAGGCAACTATTTTGATTTACTGAAAGAAATTACAGCTAGAATCGAAAGGGAAAACATGAAGAACGCCCAGTTGCAGAAAAGAATTATCGCGAACAAGGAAAAGATAAACTATTTTGCCAATAAAGGAGGAAAAATGAGGCTGGTGGCTAAAAAAATGAAGAATCAGGTCGAAGCAATGGAAGAAGAGAAGGTTGATGTCAGGAAAGAGGATAAAACCATAAGACCATTTACCATTTCTTGCCAGGATGATATCGGCGGAGAAATTTTAAAGATTACTTCTTTTTCGGTGATGCAAAAGCACAAGTTCGTCAAAAAAGAAGCCAATATTTCTTTGAGGAAAAAAGAGCGCCTGCTATTGGTCGGACCAAACGGCATCGGCAAAACAACTTTGCTTGAGGCCTTAGCTTCGGGTAAGGCGAAAGGCGCCAAGATTACTCCGGGAGTTCGGGTGGGCTACTACCGTCAGGATTTTTCCACGCTTAACTTTGACGATACGGTTTGGCAATCTCTTAATTCGGTCGCCGATAATTTATCTGAAGAGAGCATTCGCTCTTTGGCCGCCGGATTTTTAATCACCGGGGACTTGATTCATTCGAAAATCGGCAGTTTGTCCGAAGGCCAAAAAGGTTTGTTGTTATTGGCGAGAATCGTCCTCCAAAAACCGGGACTGCTTATCTTGGACGAGCCGACCAATCACATCAACTTCCGCCATTTGCCGATTATTGCCGAGGCTTTAAATAAATACGAGGGCGCCATGGTTTTAGTCAGCCACATGCCTGAATTCGTTTCTCGAATCAGAATCGACGAGATTCTTAATCTTGGGAAATAAGGTCTAGCTCTTGGACCTGCTGTTTGATGTTTTCTAAAATATTGTTAAGTTTGTCGGGAATGAATTTTATTGTGCCGGCGCATTCATGGCCGCCGCCGCTCACATCCGAGTGAGGAACATCCTTCTTGATCTTCTCTATGATTTTTGCCACAGGCAGGACGGGCTTAGTTGCTCTGATGATAATCATGTCAGACATATACCCGAAGGTCATAAACGGCATATTTTCTTTGCCCGCGACCACAGTGTCGTGAATCATACTGACCAGTTTCCCGGGCGGGGGATATTTAAATTTCATCGTATACTTCTCAAGATCAATAGTTGACATGGTGACTCCGTTGATTTTTTGAGTTCTAAGGTAGGGTAAAACGCTTTCCAGTTGGTTTTCAGCGCTCTTTTTAACGTCTTCATTGATTATCCTGACAAGCTCGGGGTTTTTGTAAAGTTCTTCGAAGAGTCCCTTTCCGGGATTGAATTTCAAATGATAAGCGATAAAATCAATCGCTGTGCCGATTTCCTCCAATTCTTTTCTTGTCTTGCCGCTAATTTTTATGTATCTCTCGGTTTCTCCGGCATCGGACCGGTCGCTTATCCCTGATACGGCAGGCAAGGAAGGATTGGAATAGTCTTCAAAGATCCATCTGCCTAATTCATAGGCGAGCATGCCGGCGCACGTTTTACTGTCGAATCCTTCAATATAAGGGTTAAGATGCAGAGAGACGTACGGATCAACCAGAGTTTTTTTATTATTAATCACCACCGGGTTATGATGATCGACGACAATTATTTCAAAGTCCAATGCCTTTAATGTTTTTAATCCAAAAACATCTTCGGGAGTAGAGCCGTTGTCTAAAACAATAATTAAGGGTTTTTTCTGGCCGTGCCCCTCAATGATTCTTTTTACCAGAACAACGTCTCGGAAGACGTCCGGTACGTCATAAAAAGGCGCTTTGCTTGGAGACCGGTAAAGATTGTATTCCGGGTTCACGCCTATTTTCTCCATAAAGAGCTTGCACGAACACTCTATGGCCAGTCCCGCATTGATGCCGTCAGAGTCAGCGTGATGCCTGATCATAATAGCTTGGTTTTCAAGTATCGCTCTTCGGATTCTTTTGGCAATCTTATGGAAGTATGGTCTTAATTTTCCATACTTTTCCAGTTCCACGCTGAAAGCAGTGTTGCGGGGTTCGCTGTTTTTATCCAGTATGGGCCCGAAATCAGTTTTTGATTCTTTGATATTTTCGATTTCTATCTGCAGTTTGCCGGCGCGAGCATTCACAAAGCCCGAGATGTCGATGACATCATCGACTTTAAAGTCAGAATCCTTAATCACGGCGTCAACGTTGCCGTAGCCGTCGCTGACCGTAAAGATGACGGGACCCGGCTGGGCTTTTCTCATTATTTTCACGCTGCCCGAATACTTCTCGCCGCCCTTAAGATCGATGATGTTTTTATTGTTTGGCATATATAGTAATTAACGCGTTTAATCCTATCACGTTTTATGGCTTATTTCAAGGATTAATTTCGTGTTAAGATGAATTTATGATTGAATTCAAGATTCTTAAAAAATCAAAGAAAAGCCGGGCTCGGCTGGGGCACTTGATAACTCCTCATGGCGTTGTGGAAACGCCGTGTTTGGTTCCGGTGGCGACTCAAGGCTCGGTTAAAACCTTGGACAGCAAAGAGGTTGAGGCAACTAAAAGCCAGATTCTGATTGCAAATACTTTTCACTTGCACCTACGGCCGGGAGAAAAGATTATCAAGGCCTCGGGCGGCCTTCATAAGTTTATGAATTGGCCGAAGCCCTTGATGACTGACTCCGGGGGTTATCAAGTGTTTTCTTTTGGTTTTGGCCAAGAGTTTAAGATGGGGAAGATGTTGAATAAAACAGAGCCCTTGTCCATTAAATCAGGTCGTTATTAAAATGAAAGAGGTTCGGCCTCTTTCATCTTCGTGGTAAAATGAAGAATACTCTATGGCTAAACACTTAACTCAAGAAGGGTTGGAAAAACTTAAAAAGGAACTGCTCCATCTCAAGACGGTGGCCCGAAAAGAAGTGCAGGAAAGAATTAGGCACTCGGCGGCTCACGGCGATTTGAAAGAAAACGCCGGGTATCATGCGGCCAAAGAAGACCAGTCGTTTATTGAAGGCCGGGTTTTACAATTGGAAGATATTATCAACCAAGCTCAGGTTATCGAAAAGAAACAAGGGGGCGGAGTTCAAATCGGATCGGTTGTTTGTTTGAAATCAAAAGACGGCGCAGACAAGTATCAGATTGTCGAGCCCGAAGAGGCTGATATTATGGCGGGTAAGATTTCACTCAAATCATCTTTGGGCGAGGCGCTTTTAGGTAAAAAGAAAGGCGATGTCGTCAAGTTCAATACCCCGGACGGATTAAAAGAGTGCCAAATAATTAAGATTGATTAGGTATGGCTCAAGATTTGCAAAAGCTTAATAAAGAACAGAAAGAGGCCGTAGTTTATAATGAAGGCCCGCTTTTGATTGTGGCCGGCGCCGGTACGGGTAAAACAACAGTGATTACTCAAAGACTGGCCTATTTGATTGAAACAGGCAAAGCCAAGCCCGAAGAGATTCTGGCAGTCACCTTTACCGATAAGGCTGCCGAAGAAATGGAAGAAAGAGTTGATCGGCTATTGCCTTACGGCTACGTTGATTTATGGGTTTCGACTTTTCACGCTTTCTGCGAAAGGATTTTAAGAGATCACGCTCTTGATATCGGTTTGCCCGCCGACTTTAAAATTCTGGACGGCACGGCCGGCTGGCTTCTGGTCTATAAAAACTTAGACAAGTTTAAGCTTGATTATTACAGGCCGCTCGGCAATCCGACGAAATTCATTCAAGCGTTATTGGCTCATTTCTCGCACTGCAAAGACCAAGCGATTTATCCCGAAGATTATCTGGCCTATGCGGAAAAAATAAAAACCAGGGATGATGCGCCCGAATCAAAAGAAGTGGAAAGAATTAAGGAAGTGGCCTCGGCCTTTCATGTTTATCAGCGGCTGTTGTTGGAAAACAGCGTTTTGGATTTTGGCGATTTAATCAATTACTGTTTAAAACTTTTCCAGCAACGACCCCAGATTTTGAAGAAGTACCGGGAAAAGTTCAAATACATTTTAGTCGATGAGTTCCAGGACACGAACTGGGCGCAATACGAGCTGATTAAGATTTTAGCTGCGCCTAAAAACAATCTGACCGTTTGCGCCGATGATGATCAGGCGATTTATCGGTGGCGGGGCGCATCTTTCTCCAATATTATTCAGTTTAAAAAAGATTTTCCGAAAGCCAAAGAAGTTTCATTAGTCAAAAATTACCGATCCACGCAGAATATTTTAGATTTGGCTTATAAATTCATCAAAGCCAACGATCCCGACCGGCTGGAGTTTGTTAATAAAATAAATAAAAAGCTGGTGGCCAATGAAAAAAGCGAGGGCGTTATTGAGCATCTGCATTCCAATACTCTGGACGAGGAGGTTTCGAAAACCATTAAAAAAATTCAGCAGATTTTAAAGAAAGACAAAACCGCAACCTATAACGATATCGCTATTTTATCACGCACCAATGACGCATGCATTCCTTTTATTAAAGCTTTAGAAAAGGCGGGCCTGCCTTATCAATTCTTAGCCTCAAGGGGGCTGTATGCCAAGTCCGCGGTTTTGGACATCATTTCTTATTTCAAGCTTTTGGATAACTATCACGAAAGCCCGGCTTTGTATCGGATTCTAAATTTGCCGTTTTTAGACATTAACTCAGACGATATCGCCAAATTAACTCAACATAGCTTCCGTAAAGGCAGGTCGCTTTACGAAGCCATGGGTGATTTGCCGCTTATTTCGGGTATTTCCGAAAAATCGCGCCAAATTATTCCTTTTATTTTAAGTTTGATTAAAAAACACACTTCTCTGGCGCGGGAAAAGACGGTTTCCGAAATCATGGTCGCTTTTCTGAAAGACTCCGGCTATTTGAAATACTTAATTGATAAAGATGGCCAGGAAGAATTCGGGGTGCTGGACCAATTCCTCAAGAAGATAAAGAATTTTGAAGACAGCGCTCTTGACCCGAGTTTAAATAACTTTATGCGGGAAATCACCCTGGAGATAGAGTCGGGCGAGCAGGGCAAGCTTGAGTTTGATATTGACCAGGGCCCGGACGTGATTCGGGTCATGACTATTCATGGAGCCAAAGGATTGGAATTCAAACACGTTTTCTTAGTAAATATGGTGGACAAGAGATTCCCGACCATTGAAAGGAATGATCCGATTGAGCTACCCGAAGACATGATCAAAGATATCAAGCCCAAGGGCGATGTCCATCTGCAGGAGGAGCGGAGAATTTGCTATGTAGCTATGACTAGAGCCAAAAAAGAGCTTTATTTCACTTCGGCCGAAGATTACGGATTGTCGCGCAAAAAGAAACTTTCCCGGTTTATGATTGAAATGGGGTATAAAGAAATTCAAACGCCGGATGTTAGGGAGTCCGACTTCCCTCGAAATTTAGAGGGAAATCGGACTCCCAAATATGGTCGGACCTCCCCGTTATACCGGTTGCCTGACCACTTTTCTTACTCGCAGCTGGCCGCTTTCCAAAAGTGTCCTTTACAGTACAAGTTCGCCTTTATTTTAAGGATTCCCGTCCGGGGCAAGGCCGTGTTTTCTTTCGGTAAAGCGATGCACGAAACTTTCTATCAGTTTCTTAAATTAATTAACGAGGGAAAGGGTTCTGATCAAAAAAATCTCTTTGGGTTTAATCCTTCGACGTCGCTCAGAACGGGGAAAAAGAATAACGACTTTAAACTATTGGAAGATGTTTATGAAAATAGCTGGATTGATGAATGGTATGAAAGCAAAAGCCAAAAAGAGGAATATTACAAGCTCGGCAAGAAGATCATTAAGGACTTTTACGATGATTTTACAGAAAATCCGCCCAAGATTTTGAAAATTAATAATGCCTTGGGTCTGGAAATGCCTTTTAATCTGAAGATAGGCGGCTATACCCTGAACGGTCGGATTGATCGCATCGATCAACTGCCGACTGGCCTGCCTGCCGGTAGGCAGGGCGTGGCCATTATTGATTACAAAACAGGCGCGGCCAAAGAAAGACTGGAGGCTGATGATAAAGAACAATTGCTTATTTATCAGATAGCGGCCGAAGAAGTTTTGAAGCTGAAACCGCAGACGCTGACTTATTATTACCTGAACGAAAACAAGAAAACGTCGTTTTTGGGTTCGGACAAAGATAAACAAGCCCTGAAGGAAAAAATTGTCCAGGAGGTTGAAGAAATTAAAAAGAGTGACTTTAAGGCAACGCCCGGCTGGCAGTGTTCTTATTGCGATTTTAAGGACATCTGTGATTTTGCCCAGCGCTAAATAAATTTATGGACATAGCTCCTCTATTACTTATTTTTTTTATCGGCATAATTTTTGCTCTTTCGAGCGGGGCAGGCGGAAGCTCCGATTCTAAGTTTGATAAAAGATAAAAATAATTATGTGGTATTTATATCTAGACGAAAGCGGAGACTTAGGATTTGATTTTGTCACCAAGAGACCATCGAAGTTTTTTACTATAACAATCTTAGCTGTTAGCAGTTTAGATAATAATAGGAAAATAATAAAAGCCGTAAAAACTACGCTTAGGAGGAAATTTAATAAAAAAGACGGTGTGCATGAATTGAAGGGCAGGGAAGCCGATCTAAGCGTAAAGAAATATTTATATAAACTACTTAAGGGAGTTAAGTTTAGTTTATATTCAATGACTTTAAATAAAAAGCTGGTTTATCAGCAGCTTACCAAAGAAAAAAGTAGAGTATATAATTTTATTGCCAGAAAAGTTTTAGAGCAGATACCTTTTGAGAAAAACGATAATAATAGAGTTGAATTAATAATAGATAAATCTATGAGTAAACCGGAAATTATCGAATTCAATTCTTATATTAGAAGACAGCTCGAGGCCCGGTTAAACCCAAAAACACCTCTTGATATTTATCACTGGCTTTCGCATGAGAATTACGGGTTACAGGCTGTTGATATTTTTTGTTGGGGTATTTTCCAAAAATATGAGAGATCTAAAACTGATTGGTACGATGTTTACGAAAAAGATAAGATAAGATTTGAAGATCAATATTTATAAATAAAAAATCCCCTTTCGGGGGAGCGTACCGTATAGATTTGTGATGTCTAAGCTATAGCCACACGAAGATGGGAACACTTAGAACAATCTATAATGGGTTTACCGCTCACTTTCAATATAGCACAAAAATGATTGTCAAGTCAATAGTTATCAACAGGGATAAATCAACAATATTATCATGGAACCGTTAGCGTCAAAAATCAGGCCTAAAACTTTAAAAGAGTTTGTGGGACAAGAGCACTTGGTTGGCGAGGGGAAACCCCTGAATGTTGCTATCAAGCAAAAGCATCTGTTTTCGTTTATCTTTTGGGGCCCGCCCGGTTCGGGCAAAACAACTTTGGCTAAGATTTATGCCCATAGCCTTAACGCCAAGCTTTACGAGTTATCGGCTGTTTCGGCCGGCAAAGACGACATTAGGAAAATTATTAACGAAGATACCAAGGGCTATCCCAAGGTTTTATTTCTGGACGAAATCCACCGCTTTAACAAATCTCAGCAGGATTTTTTATTGCCTTACGTGGAAAGAGGAGATATCAGTTTAATCGGAGCGACTACCGAGAACCCGAGCTTTGAAGTGATTCCACCGCTGCTTTCGAGATGCCGTGTTTTTGTTTTAAGCGAACTTTCCGACGAAAATATGCTGGAGATTATCGCTCGCATCGGTTTTAAGATGGATAAAAAGGCCCGAGAATGGCTTGTCGCTATGGCTAATGGCGATGCGAGGCAGGCCATAACTATGTTGGAGAACGCTTCGTCGCTTTACGGCAAGATTACCATCGACAGCCTGAAAGATACGCTCCAATCGAAGTTTTTAAGATACGATAAAAAAGGCGAGGAACACTACAATACTATTTCAGCCTTCATTAAAAGCATGCGGGCGAGCCAGCCTGATGCGGCTTTGTATTATTTAGCGCGCATGATTGATGCCGGGGAAGATCCGAAGTTTATCGCCCGAAGAATGGTTGTTTTTGCCTCAGAAGATATCGGCATTGTTCAGCCTACGGCACTGGTCGTGGCTAACGATGTTTTCCGGGCCGTGGAAATCATCGGCTTACCCGAATGCGGGATTAATCTGGCCCACGGCGTTGTTTATTTGTGCCAGGCCAAGAAAAATCGCTCAGCTTACAACGCTTTTGTATTAGCAACGGAAGACGTAAAAAAATACGGCAACCTGCCCGTGCCTTTGATATTGAGAAATCCGGAAACCAAACTGATGAAAAATTTAAATTACGGCAAAGGTTACGATAAGTATTCTAAGGAAGATTATCTGCCGGAACGTTTGAAGGGACGTAAATATTTGGTAAAATAAACCAATATGGAATTTCCCGTAGAAAACAAAATATTTTCGGTTTCGGAGTTCATCGCGCTTTTAAATATCGGTTTGAAAAAGTCGGTAGTCAAAATCTTGGGCGAAGTCGGACAAGTTCAATTCGGGCCCACGGGCCATGTTTATTTTACTTTGAAAGATGAAAATAATCAGGGGCTGATTAACTGTATTATTTGGAAATCGAAGTATCTGCTGTACGGCATTAAACTCCAGGAGGGGATGAAAATCATGGCTTCGGGCCATCCCGAAGTTTATGCCCCTAACGGCCGATTATCGTTTATTTCAGACACCATTGAACTGGCCGGCGAAGGAACGTTAAAGAAGCAATATGATGAATTAAAGAAAAAATTAACAACTGAAGGTCTTTTTGCTCCGGAAAAGAAGCGGCCCTTGCCTGAATATCCGCAGAAAATAGGAGTCATTACCTCAAAACAGGGGGCGGTGCTCGCTGATTTTCTGAACAATATCGGCAAATTCGGTTTTAAAATCCAGATGATCGACTCGCGGGTCGAGGGGCAGGAAGCGGTCAGCGATTTGTTGGCCTCCGTTAAAACATTCAGGAAAAAAGACATTGATGTTTTAGTGATTATCAGGGGCGGGGGATCCTTGGAGTCGTTAATGCCCTTTAATAACGAATTATTGGTAAGGGAAGTAGCCACCTTTCCGGTACCCGTGATCGCCGGTATCGGCCACGACAAAGACACTCCCTTGGTGGCTATGGCCGCCGACTTCTCGGAATCAACTCCCACCGCTTGCGCTAATCTTTTGAACGAATCCTGGGAAAAGCTTCTTTTATTCCTGGAACGTTGCGAGCGAAACGTTATTGTGCGTTACGAAGCGATTTTGGTTAAGTATCTGGCTATTGAAAACAAACTGAAGGTTGCTTTCGAAGGTTTTAAAAATGCCTTATCGAATACTAAAAACAGCCTTAAGGGCTATTTAGATAGTTCTTTGGCCGGATTCAAGTCGTTATTGTCGACCATTGATCAAAATTTAGCGGCGGTGGAGAAAGCCGTCTTTTTGAATAATCCCGAGCGCCAGCTCCGCTTGGGCTATAGTATTGCAAGCATTAATGGTAAAATAATCAGAGAGACGAAAGATGCGGATGTGGGCGATATAATTGATCTTAAGGTAAGCGACGGTAAAATTACGTCCGAAGTCAAAAATATTCACCCTGTTAAATAACAGGGTAAACTAAAGATTAATTACATGGTTAAAGAAAAACAAGACAGCAAAAATTTAAGCGGCAATCTAAAAAGATTAGCTGAAATCACCGAATGGTTTGATAAGCAGGAGGAAATTGACGTCGAGGAGGGGCTTAGTAAAGTCAAAGAAGCCTCGATTTTGATTAAAGCGAGCAAGGAAAGACTGAAAGAGGTGGAAAATGAGTTTGAGGAAATTAAGAAAGAAATGAACGCTGAAATATGAACTTATTTTCGGCTTACACGAAAAAAATAATCTCAAAACGGGCCGGAAGGGTGCAAAGAGTATGGAATTTGGCTGCCCGCCTGCAACATCGGATAATCAGCGGAAAGCATAACGTTCGCAAGCTTAGGAAAAAGCAGTGATTAATTTTAATTCTGAGCTTCGCGAAGAATCAAGGTTCTTGAGCGGAGCGAAAGGTTCTTAAGCCATTCAGGCAGGGGCTGGGAAGCCCTTGCTTTTTTATTTTGATATTGTATGATAAAACATCACAGAAACCGATAAGGAGGGTGACGGAATGTTAGAAAAAGTAAAAGCTCTTTTAAAAGGCGCGGAGAACAGGGAGACCTTTTTTAGGCGGATTGCTTCTTTTTTGCCGCCGATGGATCCCAGGTATAAATTGATTGAGAGGGCATATGATGCCGCGAAAGACGCTTTTCATGACAAAAAAAGAGAAAGCGGTGAGCGGTATTTTGAACACCTTAGGGCGGTAGCTATTATTTTGATTGATTATTTAAGAAAAAGAGACCATATTCTTATCATCGCCGCCCTACTCCATGATATTGTTGAGGACAATCCTTCTTGGACCATCGAAAGGGTAAGATTGGAGTTTGGCGACGACGCAGCTTTATTGGTGGATTACCTGAGTAAGCCGTCCAAAAAAGATTATCCGTCAGAGGAAGAAAGACTTAAGGTATATCGTGATCGTTTTCCGAACGCGCCGCGAGGGTTCTTTTTTATAAAACTTTCCGACAATCTTCATAATAACCTGACGATATGGCAATGTTCGCCGGAAAAAATAGCCAGAAAGACCGAGGAAACAAAACGATATTATTTACCTTTTGCAGAAAAGGAATGCATTCTTCTCCACGAGCTCGAAGCAGCGGTTCAAGAACTCAAGAGTCTAAAATTGCCTTGAGAAAGATAAAATGCCTTTTGGCGATTAACGCAGAAGGCATTTTTTGTTATATAATATAAATATGATGAAAACTACCATTAAGGCAACCAATTTAAAATTAACTTCAGAAATCAGGAAAGTTATTGATGAAAAGATTTCTGACCTAGATAGGTTCATTCCGACCATCAAGACGCCCATCGAGGCTCTTGTTGAGGTGGCTCTGGAGACGCGCCACCACCAGAAGGGCGAAATCTATTACGCTGAAGCGAATATCGAAATTTTAGGCGAGGTCATCAGGGCTGAAGCCAAGAAGGACAATATCTTAAAAGCAATTGCGGCTGTGGGGGAAGAACTCCAGGAGCTGTTGAATAAGTATAAAAAGAAACAGATAACTAAAAGAGAAAAAGCGCAAAGAGCCTTGAAAGAGAAAAACGGAGTATAAAATCTGCTTGACAAAGATACTCTTTAGAGTATAGTTAACAAGAATATAAAAAATATCGAGTGATATAAAAGGAGGCGAAACTATTAGCACTTTTTTAATTTAATAAGAGGTTGTAAAGAAAAAAGAAGAGGAGGAATGACAGTGAAAAATAAGCCATGCGGCGGTTACGATTCGAGAACTATTGCCCATTTTAAAATCAAATTGCTTGCTGAAAGGGTGATTCTAATAGAGAAAACGGAAATGGAAAAGGATTCTTTTCCTCTTAAGGAAGAGTGCGCTGACTTTGAGACCTGTAAGAAAAAAGAGGCCTTCGCTCTATACGACGCCAATGCGGCCATGGATTTAGAACATCTTCGCGCCATTGAAGCAGCTCTTTGTAGATGCGAAAACGGAACCTATGGGCTTTGTGAAATCTGCGGAGTAAAAATCGATATTAACCGGTTAGAGAAACACCCGTCCTTTTCTCAGTGCGTGCCGTGTCATAAGGCATATATTAGTTCTGGTAAACGGATTATCCGCGGAAGCAACCTACGCGTGACCGCCTAATCAAGGGGCTAGCGAGTGTTAATAACGCTTGCCAGCCCCTTTTGCTTTTGTTAAAATATAGAAACACCATGATTAATTGCGATTTTAAAAATAAAAACATAGCGGCTATTTTAATAGGAGTTCTTTTGGTTTCTTTGATTGTCTGGGTGAATACTGACATCGCTAATAAGATTAAAATAACCAGCAATACGCCGGCGGCCAATACCATTACGGTTTCGGCGACGAGCGACGTTTATGCGAAGCCCGATTTAGCCTTAACCACCTTTTCGGTGTTAAGTGAAGCTAAAACAGTAGCGGCGGCTATGCAAGATAACGCCGCTAAAATGAATGCTGTCATCGCTTTTGTCAAAAGCCAGGGAGTCGAGGATAAAGATTTAAAGACCACTAACCTTAGTATTTCACCACGTTATGAGTGGGAGAATCCCGCTTGCGCTTATTCTTACTGCCCGTCGGGGAAGAGAATTCTTGTCGGCTACGATATCAATCAATCTTTAGAAGTTAAAATGAGAGATTTAGCTAAGATCGGCGGTATCATCCAGGGAGCGACCGAAGCCGGCGCCAACGAAGTAGGCAATTTGCAGTTTACCATAGATAACGAAGACGCCTTGAAAGAAGAGGCGCGGGGGAAAGCTATTGATGAGGCAAAAGCTAAAGCAAAGACTTTGGCCGGGCAGCTTGGCATCAGACTGGTCAAGATTATTAACTTCAGCGAGAGCGGAAATTTTCCCATGCCTTATTACATTGCTTCAATGAAAGAAGGCGCGGGCATTGGCGGAGGCGCTCCCGATATCCAAACCGGTGAAAATAAGATATCGGTTACTGTTACTTTAACTTACCAGATTAGATAAACAAAAACTTGACAATTTAAATATTATTTGTTAAAGTTCAAAATTATAAAGAAAGGAGGTGCATATTGGGAAACGTCATTGTAGTGGTAGATATGCTCAAGGGTTTCCATAATAAGGGCAATCTGGCTAATCCAAGGACAGCGAGTATTATCCCGAACATCCGAGAATTGCTCGAAAGAAAAATGAAAGAGGGCGGTTATCGGGTAGTGTTTCTCAACGATAATCACTTATCGGACGATAAAGAGTTTGAGATGTTTCCACCGCATTGTGTTGAAGGGACCGAGGAAACCAATGTGGTTGCCGAATTGCAGGAATTCTGCGATATGGGCAATAACACTGTTTATCCGAAAAAGAGGTATTCCGGTTTTTTCCAGACATATCTTGAGGGGCTCCTGGTATTTGAAAGGCCCGAAGAAGTGATTGTTGTTGGAGTTTGCACAGATATCTGTGTATTACACACCGTCGCTGACTTAAGGAATAGAGATTATCAAGTCATTGTGCCGGCGGATTGCGTGGAAACCTTTGATGCGCCGAATCATAACGCTGGAGATGAGAACGGGTGGGCATTGGGTCACATGCAGTACATTCTAGGGGCGACCATAGTCGATTCCCAATTAGAAATTTAAGAAAGAAAGAAGAAAGCCTCGTTGACAACAACGGGGCTTTTTGTTTGCTTGTAATTTTAGTCCAATTGGGTATAATCCTAAAGACGGAAATAAGGGAGGTTAGTATGGATATAAAGCAGGTAGCTAGTAAAATAAAAAGTCAGCTCCTTACCAAAAATAATTTATTATTGAAAGCGGCGGCTATAAAAAAGGTTGTTTTGAGTCTTGACCACAATTCTTTGCTAATTTCAAAACCTTTTGTTTCTTATAAATTGGAAGGAGAGTTTCTCGATATCCTGAAGAAAAATGGTTTTAAGCTCGATTACCGGACTGATGGAGTGATTACTCTCTCTGAGGAAAATAGTGAAGGGTACTGGAATTTTTACGATAAACCGAACGAGAAAAGTGAGTTGCGCTTAGACCTTTGTGTGGTGTTCGGGGTTTATGAGTCCGAAAGGGGAGTTGTTCTTCGATCTGATACATCCGGCGGGTATTTGTCGCCAGCTATTTTACGTTCTCATCTCAAGGTTTTTGAAGCGGTGGCTCAGTATAAAGTGACAAAAATCCATCCTCTAGTTAAAGAGATAGTTGCCGGGCAAGGAAAAACGGTTGTTTCCTGGAAGCAACTTGGCTTAGGAGGATTACGATCTGTCCCAGCGTTATTTGATGAACTTACTATCCAGAGCGGGAGACGAACGTCAAGTCTTAAAGATTTGGCTAGATCTAGTGTTTCGCCGTTTGACCCAAGCCCCGTGGATCAGGAAGAAAGATTATTTTTACCAGAAACCTATCAGCCGTTGCTGTTTGAGCTCTGGTGGGAGCAACTTCGTGATTTCAAGGGCGATCTCCTCTGCCCGTGATATAAAATAAGAAAAAGGATGTCTTTATCGACATCCTTTTTATATTGTAAAATACTCGAGATTATGTATAATCTTAAAGACAGAAAAGGGGGGGCAAT
>ERZ1292629.1838-Hain-H43-01um-R1-1838-length-19489-cov-5_pt1 | contig 19489 bp, 25 predicted proteins | sample MGYA00564399_ERZ1292629 | MGnify/ENA primary metagenome ERZ1292629 (study PRJEB36523, sample SAMEA6512636) | groundwater metagenome | collected 2019-01-08 | study: AquaDiva: Metagenomics assemblies of 32 groundwater samples | reverse complement strand
CGCTGGATCCGATCTAGCCGCGAGCGGCCGACAATCGCGGACATCCGCGGCGCCGTCGCAGCCGAGATGCAGCGCACGGCGGCGATCCCTGGCGAACTCGACCCCGACGAAGCATGGGGCTTCGTGGTCAAGTGCTTCACGACGGTTGGACGCTACCGAACTTTCCCGCACACGCACCAGCGAGTGGCCGAAACCGTCGAACGCATGGGATGGGAGACGCTTTGTGCCAGTGACAACCAAGAAGCCGACCGCGCTCACTTTCTGCAGCTCTACAAGACCGCAGCCGCGCGGGCGAAGCAGGAGCGACTCAGTGCCCCGGCACTGGCGCTGCCTGGCGACGCGAAGCAGCTGGAGCAGCAGCGCGCGGACGGCGCGATCGAAGCTCCGCGCAAGTCTCTGCCGGCGCCGAGTGCGGAAGATCGCGCGTCTGGCGTGTCGAGTATTCGCGGACTGATCGATTCAATCGCGCGCCATGCGTCGCCGGTTGAGCTGACAGAACCGAGCGTAGCCGCGCCTACACTCCGTGAGCCGACACAGCAGGAAATCGAGGCGGCGAAACGGCAGCGCGAGAAGATGCGCGAACAGCTGCGATCGATCGATGGCGGCAAGGGCCGCGCGGCATGAGGTTCGACTTCGCAAAGTTACTACGCGGCCCCGACGGCATCCGCCTCACCCTGAGCCCGCGCCCAGACCGCACCACACACCTGCAACTCATGGTCGCCGGAAAGAACGCCGATCACACCTGCGGACCAGGAGAGCTGCGCGAACTGCTGAGCGACCTTGTCGCCGCGCTGGGAGGGAACAAGATCATGACAGAATTCGACTTCGAGGCGTACGCGGAACAGCGATGCGAAGAGGCCCGCGAGATCGACCGGCAGTTGGACGAGCTCATAAAGCGCAAGAAGCGCCTCAACGCCGAGCTGCGAATCGTCGAGTCGGCGTGCGCGAAGCTCGGCGGACTCGAGAGCAAGCCCAGGTACAAGCGTACCCCCCCCCACGATGCTGGGCCGACTCCGACCGAGAAGATCGCCGACTTCCTGAAGCGATCAAAACGCGAGGTGTCGGCGGCGGAGATTGCCGCCGAGATCGACTGCAATCCGCGCGGGGTGGGTATCGCCCTCGGCAAGATGGCGAAGGCTGGAACGGTCAAGCGCTGTGGCACTGACGGATTCAAGGCGGCTGCGTAAAGCCGCGGAAGAGGAGGAATCGAGATGCGATACAAGCAGCAGGTAGTGGTGGCGATTGTCACCGGACTCATCGGCCTTACCGCGTGTGTGGTGGCGCTGCCGGGTAGGGCGCACGGCGCTATCACGGCGAGCTGCGCTTCACACGTGCAGATCACCGGCATCCAGAAATGGGCGTCGTGGAATGCCGTAGCCGTGCTCCCAGACGGCAACTACGCGGTCGCCGGCAGCTTCAGCGGCGCGGCAGACTTTCCGCCCGCGCTTACGTCGACGAGCAATTCCCAAGACGCCGTCGTCGCAAAGATCGATGCGGCGACCTGCTCGGCGATCTGGGTGCGAACACTCAGCGGCAGCGGGTACGCCTACGGCTTCGGCGTCGCCACCGACGCCGCCGGCTCGATCTACGCCACCGGGCAGTTCTCGGCACCGGGCACGATCGGGAACATCACGCTCACCAATCGCGGGCTCAACGATGCGTGGGTGGCGAAGTGGTCAAGCGCGGGCGACCTGCTCGCCGCGTGGAGTCTCGGCGGTGCGAGCTCGGACGGCGCAAACGCGATCCTCGTCCGCGACGGTCGCGTGTACGTCGCGGGCTGGACTGCTGGCCCGTGGAACGCGGGCGGAGGCATGATCCCCGGCGGCACGGGACGCGCCGGCACGGCATTTGTCGCGGTCTACACGTCCGACGCAGGTAATTTTCTCGATGAGGTGCATTGGGACAGTCCCAAGAACGAGATCGCGTGGGCGCTCGACATGGACGCCGCTCGCAACTTGCTCGTTGGCGGTACGTTCGGCGGCACCAGCGATCCGCCTGGTGCGACGATCGATTTCAACGGCGGCTCGGCGGTGTCGGGCGGCATAACGTTAGTATCAGCCGGCGAGGCTGATATCTGGCTGGCAAACCTCGACTCGACGCTGGATCACGCGCTTTGGGCGCGGCGGTTCGGCGGGACATCCAGCGATGCACTCGGCGGGATCGAGTTAGACGCGGCTGGTAATCTCTATGTGGCAGGCTCGTTTCGTGGCGCTGCGACTGGCGCGGTATCCGAGACCTGCACTACTGGCGACGGGTGCCTGGTGCTGATGAGTCTCGATGCCGCCGGCGTCAAGCGATGGTCCCACTCGTGGTCAGCTGCATCACCGCTTGCTGACGTGGCGCTAGACGTGGCCGTCTCTGGTGATCGAGTGTGGATGACCGGCATGTTGGTCAACGCGCTCGATTTCGGGACGGGACCGTTGACGCCGGGGGGCGCTTACGATGCCTTCGCGGCGCAGTTCGACCTCGCCGGCAACGCGACGGGTGCTGTCCGCTGGCCGAGCGCGTTCACTGATCGCGGCAAGGCGCTGGCAGCCGTGGGCAGTGGCGTCGTCGCAGTCGGGCAGTTCTACGACTCGATCGATTTCGGCTGCGCGGGGTGCGTGTTCCAGCGGCAGCCGAGTACCAGCGGCGAGGGGTGGATCGCGCGGCTCACTGACGGCGTTGTCCCGCCGACGGTGCCGCCGATCGCTACGCTTACACCGCAACCGATTGCTACGGCGACCAACACCGAGATTCCTACCGTACCGCCGCGCACGCCGACGTGGACGCGGACGGTCGTGCCGACGGCGACGTTGCCGGCGGGGTGTGCGCCGGGGACGCCGGTTAGCTGCCCCGAGGGTAGTCACCCCTGGCAGCCGCCGCAGTAGCACGTAAATAAAAGTTTGCCTCTAGCGCGCCTTGTGATACGCACTGCCCCATAATGCGTAACGTTCGCCACGACTTTGCCCGCGCCTTGCGACGCACGATGAAGCGGCGCAAGATCACAGAGCTTGAACTCTCGCGACGCATGGGCATGAGTAAACAACACCTAGAGCGGCGCGTGCTATCTACTGGTTCAGTAACTCTCGGCACAGTGTCTCGCATCGCAGATGCCCTCGACATGAGGGTCGTTTTGAAGCTGGAACGGAAGCCGTGAAACCGCTGCGACTATACCAACAGCAGGCGGTTGCCGACGTACTTTCCAGCTCGTTGCCGACGTGTCTCGTCTCGCCAACCGGCAGCGGCGCCAGCGACTACGTGGGGCACATGGTCCCGTTGACCATTCTCCCAGTGCAGCTACTCGGCCGACGCGCGCTCACACCAGACCTGGAGCTGCGCTTCGACCGGTGCTGACGCTAAACTCACATTCGCCGACTGCGCTGAGGCGTTAGGAATATGTGTCACAGCAGCCAGTGAGCGAGTTCGTCGCGCCTACCCGAGTCCGCTCGTTATGCGCGAGCGGGTGGGGGTGCCGGACTGGAGGGACGACCGAGAAATAGTGGCAGGAGATTTGCCGCGACGACGACGGCATCGACCACGACTTATCGCGGGGTTGCGGCTGCCGCAGAGGCGTGCGCGCGCAACGAGAAGGCGGCACAGGCCGTGTGGGGCTCGCAGGCGATTGTTGCCACGGCGGCGCTTGTCGTGATACGATATTGGTAGAAGAAAATTCATGGCTCCAAAACTAAATGACTTTCGGCCACAAGCGGCAAGAGGCTTGGTCGGCAAGGCGCTGTCCGCAAGGAGCAAGCGGCGCAGTTCGGGGCGGTGTACCGGGCGTGAGTGCGAAACACCATGGCAGAGCAACGCTATAGCCATATCGGGCAGCTGACCCCAGATCCACGCAACGCGCGCAAGCACACCCCGCGCAACGTCGGCATGGTGGAATCAGCACTGCGCGAAGTGGGTGCCGCTCGATCGATAGTGATTGACGAGGACGGCGTGATCCTCGCCGGCAACGCCACGGTCGAAGCTGCCGCCGCTGCCGGCATCGAGAAGCTGCAAGTAGTGCAAGCCGATGGCAACGCGATTATCGCCGTGCAGCGCAGTGGACTCACGGCACAGCAGAAGACGCGGCTTGCGCTGTACGACAACCGCGCGGCGGAACTGGCAGAATGGGACATCGAGACGCTCGCGGACCAGCAGTCGGTTGCTGCTGATTTGTTTTTCGACGACGAGCTGTCAGCGCTCTTGGAAATGCCGGACATTTCCGAGATTGGAGATGTGTCAACCAGTCGCGGGCTCGGAAAGCAGGGCGTCGCGGTGACAGTTGTGTTTATCGTTGATCAGCTGGCAGAAATAGAAGCCGCGCTTCGTGCCACGGGAGAGATCAACCGGGCTGCGGCGTTGGCAACAGTCTGCAAGGGCTACCTAGAGAGCCATGCCGCAAAAAGATAACTCCACGCTACGCGCAAAGGTCGCCCTGCGCAGCCACGTTCGCCTAGCGGGTGGAGGCGTCCCATTCGTGATGGAGACCCATGCCGGGCTCGGGGCTGTATTTGAGCGGTCATGGGTGGGGTGTCGCGGAATTGCGATCGAAAAAGATCCCGGCAGATGTGAGCACTTAGTGCGACAGCGCCCTGAGTGGGCGGTCTACTGCGGCGATTCCAGCAAGGCGCTCGCCGCTGGACTCGGACGATGGCAAGCGGTGGATGTGCTCGATGTCGACCCGTACGGCGATCCATGGCCCACGATTGCCGGGTTCTTCGCGGCGACCGAGCGTTGCTTTACGCACACCATGCAAGTCGTGGTAAACGACGGGCTACGAAACAAAACGCGCATGCGCGGCGCGTGGGCGACTGGCTCGCTGGAGCGCGCCGTGTCACGCCACGGCAACAATCTGTTTCCTATTTACATCGAGGTCTGTAGGGAGTTGATGGAGTCTGCCGTCGCCGTGGCCGGATACGCCCTGGAGTCGTTCCAAGGGTACTACTGTGGGCACGGTGACGACATGACTCATTACTGGGCGAGGCTGCGGCGCAATGCTTGACCTACAGCAGGATGGCACCGTCGCCGCGGCGAGCTTCCCACCAAGGTTTGCTCGACTTCGTGACGTACTGCAGAAAACGCAACTGCCCGGGGCGGTACAGCGCCGCGTGCGATTCGAAGGTTTGGCGCGAGTAATCTTCCCAAGCGTCTGCATTGGTAGACACGTGCGCCAGGTCGCTGGACTCGCGATTGTGGCCGGCGGCGCTGAGCGCGTTGATTGTGCGTGCCATGCTGTCGCCGCGCGCGTTGAGAATCTCGCCCCACACGTGCTCACAACGATCGGCGCGCAGAGCGGCGTGCATCGAAGCAGCGAAAGCGGCGTAGTCGACCTGTGGCAGCGATGGGCAGATCATGCCGAATGTCCGGAATCCCTCGTCCTGGAGCCAGTGCAGCGTCGCGAGACGCTTGGACACCAGCGGGGTTCCGGTCTCAAACGCTCGAGCGAGTCCGTCGTCGAGCGTTCCCGTCGACACGCCGTAAACGACTCGGTCTCGATACTCGGCAAGATTTTCAGCGACGGCTTGCAGAAGGGTGGACTTCGACAACAGACGGACGTCCCAGTGGGTGAGATGCAAGATCGTTCTGCATGCGTCGGTCGTTTCTGCCGCCAGTGTCGGGTTAGCAGCGATGTCTACAAGCGGACTCGCGTAGATCGTCCGCCGGTCGGCTGGATCGAGATATCGCGGCTTGCCGTTTGCGAACGTGAGCTGTCGCCGCAGGGCAGCAACCGCACCTTCGCGGCGAATCACAATGTCGTTGTGAGTCTCGGCCACGCCGCTCATATGCGGAGATTTCCGCATCAGGTCGGGAACGTAGCAAAAGGCGCACGAGTAGCCGCAGGCGCTACCGGCGCTGAACGTGGGGCCGTCACACAGGAGCTTGTGCCGGAAGCCGCTCGACATATTGAGCACGGATTTAGCCGGGACGGTGTAGACCGGCTTGCCGTTCATGATGGCTTGCGTTCTGGTTGCGTAGCTCATGATTCAAACCCTTCCCAGCTTAGCCGAGAGCGTGCCGGCGGGCGCTTCGCCGCCGCGGACGCTGGTTTCTACGGCATTCACCGCGGGCCAATGCGCGGCAGTAGCCTCCTCCTGCGTTGCGTAAGGCCCCGCGACGATTGCGCGTTGGACGTTGGTAGTACGGTCGCGTTGACACCAGACAAACCATTCTGTGCTCATTCAAGATGCTCCTTTCGTGCACGCGGCCGCGGCCGCTTCGCGTTGCGTCGCCGCGCAGCAGTAGCACGCGGCGACCGGACCGCGCCGCCCTTGGCGCCCGCGCAGGCCGGGCAGCGTAGGGTGACGTGGGGATGGGTGGGGCACGTTGGGTCAGTCATTGGTGTTGGCGTTCACCGAACGCAGCTCTCCCCACGTTACATTCAGTACCCCTCCCGCGCGGTCGTAAACGCGCGCCGCGACGGCGTTGTAGCCAATCGGATTTTTGAGTCTGCTGTAAGCGATGCTGCGCAAAGCTTTGCTTGCGGTTGTCATATCAAACATGATCAATCCTCCCTCGGTCGTGGCGCGAAAAGCGTCGCGCGTCGCGCGGTCTCTCACTGTGCAGAGATACTAGCGCAGCCGCTCCGCTATGTCAATAGGGTGTCGGCTCATGGCTAAAACCGCCACCCGCCAGGGCCGCGCCAGGGCTACCGCGCAGCGCCGTGTGCGGGTAGCGCAGCTCTTTGCGGCGATGTGTCGCGAGCGCGGGGCCGGCGGTGGAAGGCATCAGTCCACGACGCTGCACGGCGTGCAGGCCGAGATAGCGCGGCAGCTCGAGGTGAGCACGGGGGTCATCTGCCGCGATATGCAGGCGCTTGACCTGGAGTGGCGAGAGGATCGGGTTGATTTCATCGAGCAGGAAAAACAACGCGCGCTCGCCGAGCTCGACCGCATCGCAACGGCAGCGTGGACCGAATGGTCGCGCAGTACGATGGCCGAGCAGACGCTACTGCAGCAGGTGCCCGGACAGGGGACTGTCACGACGCGCTACCGAAAGGATCACCCGGAGCGGCGGTTGCCAGGCGACCCGCGCTTTCTCGCGGCAGTGCGCGATACGATCGAGCGCAAGGCGAAGCTGCTGGGGCTCGATGCGCCGGCAAAATTTGACTTGAAAGTAGAGGACGTTGACGCTGCAATTGAGCGAGAACTGGCGCGACTGGCCACAGCCGGCAAAACTGCGCTACCTTGAGCGATTGCGGAAGGAGGCTGTGGATAGCATTAGGCTCCACGCCTACCTCTACGACCCGGTAGCCTTCGCCCACGACTGCTTCATCTGGCGCGAAGGGCAGCGCCTTACCGAGTATCAAGAAGAAATTCTCGCCTCGATAGTCAGCCGCAAACGCGCCTCCGCACGTGGTCCCCATGGTTTAGGGAAAACCGCTGTCGCTGCAATCAGCGTGTTATGGTTCAGCCTTACTCGCGACGCAGATGGCATCGACTGGAAGCTGCCGACGACGGCGTCTGCGTGGCGACAGCTTGCTAAGTACCTATGGCCTGAGATCCATAAGTGGGCGCGGCGACTGAACTGGTCGAAGCTCGGCCGTGAACCGTTCAAACTGAACGAACTGCAGAAGCTCAGTCTCTCACTCAACCACGGCGAAGCGTTCGCGGTCGCGTCGAACAATCATGCGCTGATCGAGGGCGCGCATGCCGACTCGCTGCTGTACCTGTTCGACGAAGCGAAAGAGATCCCGCCAGCGACATGGGACGCGGTAGAGGGCGCGTTCTCGGGCGCCGGCACAGACACTAAAAGTGAGGCGTTCGCGCTGGCAGTGAGTACGCCAGGGCCGCCGAATGGGCGCTTCTACGACATACACCGCAAGGCGCCGGGCTACGAGGATTGGTGGGCGCGGCACGTCACGCTGGAGGAAACGATCGCCGCGGGCCGCGTGAGCGCCGAGTGGGCAGAGCAGCGCCGCAAGCAATGGGGCGAGAAGTCCGCGGTGTACATGAACCGCGTTGCCGGCGAGTTTTGCTCGTCGGACGAAGCCGGCGTAATTCCACTCGACTGGATCGAGCGCGCAAACGAGCGCTGGTATGTGTGGCGTGATTCTGGTGAGTCGGCTGGCGCGCTGACGCATCTCGGGGTCGACGTAGCATGGACAGGCAAGGATGCCTCGGTGGTTGCGCTGCGACACGGGCTGCTGATCTCTGCGCTGCGACGCTTCCAAGGCGAAGACCCGACGCAGATTGCAAGCCGATCTGGCGCGATCGTGGACGGCGAGTTGCGGCACAAGTACAAGACCGATGAGGTGCGATTCATGCGCGCGAAAGGCGCAGAGATCATCGTCGATGCAATCGGACTGGGCGCCGGCACCTACTCGACGCTGCTTAACGACGGGTACAAGGCGACGGCCTTCGTTGCGTCGGCTGGTACTGTGGCGACGGACCGCACGCAGGAGTTTCGCTTTGTCAATCAGCGATCCGCCGCATGGTGGCACCTACGCGAGCTGCTCGACCCTGAGCACGGGGAGCCGATAGCGCTGCCACCCGACGACATGCTGACCGGCGACCTGACAGCGCCGTCGTGGCGGGTAGTTGGCGACGCAAAGATCCAGGTGGAATCGAAAGAGGAACTCCGCAAGCCGACGCGGCTGGGCAGATCCACGGACGACGGTGATGCGGTCGTGCAAGCGTTTGCTGGCGACGTGGTTGCGCCAAAGGTGCCAATCTTCTCGGTGCCAGAGATCGACAGCGTTAGCTCGTGGGCCGGCATCCGGTGACGATCTAGGCAAAATATCGCATCACGACACCAGAATCACGCCATACCCAAACGCCACCCCGCGCTCTTGCTTTGACGTATCGTCCCGCGATATACGCACACGGGAGGACGACGATGAAAACGACAGCGGGGGTGTTGGCCTACGTCTTGGCGTGCGCACTGTTTGTGGCGGCCATGGTCGGCTGTGCGTCAATGAAAGCGCCACAGAGTCAAGCGCTTCTCAACTCCGGGATCAGTGCCGCGTCGGCGTTCGGCTGCGCGCAGATTTCGGCCGCCGATGCCCCAGCCGCACTGGCCGAGCTCGGCAAGGTCGACAAGATTCTGACGAGCGATCCTGTCGGCACGTACAACTACGTCATCCTGGCTGCCAAGGCCCCGCCGCTCGCGTGGATTTGGAATGCGCTGCACGAGGTGCTTGACCCGATCACCGGGATCGTCAACTCCGAGTGGACAGCGTTCGCGCAGGCAGGGCTCAAGGCCGCCGTCGACGGATGTCGGGCGGGGATTGGTACATCCGCGTGAACCAATCCCTCGAAGCCGCGTTGATCCAGCTCAGCGTGAAGCTGATCTCCGAGGTCGGCTCCGAACTGGCGAAGCTCGCCGTGGCGTATCTGCGCAGCCTCACGTTCAACGCTCCCGACGATTCGTTCTTGCGGGTCTCACGCGAGACGATCATCGCCGGTATCGAGCGGACAAATCCGGGTATGCCAGGCGAATTCAAGCGGTCGCTGGCGTTCGACGCGATCAAGCTGCTTGCAGCGGACACGGGCGTACAGATCAGCGACCGCTACGTGAACCAGCTGATCGAAGCAGCGGTAGAAGCTGAGACACCGAGGTGAAGCATGGGCGCATGGCTGAAGCGACTGTGGACCGACGAGGACGCCTTCCTATCAGCGTTCCGTAGCCTGTCCGGCTGGACGGTCGGGGCGCTGTTCGCCATCGCCCAGCTCGTTAGCGCCGGAGCGATCGACCTTGGCGCGTTCGGCTGGTGGGGCGGGCGCATAGCACAAGCCGCCGTAGTGATGCTCGCCTTTCAAGCGCGCAGTGGCATCACCCCGACCCAAGCTACGAAGATCAAACGGGCTGTTGGAATCTGACGAGGAGGACCCATGGACGCATTGAAAAGCGGATTGTCAAACTCGACGACGACGATCATCGGGATCATCGTCGGCATACTCACGTACCTCGAAGGCGTAGGCCCCAACCTGCCGCAAGACGCGGCGGGGTGGTTGCACTTCGCGGTGGCGTTGGGCCTTGCCGCTCTTGGCGTTGTCGCGAAGGACGCGACTAGGGGCAGTCAGCCGCCATCTGTATAACCGATGAGGGTCTCTGACTGGGCCGAACGCCTCGGGTGGTGCCGGCGGCTGACGCCACGCAACAAACAGCCAGAAACGCAGCCTTGCCCCGCGGTGCATCCAGAGGAGCACGCGGAGATTGTGCGCAAGTCTCGGCGTAGAACCACGGCACAATCTAAGGCGCGCAAAAAATGATAACGCTGTGGCCCGCTCTGCTCATTGCGATATGGATCGTGCTGATCGTCGGTGCCATGCCGCAAGTGGACTGGTTTGACCACGACCTCGGCTACGTGCCTAGCGGCTTTGCGGCGCTCATGCTGGCGACGTGGATTGCGCTGATCCGCGTAGGGCGATTCTAGGTATTGAGCACAGGGCCAAAGAAGGGCCATCTATGACGCTCAACGAAAAACAATGGCTCTTCTCACGGCTGATTATTCGCCTCATCGACTACGCACACAGCGCTGGGTACGAGATCGCGTGCGGTGAGTTTCATCGGCCGCCGGAGACGGCCGCGCTGTACGCTAAGAGCGGCAAGGGAATTGCCAATAGCTTGCATTGTGTGAAGCTCGCCGCTGATCTCATGTTGTTCAAAGATGGCGTGTACCTCACGCGCACCGAGGACTACGCGGCGCTGGGTGCGTATTGGAAAAGTTTACATCCAAGTGCGGCGTGGGGTGGCGACTTCAAAGCGAGACCGGACGGTGGGCACTACTCAATCGAGCACGAGGGCCGCGCATGACAAACACGCCTACGATCCCGCGCTTGCCCGATGTTGTCGGAGGCGCCGCAATAAACATCGGTGCTGCGACGCTGCTCTACGACCCGGACGCGCGCATGATGTTTCTGATTCTCGTGCTTGCGCTCTGGGGTGGGGGCAGCCGCACCCTGTCCCGGTGGCGCGACGTAGCGAGCAAAGGCTGGGCGCATGTCGTTGCTAGCATCATGTCGTCGGTGTTCGCCGCGGTGCTCGTCGGATTATTCGGGTGGTGGCTACTGCGCGAGTCGTATCCCACGGTGCTGCTCGGACTGACGGGGCTAGCTGCATGGCTGGGCATCGATGTGCTCGACCCGATGGCGGCACGGGCATCAAGGGTGATTCTCCGCATTATGCCGAAAGCCGAAAACGGCGGAGAGCCGGAATGATGGCTTATGCCGACCCAGTAACCGAGCCGATGCTGATGTTTGTTCTGCTCGTATCTGTGGCCGCGTGCGTCCAAGCGCTGCGCTGCGTGTTGTGCGAGTACCGCATCCATGGCGCGGACAGCGAGTGGCAGGACGTTTACAGCGCCGTTGCAATCACTACGTCGGCATCGGCGGTTGTGGCGCTTGTAGGAGTCTTGCTGCCCTACGACTACACGCCGATCTCCCGTATCGCGGCGGGAGTATGGTTCGTCCTGATGTTTGGCGCGTACCTGCTTGCGACTATGCGGCTGGCTTCGTTCCGCCATCGCGACGCAAAGGCTCAGGGACATAGAGCCGTCGCGGTACCGTAACGTGCGACGCCTCGCCCTCATCGCCGCGCTCGTGCTGCTGCCAGCAGCGGCGCAGGCCGCTGCGTCACGCCTGTACGTACAAGCCGCCACGGCGCCGATCACCCCGACAGTCAAGGGCACGTGGGGCGATAGCGGCGCGAGCGCCGCGACGTGCACTCTAAGCCCCGTGAAGTCGTCTGCCGTAACCGGCAGCAATCTGCTGCCCGAGACGGCAACGGGTGTGTACACGATGCTGCACTATAAGGTGGTCAGCGAGCCGCTCACGCACTCATGGAGTGGCGGCGGTACGATGAACGGCGTTGTGGGTTCGTCGCAGAGTACCATCGCAGAGACGGCCTTCTGGCGCCTGCACGCCTACGTGACGCAGGGCGACTCAACCACGGCGACGCGGTGCACCCTGTACTCAACCGCGAATCCCGGCGGCAACGAATTCGATACGACTTTCCACGGGCGCGCGATCCCGTCGCTGAACCTCGCCGCGTGCAGCGCCGTAGCCGGGGATCGTATCGTTGTTGAGCTTGGCGTCACCACCGACAGCAACGGCACCTCGCGCTCGGTGACGGTCAACGTCGGCGCGAACGGTGCGGACATGGCCGAGGACGACACCGGCTCGCAGGCGCCGTGGATCGAATTCTCCACCCCCGTCGCGTTCGGGAGATATTTCGATTACGAGGCGGCGAGCTGTAATCACTCGATGAACACCTCTCAGTGCTGGTGTACGGCTGACGGCACTAATTGCGGGACCGGGCCGCCGAACGCAAATACGGATTGCATCTTTGCGGCTGGTGCATTTGGCTCCACGGGGCTTACCGCCGACGCCGACATTGGGACAACGTGCAACGACGTAAACTTTACCAACGCCACGAACAGCCCAACACTCAACCTCGGCGGCGCATGGTCCGCCTACGGCAACGTGACGCTGATCTCGGCGATGAGTGTCACGGGAACAAACCCACTCACGCTCAAAGACTTCGCCTCGCCAGCTACCAATGTTTTCACATCAGCCGGCAAGACATGGCCAGGCGCGCTGACTGGCGCAGCCACCGGCACGTTGACGGTTCAGTTCGCTGATGCGTTTACGATATCCGGACAGGTTAGCCATAGTGGCGCAACGACCATTGATCTCAACGATCAAAACGGTTCGTTCGGATCGTACATCGGCTCTACCTCCGGCACCTCGGGCACCATCGACTTCGGCAGCGGCGACCTGACCATCTCTGGCACGGCTGGCGGATTCAACACGGGCGTGAGCACGGTTGCTCCGGTCGGTACCGCGGGCGCGTCGCTCACGCTCGCAGGCACGGGCGGGCTCGACGTGCTGCCAACCAAGTTTCTGATGCACGGACTCGCGTGGGACGCCGACATCGACGTTATCATCAGCGGCGCGGTCTATGCGATCTGCGTCGATACGGCGTGTACGGGTGCGGGAGCGATCGGCACGCTAGGCAGTCTCGCATCGGGGGCGCCGGGCGTGAACATCCAGATCCAGGATGGGCGCACGCTAACGGTAGGCGCGCTCAGCGGCGCGGGCACGGCTGGCTCGCCGGTTACATTCAAATCTTTCACTGCGGGCACGACGGCCACCATCAGCGATAGTAGCGGCACCAACTCATTCTCGTACTGGACGCTCAAGGACATCACTATGAGCGGCGGCGCGACGTACATCGACACATGCGGCAGCTGCACGAGTAATTGCTCCGGGCCGACCTATCCGTGCCCGAGCGCAACGCCAACTCCAACGGCGACCTCGGGCAGTACGGCGACTCCGACGCACACTCCGACGCACACTCCGACGCACACACCAACGCATACGCCGACGCATACTCCGACGCACACGCCGACGAGCACGCCGACGCACACACCAACCGTGCCGACTTTCACGCCGACGATCACGCCAACCCCTACGCTTGCGACGCGGCGCGCCTTTGTTACGAGCACGCTGCAATCGTCTAACCTCGGTGGTCTGGCCGGTGCCGACGCTCTTTGTCAGACTCGCGCCGCGTCGGCTGCTCTGGGTGGTACATGGACTGCCTACCTCTCCACTGCCACGACAGACGCGAAGGACCGAATCGGCTCCTATACTTGGAAGTCGGTAGACAGTAGTTTCACCGTTGCAACAGGGATTGCGGATCTTACCGATGGTACACTCACCCATGCACTCAACATGAAAGAGGATGGCGTCTTGGTTATTATTGCGGACCAGACGAACGTCTTCAGCGGTACATTTGCAGATGGGACAAAGACAACGCGACACTGCACGAGCTGGAGTGGCTCCGGCACTATGTTTACTGGTGCGTCGTTGGCGTCCGATTCGACGTGGATTTATCCAGGCGATTTGGGATATACGGGCTGCGGCGGATCATATCGCGTCTATTGTTTCGAGACCGATCTATCGACGCCGACCCCAACCATCACGCCGACCCACACCGCAACCGCCACTGTGACACAGACGCCGACAATCACGCCTACGGTGCCGACGCCGACGAGCAGCCCGACGCAGACCTCGACGAGCACGGCGACGGATACACCAACGGAGACGCCAACAGTAACCCCTACAATCACTCAGACGCCGACGATCACCGATACGCCCACGCAAACGCCAACGATTACCGGCACGCCAACGTGGACACCGACGAGCACGGCGACCGACACCCCAACTCATACGCCCACGATCACGGGCACACCGACTGAGACGCCCACAATTACACAGACTCCAACCTGGACGCCGACAAGTACGCCGACGGACACGGCAACACAGACACCAACCATCAGTCCCACACCGACCGACACCCCCACGATTACCCCTACCCCGACCGTGACGCCTACCATCACGCAGACGCCGACCTCGACCCCGACTGACTCGCCGAGCTCGACGCCAACCCATACCCCGACGATCAGCAACACCCCGACCCAGACGCCAACCGACACCCCAACCGCAACGCCGACAATTACTCCTACGATCACTGACACACCGACGTGGACACCTACCTCCACGGCAACCGACACCGCGACCAACACGCCCACTATAACCGGCACGCCGACGTGGACTGCGACGGACACGCCAACGGCGACACCCACCGGCACACCGACAGTGACACCCACGCCGACTCAGACTCCGACGATCAGCCCCACACCGACGGACACGCCGACCAGTACCCCAACAGACACAGCAACTAGTACCCCGACGATCACCGGCACTGCGACACAGACGCCCACGGGCACTCCTACCGATACGCCCACGTCGACGCCGACCGTGACACCCACGGTTACGGATACTCCGACGGTTACACCGACGGGCACCGCGACAGACACTCCGACCAGTACAGCTACGCTCACCCCGACTATCACGGGGACAGCGACGTGGACCCCGACAGATACGGCGACCAGCACGCCGACGATTACGCCCACGAATACAGCGACCGACACCCCCACGGTGACGCCGACCGCGACGGCAACCGAGACGCCCACCATCACCCCGACAGAGACCGCGACTCGCACGCCAACATCAACGCCGACCGACACGCCGGTGAGCACGCCGACCAGTACACCAACCAACACCGCCACAGCAACGCCAACGGTTACTGCCACCCACACCCCAACCGTGACGCCGACCATCACGCAGGCACCGACACCTGGAGTTGCAACAATGCGTTTCCCCCGCCCGCCTACGGTATCGGTAGACACGTCGCAGCCGCGGCCAAAGTTCAAGAAACCTGAAAGGCTTGTGATTCAATGAACTGTCGTGATACGATACGCGCCATGCGCTGCTTGGCTCTGTGGCTGTTGCTTTGCGGCACCGCCGTTGCACAGACCGCTTGCGACCCGTCCACGACGTGGACGTTGGAGCCGAGCGCCAAGGATACGCTGACTGTGGAGTTCACTGGCCGCACCCTCGCCGGCAGTCCAACGCCGACAATCGAGATCGTGTTGCGCAAGGCGAAAGTGGCCGACGCAAGTCCTAGTGCGATGAAGGTTGGTGGGCCAACCGTGTCGGGCAATACGGTCTCGATCCAGATGTATCCCGATCAAGGCTGCGCCGCAGTAGGCTGCCGCAAGGGCAATGACTACCAGATTCGATTCAAGCCTACCGATGCGGACGCCAACCAGCCAACGGGGAGCAACTGCTTCAACGTGCGCGAAGAGTACCTCAAGCCGGCGGGACAATGAGCACGACTGACAGCGAGCAGCTCAGGGCGATTGTTGCGGTAAGTGCGACCGATGGAGTGCGCGTGCGGACGAACATTGCAACGGTCGAACCGGGGCAATGTGACTTCGCCATCACGCGCGGCGTAGGGTATCCACTGCGCGTTATCTGGTTCGACGACTCAGAGACCGTCGTTGACCTGAGCGCAGGGACAGCGTCTTTCGTGGTACGCAAACAACCCGATTCGACGACTAACATCCTTGCGCTGACGCAGCTGACCGGGGTTACGCTCGCTGCGCCTGAGCCGAACATTACAGTTAGCCTCTCAGCTGCCAATGTCACGACGATTATCGACGGCGTAACTGACGGCGCCGTTGCCGCGTGCTGGTGGCTGTACGTTACGGTTAGCAGCGTAACTCGGTGCTTGCTGCGCGGCTCTATCGCGTTGCGTGAGGGCAACTGAGATGGCTCGTAAGCGATCTGCTGCTGCGGCTGCGCAACCCGCGCCCGTCTACGATACATACGTAGAGATCGGCAGCAGCGGACTGCCGTCTTTCGGCGGCCTAATCCGCGACGAGTACATTCGCGACCTGAGCGGGCTTGAAGGCCGCAAGATCTACACCGAAATGGCGAATGATCCGATCATCGGCGCGGCCCTGGGCACGATCAACCAACGTATGCGCGCCGTGTCGTTGAGCGTTGAGGACGGCGACGACGAGCGCGCTGGTGAACTCGTGCGCACGTGCTTGGCGGATATGTCGACGACGTGGGCCGATGCGCTGACCGACGTGCTATCGATGCTGGTCTACGGCTTCGCGCCGATCGAGCCGGTGTATAAGGTCCGCGCCGGCGCGAACGGCGAGAAGCCGTCGCGCTTTACTGACAACTTGATCGGCTGGCACAAGCTGGCGATTCGTCGGCAAGAGACAGTCTACAAGTGGGAGCTGGACGAACACGACGAGCCTGTGGGAATCGTGCAGCGCATCTACATCGGCACGAGCCGACCGCCGCAAACTATCCCCATCGAGCGATTACTCGTATTCCGCACCGACGCTGGCCGCGGCAATCCCGAGGGCCGCTCGATTCTGCGCAGCGCCTATACCTCGTGGTACTGCGCAAAGCGGGTGCGCGTATTCGAGGCGATCGGCATCGAGCGCGAACTGACTGGACTGCCGCAGATCAAGATCCCCGGCGCGATCATCAAAGCCGACAGTACCGAGTTCGCCGCATACAAGAAGCTCGGTCGCAACATCCGCGCGGACGAGCAGGGATGTGTCATCCTACCGTCAGATCGGGACCAGAACGGCAATCCGTTGTACGAGTTCTCTCTGGTATCTACTGGCGGCCGGCGCCAGGTAGACACGGCTGCGACGCTCAACCGATACGCGGTCGAGATGTTTACGGCGATGTATTGCGACTTTCTGCTACTCGGCCACGAACAGAGCGGATCGTGGGCGCTAGCGGATTCCAAGACCTCGACATTCGCTGTCGCGCTGATTGGCTGGCTTGATTCGATTCTCGAAACCTTCAACCGCTTTGCCATCCCGCGCCTGCTTCTGCTCAACGGGCTGTCGCCGAAAGACCCGCCCCGGCTGGTGCATGGCGATGTAGAGTCGCCGGACCTTACTGCGCTGGGAACGTACATTGCGCAGATTGGCGGGATCTTCCCGGAGATATCGCTCGTGCCGAGCCTCATGGATGCTTGCTTGCGCGCGGCGAATTTGCCGACGAGCGAGGGCGCGGTATCGGTCGGAAAGCGCGCGGCGTCGGTGCTCAATAAGCTCGGCTTCGGCGACAAGCTAGCGGAAGTGCGCAAGGAAGCCGACGAGATCCTCGCCGCGTTGAAGCGCGAAGAGGACAAGCCACGCAAACGCACGACTCGCAAGCGATGAGCGATCTATCGTTACACGATACGACGTTGCTGTGCCGATTCTCGGCTGCAAGCGGGCGACTGCTTGACTCGCTGAAAAAATCGCCGCTGCGCAAGAAGTCGAAAACGTATGCCGTGATCCGCAAGGCAGTAAACAAGGCGACGCCGCTGGTGCAACGCGCGTTCATTCGCGCCGTTATCGCGACACAGAAAGGCGTCGATGCGCCAGCGCTGCGCAAGGCGTATGCGTCGGGCGACATCGAGGGCGCAGTGAAGGCGATCCCGTGGGACAGCATTGGCGAGCCGATTATTCGCGAGCAGCTCGTGCCGGCACTGTCCGAGGCGATGGCGTCGGTTGCGGTTGCAGAGGCGAAGACGCACGGATTCGATGGCTTCTCGATTGTAGATCCTAAGCCGGCCGAGTTCATTGCGCGGTACGGCGCCGACAAGGTAGTTGAGATTTCAGACGGGGTACGGCTGGGCCTACGCAAAACGCTCAGCTTGGCGCGAGAGACCGGGATGCCTGCGACGCAGGTTGCGTCTCAAATTCTGCCGCAGATTGGCTTACACGAAGCATGGACTGAGGCGGTGCACGCCTACCGCGACAAGCTCACGCTCGACAGCGACCTGACTGAGCGTGCGGTAGACCGCGAAGTTGCGCGGTACGCCAACCAGCTGCGATTGACGCGCGCGCTCAACATCGCGCGCACAGAGTCGGCATTTGCGAGCGCGGCTGGGCAGCGGCAGGCGTGGGATGCAATGGCGGAAGACGGGTTTATTGACCGTGCTGTTGCGCGTCGGCAGTGGATCGAGTCTAGCAACCCGTGTCCGCAAATTTGCGAAGGCATGGATGGTCAAACCGTCGGACTGGACGAGCCTTTTACTGGTGGCGATGGGTCAAGCATAGACGACGTTCCTGCCCATCCTGGCTGCGCGTGCAGTAGTTCGCTGCTGCCGGAGGGCGAATGATTGACGACGACCCACGATTTGATTGCAAGCACTTGGCAATGTTCTACGTAGACGAAAGGTACCTCGTTCCGCTGCTTGCGTGGAATCTCAGTGGGGACTTTGACGCCTTCAAGGCCCTGCATGTCCAGGGCGTACCGGATGGCGCTAAGGTCGCAGGAGTCTTTCACGACCCGATGCGTCGCGCCTTCGGGGTAGTATTGGAGCACCAGGGCTTTTACGCGGCGCCCGCCGGGACTGCGATAATGGTGCTTGATAGCATCAATCTCGTGTTCAAGCGCGTTTCCGATATGGAACCAGTATGAACGGCGCAGCTACCACAACAGCGCCCGGCAACGTCGCGCTTCTTCCGCTTGTTGCGGCGTCGCCGCTGCGAATCAAGATCACGATCGGCGGCATGCAGTTCGACGCCGAGGGCGACGCGGCGGTAATCTCTGAGCAGCTCACGCGGTTCTACTCCGTGGCAATGCAAATCAGTGTAGGCATTGCAGCCGGCGAGGCGATGGGGCGCGCCGCGGCTGAGCAGCACCAGAACGCGAAGGCGAATTGACGTGGCACCAGCAGACCGCCTGCGCACAATCATCGGCCCCGCCGCGCTCGACAAGCTCATGAGCAGCGAGCTTGCAGGAACGCAGATGTGGGTGCCGGTGCGTGAACATCGCCGACGCACCCCGCTCGGTCGCGCCAGGGACCGCGAAATCAAAGCCGCGCTCGACGCCGGGGAAACCCTACGCTCCGTAGCGCGGACGCTCGGCGTATCGACTTACACTGTCGTCAAGGCCGCCAAGCGCTAACACAACACAAGTCGCGCCTGTTCCTCGCTTTGACCTATCGCTTCACGATATACGGGCTACGTGCCCGCTGTCGATAGTCGCCACCTGTTCGATGTGTTGAAGGCCACCGAGGTCGGCGAGAACCTTCGCGTCGTCGCCTGGGCCTACAAGACGCGCAACGCCGACGGCTCGCTTGTCTACGATAGCGGCGGCACGCCCAAAGCCCCCGCGCCCGGCGCAGTCATCGACGCCACCGA
>ERZ1292629.1837-Hain-H43-01um-R1-1837-length-19495-cov-5_pt1 | contig 19495 bp, 18 predicted proteins | sample MGYA00564399_ERZ1292629 | MGnify/ENA primary metagenome ERZ1292629 (study PRJEB36523, sample SAMEA6512636) | groundwater metagenome | collected 2019-01-08 | study: AquaDiva: Metagenomics assemblies of 32 groundwater samples | reverse complement strand
TGAGGATGAAGTGATGATTATGACTGCTGGAGGCGATGTGACTTCTAAAGGCGCGCAGGAGGTTTTTAGGGCCTTAAAAAGAGTGGATGCCGAGTTTAAAAATTGGAAGTATGTTTGTAAAATTTGGGGCGGAGCAAGCGCGGATGACCACTACGACGACGAGATGGCTTTGATTGAGGAGTTAGGCGAGGAGGCGAAAGAAAAAATAATTTACCTTGAAGGTTCAATGTCTCGTGAGTTTATGCCTTTACTTTTAAACGCCTGCGATATTTACGCGGCGCCTTCGCGGCTGGAGGGATTTGGAATGATACAAGTAGAGGCAATGGCGTGTGGTAAGCCAGTGATTTCAATTGACGAGATGGGGCCAAAGGAGACGATATTGCATGGCGAGACGGGTTTCTTGGCTAAAGTGGCTTCAACTGTGGATTTAACCGAGGAGTGGGCCTATGTGGGCTGGGGATTTGAGGAGGATCATAAAATTCAGTTTGAAAAACCCAAGACGTTTGCTTATCGGGCTGACGCAGACCAGATTGCGGAGTATTTGCTTAAATTACTTACAGATAAAGATTTGAGAGAAAAAATGGGTGCTCGGGCTCGTGAACACGCGGTAGAAAAATTTGAGTACCGAAAAATCGCCAAGCAGATGACGGATGTGATTAAGGAGAAGTTTAATTTGAACTAGGATTCTAATTGGAAAATTTTTATGGATAAAGGAATTTTTACTCAGCTTCCCGGAAAAATAGTGGAATTAGATTCTCGATTTAAATATGTAATGGCGCTGGCTTTGAATTCTCGCTCGAATTATATGAATGGAATTATTCGATGTATTACTAAACGAGATGGAGATTTGCAAATTAAGGGATACGCAGATCGAAGTGTTTTGTATCAAGTTAGGGGTGATTCTCTTAAAAATTTCTATATAGAAAACAAATTGAACATTAATGGAGAAGAAGAATTAATTAATCAATTTAGTGGTGATGATTGGGATTTTATGGGTTTTGAAGACCCTGATATTTGGATTGATGATATGGATGATTTTACGCATGTTTATTTTACAATTTCGCTCTGGAATAAAAAGCAGCGGCATACGTTCTGTCATTTGGGACATGCCGAAGGCGCAAATTTAGATTCATTAGAAATGACAGAACCGGTGCTTATTGTTGATGAAAAAATTCGGAGGGCCAAGGAACCCTCGATTGCTCCGGTGAATAAAGGAGGGTTTCGATATAATTTAATCGAATCTCGGTCAGATAAAGGACAATTTTCCTATTCTACAGTAAGGGTTGCAATTACTGAAAATATGGGCGAACCCTGGAAATTTGGTGAGACGGTATTGCATCCGGCCGAAAATAATATTCCGTGGATTGGCGGACACGCTTCACCTGGACCTCTACTGTCTCAAAATTTTATAGATGTTGGAGATGGAAAGTGTTTAGGTTTTTTAAATGGGCGAGAAGTTAATCAAAAAATTGGAGAAAATGTGCGGTATGGAACATTCTCTATTGGCCTTTTCATATATGACTACGAGAATGGAAAAATTGATTGGGTCTCATCTAAACCTTTTATTCAGGATAGTGAGGCGAAAACTATAACTTTTGCCAGCCAATTTGTTCAAACTGGTGAGAATGACGGAATTTTATACGCCCACGTTGATGATTCTTTTGTTCGGGCTTATGAAATTAGAGCAAATTTAATTAAACCTCTGTTGATTTAACTTGATTATCGCCAAACAAATGGCGGATAAGATTAAGGAGAAGTTTAATTTGAACTAGTTTATTTGGTGCATTGGTAATAACTGGAAACGTTCATTTTATACACTACTCTGCGATCGTAAAGTAGTGTATAAATAAAACATCAGTATTAAGTATTATGTTAAAAACTAGAAGTTTGACGTCTAAAATTTTGGAAGTTGTAAGCGAGGGTGTAATCTCAACTTTTGATGTTATCGGCGCGATTTTAGAGTCCGGTTACGGCGCTTCTTATGCGAAACTTGATGCTAGTGTTCGACGCTCTGAGGCGAGGCGTCATAATCGTGAATTGGAGCTTCGCAATAGACAGAGATTTAGTAATTTAATTTCTAAATTGAAACGGGACGGTTTAATTACTGGCGATAAGCGATCTTTAAAGATCACCGAGGCCGGACGTAAGAAATTTTTAAAAATTCGGGAAATTGAGCGAAGTAGAGTTATTCACTCTCCTTTTGGATATCAAGCTAAAGTAAGTCGAAATCTTACAATCGTTATTTTTCATATCCCGGAGAAGGAAAAGGTTAAAAGAAATTGGCTGCGAGCGGTTTTACTAAATCTCGGTTTTAAATTGCTTCAGAAGAGTGTTTGGATCGGTCGAGTTATTATTCCTCGGGAGTTTTTGAAAGATCTTCGAAATATGAGAATTTTGGAGTACATTCACATATTTTCTGTATCTCGATCGGGGACAATTGAAAATGATAAGGATGGATAGTTTCCCTTATAAATATACACTACTATGCGATCGTAGATTGGTGTATATTTATGATGAAAATGGAAATTGATTTAGATTACTAATAGCTAAGCAGCAACTGGAATCCGCGGCGCCGTAATAGACCATAAGCCCTCCATTCTTTAGAACTGCTCCTTCGGGGTTTGAGCATTTCTAGTATCGCATCTCCATTTTATACTCTCCTATTTTTTAAATACTCAGGAAAAGTTTTTCGTTTATCTTTTTCGGTTTCGTCCGTTTTTTCTTCCAATATTGCCTTCAGATATCCAAGTGGATCAGCTGGATCAATGTCACTCACATTAAATTCTTTTACAACCTTAAAATATTCTGGTTTGTACATTTCCGAAGGATGTTGTCTTCGGGGACCTTCATATATTTCTAGCATCGCATCTCCATTTTCAAAAAATACTAACATTGCAAAATTCTTAAGTTCTTTATCTTCCCCTATCTTAAGATACGCCGGATCACGTCCTTGATGGAGGAATATCTCTTTGTTAGCGCTACCTCCCTCGCTATATTTATCTATACTTTTAAAATATTCATAAAGAGTTTCTGGCGTAAATTTTTTGCTTTCTGATTCTTTAATTTGTTCCGATTCTTCTGGGTTTTCGTACTTCATGATTATAATTATTTCTGATTATTATTTTTTGTCAATTTTTGTCTGTTTAGTACTATTTGTAAAACGTACTAACGCGAGAAAATTTGTACGCCAAAAGTTGACAAACAGGGGAATTATGCTATAATCCCCTTGTTCTTGTCTCTCTTGTTATTTGATAAGTGAATAGCCGCTGTCTATGGGATAATCCATGGTCAGCGCAGTATTAACCATTTTTTTTGGCTATACGCCAAGAAAGGAAGTCCACGATGACGGTTTCGACCAACATCGCTAGTTCTGCAAATATCTACTTCGGAGGTGAGTTGGTTCCGACCAACTCAGCTGGAGATATGGTATTTGCGATTGCTGGGACGCTGAGTAACGAAGTTATCAGTCGTCTGTCCAGGAAACTTTCGCGGAAACCAATGAGTTTCCAAGAACTTATTTATTCTTGTGACTACGAACTATTGAGGCACTTGGCGACGGATGTCTATCTGCTTGTGATCCAACCAGGTCATGAAAAGCAATTCACGAATGAGGTAAGGGCTTTGGAATTGTGGAGGCAGGGCGCCCAGCGAGTACTTCTTATCCGCGGAGGTGCGTTGATTCTGGCAGAAAAAATGTCTGAATACACCCGTCGTAAGATTACGTCAAATTTGCCATCAAACCGCATCTTGAAATGCCTTTGTGCTTTCGACGGTGTATCTATTCCAGGTCTGACAGGATTTGATCTTACTTCCGCATTTTCTGCGATTGCACTTGCACTGGAGCAGGTTGTGGAGGAAAAGGTTAAGGTACTACTCAAACTGGCTATCGTTGACACACTGATCAACGGACGTCGCCTTGAAGACTGCGTACCGATTGCGCTTCCCGGCCAGACCGCCTATCTCATTGGTGGTCTGTCGACTACCTCGCCCGATTCTCAGTCGTTTATACTAGGAACCAACCTTACTCGCGATGCATTTGAGCGTCTCTTGGGATTAGTGAATCCGGCGTCGGAGTTTCGTGAGCTAATCGCTGGCATCAAGCCGATTCTTGACCACATCATTACTGACACGTATGCCTTAGTGCATAATCGTGGAGGTGAGACGAAAGTCAAGGCGGTGGTCCTATGTAGTCATGGTGACCGGAAACTCCTCCTCACTCGCGGAGGCAGTATGCCTATTGTGAGAGAGGAGAGTGGAGCATTCTTTGTCCTCGACAACTTTGTCGACGAGATGTCCGACCAATACCCAGGTTTCAAACTTGGCGAAGCTTTGTACTCTGTCCGACAGCAGATCGCCAACGTTATCAGGATAAGAGCTGAGGTGCTCGGCGTGCTTGCTAATGCGTCACAGATGATTTCAACCATTTGGGCCGGAGGTAAGCAGTCATGATGATGGAATACAGAATTATGCTGATTGTTATCTTTATGATGGCATGCCTATGCTTTTTTGGGAGCATTCGACGTCTCGTAAGCACCGACAAAGAAAAGTACATTACTTTCGGAATCTTCTTCCTGTTTGTGGGGATAGCGTCAGCCATTGCAATTAGCCTCGAAGGGCAATACTATGCCGAAGGGCAATACTCTACTTTTTCAGGCGTCGACTATTCCATCCAATTCTTCGTGTTGGTTCTAGAGTCTGGATATCTCTTCCATGTCACCAAATGGGGAGAGTAAGCAGACCCGTCTTTCTGAATGACGGATTGATACGTCCTTCATCTGGGATGCTGACTCTTTCCGCCAGCAGTATGAAGCGCTCCTGACGAGACCACAAAAATAGCAATTTTTCAGAAACCTATAACCGGCTCCGAGACAATGTCTTGGAGCCGCTTTTTACTTTAGAAAATTATTGAAGTTGTAGATAGCTAGACAGCAGCTGGAGTCCGCGGCGCCGTAATAGACCATTAGCTTTCCATTTTTTATCACCGCGCCTTCTGGAAAAGTGACATTATTTACAATCCCCTTTCTTTCATAAAGTTTTTGAGGTTCTAGGATTGGTCTTTCAGATTGCCACAAAACTTCTCGTGGATTTTTTAAGTCCAAAAGCGCGGCGTGGATGGGCCACACTTTTTTTCCTATAGCAGGACCACAATAAATTAAAAGCCAGCCCTTGCTAGTTTTGATTGGTGGTGCGCCTAGCTCTGGACCGCGCAGAGCGCCGCGGGGAGGCAGGAGCACGGCGTGTTTATCAAAGTTGGTGAAAATTTTACCCCAATAATTCTTGGGAGGATGGAACAGTTCTTTTGTGTCCTTAAATTCAGTGTAGAGAATAGAGGAGTCCACTTTGTCGGGATGCCAGGTGAATAACATTCCGATTTTTCCGTTAATTTTCGCTGGGAAAATTGCCGCAGCTTTGGCTCGGACTTGGTCTGGTTTTGGCCCAATAAAGCCATGCTTCTGAATTTTCTTAAAATCTTTGGTTGTGGCTAGAGCGATTCCGGGTACTTCCTTTTTGGAATATGCCGGTTTTGACATGGCTGTGTAGAAAATGTAATAGGTGTCACCGAGTTTGGTTATTCGAGGGTCTTCGCAGCCGAATTGATTCCAGGGGTGATCTGGTTTTATAAGGGGTTTTGCCGAGCGGGAAAAATTTATGCCATCCTTACTAGTGGCGTAGCCGATGGAAGAAATGTAATTAGTATAACCACCGGCAGGTCTTGGCTTGAATCCGGCTCGAACCGCGCGATAGACCATATGGAAAATTCCATTTTCATAGACCACGGATGGATTAAAAACCGAACCGGCTTCCCAAAAGTTTTTGGGGTTGGGTTTTAAAATTGGATTTCTTGGGTAGCGGATAAGTTTCATAAACCGGGATTCTGCTTAAGAGTTTCGATAAGTTCAGCTAAATTTACTTTAGCGACCGCAATTAAATGGTCGGCGGCGCCGTAGTAGATGTAGAGATTATTGTCGAAAATAGCGGTGCCGGTTGGGAAAACAACATTGCTGACATCGCCGACTTTTTCCCAAGATTCATCTGGACCAAAGAAAGGTTCTTTTAAACGGCCGAGGACTTTTTGGGGATTTTCCAAATCTAAGAGTGCGGCGCTCGCTCGATAGATGCGACCGTGATTGGTTTCTTCAACGGAATGAAGCAGAAAAAGCCAGCCATCTTTGGTTTTGATGGGTGGGGCTCCGCCGCCGATGTGGCGGGTTTCAAACCAATATCGGTTTTCTAGCACAACAAAATCTGGAAGATGGTTTAAATAATTCACCCAAAAATCTCTAGATTTTAATTGTTTAAAATTATCAAAATAAACAATCTGAATATCCGGCAGAATTCGGTGTAATAGAGCAAATTTTCCTCCAATTTTTTCGGGAAATAAAACCGCATCCTTTTCCCAAAGCAGGATGTCCTTGCCGCCGAATTCTTCGTAGAAGGATTCAAACATCGCGTATTGGTCTTTGAGATGCTCGGCACGCAGGATTTCGCCGACTTCATCATAAGTTAATTGGGGACTGATAATTCCATCTTTTTTCCAGTTTTTTAAGTCCGCGCTTGTGGCAAGCGCGACAACCGCGTTTTTGCCGTCGTGGGCCGTATACGTCATATAGAACGTGTTTTCGATTTTGACGATACGCGGATCTTCTACTCCCATTACTTCATACATCGCCTCGCGTTCAATCAGAGGTTTATCGAGGCGTTCGATGACCTCGGTTGGGCCTTTGAGTTTGGCATAGCCGATTCTGGATTTAGTATTTTCATTTGTGTCCATCTTATCTTGACCGATGGCCCGATAAAAAATATGGACGTATTCGTCGTCTTGATAAACAGCTGGATTTAAAACCGCTTTATTTTCAAAAATATTTTCCGTGGGTTTTAGAATTGGTCCGAGTTTTTCAACTTTCATTGTAAATTTTGACAAAAATTATGCGCATAGAGATACGCGCCGGCGCTCCAGGCCTGGAAAGGCGAGGCGGAACCAGTGACTTTGCCGGTTTTGCCGCCTAGCCATTCGGCGAAGCCGAACTGTGATTTTTTGATAGCGGCGATTTTTTTCCAATCATTACTGGTTTGTTGATTGGCCTTGGCTAAGAGTTCTAGTTCTTTTGTGGCTTTGCGGGAGTCCCCTGCCTTGGCTAAAGCGGCCACGTAAAATCCGCCGATCATTGGCCAGATGCCGCCGTTTAAGTAGTGGTAGGGTTCGCGAGCTTCGCATTCATCGAAGTACGAATGCCACGCCGTCGCTGAAGCTTTGACGCGCGAAGTATTCCCTTTTGGTTTTATAATTGGCGGGTAAATTGATTTGCAGGGAAAGGGTCGGTTGATTTTATTTTTTTCGATGTATTGAAGGATGTTCTTGGCGATTTTGGGAGTAGCTAAGCCGCTTACAATCGCAAGGAGATTTCCCAAGGTATCGAACCACTCTTCGCTTTCGCGGGTTTTGGGACTGTGAGTTTTCCAAACCCAAGGACGATAGTAGCCGAGTTTGGTGTCATAAAGTGAAAGATATTTCTTGATTTCGCCGTTGACTACTTTTTTTAGATGAGCGGCTTGTTTATTTTTCCCGTAGAGCGTGAGCGCCCAAAAATAGAGGGCTTCGGTGTTAATCACGCGGCCGTATTTGTGGGGGAAAGCATCTTCCCAGTCCATAGTTGGCTGTTGGACTAAAAGAGTATCTTCGTTCGGATCTTGGTATTCGAGCCAGGTGAAAGCGGAGTTGATATTTTGGCGGTATTTTTTAAGCAGAGATTTATCTTTGTAGTTAGTCGCATAAGTTTGGTGACCGATTAGATACCAAAGAGTTGAATCAATGGAATTAAAAGTAACATCCGAACGGCGTTCGGTATTCCATGAGCCCACGGCGTTAGGAATCTGGCCGTGACGGGATTGGTTTTTTGAGAGTAATTCAATACTTTTCTGAAAAGGAATTTTAAATTTATCGTTGATAGTTGAGGCGCCAAGGCCAGTAATCATACTGTCGCGCGCCCAGGTGGCTTCGTAACCGCCGGGCAGACCCGAGGCATAGAAGCCGGTTTTTTTAGCGCAGTGTTCCAGGACTTTGATGGCTTTTTGGGAGGCGAGATTTACTATGATCGATTTGTTCGACATGCTCGAAATGTTAGAATTGTGGGTTAATTATATCATTAAAAATAAAAATTTCTCTTTAGTAAGCCGTCAGAGTAAGAAAGATAAATAGAGTTACTCTGGTTTAACTCTTTTTCTATCTACTAGAATTAGTATCCCAGCGATAATCAACATAATTTTTGGCATACTGATTAATGTTGGTGCAAGTAGACCAATACCAATTGCTATAATTGCTCCTAATTTGCGTGTCGTTTCTAGACTAATACGAAGCCAACTCCAATTAAGATCAAGTACGCCATTAATTAGAAATAATGTTATAAAACTTACTATTCCGCCCGTAAGTTCCATAAAACCTATTACTTCCTGGTTAAAAGCAGTCAAAATTCCAGTCGTAGCATAACTAGCATCAAATATTAAAAAATACAGACCATGCAAAACTAGGAGAGTGGCGGAGATTATTATGAGTATAAAACCTATTTTTGTAAGCTTTTCCATTTTACAGTTCAATTTTCTTTAATTTCCTCAATCGCGAGGCGGGCTAAAAGATAAGAAATAGTGGATTCGGCGCCTTGGTTCAAATTAATCGCGTATTGGCCTACGCCGTCGTAACAGCCACCGGTCGATTCGTCATAAACCATTTGGCCTAAGTGATTTTTGCCTAAAAACCAGTTAAAGACCCGATAAGCATCATCTAGATATTCTTTCTCGCTGGTGATTTTGTGGGCAATGATTAGGGTCTCGGCCATAGTGGCGGTTTCTTCGGGTTGCTGATCAAAGTAGGCTCGCTGTTTATTTCTGAAATACCAGCCGTTTTGACCAATCGGCATAAAGTGGTCTTTTTCAAAAGTGATTTGGCGCAAAAAATCCAAAGTTTTTTTGGCGACCTCGAGATAGTTTTTATTTTTAGTTAAGTCAAAAGCATAAAATAGGGATTCCGGAAGTTTGCTATTGGAATAAGTGAGCTGATTTTCAAACCAATGCCAATTTTCGGAAGCATATTCGTTATAGGTTGCGAGTTGATAGCGGGCCAGTTTTTCAAATTCTTTTAGGAGTTTAGAGTTAGGCTGTTCTTTGAGGTAATAATAAAGTCCTGTCATGGCAAAGCCGATTGCGCGTGGCGATTTTATCTTAGGTAAAATTTTGGTGGCTGTGATAAATAGTTTACGGGCCAGAGTAATTGTTTCTTCGGGCAAAGAATTTTGCGCGGCGATAAACCCAAGCGCCCAGATGGCCCGGCCTTGCACGTCTTCGTCGCTTGTACCGTCTTTAACTTTTTGATATGAGACAATATTGGCAAAAGTGCCGGATGGTCGCTGGGTGAATTTGATGAAATTCAAATAGGTTTTGATTAATTTTTTTAAGTCTTCTGATGGCGCAATTAGATAACTTTTAGCGGCGACAATCAGCGCTCGAGTGTTATCGTCTAAACTGTAGCCGTAGCGTTTTTCGGGTTTGGAATACTTGGCAAAGTGCATTACCCCGAAGTCATCGGTGAGCCGCATAAGGTGGTCAAGTTTAAACTCCGGAAATTTATTATCTTCAGCTTCTAAATCAGAGAACTGTTTATAGAGTTTAAAATAAGATGTTGCCACATTGGACCAGGTCATGGGACGGGTTGATTCGTAGGCTTCACGACCCATGGCTTTAATTCGTTTTTCATCGGCTAAAAGAGTTAGAAGTGATTTGGTAATAGCTTGAGGATTGCGAGATGGAACCAAGAGACCATTTTTATCATTAATAAGGTATCGGGCGTAGGAGGTGGCGGTCGAGATTACCGGGCGGCCGCAACCTAAGGCATAAGAGAGGGTGCCGCTTACTGATTGACCTTCATCGACGGTGGGTGAAACGTAAATGTCGGTGGCTTTAAGGTGAGTGAGGAGTTCGTCGAGGTTAAGATACTTATTGTAAAACTTGACGTGATTTTCTAGGCCTAATTTTTGGGTCTCCTGTTCGAGTGAATTTCGATAGGTCTCGCCTTTATGGCGGATGATATTGGGATGAGTGGCGCCGATAATAAGATAAATTAGATTGGGGAATTTTTGAACTACTTCGGGCAGAGCTCGAATAGCATATTGAACACCTTTGTTGGGACTTAAAAAGCCAAAAGTTGAGAGCACTATTTTGTCACCTAATCCGAGTTCGGATTTAAATTTCTCAGATGCTTCAAGTGAGGTTTGGGGAATACCATGCGGGATGATAACGACTTTTGAAGCTGGCACTCGATAATCGGAAAGTAAAACATTCTTGGAGAGTTTATTCATCACGACCAGCGCCACAGCTTTTTCTGCTATGGCCTTAACCACGCTTAAAAGTTCTTCGTCTGGATTTTCCAAAACCGAATGGAAAGTAATAATCACCGGTTTTTCTATAACTTGAATAAATGGGATAATATAATCGCCCCAATTGCCGCCGAAGAGGCCAAATTCGTGCTGAATATTGATGATTTTGACGTCATTTCGTTCATTTAGCTCTTTGGCTAAGCTTACGTAGTAGCTGATCTCGTTAACATTTATTTCCTTTAAAATTTTCTTGCTGTTGTAGTTGTAAATGCTGGTCGGATTTTCGTTTAAGGCAATGATTCGGGATTTAACCGCGGGGTTAAATTTATTATCAAAGGCCGCGGTGATGTCTTGAGTAAAAGTGGCAATGCCGCATTCTCGGGGCGGATAAGAACTGATGTGAACAATATAGGTATTTTCCTTATCTTTTATTTTCATGGTCTTCAGCCAGTTCGGCTATCGCGATAATTGCGCTTAAGTTCATCTAAGAGTGGTTGGAGTTCGACTTTAGCAACGGCAATAAATTTATCGGCGGCTCCGTAGTAGATATATAAATCTTTGCCAAAAATGGCGGTGCCGGTTGGAAAGGTGACATTTGAAACGAAACCGCTTTTTTCCCAGTCCAGATCCGGAGAGAAAAGTGGATAAGTTAGTCGGCCAATAACCTTCATGGGATTTTTTTTGTCCAGTAGCGCGGCGGCGGCGTGATAAATTCTGGCTTTGTTTAATTCTTCGACCGCATGATAAATTAAAAGCCAGCCATCTTTGGTTTCAATCGGTGGCGCGCCGCCGCCAATATTTCGCGACTCAAACCAAAATTTATTTTCGAGTAAAACATATTTCGGTAAATTTTTAAGGTATTTTTTCCAAAAAGAATTTTTTTGGATTTCTTTGAAACTTTTAAAAAAAATAATTTGGATGTCGGGAAGGATTCGGTGAATAAGAGCAAAACGGCCTTTAAATTTTTTTGGAAAAAGGAAGGCGTCTTTCTCCCAAAGATAAACTTCTTTGCCAGAGTATTCTTCATAATACGACTCGAACATAAAATATCGATCCTTCAGTTTTTCTTTGGCAAAGATTCGACCGATCGTGTCGTATCTCATTTTGGGACTGATAATTCCCTTGCGGTCAAAATTTTTCAAATCCGAACTAGTGGCGTAAGCGCAGAGAGCGTTTTTTCCGTCGTGGGCGACGTAGGTCATATAAAAAGTGTCGCCAATTTTAACGATTCGAGGGTCTTCAACCCCTTTTTTCTCGTAGAGATGCGTGCCGGTTAGAATTGGTCGGTCCCAACGCTCCACTACTTTAGTTGGTCCATTAAGTTTGGCGTAGCCAATGCTGGAATTTAATTTTTTATCGATGGCTCGATAGAAAACGTGAACTGTTTCGCCATCTTGATAAATTCCCGGATTTAAAACCGATCGGGTTTCAAATTTATTTTCTGTTGGTGCAAGAACAATGCCCAACTTTTGGACTTTTAATTTTCCTTTCATTCAGATCGCTTTTATTTTAACTCTTTCCCATGCGTTTTGAAACAGCTGAGGGTGTTGATAAGCGGTTGAGCTTGCGTCGGCGTAGCTTAGGTGATATAAAATTAGCAGATTCTTGATTAGAGGAGGCCTCGGATGTTGGTTGCAGTACTCTTTGTTGCGTTGATTAGCTCCGTAGTTTCAGCGCCTAGACCCTTACTGTTGAGCATTGTCGGAATCGTAGGCTTGATTTTAGGTTTTATGATTGCATTGGCAATTTACGGCGCAGCGATCTTCCTAAGGCGTGAATACGATTGATCGGTTTGTAGGCGCGCGGTTAAAATAAACACCTCTTATTTATAAGGGGTGTTACTTTTTTTTATTCTTAGCGTTGTTATTAAAAATCAAGCCTTTATTACTGGGTCAAGATTTTTTAATCGTACGCCCACCAGGATTTGAACCTGGGACCATCTCCTTAAAAGGGAGCTGCTCTACCGGGCTGAGCTATGGGCGCGTACAAATCGAAGATTATTATACCTGATTCTTATAATCTTCCAAGAGCTTTTTGAGTTTAGAGTCAATTTTCTTCGGGGTTTTGATGTTAAAATCAATCAATAAGTCCCCGCGACTTGAGCTGCCAAAACGTGGCATACCCTCGTTTTTAATCTTAAGATTTTCTTTTAGATTAGTTTGAGCGGGAATTTCAATTTTTAACTTTCCGCCAGCGATGGTTGGAATTTCAATTTTTTCGCCCAAAAGAATATCTAAGATATCGATCTCTTTTTTGATAACTAGATCATCTCCTCTGCGCTCGAAAATTGAGTGCGGCTTGATTTTGATGCGAACATAGAGGTCGCCGCTCTCGGCGCCTCGTTCGCCGGCTTCTCCGGAATTTTTAATTTGGATAAGCTGATCATTGTTAATGCCTGATAAAATTTCCACTTTAATTTCTTTTTCGGTTTGTTTACGGCCAGAGCCATTGCAAGCGGCGCAAATTTTATTCGGGATTTGGCCGGCACCACGGCAATTTTTACAGGGTTTAACTTGGTAGAAACTTCCAAAGAAAGTTTGGCTTTGTTCCTTGATTTCGCCTTGTCCGGCACAAACTTGGCAAGTGGTAAAGCCGGATGCAGAATCCGCGCCTTGTCCTTGGCAAGCGGCACAGGTGATAAAAGTTCTAATCTTGAGATGCTTAGTTATTCCTCGAAAGGCTTCTTCGAGCGTGATTTCGACTAAAATTTCTAAGTCAGAGCCACGTTGATAAGTTTTACGTTTAGGGCGCACACCCATGCCTTCAAAAAAACTTTCAAAGATGTCGTTTAAGTCGCCGAAATCACCATAAAATCTTGAATCAAAGTCGCCAAAGTTAGACGAATTGGGCATGCCTCCGCTCCAACCGCCGCCGGGAAAGGGTTCGGCGGTACCAAAGCGGTCGTAGTTGGATCGTTTGTTTTTATCCGAAAGTATTTGATAGGCCTCGTTGATTTCTTTGAATTTTGTTTCGTTTCCGCCGGCTTTATCCGGATGATATTTATGAGCGAGTTTGCGATAGGCCTTTTTAATGTCCTCTTCGCCCGCGTTTTTTTCAACGCCTAAAATTTTGTAATAGTCCTTCATGAAAAGATGGGTTAATTAGATCAGGATACGCAAAAAATTTACAATGTCAAAGATTCCTTGGTTCTTGTTTCGCCGGCGACAAAAACAAAATTGGCGGCCAGAAAAATTTGAATAATAAAGAAAATTAAGATGGAAATGATGGGTATTAAAATTAAGCCAATGCCTTTCCCTATTAAAAATAATAAAATAGCCCACGCAACCGAAAATTCCTGAAAATGCTCATCTCGGATTTTTTTAGCTTTCAATTCAGTGAAATTATAGAGAACATTTTTCACTTCGTCGCCGCCAGCTAATTGGGTTTTAAGACCGAGCCAACCCTCGAATTGTTTTTTTCTCTCTTGAATCAGAGATTGTTTTAAGAGTTCTTGGGCTGGAATCGGCATTTCGTAGTAAAGAGAATTTTTCTTAATTTCATAGCGGGCTAAAGTTTCGAGTAAATTATCAATCGTTCCCTGAAATTGAATTTCAGGATAGAGTCGTTTCATGGGGCCGGCGGGCCAGTTAAATAAACAACCGAAAGTTTCTTGGGGAATAATCTGATCGGCGTTTTGAATTTTTGGGAAATACATAAAAATTGCCACCAAAATTAGGCCAGTCATTATTTTTGTTCCAGTTACTCTTGAGACGCGGAAATAGCTGGGTTTTAAGACCTGCGAGGCCTCCCGACGGCCCTGAATTTCTCCTAAAATTATAAAGAAGGCGGCAGACCCAACAGCTAGAAGAAGAAATTTCAACGGCAAGGTGTAGAAAAAAGCAAAGAGAGCAAAAATTTCAACTAAAATTAAAAGCGCCCGACGCCTAACGCTTTTGGTTAGGATAGTTTCAAAGCTGGAAAAAATTACCAACAAAACAAACATAATTAAAACAATCGAAAGACCAGTCAATCGATTTAGAAATAAATGATAGGTGTAGCTTAGACCGAGAGCGGAAGCGATAGTGAGGCCGTTTAAGACAATAAGTTTGTAAGCTCCGCGAGGAAGAATCCTTTTCTCTAAAGGAACTTTATTCAAGAAATTTTCCGAACTAGAATTAATTCGGAAGTCCTCCTGCTTTATTTCGTTGGCCATCTTTTTGATTTAGAAGTTCAGGCGCCCGTGGGTTCGTCTTGATTTTTGGTGTCGTTGTTTTTATCTTCAGGCTCTTTGGGAGAATTATACAATATTTGTCCAATTTTTTGTATCTCCAGAGAAAGAGCGGCAGAGGCGTTTTTGATGTCTTCGAGATTGTCACCGGCAATTGATTTTTTTAGCGCCTCGATTTTTTCGCTGATTGACGCCTTAGTGTCGGCCGGCACTTTATCGCCTGCGTCTTTGATTGCTTTTTCGGAGGAGTAAATTAAGGTCTCAGCGTGATTTTTAGCTTCTATGAGTTCTTTTTTTTGTCCATCTTCAGCTGCGTGTTCGGCCGCCTCCTTTTTTAGTTTTTCGATTTCGTCTTTAGAAAGATTAGTGGTGGCTTCAACTTTAACGGATTGAGTTTTGCCGGTGGCTTTATCTTTAGCCGAGACGCTTAAAATACCATTGACATCAATGTCAAAAGTGACTTCAACTTGAGGAATTCCTCGCGAGGCCGGTGCAACTCCGTCTAAAAGAAAATTGGCTAAAGTTTTATTATCAGCGGCCATGGGGCGCTCACCTTGCAAGACATGAACTTCAACTGAGGTTTGATTGTCAGCTGCGGTTGAGAAAATTTGTGTTTTTGAAGTTGGGATAGTTGTATTTTTGGAGATCATCGGAGTGGCCACGCTACCTAATGTTTCAATACTTAGAGTAAGCGGAGTGACATCTAAAAGCAGAATATCTTTAACATCTCCCTGTAGTATGCCAGCTTGAATAGCGGCGCCGATGGCAACAACTTCGTCGGGATTAATGCCTTGATGGGGTTCTTTGCCAAAAAGTTTTTTAACTTTTTCTTGGAGGGCTGGCATTCGAGTTTGTCCGCCAACTAAAATTACTTCATTAATTTCGGACAGTTTAAAATCGGCGCCTTTAGGTGGAGCCGAAGTAACTGTTTCCTCGGTAAGTTTAATCGCGCGGTCAATAAATTCACTGACCAGTTCCTCGAGTTTAGCTCTCGTTAATTTAGTGGAAAAATGTTTGGGTCCGGAAGCGTCGGAAGTGATATAGGGAAGATTAATTTCGGTTTCAAGCACGGTGGAAAGTTCGTGTTTAGCTCGCTCGGCAGCTTCTTTTAGACGTTGAATGGCAAGTGGGTCTTTGGAGATATCAATCCCCTCTCTTTTTTTGTATTCCTCAACCAAATACTGGTTAATTTTTTTGTCGAGATCATCGCCGCCTAAATGTGTGTCACCGCCAGTGGCTTTAACTTCGACAGTGTCGTCGGCGATTTCCAAAACCGAGATGTCGAATGTACCGCCGCCAAAATCAAAAACCACAATTTTTTCGTTTTTCTTTTTGTCTAAACCATAAGCCAGAGCCGCGGCCGTGGGTTCGTTGATAATGCGGCGGACAGTTAAGCCCGCAATTTCACCCGCGTTTTTAGTGGCTTGCCTTTGGGAATCATCAAAATAGGCTGGAACAGTGATAACAGCTTCGTCGATTTTTTCTCCGAGCTTAGCTTCGGCGTCAGCTTTGAGTTTGGCGAGAATCATGGCTGAAATTTCTTCGGGCTTATGCCAGCGGTCAGACATTTTTACCTCTACGCTGCCGGTGTCCGATTTTTTGAGTTCAAACGGAGCCCAATTTTTATCTTGAGTTACTTCTGGGTCCTCAAATTTTCGGCCGATGAATCTTTTAACTGAAAAAATCGTGTTTTTAGGATTGGTGACGGATTGTCGTTTAGCGAGCAGTCCAACTAGACGCTCATTATTTTTGCTTACCGCGACTATTGAAGGCGTGGTGCGATTGCCTTCGGTATTTTCCAAAATCTTAGCTTCTCCGCCTTGCATCACAGCCACGGCGGAGTTGGTCGTTCCTAAATCAATGCCAATTATTTTACCCATAATAGTTAGTTTAAAATTAAAATATCAAAATTCAAAATGACAATGTAAAGTTTAAAGTTCCAAATTGCCTTTTTAGCTTTTTAATTTGTTATTTTTGTTGACCTTTTTTATTTATTTATTGCTTTGGAAATTTTTACTCGAGCGGGCCTTAAAATCTTATCGTGGAGTTTATAGCCGGTTTCAATAATCTCTAAAATTATTCCCGGCTGTTTCTCTGATTCCCCTTCGCTGATGGCTTCAGCTACGCTCGGATTAAATTCTTCTCCGATTTTAATATCTAATTTTTCAAGACCTCTTTTTTTTAAGATATCCAGGATTTGTGACCGAATGATATAAATTCCTTTTTCAACTGGCCCGGATTTTTCTAGAGCGGATAAGCCGAGATCGAAGTTATCTAAAATTGTGATTAATTCTCGGACTAGATTCTCATTGCCATACTTGGCGATTTCTTCAAATCGCATCAGTTCCTCTTTTCGATAATTTAAGAAATCGGCTTTAGCTCTTTGCCAGCCGGCGAGATACTCGTCGCGCTGCTTTTTAATTTCTTCGGCACCTTCCTTCGGCGTATCTTTGGCTAAATTATTCTCGCTATTTTGATCTTCAGACATTGATTTCTTTTATGCCTCTTATGATTTTTACGACTTTTTTGTAATTCATTCTTTTTGGCCCAATCGCCAAAAGAAGTATTTCTTCATCTTGATTCCGAAACCAATTCGCCACAATCGACAACTCCGGACTATCGGTAATCGGGCTTTTCTTGCCGATGAAAATTTGAAGGGATGATTCTGGTTCGATTTCTTTTTTTAAATAAGTCATTCGCTCATCCAGTTCTTCAAAGTCCCTAATAATTAATTGGACGATGTTTTGGTTTTCAATACTAATTTGGCTGATTAAATTTTCTAAGCCGGATTTGTAAACTCGATCTTCTTCTAGGGGTTCCAAAACGCCTAAAATTCCCAAACGATCCGAAAAAAGATGAAGAAATTTTATCCATTCTTTTTTAGCAAAGCAGTTGGCGATTTCATTATCTAAGGTGACGCCTAATTCCTGATTTAAAATTTGATCAGCAAAAAATTCATAACCTTTGTCGCTTGGAATTCGGCCGGAAGAATAATAGGGTTGGTTTAAATAACCAACGTCAGTTAATCTCTCGAGCTCGTGACGAATCATGGCCGGTTTAATGCCGAAACTGTATCTTTTGTAAAGCAGTCCAGAAGAGACCGGCACGCCGGTTTTGATAAAATTTTCAATGACCGCGTTTAAAATTTCTTCTGATCTTTTTTCGAGAACCATAAGATTTATTTTAGGTATATTAGCAGAGTTGTCAAGAGATTGCTAATACAGTATCAAGTATCAGGTATCAGGTATCAGGTATTAAGTTGCATATTAAGGGTGAGGGCTAAAAAAAGCCGTGATACCTGGCGGGTAAAGCGGCTTATGTTTTGTTTTTTGTTCATGCGGAACAGCTAGGGGCTCGTTTATTTTTTCGGCGAAGCGGTAAAATTAATTCCTCATAGGTCATCCATAAGAGTGAAATTGATTCAAGAATTCCCCATAAAGCACCCTTGGTGATAGGCCAGATGATCAAAATGAACGGCCAGAATATGCCGGCTGCCACTGTCTTGATTTTTTTGAATCTGACTTTTTCTTTGTAGGTTCTGATTTTTTTATCTATTATTGCGTACATCAAGCGGGCTGCTCCAAGACCGATTAGTAGATAAAGAAAAGAAAAAACGAGAATCCAAATAAGGATGGACATAAAATCTCCTTTCTAGTTGTTCGAGTTACTAATTTTATTTTACTTTTTATTGTTTAAATTGTCAAATGACTTTATACTTCATGAATGGAGATTCGCTTATATAACACGCTTTCCGGCAGGGTTGAGAAATTAGGCGTTGCTGGAAAAAAACCGATTAAATTCTTTGTTTGTGGACCTACAGTTTATGACTATCCTCATATTGGCAACGCTAGAACCTTTGTGTTTTTTGACTCGCTGGTTAAATTTTTGCGCTCAACCGGACTTAAAGTTTTCTATTTGCAGAATATTACGGACGTGGATGACAAGATTATTGACCGCGCGGTTTCGGAACGAAAAGAAGCATTAGAAGTGGCGAATAATTTTTTAAAAATTTATTTGAGGGATATGCGAGATTTAGGGGTGACGGCGGTTACTAAGTACGCTCGCGCCACTTACCACATCTTGCAAATTATTGAACAGATTAAGGTCTTATTTAAGAATAAAAATGCCTATGAAATTGAAGGTGATGGCATTTATTTTGATGTGGCGACTTTTAAAGAATATGGGAAGTTATCGCGGCGAACTACCTATCAAGCTGAAGACGGAGTCAGCCGAATTGATGAAAATGTTAAAAAAAGAAACAAGGCGGACTTTGCCTTGTGGAAATTCGTTGACACTTTAAATATGCCTGTGTCTAAGTCGTACGGAGTTGCGCTTAATTTTAGCAAAGTAATTAAGCAGGAACCGGCGTGGTCCTCGCCGTGGGGGTGGGGCCGGCCGGGCTGGCACATAGAAGACACGGCTATCACCGAGAAATATTTTGGGTCACAATACGATATTCACGGGGGAGCCGTTGATTTAAAATTTCCGCACCATGAGGCCGAGATTGCCCAACAGGAATCAGTTTCAAAAAAAAGGCCTTTTGTGAAAATTTGGATTCACAGTGGTTTTCTAACTATCGGTGGCAAAAAAATGTCCAAGAGTTTAGGAAATTTTATTACCGTTCGCGACATACTAAAACATGTTCAGCCGGAAGTTTTTCGATTATTGGTTTTAACTCATTCCTATCGTTCCCCTCTTGATTATAGCCAGAGTTTAGTTAGAGAAAATCAGGTTCGGTGGTTTGGAATTCTGGAGTTTTTGGCAAAACTTAAATTAATTTCGGGGAGCAAAAATAAAGGAATTTTGAATTTTGTCTCCCAGCTTCGAAAATTTGAGGAAGGATTTGCCGAAAATCTGGCTGATGATTTTAATACTCCCAAAGCCCTAGCGGCTCTCTCGAGTTTTAGGAGCGAACTAAATCCAAAGATTTCCGGGAGAATTGGGGAATCAACAATCTGGGCCC
>ERZ1292629.1229-Hain-H43-01um-R1-1229-length-25939-cov-4_pt2 | contig 19513 bp, 21 predicted proteins | sample MGYA00564399_ERZ1292629 | MGnify/ENA primary metagenome ERZ1292629 (study PRJEB36523, sample SAMEA6512636) | groundwater metagenome | collected 2019-01-08 | study: AquaDiva: Metagenomics assemblies of 32 groundwater samples | reverse complement strand
ACAACCACGATGACGACTACCGCTGCCAAAATCAACCAAGCTCGCTTACTCATGAGATATTTGATAAAAATAATAAGACCTTTCGCCAAATTATATACTTTATTCTAATATCATACAAACAATGGCTGATGCCTCTACCGAAAAATTCGCACCGCAGTTTGAAGCACTGAACCTGACCGCCGAGGACCGGCACAACCTTTTGCCGTTCTTCACTAATTTGGACAAACCGGTTTTCGCCGTGCCTTTTTTGCCGCCGGAAGTCATCGGCGCTCTATGCTCGCGCACCAGCCGGGCCAAAGACGACCTGCGCCTCATATTCCTGAATGAATTTTTGAAGCCGTTCCTTGTAGAGAAAACCGAATATGCCGGACACATCTCGGCGTTAATTGAATTTCTTCATAAGCATCCGCTGGAACTGATTTTCGCCAATCCCAAGGGCCGGGAATTTTATATCAAGTGGCTGGCGCAATACGGCGATGATTCCATTGCCCAGATGGCCGGCACCCACCTTATCTATTCCGCCTTATCCCAAGTGGCCATAAAACACCTGGAAGACATGCGCGTCGGCCTGGCACCGATCGAGAAGTCCACCCGCTATGTGGACTACGGCAGTAAAGTTGCCGGCAAATACCGCTACTACACCGACCCGACTCTCGCCGACATCGGCCTCCGGGAAGAATACGAGAAAATCATGGATAATCTGTTTGAGACCTATGTTACCGTTGCCGGAAAATACCTGGAGGTTTTAAAAAAACAATTTCCGGAAGAGAAAGAAGTGGTTTTGAAAACCAAGGCCTACGACACGGTGCGCGGCCTTTTGCCCACAAGCACCCTGAGCCAGGTATCTTTCTTCGGCAACGGCCAGGCCTTTGAATATATGGTCAGCCGCTGCTTAGAGCATAATCTGGGTGAGATTCGCTGGGCCGGTGAAGCGGCGCTTATAGAACTGAACAGGGTTGTACCGGCGTTTCTGCGGCGTATAGATAGCCAACCGTCGCGCCTGTATCGCAAGTATCTAAGCGAGCGCGGCAAGCGCCTGCGGCAGAGCTTGATGGAAGTCGGCTGGCAAAAAGAAATAAAGTCGGCTGAACCGGGTGCACGGCTGGTAGATTATGACCGCGACGGCGAGGATAAAGTTATTGCCGGACTTATCTATCCGGAAATCCGTGAATCCTTTACTGATGTTTTAGGAAAGGTAAAGAAGATGAGTGCCGCAAATAAAGAGAAAATTCTGGACGGCGTTCTTTCCGACCGCAGTGCACGCTGGTATAAAATTCCGCGGGCATTCGAGAACGCGCATTTGCGATTTGAAATCGTAATGAACATCGGCGCCTGGCGGGATATTCACCGCCACCGCATGCACACCCAGTTCCGGGAAAAATGGGGTGTATATCACGGCTACGACGTGCCGGCGGAATTAATTGAAACCAAATTGGACCAGACCTATCGTCAGGCCATAGATAAAGTAGGCGGGCTATACGAAAAAATCGCCGCGCACGACGCAGAGCTTGCTCAATACGCCGTGACTCTGGTCCACCGCCTGCGCTTTATCCAATACCAAAACCTGCGCGCCTTCTTTTGGGAAAGCGAACTGCGTACTATCGCCCAAGGTCACCCGGACTACCGCAAAGTAGAACAGGAAAAAGTCCGCCTGGTCAAAAAGATCTATCCCCTGCTCGGCAAATATATTCTCGCGGACATGAACGATTACTCTTTCGCCCGCCGCGAAACCCAAAGCCAAATTGAGCAGAAAGAAAAAGAACTAGAAGATTACTTCAGCCAGAAAGCTCGTTAGCTCTTTGGCTCGTATGGGCCAAACTTAAACCCCGACACGACGTCGGGGTTTAAGCTAATAAGCTATCTGGCTAAAAGCTGCTTAGTAGTCCTCTCCGCCCATCCCCGGCATGCCTCCGCCTTTCTCTTTCTTCTCCGGAATGTTGGTGATGGCCGCGCCAATAGTAAGATAGGTGCTGGCTACGGAAACGGCGTTCAAGAATGCAACCCTTACAACCTTAAGCGGGTCGATTATGCCGGCTTCTTTCAGGTCACAGGTTTTGTTGGTCACGGCATCGAAACCCCACCAGCTATTTTCCAATCTCTTCTTTTTTATTTCAGCGATAATGCCCTCCGGAGATTCGCCGCTGTTTGCGATTATTGCCCGCAGCGGAGCTTCTAGCGCCTTATGCAGAATAACGCTTGCCGCATCCGCCACCGATTCGTTTCCTATCTTGGTAAGGTCGCCGCTGCCGACGATTTGCGCGTTTAAGAGCGCAATGCCGCCCCCGGGCACAATACCTTCTTCCATAGCCGCGCGGGTTGCGGCTACCGCATCTTCCACCCTTTGCTTTAGTTCTTTTTGCTCCGTCTCCGTCGGCGCACCGACTTTGATGATGGCCACCCCGCCGGAGAGCTTACCCAAGCGCTCCTGCAATTTTTCCTTGTCGAAATCGGAATCGGTCTTTTTGATTTGGGCTTTGATTTGGGCAACGCGCTCTTCAATCGCTTTCTTGTCGCCTTTGCCGCCGACAATGGTGGTATTGTCTTTGTTCGCTACCACCCGATGGGCGTGGCCCAGAACGCCCAGGTCCACGTTGTCCAGTTTCTTGCCCAGGTCTTCGGAGATAAACTCCGCGCCGGTTATAATCGCGATGTCCTGAAGCATTTCCTTGCGCCGATCACCGAAGCCCGGGGCTTTGACCGCGAGGACATTAAAAATGCCGCGAAGCTTATTGACTACAAGCGTGGCCAGCGCTTCACCCTCTACCTCCTCGGCGATTATCACCAGCTCTTTTTTGCCGCTCTGAACCACTTTTTCCAGAACCGGCAGAAGCTCCTGAATAGAAGAAATCTTCCGGTCGGTGACGAGAATGTAGGGGTCTTCCAGGGACGCTTCCATCCGCTCCTGGCTGGTAATCATGTAGGGCGAGACATAGCCGCGGTCAAACTGCATACCCTCCACCATTTCGTGGGAATTGCCGACAGTATTGGAATCCTCAATGGTCACCACGCCTTCTTTGCCGATCTTATTCATTACCTCGGCTATCAACTTCCCGATTTCCGCATCTTTAGCCGAGAGCGTCGCGACTTCCATAACCTTCTTATTATCGTTAATCGGTTCGCCTTTTAGCCCCCTGGCCACGGCTTGGGCTTGATGATTCAGCTCGCTAGCCAGGTGAATGACATTAAAGCCCTTTTCCCGAACCGACTTCTCACCCTCTTCGATCAAAACGTGGGCCAAGACCACAGCGGTGGTCGTACCGTCGCCTACATTATCGTTGGTCTTCTCCGCCGCTTGTTTAATGAAATCCGCTCCCAGATTCTCCCACTTGTCTTCCAGCTCCACCTCCTTAGCCACGGTTACGCCGTCAAAAGTGACCTGCGGCGCGCCATAGCCCTTTTCTATCACCGCCGCGCGGCCGCGAGGACCCAAGGTCATACGTACCGCTTCCGCCAGTTTATCCATGCCCTTTTTCATTGCCGCCCGGGCATTCTCGTTAAATAAAATTTGTTTTGCCATGGTACATTATATTTTCTCTAATCAATCACGAATATATCTCTCGAATTGTCTCGAATATGTTAGCGATTATTCGCGATAAAATTAGGGACTGATTAGTGATTACTCTATAATCGCCAATACGTCGTCCTCATCACCGACCAGATATTTTTTACCGTCAAATTCCACTTCATCCGGACCGTATTTCTTAAAAAGGACGGTATCGCCGACCTTGACCGACATAGGAACTAAATTGCCCTTGTCATCATGTTTGCCGGGGCCAACGGCGATAACTTTGCCGCGGGTGGGCTTTTCTTTCTCCGCCGTCTCCGGCAGAACTATTCCCGACTTGGTTGTTTTCTCCTCTTCCAGCGCTTCCAGGAAGAGATGATTGGATAATGGTTTGAATATCATAGCTTATTAGCTTCTTTAGCTTTTAGCTTCGTTAGCTTTACCTCCTAATAAGCTATTGAAGCTAGTGCAGCTAGAAGCTGATTAGCGATTGCGACCTTGGATTGCTAACCCCGTAGGAAATAAAATATTTTCCGTTGATTATTGTTCGCTCTCAATCTTTTACAGTTTTCCATTATTATCCCGCATGATTCTGCGGAGAAAATATTTTCTCCGCAATTTCCTACGGGGCTAATACGGCTATCAATGTAGGCGATAAGCGAACCTCTGTCAAGGGTGCTCCGGTTTTTATCCCACAAGGCACGGCTCACCTTGCTCCAGCGGCAAGGTGACCTGTATCTCGTCCCAACGCAGAACCGAGCCGTCGGGACTCCGATGACGCCTTGTGGAATAAAAATCTCCGCCAATAGCAATCCCCAAACAACAATTCTTGGGAACTCAAACAGACAAGAGGTCTAAAAACGAACGCCGGCTAGGGAGTCCCTAGCCGGTCCAGACCGATTTTCCATCCGGCCACGATCCATACCGCCGCCATGGCACCAGCCGTGCTCACAGCCGTGAGCCAATTGATGCGCCCTTCCAGATACCAGCCGGGCTGTGCCATGCCGGCGAGGACGTGGACGGTGAGGAGCAGCGAGACAACCCACACCACCTCCGGAGGCAGTGGAGTCGCCGCGTAGGCGAAGAGCAGAGCGAGCTGCGCGAAGGTGTAGATGCAGTGCAGCCACCCCACCCAACCCATCTCGTCCAACGCCCGACCCCGGACCCCTCTTGGCCAGAGGAAATCCCTTCGCCCGGTTCGGCGATTGATCCCGGCCCAGCTCAGATGAGCGAACCAGGTGCAGAATAGGGCGAGAACCGCCGGCCAGGTCCTTAGGACTGGCGTCAGATGCGGCAGGAGAAGAGCGTTCACTGCCGAAAGGAGGAATGCGTCACCCCACATGCCGCCGTGATTGAGGAACGGCATGTTCACCTCGGCACAGCCGCGGCGAGTGAGTGAGCCCTCCAGCCAGGCAACGGACGCGGAGAACACAACGAAGCCGAAGGTGAAAAACCACGCAAGCCAGTTCCACTCCACACAGCACCTCCAAGGAAACCGGCTGTACTATACAATCTCCTTAATCCGTCGTCAAGCCGATTTATGTATCGTCTCGTAAATATTCAAAACCGCTTTGACCGCGTCGCCGGCGGAGATGTTGTTCTGTTTATATAGCACATCGGTCACGTCGCCTACCGCCCAGATGCGCTGGTGAGAGGTACGCTGGGTCTTGTGGTCTACTATCACTTCCCCAAATTTATTGAGCTCCGCCAGATTTTTAACAATATCCGAATTGGGTACCGCGCCGATTTCCACGAAGACCCCCTGTACGTCCAGAACCTTCTCTTCGCCACCCAGGAGGGCTTTGTATTTAAGCCCACTCACAAAATTATCGCCCAAAATTTCCTTGGTTTCGGCCTGGGTGATTATTTCCACCTTGGAGTTGGCTTTAATTTTATCCTGGGTGATTTGGTCGCCACGGAGCTCCGACATTTTTTCAAGCAGGATTATTTTCATCGCGTAAGGAATGAGATCCAAAACCGCCTCCAGGCCGGCATTGCCGCCGCCGACCACCGCCACCGCTTTACCTTTAAATATAGGCGCATCACAAATGGAACAGTAAGCCACGCCCTTGCCGTCCAATTTGTCTTCGCCGGGCACGCCCAGCCGGTGGCGCTTGCTGCCGGAAGCCAAAAGCAGGTATTTCGCTTCCAAATTCTTTCCGGACTTGGTGCTTATCTTGAACCGATCGCCCGCATCCTCCACTGCGGAAACCAGATCGCCATCCATTACTTCCATATCCTCCTGCGCCCGCAGGTGCTCCTCAAGCATTTTGCCCAAATCAAAACCGGAGACGGACTTGGTGCCGATCCAGTTCTGCACGTCCGCGGAGACCAAGGATTGCCCGCCGATTGTATCGGTTATAAGCGCAGTTTTTATTTTTTTTCTGGCGGCATAGATTCCAGCAGCTACTCCTCCGGGGCCACCACCAACAATTATAAGGTCATACATAAACATAGGGCTTAGGATTGGTGTTTGTTTTCAGTCGGAGCGCCGAAGATGGACCAGAGAGCGATGAGGAAAACCGCCATGCCGGCAATAAGATTGCTCCACATCATAACCGATATGCCGGAGAAGCCCAGAACCCATGGCGAAAGCATGAGCCACAAGCCCAGTACCGCTTCTAACCACTGCCGCGACATAGTCAATTTATTTCTTAGCTAGAAATTCCTCAATAATTATCTTAAATTCGCCGTAGGGTTGGGCACCACTTACAAATTTGCCGTTAATGAATGAGGCAGGAGTGCCTATGCCCCTCACGCCCAGAGCCGCGGCAATACCGGAAGAGCTTATGCGTGCGGTGCTTTCTTTCACAACCTGCTCATACTTTTTGCCGTCATAGCAAGCAATAAAGTCCCCCGTTTTCATGCCTGTTTCTTCCGCGAGCTTAATGAATAAATCCCCATTCAAGTTGCCGTTATGTTCCACGCCGTCCGCCGCTTCCTCGCGATACAGGGCGTCGTGGTAGGCCCAGAACTTACCTTGGTTCTTGGCGCATTCTGCCGCCTGGGCTGCGAGTTCGGATTCCTGGCTCAAGAACGCCAAATCCCGGTAGATCATCCGTATTTCACCGCTTTTTACAAAATTTTCCCGAAGTTGCGGTTCAGTTTCTTTGAAAAACCTGGCGCAGAACGGACATTGGTAATCGCCGTATTCAATAAAAGTCACCGGCGCATCCGGCTCGCCCAAGATGACGTCCCGGCCGCCGACTTTAAGCAAGTCAGTGAGATTAACAGCTGCATCTGCCGAAACCTGGGCTACCTGTTCCGACGGCACCTTGGCGGTCGGCCCGGCCAATCTGCCTACCATATAGATAATGGAGCCGGAGATGAGCACTGCCGCGGCCAAAATGCTCACCGGCAAAGTTAAGCTTGAACCCTGCAGTTCTCGAATATTTTGGTCTTCCATAATAATGGGTAAATACTATACGGACCCGCTGGCGGCTGTCAAAGGCGCGCTCGGCCCGTCGCTCTCCATAATGGCGTGGTCGCGGCGGAAAAGGTGGCGAGTCAGCGCGAATATGCCGTAGGCCATGAACGGCGCGGCGAAAACATCTATGGAATAGTGCACGTGGGCTAAGAGCATACTGGCGCCGAAGAAAACCGTGGTTAAATAGAAAAAGTATCGCAACGTTCTGTTTTTATAAAAAATCAGAGCCAGGAGGAACGGCAAGCCGGTATGGCCGGAGAAAAAGTAATTGCCCTGCAGGGAGAACAAACTGTAAACATCGTAGCCCCAATCATCCGGGTTCAAAACAATCTGCTCCGGATACAAGCCGATGTAGGTGAGATTCAAAAAGATGGCGCGGACAATAACAAATATGGCGATAGCTTTGAGGCCGAAAAGAAGATGGCGCGGCTTAAGAAATAAGAGGACGATAACACCGAACCACAAGATTAGGGCACCCTGAAGAACGATAAAATCCACGTTTACGAGCGGCAGGCGGTCCAGGAAAAAGTCGCTGACGAAATTAGAGCTGGCGGCGATGCGGTTGGAGCGCTGGGCGGCGCTAAATTGAAAAATCAAGCTGGCTAGGAGAAAGGCCAGTCCGATAACCAGAGATAGGATATTCTCTTTAGTCCAAAAACCGCGGTGTCCGTTGATGAGCCACTTCATGCCGATAGATTATAACTGTATTCCGTCTGGTTTGATAGATGGGGCCGGCATCCAGTTATCTGTTAGAATATAAAGCATGGCGGACTTGCCACCGATTCTAGAACAGATTATCCGTTTCGGCTACCCGCTTATGTTCATCGGCATGGTGGTGGAGGGCCCGATGGTTACCGCCGCCGCCACCTTCGCCGCAAGCTTAGGTTATTTCAATCTGTGGTGGGTATTCATCTTGGCCATAATGGGCGACGTTCTGCCAGACATGGGTTATTACGCCCTGGGCTACTTCGGGCACAACGCTGTTATCCGCCGCATAGTACGCTGGGCGCGCATCTCCGAAGAGCGGCTGGACAGCGCCCGCGCTTTTTTGGACAAGCATCAGATCAAGGGCTTGATGCTTTTCAAATACACTCCCTTCCTGGCCCTCACTGGTTTAATTCTAACCGGCACTAATCGTATGCCGTTTAAAAAATTCGTACTTGCCGACACGCTTATCGGCATTCCCAATACTCTCTTCTTTATGGCTATCGGATTTTTTAGCGGCCAGGCGTTCGGCAGCGTGGTAAAAACAGTGGAGGATGTACGACTAGTATTATTCATCACCATCGTCATCGCCATCGCCATATATTGGCTCTACCGGCGCATAACCAAGAAGGTCGCCATGCGCCTGAAAAAGGAAGCTGGAATTATTTAAATGCGCATCGCTGTTTTCTCCGACAACTTTCATCCGGAACTATCCGGCATTGCCGAATCCATCACTACCTTGGCCCAGGAACTTGCCGGCCGCGGCCATTTCATCCACTTCTTCGCCCCGCGCTACGGAGAGCGCGACTATAAGAAAACCGGCTCGCCGCTTGAGGAAATTTCTCTCGGCGACAATATTCGGATAACCCGCTTTGCCTCTTGGCACTTCCCGGGACCATCCGGGCAATCCCGCTTGGTAATACCCTATGGTTTCCGCGCGCTCGCGGTCAAAAAATTTCAACCGGATATAATCCACGTTCATCTGCCTTACGGCACAGGGCTGGAGGGAGTTATCGCTGCCAAGATACTAAAACGGCCGCTTGTAGGTACCAATCACACCCCTACCCGGGAATTCGTGGTACGTTACAGCCCCATCCACGCCGAATGGTTCGTGCGCCTGAATATCGCCTATGTTACTTGGTTTTATAACCGCTGCGATTTTGTGAGCTCGCCGTCGCGTTTTGCCTTTGAAGAAATGTCCGGGTTCAACCCGCAAACTCCCCGCGGGGTCGTTTCTAATCCCCTCAAAGTCCACGACTTCAAGCCGGCGACCCCCGCCGAGAAAAAGCGCTTAAAGAAAAAGTTCGGCTTTTCCGACTTTACTCTGCTCTACGTCGGCCGCCTGGCGCCGGAAAAAAATATCGACCAGGCCATCCGCGCCGTGGCTACGCTTAAAGAACAAATTCCCAAAATAAATCTGGCCATTGTCGGCGCCGGGCCGGCGCGAGGCGCTCTGGAGAAGCTGGCGCACGACCTAGACGTAGCCAACCATATAAAATTTATGGGTTTCCTGCCGCAGATGGACGTACCGGAGGCCTATGCCGCAGCGGATCTTTTCGTAATGATGAGTTCTGCGGAAACCCAAAGCATCGTTAGCATGCAGGCGCTCTTATCCGGCATTCCGGTGGTCGGCGCCAAATCCTGGGGGCTTACCCAATACATTACTCCGGATGTCGGCCGTTTGGTTCGGGTGGACGGCGTCCCGGAGCTGGCGCGTGAGGTTCTGGACCTTTACCAACACCCAGCCATCCGCCACAAAATGGGACGAAACGGTCGGAAGATGGCCGAAAACATGTCCGGCGCCAAAATCGCCGCTCGCTGGGAAGAAATCTACACCGAGGTCGCGGATAAATATAAGCGAATACAATGAAGATAAGTTTTGTCGTCCCGGCATATAACGAGGAGGTCTACATAGAGGACTGCCTGCGCGCCATCCTCAAGGAAATAGAAACGCGGCCGTATTCCGCCGAGGTTATTGTGGTCAATAACGCTTCCACCGACCGCACCGCGGAAGTGGCGAAAAAGTTCCCCGGAGTGCGGGTAGTGGACGAAAAACATAAAGGGTTGGTTTGGGCCAGGCAGCGGGGGTTGAGCGAAGCCAGCGGCGAGCTTGTCGCCAACATTGATGCCGACGTGCAAATCACCCCCGGCTGGCTGGAGCGCGTCCTAAGCGAATTTGAACGCAATCCGCGCCTGGTGTGTTTGAGCGGGCCGTTCATTTATTATGACCTGTCGCTATGGACAAGGTTCTGGGTACGGATATTCTATTTCATCGGCTTCCTGCTTTATCTTCTGAACCGTTTTGTCCTGCGCGCCGGTTCCATGACCCAGGGCGGAAATTTTATTCTGCGGCGAACGGCGATACTTGCCGCCGGCGGTTTCGACACCAGCATAGCTTTCTACGGAGAGGATACGGATATCGCCCGACGCATGTCCAAAATCGGCGCGGTTAAGTTCACCTTTCATCTGCCGGCGCGAAGTTCCGGCCGGCGGCTCCGCGACGAGGGCGTCATTGCCACGGCCCTGCGCTATACATTAAATTACCTATGGGTTACTTTCCGGCACCGGCCGCTGCATAAAGAATATAAAGACATCCGCCGCAACCAACATGAAAACTGCAATCAGCCTTAAAAAAATAGTTCTACTCCTAGGCGATGTCCTGGCCCTGTACGTCAGTTTGCTTCTGATGCTTTATCTGCGCTACGGCGGCGACTTTGTAAACCAGCTTCGGGATTCGCATCTCCTGCCCTTCAGCATCCTTTTCAGCTTCTGGCTCATAATCTTCTATATCGTTGGCGCCTACGAATTCCATCGCCCCCAAAGCAGTTTGGAATTTTCAAGTACGCTCGTGGCCGCCCTAGGCGCAAACTTCGCTCTGGCCATTCTTTTCTTTTATTTCTTGCCGGCATTCGGCATCGCGCCCAAAACCAACCTCTTTTTGTTCATGCTCATCTTCGCGGTAGTGGAAGTCGCTTGGCGCAAATACTTCAAGCTTCTGGCTGTGTGGTGGCCGCCGGTGCGCCTGGCGCTTCTCGGCAAAAGCCCGGCTGCGCTGGAGGTGGAATACTTCCTCACCGCTACTCCCCAATTCGGTTATCGAGTGGTTACGCGCATCGCCGACGAAAAAGATTTTTTGGCCCATAAAGACGACCTGCGCGAAGTTCTGCGGCGCGAAAACGTGGAGGCGATAATCGTCCCCCGCCAACTCCGGCATAAAAGCGGTTTCGCTAAAAATTTTATGGAGCTTTTAAACTCCGGCCTGGAAGTGGTGGACCTGGCCGAATTTTACGAGGCGGTTTTCCGACGGGTACCGCTGGAAGAGATCGAGGAGGGCTGGTTCTTGGAGAACGTGCCCCGGCGGCGTTTTTATGAAGCAATCAAAAACTTCACCGAATTCATATTGGCTATACTGCTTACCATTATTCTCTCGCCGCTAGCCCTGCTCCTAGCCATATTAGTGAAGATATCTTCCCCGGGTCCGGTGGTTTATAGCCAAGCGCGGGTGGGCCGCTACGGCCGGGAATTCATGCTCCGCAAGTTCCGGAGCATGGTGCTGGACGCGGAACGTGGCGGACCGCAATGGTCGGCGGTTCGGGATGAACGCTCTACTGCCATCGGTCAGATTCTGCGGCTCACCCACCTGGACGAAGTATTCCAGCTTACAAATATTCTGCAGGGCGAATTGGCTTTTGTCGGACCGCGTCCAGAACGGCCGGAAATCGCAAGCAAACTTCGGGAACAAATTTCATACTATGAAACCCGTTCGCTTATCAAGCCGGGGCTTACCGGCTGGGCGCAGATCAACCATCGTAAGGACGCCGCGGTGGAGGATGTTAAGCTTAAACTGCAGTACGACCTTTATTATCTCAAAAACCGCTCTTTCGTCCTGGACATGGCCATCCTTCTTAAAACTCTGCGGATGTTCTTTATCAATCCTCAATAAACATAAATGAAAATAATTGTTACTGGCGGCGCGGGATTTATTGCTTCCCACATTGTAGACGCCTACCTTAAGGCCGGGCACAAAGTCGTGGTCATAGACGACTTGTCTTACGGATTCCGCCGTAATTTGAATCCCCAGGCCAAATTCTATAAGGCGGATATAGGCGACCGAAAATCGATGGACAAGATTTTTCGAACGGAGCGGCCGGATGTCGTCAACCATCATGCCGCACGCGCAAGCGTAATTGAATCGGTGCGCGACCCAGCCGCAACCATAAACACCAATCTGATGGGCACCCTGAACCTGCTTTTGGCCTTCGGCAAGTACCGGCGCGGTACGGGCAAATTCATATTTGCCTCCACCGGCGGGGCTATTTACGGCTCGCCCCAGAAACTGCCGGCCGGAGAAAACACGCCACAGAACCTCCTCTCGCCCTACGCCCTATCCAAAGCTCTGGGTGAAGAGTTGATCCGGTTTTACGCCGCGCAATTCAAGTTCCCATATCTCCTTTTACGCTACGCGAATGTCTATGGCCCGCGCCAGAACCCCAAAGGCGAGGCCGGCGTGGTAGCCATATTTAGCGGGCTTATAAAACACAACCGGCGGCCGGTTGTCTTCGGTGACGGCAGCAAAACCCGTGACTACGTCCATGTTGATGACGTGATGCGGGCCAATGTCTTAGGCCTCGGCCGCGGCAAAAACGAATGCATAAATATAGGTCTCGGCCGGGAAATATCCGATGAAAAAGTTTTCCGCACTGTAGCCGGAGCGCTAGGCTTCAAAAAAGAAGCGATTTACGCCCGCTTCCGAACCGGAGAAGTTCGGCGCATTTCCTTAGACGCACGCAGAGCGCGGCGTGTTCTCGGCTGGAAACCGAAAATAAAATTCGAGGAAGGAATACGGCGGACCGTCAATTTCTAGTTCTCTTTCCGGCCAGATTAAGATGCCTGGCCAAGAGCCAGGAACTGGACTGGATTTTGCCGCCCCGGCCCACGTTAAAAACCATCCGGCAGCCGATTTTTCGGCAAACTCGGACTTCCTGCGGCGGATGCGTCTTTTTCGGTCGGTCGCCGCCGTTCGCAAAAACATCCGGCTTAAGCCGCAGCAGCTCTTTAGATACGGTCATATCTTTGGGATTCCGAGAATGTTGGGTTATAACTACTCTATCCACCGCCCGCAACGCCTGGATCACCTCCTTTCTCTCCTTCTCCGGCATAAACACATGGCCCTTTTTCTTTTTAAGCCAGTTGTCATTGTTTAAAATGACCAGCAGTTTATCGCCGAACTTTTTGGCCTGGTTAAACATGCGCACGTGCCCGGCATGCAAAGGATCGAACCCGCCGCTTACCGCGACCACCACCAGTTTCTTTTTTTTGTTCGGCATTTGCCTTATCATCATACTGCGATGTGGGCCAAAATAAAAATCTTCTTCTTCACTAATCAGACCACCCGTCAGACCCTGGCTAAAAACACTTTTTGGCTGGGTTTCTCCAACGTCGCCGGGCGCCTGTTGCGGGCAATAATCATAATCTACGCCGCGCGCACCTTAGGCGCGGCGGAGTGGGGCGTTTTCTCCTATGCCACCTCTCTGGTGGCGTTTCTCACCGTCCTCGCGGATTTAGGCATGAACAGTATTCTCACCCGAGAAACCGCTCGCGACCAGCTGTCTCTGCCCCAGAAAGAAACCCTGTCTACGGCGTTTTTTATAAAACTGGCTTTACTTATTGTAAGCATCCTCTTTATTGTGTTCTTCGCGCCCTATCTCACCAATCTGCCCAAAGCCGATGCCATCCTACCCATCGTCGCCTTGGTCCTGGCCTTCGATACTATGCGCGACTTCGGTTCCGCCTTAAGCCGCGCCTTTGAGAAAATGGAATGGGAAGCTGGGTTGTTTATATTCACCAACACTGCAATTGTCGCTTTCGGTTTCGCTTTTCTCTATTTCTCGCCAACAGTCGAGGCCTTTTCCGTCGCTTATGCTGCCGGTACTGGCGCAGGTATGCTGCTGACGTTTTTTGTCTTGCGCCACCGTCTTAAGGGCCTTTTAACCAATTTCTCCAAAAAATTGGTCCGTCCGCTCATATCTGCGGCCTGGCCGATTGCTCTATCCGGCATTTTGGGCGGACTTATGCTCAATACCGACGTAGTTGTCTTGGGCTGGTTCCGCTCCGCTGATGAAGTTGGCTTCTATGCCGCCGCTCAAAGAATAATCCAGCTGGTCTATGTAATTCCCATAGTCCTGGCGGTGAGCGCTTTTCCCATATTCTCCCGTTTAGCCCGCCGCGACGATGCCCAAGCCAAAGCAATCTTAGAGCGCGTTTTGAGTTTGTCCCTACTTTTGGCTCTGCCGCTTGCCCTGGGCGGATTAATTCTGAACCGGCCGATAATGGAACTTGTTTTTGGTAGCGAATATTTGCCCTCGGCTCTGTCCTTCGGCCTTTTGTCGCTCACCTTCATCCTGACCTTCCCGTCCATAATATTCAGCAACACCATTTTTGCTTATGGCCAGCAGCGTAAGCTTATAATTTTTGCCGCCATTGGCGGATTGGCCAATGTTGTTTTAGACCTGGCCTTCATCCCGACCTGGGGCATGGTCGGCAGCGCCTGGGCCACAATCATATCCCAGGCCTTAGCCCTCGCCTATCTTTACCGAGCCATGAAAGCGGCTCTGCATTTTGAGCTGGCGTCTCACCTTAAAAAAATCGCACTGGCGCTCGGGGTTATGGCTTTGGTCGTTTTGGGGATGAATTTTGCGTTGACTGCTCATGTCCTGTGGACAATCGGGTTCTCGGCTGCGGCATATTTCATTATTCTTTGGGTCTTGAAAGAGCCGGTTTTAAAAGAAGTAAAATCGGCGGTTTTCGGAGAAACCGATTACAATTGTTTGTAGCTCTTGAAAATAGAGCGCTGCCAGGCCGGCGGCAGGACGGTAAACGATTTATATGCCGCGAGTTTGAGGCGGATGAAAAGCCGGGCCCAGCCGGCATGAGGATAGTTCCGGCCGTGCAAATCAATAAGCGCGAGTCCCCGGCGAAATTGCTCAATTTTATTCATGGAGCTGATATTTCTGGCACGCAGAGTGAAGCGCACGGCGTAGTCCGAGAGATTGCGCAATTTGCCGACTGTGCCCAGCTTAAGCCATAGATCGTAATCCTCGGCGTGGCGCGCTGTCTCGCTCTGATCATAGCCACCGAAGCTGAGCGCCGCTTCCCGCCGGAACATCACGCTGGAATGCGTAAAACAGTTCTTGAAAAGAATCCGGCGGCGGACACTCTGGTCGCTCACGGGATTTAAGAAACGGAACATCTCCCGGCCAGATTCGTCTTGAACAATGACTCCGGTGCCAACCAAAACGTAGTCCGGATTTTTATCCAAAAATTCCTTTTGTTTTGCGAGCTTCTCGGAATCGGCCCATTCATCGTCATCATCAATCCTGGCGACGTACGGTGCCCGCGCCGCCTGCAGGCCGGCATTCAGGGTTTTTTGTATGCCCAAATTTTTTGCGTTGCGCAAATAAACCAGCCGCTTCTCGTCCGGAAAGGATTGCCGCACCAGATCCGAGGTGCCGTCGCTCGAACCGTCGTCGATCAATATAATCTCAATATCCCGCAAGCTCTGTGCTAGAATGCTTTGGATGGCGCGGCAAATCAGGTCTCGGCCGTTATGGGTGGGCAGAATAACGCTCACTGCGACTTGCGTAGGCATATTTTAATTATGCTAACACAAAAAAACGCTGAACCGGACAAGCTCGGCCTTGGCCGGAATTATTTTTATGTCGCTTCTAAATGATTTTTTTCTGCCTAAGCCCCTGTGGCTGCTTTCGGGAATACTCTTAGGCTATGTCCTATCGCTAAGCAAAGAAGCGCAGAGGTCTTCGTATTGAGCGGCAATTTCCTCCCAAGTGTGTTTTTTCCGCCAGAGCTGCTTGGCCCGCTCGGCTAACTTTCGGCTTTCTTCGGGGTTGTCCAGAAGGTCGTTGGCGACCACGGCCATTTCGCCTGGCGATTTGACGATTTTTACAACGTCCTGATGGTCTCGGACGTTGCCCACATCGGTGGTTATAAACGGCAGCCCGGCGGCGAAAGATTCATACATGACCAGCGGCGCACACTCCAATTTAGAGCCGAAAAGGAAAAGGTCGGCACTTTTGTAGGCGGATAGAACTACATCCCGCTGTTTGCCATTTACCAATTTCAGCCGAGAGTGAATGGCGCTGGAGGCAAAACAAGGAAGATAATCTAAGAAAAAATGCTTCCAGGTCCGCCAGCCGTAGGAAACCAATGGCTCACCAATGATTAGGAGGGTTGCATCCTGTCTTTTCATAGCCGCAAACGCCCGCCGAACAAAAGCGTGCCCCTTAAGCACATAGTGGTTGGCAACGGTGATAAGTAAATACTTCGTTTTGACTCCCAGTTTCTCCCGAATAGCGAACGTATCAGCAGCTAAAAATTCTTCGGCGGCGGCACCATTGGGAATAATCACCGCTTTATCGCCCAAACCGTGCTGGTCACCGAAACGCTTGTCCTGATAACTCGGGGACATATACACCAGGCGCGCGTATTTACCAAGATAGTCGGGCAGTTTTCGGAAATAATCGGCGTAGCGCCTATCTTTAAGCGCGGAGTAGCCGCAGGGCACAAGTATTTTCTTGGCTGCAACTTCATCCAAGACCCCGAAAGCCAAATCGGTAGTCCAAGATTGAGCCGCGTAATTCACTATAACGTCAAAATCGCTACGCACCAAAAAATCCCGGTAGCGCTTTATCTCGCCAGCCCCGCCGTTTATTCCCCGAATTAAATTGCCGCTTAACCTAAACTCCCGAATGTGGACGCCGTTCAGAAGTGTGGTTCGCCGCCCAGTCAGAAATGTGGTGGCTACGGTCACTTGATGGCCGCGGCTTACCAGCCGTTGCGCTAGCTGCTTTACCACCTCCTCCGCACCGCCCTTATGCGGCTCATAAAATTCAACGGTGAAAAGAATTTTCATTTATCTCTAAATACGTCCCCCAGCCAGACCTCCAGCAGTTTGTTGTTCTCCGTTCCCGTCAGATATTGGGATAATATTTCCCTCACTGCCCTACGCTCGTCTATATCCGCGCCACTCTTTCTGCAAATCACGGTTATGTTTGGAAGTTTGGCCTTGCCAAACTTCTTGTAAGCTGGGAGTGGCAAAAACATGCCGATCCAGTTAAAAAACGGGGACTGGAAATATCCGGCTAAGTCGTTACTTATTCTCTGGAGCCGGATATCCCGGAAACCCAACGCGCCGAGTACAAAAAGAAATTTCTTTTTGTCCCAAAAGTCCTTATGCAGCGCCCACGGCGCCTCTTGCGAGCCGAAGACGTGCCGGCCGATTTCCATGCGCGTTTTTCGCCCGCTTAAAACATAGTACCAGGCGCACCTTCCGAAATCCGGCGTTTCCAGGTGCAGCACGCCGCCGGGCTTCAACCACCTGCGCCACTGAAGCAAAAGTCCCAGAGCTTCCACCCGGTTAAAATGCTCGAAGACATGATGAGCTCTGATTTCCACAACCGAGGCGGATGGATATTGAAGCGTCCGGAAGTCCGCATATTTATCCACCCTCGGCCGCAGGAGGGTATGTTCGCTCAGCGGGAAATCAATGTTCACATAACCATCCAGATATCTCTCGCCGCAACCCAGATGTAATTTGATGTCTTTTTCCGGGGTCATATTTTTAATTCGCTTTGCCCACTATATACCATAACCAATACATACGCGGTAGAAGCGGAACAACGCGGAAGGGTGTGCAGAACAACGCTGAAAAATCCATTTTTGAGATAGCTTCTAAAAATTAACTATGTTTCTAGGGTACAGGCCCAGCCCAATCACAATGCCTATTAGCAAAATCAGAAACAGCAAAAAGTATTTGTTACTCAAAACGCGTTCCGGGTTTTGGATAAAGGACTGTTTCTGATAGGCGATCACAAACAACCAGACGATAAAAACAATGAACAACGGCATGCTGATTATCAGGTTTTTTTCGTAGCGGACCACTAAAACCCCCAGCATAAACATAAAAGCGCTCACCGCCCCAACCATGGCTAATAATAGGTTCCTCTCGTCGTAAAAACGGAAGCTTTTGCGGTAAAGCACGGCCCGCTCGTAATCGCCTATAAAACGAATCTCGGCGAAATGCTTGGCAGCCATGAGAAAAATAGTGAACGCCCAGACCGCGACAAATATAGACGCGGGAAAAACCGACGTGGAAACGGTGAACCAGCCGATAAGCAAGCGAATCGGACTATTGACGGCCTCCAGTATGAAATCCGCGTAGGCCACATCCTTCAGCCGAATCGGCGGGATATTATAAGCCAGGCCGCTTAGTAATAAGCAGCTGTAGGCCAAAACCAGCAAATACGCCTGGGTTAGAACAATCATCGCTGCGCCAACCAGGTAGAGAATTACTGCTACGAGCACAATCGCGCTGCGATTAACCGCACCCATGGGTATGGAACGATTCTTTTTCTCTGGATGATGTGCGTCGGCTTGCGCGTCTAACGCTTCGTTAAGGGCATAATTAGCCGAGGACAAAACACACACGGCCACCAACACAAAAACTAGGCGCGGAATATCCAGGGTCGCCCCGGCATCCAGATGCAGGGCCAGCAGTGCGCCGACGATTACATAAACGTTGATATACCATCTCCGCCAGCGAAGCGTTTTGAGCATTATTTCAATTGTTTATGTATCTTGCCGCGACGCACCAAAAAAACATGCCTGGCCGGGCGCATAAGCGGCTGGTCATCATAGGAATCGGTATACAGGTCAAAGTCCGCTAATTGCTCGGCGCGCATAACTTTCAACTTTTCGTCGTACCACCACGTATTAAATTGAGCGAAGTCCGGCTGGTAGCGTGTTCCCCGGATGATATATCCCGCATCTAGCCCGGATTGCGCCAGACATTCTTTGATCAACGGCTCCCAGGAAGCAGAAATTATATAACGTCTAGCATACTGCGCCCGCAAGCATCGCTCCAGGTCGCGACAAAGATAACCGGCCAATCTGGGTACATACCGCGCAAGAATCCATGAACTGTGCGTATCCATATATCTAAGCACGTAAAACTTGAGTCGCCGACGAAACGGTTTCTGCCACGACCTCGGCAGAAATGCCACGGCGCAAGTACACAGACAGCCCCAGGCGAATATCTCCGGCCTCAAAAACAAGCGCTCTCTCCAAATTATATAGCGCACGGAGTCAATCGCAATCAGTGTTTTATCAAAATCAATGACACAGGTTCTAGCCACGTTTTTGGGCCACGATGTAATAATGACCATAGGCACCGGCGGTATATTGAATAAAGCGGAGTATTTTAAAGCCGGAATCCTCCAGGCCATCAATAAGTTCCCGGGCGTTCATCTCCTTGGTCCTGGAACCGGTGGAGACAAAGTCGCTGAAACGATTGAAATATTTGCGGAACAGGAGATCATCCCGCATTTCCTTGATAATCAAGACGCCCCCGGGCACAACAATGGAAAAAAGCTTTTTTAAGAAGCGGCGTCTCTCGGCGTTATCCGAAATATGATGCAGGACATCTATATTGGCTACCACATCGAACGCTTGACGGATTATATATATGTCTTTAAAAACCGTAACCGTCGGCAGGGTTCGTTTTAAATAATCTATTTTCTTGTCCCAAACTTCAACCGCATACAGCAATTTGGTTGGAGTGATTGTAGATAATAGATACCCGTTACCCGCACCGACATCCATAAACGATTTTCCCGGAGACAGATATTCGTTGATGTCTTCCGGGAGCGGACCGGTAAATCGGCGCAGCCACTTCAGAAATGTTTCGGGCAAAAAATCGCTTAAGCCGGGCGTGTCCATGGTTATTATTCACTCGCAAGAATACCCGCCTGCGTGGACGAAGCCACTTCGGCGAGGCGAAGGCCCGCCCCGCCTCGGCGGGG
>ERZ1292629.1834-Hain-H43-01um-R1-1834-length-19531-cov-4_pt1 | contig 19531 bp, 17 predicted proteins | sample MGYA00564399_ERZ1292629 | MGnify/ENA primary metagenome ERZ1292629 (study PRJEB36523, sample SAMEA6512636) | groundwater metagenome | collected 2019-01-08 | study: AquaDiva: Metagenomics assemblies of 32 groundwater samples | reverse complement strand
CGATGGCTGCACGCACAGCCGCCCACACTATATAAAGAAACCTTTATATAACTCTTGACAATTATGCCTGAATGGCGTCAAACGAGCCTGTCAAGGTTCCCCGCCTCAGGCATGATGGCGGGGCTAAGACGGGAAGCCGGTGGTGCCTTTTCGAGGCAGAGTCCGGCGCTGCCCCCGCAACTGTAAGCGGCGAGCGGCGGTTCCATTTCGCGTCACTGGGTTTTTGCAAGAAACCCGGGAAGGCCGGAACCACCGCGATGACCCGTAAGCCAGGAGACCTGCCTTCGGCGCCATAACTTTCCTCGGACGGGGGTTCCTCCGATGGATCGCGCTTGAAGCGTTGCCCGTGCCGCAAAGCACTTTCCGGGTAATTCATGCCTTGCGCGTTCTTCTTTGGCCCTTCCGCCCGGCAAATGCAGGTGATCGGTCAATGCTTCCAATCCTGTTCCGCCTCATTCGCTACCGACGAATGCGTCCGCGCGCCGTGCCATCAGGCTGACCCCTGACGGAAGCGGCGCGCCGCCAATTTCCCATCATTCAGCCCGCTAAAGACGGACGGCGCTCGCGCCGGACCGAAGGAGCCTTTGCATGCCCGTGACTTGCGCCAATCCTGCCCTTTCCCGCCACGACCACAGCACGCCGACCATCGCCACCGACAAGCAGCCATCAGGGCATCGGATCATGACGGGCGAGGAGCTTACCTTTTCCATCACGCGCCTTCGCTTTGACGACGATTATCGCCCGTCGGATACCACGCGCATCACGACCAACTTCGCCAATCTGGCCAGAGGGGAGAACCGGCAGGAGAATCTGCGTGGCGTGCTGAGGATGATCGATAACCGTTTCAACGATCTAGCCGATTGGGACAATCCCGATGGGGATCGCTATGGCATGGAACTGGATATCATTTCCGTCGCGATGAGCCTTGCCGCTGCCAACGGCCTCACGGCGTTTCCCATCATCGAAATCCTGAACACCAGCATCATCGATCGCAAGACGGACAAGCGCATCGCCGGCATCGTTGGAAACAACTTCTCCTCCTACCTGCGCGACTATGATTTCAGCGTGCTGCTGGCGGCGCACAACCGGGACCGCGTCGGTTTCGACACGCCGGACGGCTTTGGTGATCTGCACGGCTGTCTGTTCCGCCATTTCGTGCAGTCCGATACGTACAAGGCCAATTTTTCCAAGCCTCCCGTCATCTGCCTGAGCGTATCCAGCAGCAAGACCTACCATCGCACGGAAAACCGTCACCCCATTCTGGGCTTCGAATACCGGCAAAGTGAATTCTCGCCGACCGACGAATATTTCGCCAAGATGGGTCTTAAGGTCCGCTTTTTCATGCCACGGGGCAGCCGCTCGCCCATGGCCTTCTATTTCTCCGGGGATCTGCTCGGCGACTACAGCAATCTGGAACTGATCGGCACCATCAGCACGATGGAATCCTTTCAGAAGATCTACCGGCCCGAAATCTACAACGCCAATCGCACAGCGGGAACGCGCTTCCGGCCCAGCCTGACGCATCAGGACTTTTCGTCCACGCGCATTGACTACGACCGCGAGGAACGAAGCCGCCTGGGCATCGAACAGGGCCGGTTCGCAGAAGAGAATTTCATCAAGCCTTACGGCCAACTTCTCTCGCAATGGTCCGCCACGCAAGCACCCAAGAACATGATTTGACCCAATAGAAGAAAAGGCCCTCCATCATGAATAGAATATTGCCCTCATCGACCGCCGGCAGTCTGCCCAAGCCATCATGGCTTGCGGAGCCGGAGAAACTTTGGTCGCCCTGGAAGTTGGAGGGTGATGAATTGGCCGTCGCCAAGCACGATGCCCTGCGCCTCGCCCTGGACGACCAGCGGCAGGCGGGGATCGACATCGTTGGCGATGGCGAACAGACCCGCCAGCATTTCGTCACGACCTTCATCGAGCATCTGAGCGGCGTCGATTTCGAAAAGCGTGAGACCGTGCGTATCCGCAATCGATACGATGCCAGCGTGCCGACGGTCGTCGGCGCTGTCGCACGCCCCAAGCCGGTCTTCATCGAGGACGCCCGTTATCTGCGCGCCCAGACCGATCAGCCGATCAAATGGACGCTGCCCGGCCCGATGACGATGATCGATACGCTCTATGACGCCCACTATAAGAGCCGCGAGAAGCTGGCCTGGGAGTTCGCCAAGCTGCTCAATGGGGAAGCACGCGAACTGGAGGCCGCAGGCGTCGACATCATCCAGTTCGATGAACCGGCCTTCAATGTCTTCTTCGACGAAGCCAATGACTGGGGCATCGCCACGCTGGAAAAGGCCGCCGAAGGGCTCAAGTGCGAGACCGCCGTCCACATCTGCTATGGCTACGGCATCAAGGCCAATACCGACTGGAAGAAGACGCTGGGTTCCGAATGGCGGCAATATGAGGAAACCTTCCCCAATCTGCAGAAGTCGAAGATCGACATCATCTCGCTGGAATGCCACCATTCCCATGTGCCGATGGACCTGATCGAACTGATCCGGGGCAAGAAGGTGATGGTCGGCGCTATCGATGTGGCCAGCGACGCGATCGAGACACCGGAAGAAGTCGCCGACACGCTGCGCAGGGCTCTCCAGTTCGTGGATGCCGACAAGCTCTATCCCTCGACCAACTGCGGCATGGCGCCCCTGTCCCGCCGCGTGGCACAGGGCAAGCTCAACGCCCTGGGCGCAGGCACGGCAATCGTTCGTAGGGAAATTGCAACCTGATAGGCTGGCGGAGGATCTTGCGCGCGCTCGGCATGACGCCTGCGCGCGCGATCCCGAACTGTCGAGGCCATGCAAGGCTCGAGCCGGGCGATGGCGGCCAGCTATCGCTAAAATTTCGCATGCACTATTGCGAGTAATTCTCAACTTGCGCTAGGTGCGGCGCGTGTCCAGCAACGCCACATCCTTGACCCGCCTGCTGCTTGCTGAGCATAAATCCCTGTTGCAGCGATTGCGACGCCTGGTCGGGAATGACGCTGCGCACGACGTCGCGCAGAAGGTCTGGATCAAGATCCAGAATGTGCGCGATGATCCCCCCATCGAAAACAAGCGCGCTTACCTCCACCGCCTCGCCCATAATGTGGCGGTCGACCATGTTCATGATGATCAGCGGCAAGCCTCCGTTGCCGAACGGTCGCAAGCCTTATTGTGGGGCGTCGATTTCGAACTGGGGCCGGAACGGATCATCGAATCTCGTGACATGCTGGAGCGTATCGGGGCCTCCATCGCTGCACTGCCGGAGCCCACGCGTACGATCCTGCGCATGACGCGCATTGAAGGAAAGACACAGCGCGAAGTGGCAGAATCGGTCGGCGTTTCATCAACGACCGTGGAAAATCATCTGCGACGAGCGCTTGCCCAACTCGGGCGCATCCGGGATGGGGATTGGGACGGCCAGTGAGATTATTTTTGCGCGCCCTTTGGGAAAACACGAGCGAGATCGGTCTTACCCTCAGGCGGGACGCGCAGTGCGTTTCCGGCACGAAGGCGGGCATGCACAAATGAGTGAGACATCCAAGCCGCCGGGCAGTCCTTCCGATCCTGCTGCACCGGACGCGATCCTGCGCGAACAGGCCCAGCATTGGGTCGCGCGGCTGGCCGGAGGGGATGTGGATGAAGACCAGCTGAGCACCCTGGAAGCATGGCTGGCATCCGATCAGCGGCATGCTCTTGCCTTCGCCCGCGAGCGCGCCTTGTGGCAGGATTTGCGTGCGGCATTCGATCGTCCTACTTCATCGCATGATCGCCCGAGTGGTGCCGTCACCTTTCCACTTCGTCGTCGCCTGGCATGGTTCGTGCCTGCGGCCATGGCGGCCAGTCTGGCATTTTTCATAGCGCTCCCCTCGCTCATGCTCGACCTGCGATCCGATCATCGCAGCGCCATAGGCGAAGTGCGCAGCATTGCCCTGCCGGACGGGACCACCGCCATGTTGGATAGCGGCGCTGCGCTGTCCGTCGATTTCGATGACAAGCAACGCATCGTCCATCTGCTGGCGGGTCGCGCCTGGTTCGATGTCCGCCATGAGGGGCGGCCATTTCTGGTCGAGGCCGAAAAAGGTATGACCCGCGATATCGGCACCAGCTTCGAGGTCGACCGGAAGGAAGGCTCCGTCGAGATCGGCGTAACGCAGGGGACGGTCCAGGTTCGAAGCCCTGATGGCACCCAGGGCGCGTCTTTGCATGCTGGCGAGCGGATGCGTTATACCGCCTCTGGGCTCAGCGCCCTATCAGCCATGCCTGTCTCCCAACTCGCACCATGGCGTCGCGGCGAAATATTGTTTGACCGCCAGCCGGTCAGGGCGGCGATTGCCGAATTGGCCCGTTACCGCAGTGCATCCGTCTGGGCAGTGGGTGATTTCAGCAAAGAGGCCCCCATCAGCGGCATGTTCCTGATCGAGCGTCCCGAAGAAGCGCTGCAGACGCTCGTGCGCATGCGCCAATTGCGGGTGATCCGCTTGCCCGGCGGCCATATGATCATCCGCCCCGCAACAAAATCCTGATATTTTTCGCAAGGCCTTGGGAAAGGCCTCGCTCCGCCAGTCTTACCTACGAAGGCAATTGATTTGCATTTGCAAATTGTCTGGCAGGCGGTTGCGCGGGGCAGCGCCGAAGAAGATTTAGGGGCTTTGCATTCATGCGTTCATCCGTTTCAGCACGCCAGCGTCTGCTGGCGATTTCGCGCCATACCCTGCTGGCCGGCTCGGCGCTTGGCATTGCGGCGACCATCCCGGCATTGGCACAGGCGCCTGCCAGCAGAACCGCCTCCTCCACACGGAGTTTCGACATACCGGCGCAGTCGCTGCGCGATGCGTTGCGCCAGTTGATGCGGCAGGGCGGTGTGCAGATCGGGTTCGAGGCCGCAGATGTCGAAGGCAGGATATCCCATGCCGTCACGGGTAACATGAACGCGAATGAGGCTTTGTCGCGGCTTCTCTCCGGCACGGGCCTGTCCTTCCGTTACCTCACATCCGGGTCGGTCATGCTGGAACGCGCGCCGCAGGTCAGCGAGGGAACGGTTCAGCTTGGCACGTTGCGGGTGCAGGGCATGCAGGACAGTGCCGGTAGCGGCCTCGCCGGTGACAATGGGCGCGTGGCGGGGTGGGACGGCACCAAGGAAAGCGTCTTTCGCACGCCCGGTTCCGTCAATGTGATAAGCCGGGAGACGCTGGAGGCTTATCCGGCCACGGCGCCGGCAGACATGCTGCGCGGCACCCCTGGCGTCATTTCTGGTGAGGCACGGACCAGCGGGGGACTGGATGTCAATATCCGCGGGCTCCAGGGGCAGGGCCGTGTGCCCGTCACGGTGGATGGTGCGATCAACGGAACCACCGTCTATCGCGGCTATCAGGGTACCAGCAATCGCAGCTTCGTCGATCCCGACTTCATCAGTCATGTCGCGATCGTGAAGGGGCCGTCCAATGGCAATGCCATTGCCGGGGGCATTGGCGGATCGGTTTCCATGACAACCCTGGGCGTGGATGACATCGTCCCGGTCGGCGATACCATGGCCATCCGCGTAAAAGCCTCGCTTTCCAATAATAATGTCGAGCCCGGATCGAACATGATCCGATCGATCATCCAGCCCAACCATTTCTATGGCGACACCATGGTCGCGACCCGCGAACGGGATCGGCCTGGTTTCCTCAGCCCCGCAGGCGGGGCGGCCAGCTTCGTCTTTGCCCGCAAGGGCGATCTGTTCGACATTCTCGCGGGCTACTCCGTGCGTCGTACCGGCAATTATTTCGCCGGCCGCCAAGGCAAATATGCGCCGCGGGAGACCGGCACGCCCTCGCCCTTCTGTGCGGCGGGCAGCCCGGAAAGGCAGATGCAGGAATTGTGCGACCGCGCCGTCGCCTTCTACGACATCCATGGCTCGACGCCCTTTGCCGGCGGAGAGGAAGTCTACAACACATCGAACGATACGGAATCCGTGCTGGTCAAGGCGGCGATCCGCCCTGCCGACGATCATGTGCTGGAACTGGGCTATGGTGGCTATTGGAGCATCTTTGGCGAAAATTATCCCGGAGCGCTCGGTAGTGCGACGGGCGCTGTCTATCAGAACCAGATCCTGTCGAAGACCAGTCTCGATCGCTTCACGGCACGCTATCGCTGGAACCCGGAAGGCGACCTGATCGACCTGAAACTCAACGGCTGGATATCCAAGCTCAAGGAGAATGCCCCTTCGCTCGTCAACAGCGATCCGGCACGCCGTTATGTCGACAGTTGGGGAACGGATCTCACCAACAGCAGCCGGATATTGACGCCGATTGGTCTGTTTTCTGCCGATTATGGGGCGTCATTCCTGCATGAAAAGGCGGGGCCGATCGGCACCTGGCAGATGAACGGATGGACACCCCCCGGCCGGGAAGGATCGCGCAGCGAATATAGCCTGTTCACCGACATGGCCCTGGAACCGGCCGAATGGCTGCGTTTCAATGCGGGTGCGCGTTATCAGGAATATTCGCTGAAGGACCGCCAGTCCGGCACGGTCTATTATTCCGAGCTTCTCAAGCGCAGCGAGGATGCGTTCAATTTCTCGCTTGGCGTGGCCGTGATGCCGGTCGACGGCCTGCAACTCTTCGCCAACTACAAGCGGGCGGCGCGTCTGCCTTCGCTGATGGAAGCGACCAGCGGCTTCTTCTACATCGCCAATCCCGACCTGCATAAGGAAGAGACCCGCAACTGGGAGGTTGGCGCCAATTATACCCGCACCGGCCTCATCACCGACAAGGATGAGTTGGGACTGAAGCTCGCCTGGTTCGACAATGACGTCGATGGCTATATCGCGCGCCGCTACATCCTCCAGCGCGGCTCGATGCAGATGTACAATATCGATCGCGCCCTGTTCCGGGGGCTGGAAGCCACCCTCAGCTACGACAATGGCGGCTTCAGCATGGAGGCAGGCGCGACCTATTATGACCGCATCCGCTTCTGTCGTCCGGGCGAATCCTGCATCGCCAGTTCGCTCGCCTCCGACTTTGCCACCAACTATATTCCACCGCGATGGGCAGCGAACCTGTCCATCAATCAGCGCTTCCTGGATGACCGGGCGATGCTGGGCGCGCGCCTGACCTATATGGGCAAGCGTCCGATCGGGGCAGAAAAGCCATCCAGCGGCTATATGCCGCTGATCAGCCAGATTGCCTGGCATCCCTATACCCTGCTGGACATGACCGGCAGCTTCAAGCTGAACGACGCGCTGCTCATCAACTGGAGCATCGATAACCTTACCGACCGCTATTATAACGAACCGATGAGTCTGGGCTATGTCCCGGCACCGGGACGGACCTTCCGCATCGGTATGACCAGCACGATCGGATCGAAGAACGGGCTGTGGCCGGCCAACTGGTTTGGGCGAGGCGGCAATGCCGATCCGACGGACTGGACCGGTCCCTATGTCGGTGGGCAGATCGGCTATGGCTTTGGCCGGACCAGCGGCACGGTCACCGACAGCGCAGGCAATCCCGCGGATCTTGAGAATGGCAGCCGCTACAGGGAAAATATGCGCAACTTCCTGGGCGGCCTCCACGCGGGGTACAATTATCAGTTGCCCGGCCGTGTCGTGCTGGGCGTGGAGGCCGATATTTCGGCGGGCGACCTTGGCAACTGGTCCGGCGTGCTGGTGCAGCAGACCGACAATGACGGCTATAATGTCGCATCCCTGCGTGCCAAAGGCACCCTGGAATCCGACACCCGTTACCAATGGGATCGCCTGATCACCCTGCGCGGGCGGCTTGGCTATTCGCTGGGGCAAACGCTGCTCTACGGCACCGGCGGCATCGGCTGGCTGCGCGAGACTCAGACCCGCAACCAATATCGCTCCGGGCCGACCACCAACAACGACGAAAAGGGTATCGGCGGCGAACTGGAGCATTATTTCTTCGAGAAGGATCGCAAGACCCGCTCCGGGCTGGTCCTGGGGGCGGGCATGGAGCGCGACATCGGCAAGCGCTGGTCGCTGCGCGCCGAATATTCCTATGCCCGTTTCCAGAAGAAGCAATTCTCCTTTGCCAATGCCCGATCCGGCGCGGCGCTGGACTATGGCTATTATGAGACGGTCGGCTGGCAGGAGGTTCCGGCCCAGACCATCATCTGGGACGATGGCACCGTCTTCGAATTCCCAGCCTATACCGCGCCGATCAACGAATATCGGGAGGTCACCGGTACCTCCACCCTGGTCGAGGGGCGCAAGCATCGCAGCGACGCGGATATGCACAGCGTCCGCATCGGCATCAGCTATCATTTCTGACGGAAAGACCATCATGACGGCACCGACACTCGAACTTTCCCGTGCGCAGAGACTGAAAGAGCGTACGCGCGACACTCATCAGAGGCTTGATACGTCGATCATCACCGCTGCGTCCTTCGATACGGTCGAAGCCTATGCCCGCTTCGCCGTGGTCCAGTATCTTTTCCACCGCGATATCGAGGCGCTGTATCAGGATAAAAACCTCCAGGCACTGCTGCCCGGTCTTGCCCAGCGGTGCAGGCTCGGACTGATCGCGGCGGATCTGGCCGATCTGGGCCAATCGCTGCCGCAGGCCGACAAGGCACCGGCCTTTCCGGCAGGCGAAGCCGCAGATGTCGCTACGGCGCTCGGCTGGCTCTATGTCGCGGAAGGATCGAACATGGGGGCAGCCCTGCTGCGCAAGGAAGCAGCGAAGATCGGCCTGTCCGATACCCATGGCGCCCGGCATCTGGCGCGACCGCCTGAAGGCCCCGCTGCCCATTGGCGAACTTTCACGGCGGCTCTCAACGATGTGGACCTGTCGGCTGTTCAGGAGGCCCACGTCGTGACTGGCGCCAACGCTGCCTTCGCCCGCGTGCAGGCGCTCGTCGATGCGCACATTGGCTGAACCGTCCGCGCCGGACCTGTTGCGACGCGGGCGTGGCTCCCGCGTCGCCTGGCTCATGCTGGGCCTGTTGCTGGTCGGCATCGGCGTTGTCGGCATCTTCGTGCCGCTGCTGCCGACCACCGACTTCATGCTTCTGGCGCTGCCCTGTTTCGCACGCTCCTCTCCCCGGCTCGAGGCCTGGCTGTTGGACCATCCGCGCTTTGGACCAGCGATCCGTGCATGGCGGCGCGACCGGGCGGTTCCGCGTCATGCAAAGGTCATGGCCGGCCTGGGCATGGCTGTGGGCTATGCCATCTTCTGGCTGCACGTTCGACCTAACTGGCTCGTCTCGCTTGGAGTCGCCGCCTTCCTGCTTTTCTGGATCATATGGATCGCGCGGCGCCAGGAACCGGAAGCTGGGCAATGAGGCACGCAGATTGTGCCGACGCGGCGCATCCTCTTGCGGACGAAGTAAGCAAGGGCTCTGCGGGATGCATCGCGCTGCGGTCCAGCGCCTCTCTGCCTCCGCTCATTCCACAGCACGGGCCTGCAAGCGGTAACAACCAGGCCCATCATGGCCGCTATAGTGATCGGCCGATCCATTGGCGCACGCGCCTGTCCGGAATGTCGGGCACGGTCATGATATTCGCGCTGATGCTGGGCTGCACCGCGTTCCGTTGGCAGCGGCAGCCCATCATTGCGACAGCCAGTCCGCCACTGGTCGTAACCCTCCAGCCACTCGCCGCCCCGCCCGAGCCGGTGGAGGAAGTGCCTGAAGGGCCGAGACAGGTCGAGCGCCGGCAACAAAAGGCGCAAGAGCGCCTTCTCCCTTCCCCGCCGGACATTCTCTTGCCCCGCCTGTCGCCATTGTCATCGCCAACCCATGATCCGGTGGAACCTGCGCAGGCCGTCGATCCCATTCCAGAGACCATGGCGCCGAAATCCGTGCCAGCACCGCCCGCAAGGCAAGCGAGCAGCAGGCAGGACATGACATGGGAAGCCGTGCTGCTCGCCCATCTGGAAAAATATCGTCGCTATCCGGCCACAGCCAGAAATCGCAAGGAACAAGGCGTGACCTATGTCACCTTCCATATGAACCGGGCCGGGATGGTCCTGTCCAACAGGATCACGCGCTCATCGGGATCGGCCTTGCTCGACCGGGCAGCCTTGGAGACGCTCAAACGCGCGCAGCCTCTTCCCCCTATACCAGTGGACAGAAGCGACCCCCTCGAACTTTCGGTTCCCGTCGAGTTCTTTATCAACCGTTGAAATAGGGCTCGTCTGTCGTTTCTGGGGACACAGCCACCGATGTGCCGCTCCTCACCGCAGCCCGTCAACTTCCCTCCGCAGATATCCAGGATTGGCCGATAGGCGACTGTCCGGTCCGTAGTCGAGTTGCGGGGATACCATCAAAATACCATCACCGAGGGGTGGCTGCCAGTGCCCCCCTAGGGACGCACGGGGACGATGGGTTATTGGAAAACTCACGTTTCCCGCCATATTCCGGATTACGCTGGATGAGGAAAAAATAATGGTGCCCGGGGACGGATTCGAACCGCCGACACTGCGATTTTCAATCGCATGCTCTACCAACTGAGCTACCCGGGCATCGGGTCTCGGCGGAGGTGACCGCCGGATGGAGGCGTGCCTATAGGCGTCAATCCGGCTCGCTGTCCAGCCCATAATTATCATTTTTTTGCAGGGCTTCGTCGCCCGGCATGCCGGGCACGCGATAGCCCTCGCCCAGCCATTGCAGCAGGTCGCGATCGCGGCATCCCTTGCCGCAGAAGGGGCGGGTTTCCGGCTGTGCCGGCTGGCCGCAAACCGGACAGGCGCCGGCCTTAGGCGACATGGCCGGCCGCCAGCGACAGCGCGGAATCGGCGCGCAGCGTGACCTCGCCACCACGACGGCGCGCAAGCTGTTCGATCCAGTCGGCACGCTTGTGCAGCAGGTCGATGATCGCCGGCGCGGCGGTGATCGTCGCCGCGCCGCCGGTGCCATGCCGTTCGGCACGGCGCAGCAGAGCCAGCGCGGCGGTCAGCACCGGATCCTCGCGCAGCAGTTCCATCAGATTGGCGCGCTCGCGGCGGCGGATGATCTGGACGAAGCCGAAGCCGTTGACCGCCGTCCGCTCGAACGGCAGCGGCAGATATTTGTCGATCTGCGCAGCCGCGACGATGCGTTCGTCCTTGTTGTTCATGGTCGGCAGGTCGATGCCGATCGAGCCGGCCAGACCCATGCGGCGGATCGTCTGGGCCGAGAGCTTCGCGCCCTTCGGGCCGAGCTGGGCCGGCGGCAGGCTGCCGTCGATGTCGATCAGGATCATGGCAGGGGTCAGGAAGATGCGCAGCGCCGCATCCTCGGCGCCGACTTCGCCGGTCACTGCCTCTTCCATCAGCTCGCTCCAGCCAAGGGCTTCGAGCCGGTCTTCCTCATGGGCGGGACAGGGGCGGATGGCGACATCGGTGGCGCGCAGCCGCTGCAGCAAGCTGGGGCCGGGATGGACCTTGGAACCGGGCGGGGCGATGCGCCCCTTGGCGCGCTTGCCCCGGCCTTCCTCGGCGATCGCCTCGCGGAAGATTTCGACCAGCACATTGGCGCCCTCGGCCACCTTGGGCGGGATCGGCTCGATCAGCACTTCCTCGCCCGAGATCAGGCGCACGACACCGCGCTTGCGCGGAATGATGGTCTGGACCAGGCGGCCCTGAAGGATGGCCCCGGCGCGGGCGGCCTCGCCTTCGCGCTCGATCAGCGCCTCGACGATGCGCCCTTTTTCGATCAGCGCGGCACGGGCCTCGCCAATGCCTTCTTCATAGAGCCATTCGGCCATCGTTTCAGTTACCTACTTGTCGTGATTTCCGAGCCGCGAGATGTACCATTTCACTCGAAATCCCGACGGTCCAGTGGATAGCCCGCTGCCTCAAGCAGCGTGCGGGTTTCGTAAAGCGGCAGGCCCATGATCGCGCTATGGCTACCCTGGATGCTGCGGATGAGGCCCGCGGCACGGCCCTGAATGGCATAGCCACCCGCCTTGCCCAGCCCTTCGCCGCTGGCAATATAGCGGTCGATCTCGCTACGCTCCAGCCGCTTGAAGATGACGATGCTGGTCGACAGGCGATGCCGTGCCACGCCCGCAGCGTCGATCAGGGTGATGGCGCTGTAGACGCGATGCCGGCGCCCCGACAGCAGGTCGAGGCAGTCGCGGACCTCCGCCTCGCTTTCCGCCTTGGGCAGGATGCGGCGGCCGGCGGCCACCACGGTATCGCCCGACAGGATCAGCGCGCCGGGATGACGGGAGGCAACCAGCGCGCCCTTTTCGGCGGCGACACGCGCAGCATAGGCGGCCGGCAGTTCGGCCTTGCGCGGGGTTTCGTCAATGTCCGCAGGATCGACGGCATCAGGAAGCACGCCAATCTGCCCCAGAAGGTCACGCCGTCTGGGGGAAGCCGAAGCTAGAATGAGTCGCATCGAAAATGCGGCTTATTTGAAGCGGTAGGTGATCCGACCCTTGGTCAGGTCGTAGGGGGTCAGTTCGACCAGCACTTCGTCACCGACCAGCACGCGGATGCGGTTCTTGCGCATCTTGCCAGCGGTGTGGCCGAGAATTTCATGATCATTCTCAAGGCGCACGCGGAACATGGCGTTGGGGAGAAGCTCCACAACCTGTCCGCGCATTTCAAGCAGTTCTTCTTTGGCCATAATATCCCAGAATCGAAAAATCGCGCCGCCATAGCGCCAAAACGTGGAAAATGGAAGTCAGGACGCAGAACCGAAATAATCACCGGCTGCGACGAGGGCCGCGAAGACGGCATCGAGCTGCTGCGCATCGATGCAATAGGGCGGCATGAGGTAGATGGTGTTGCCCAGCGGCCTTAGCAAGAGGCCCCGTTCCAGGAAGAAGGCACGCAGGCGCGGCGCGAGGTCGGAGAGATAGCCAGCGTCGGCCGCAATCAGGTCGATCGCCATGATCGTGCCGATCTGGCGCGGGTTGGCGAAGGCGGGGTGGCCGGCCAGCGAGGACAGCCGATCGGCGATGCCCTGCGCCAGTGCAGCAATTCGTCCGCGTACATCCTCCTCGGCCCAGATGGCGAGATTTTCGGCAGCAGCGGCACAGGCGATCGCGTTCGCGGTGTAGCTGGAGGAATGGTAGAAGAGACGCGCCCGGTCGGTTGAGCGATGCGCCTCGAAGATGCGCGGGGTCGCCAGCGTCGCGGCGAGCGGGATGGCGCCGCCGGTAATCCCCTTGGCCACCGCCATGATGTCGGGCACCACGCCGGCCTGCTCGCAGGCAAACAGGGTGCCGGTGCGGCCCCAGCCGGTCATCACCTCGTCCGCGATGAACAGCACATCGTGGCGCGCGCAGATATCGGCCATCGCCCGCAGCACATGGGGCGGATAGATCAGCATCCCCCCGGCTCCCAGGATAAGGGGTTCGACGATGAAGGCGGCCGGGTGATCGGCGCAGGCCGCCTCCAATGCGGCAAGCGTCTCCTGCTCGCGACCGGGATGTGGGAAGGGGATGGTGCCGACATCGAACAGAAGAGGCGTCCAGGCGGCATTGTAGACACCACGCTCGCCGATCGACATCGCCCCGATCGTATCGCCATGATAGCTATGTTCCAGCACCAGGATGCGGCTGCGCGCCTCGTCCAGCCCGTCGAGCGCGCGATTATGCCAGTAGCCGAGCGCCATCTTGAGCGCGACTTCCACTGCGGTCGATCCGCTGTCGGAAAAGAAGACATGGGCGAGGCGATCGCGCCCCGGCGCCTGTGGCATGAGATCGACCAGGCCGCGCGCGACCGCCTCGGCTGGTTCATGGGTATAGCCCGCGAAGATCAGCTGATCGAGCTGTCCGGCCTGGCGCGCGATGGCGGCGGCGATGCGCGGATGGCAATGGCCATGGATCGTCACCCACCAGCTGGAAATGCCATCAATCAGGCTGCTGCCATCGGCCAGATGGAGGGTCGCGCCCTCCGCCCGGACGACATGGGGGATGGGCTCGTTGAGGCCGTGCTGGGTGAAGGGGTGCCAGACAGGAGAGGTCATCGGCGTCCCCTACGCCCGATCGGCGGCCAAGGCTATGGCTTGTCCTTGCGATCCACCGGCGAGATGCTGGGCAACACGGCCGCCGTCGGCACCACGACCGTGGGCACCGCGACATGGATGTCCACCCGGCGATTCTTCGCCCGACCTTCGGGATCGTCGCTGCCATCTTCCTTGGCATTGGGGGCGACCGGCCGGGCTTCCCCCAGCGCGATCAGGCTGATGCGATCCTTGGCGATGCCCTTTTCGACAAGATAGGCCTCAACCGCCTCGGCCCGGATGCGCGATGCCACGCGATTGTCGCCGTCATTGCCCTTGCTGTCGCTATGGCCGCGCAGCGTGATCGCCCCGCCGGTCTTGATCGCCGGGGTTTCGACCAGCGTATCGAGCGCGGCGCGGGCGGCATCGTCCAGCTTCAGCCCGGACGTGCCAAAGGCGATGGTGGCGTCGAGCGGTTCGATCTTCGGCGCTTCGGGTTCGGCCACTTCGGGGCGCAGGATCGAGCGGACCGGCTCTGCGGCATTGCCAGATTCGTTGGCCGCAATCTCATTATCGGCGGCATTGGCTGCATTAGCGGCATTGTCGACGGCATTGCCTGCGGGCCGATCACAGGCCGCCAGCATGACGCACAGGGCCAGCGCGGGGGCGAGCCTCCTCATTCCTCCTCTCCTTCCGGTTTCTTGCGGGTCTTTGATGCGGGCGGCACATAGGACAGGATCGTGTCGCCCGGCTGTGGCGTCGGTCGCGACGCATGGGTGAAGAAGCGCATCGTGCCGTTCCTGCGGAGCAGCAGCAGCATGTCGGCATCGGCCGGCAGGTCGGCCTTGGCCGCCTCGAAATCGAACTGGTCGCTGATCCGCGTCTTGCGGAAGGTCCAGCCGGCATCCTCACGGATCATGATTTCCTCGACGCCCAGGCCGGAGTCGAACAGCGCGCGGCCACGCAGCGATTCCGGCAGCGCGCGCGGATCATGATCGTCGCTGGCGTCGCCCAGCTGATAGACATTGTCACGGCCGACTTCGGGCGCGAACTCGTTGCAGACGAGCGCGTTATAGGCCTCATTTTCCGACGTGGCGGCGAGCACCTGGAACTGGGTCAGGTCCAGCCGCTCCTCGGTCGCCTCCGCCAATATCTCGCCATGATAGGTCGGGATACCGCCATGGCGGGCGGGCGCCAGACGCTGCCAGCTATTGTCGGCGATCATCACCGGCACCTCCAACTGGCGCAGCTGGGCGGCAAGGCTGAGGCTGAAGGGGGTGGCGCCGACCAGCAGCAGCCCCTTGTCCTGCGCGCCGGTGACCTTGAGCAGCCGGGCGACCGGCTTGATCGAGAAGCCATGGAACAGGATGGTCGCAACCACGATCGAGAAGGACAGGGTGACGAGGATCGCGCCGTCGCCATAGCCCAGCCGATCGAGACGCAGCGCGAACAGACCGGAAATGGCGACCGCGACGATGCCGCGTGGCGCGATCCAGGCGACCAGCAGCCGTTCGTTCCAGGGCACCGGCGAGAAAGCAAGGCTGAGCAGCACCGTCGCCGGGCGGACGACGAACAGCAGCACCAGCAGATAGGCCAGGAAGCGCCATTCGAACTGGCGCAGCACATCAAGGTCGAGCGAAGCCGACAGGATCACGAACACGCCGGAGATCAGCAGGACGGTGACATTTTCCTTGAACGGCTGGATGTCGCGCAGGGAGTCGAATTTCATGTTGGCAAGCGCCACGCCCATCACCGTCACGGTGACGAGGCCGGTTTCCGCCTGGATGAGGTTGGAGAGAACGAAGACGCCGATCACCGCGACCAGCAGGATCGGCGCTTTCAGATATTCCGGCACATGGCCGCGCTGGAACGCCCAGCCGATCGCGCGGGCGGCAAGCCAGCCGATCAGGCCGGCGATGATGGCGGCCGCGACGAGCGACAGGATGACGGCCGCCAGCGTGCTGCCCTCGCTCGACCGGCGCAGATATTCATAGGTGGCAAGGCCAAGCAGCGCGCCGACTGGATCGTTGACGATCGCTTCCCATTTGAGGATCGCGCGCGGCCGGGCGGCGACGTTGGACTGGCGCAGCAGCGGCAGCACCACGGTCGGCCCGGTCACCACAAGAATGCCCGCAAACAGGATCGCCACCGGCCAGACGAGGCCCGCGACATAATAAAGGGCGAGCGCGCCCAATATCCATCCGATCGGCGCGCCCAGCACCACCAGCCGGGTGACGGCGCCGTCGGTCTTGCGCAATTCGCGGAAATTGAGGCTGAGCCCGCCTTCGAACAGGATCAGGGCGACCGCCACCGACACCATGGGTTCGAGCAGTTCGCCGAAAGTAAGTTTGGGATCGATAAGGCCGGTCACCGGGCCACCGATGACGCCAGCGGCGAGCATCAGGGCGATGGCGGGCCAGCCGGTGCGCCAGGCAATCCATTGGGCGCCGATGCCCAATATGCCGATCAGCGCGATTACAAGGGCCTGTTCATGCATGGCCGGGACCATAGACAGGCGAAGCCGCCATGGTCACCCCCTTTATTTTCAACGATCTGGGGAACCGGATCGCAGAGCGGGAATGGCGGGCAAGGGAGAACCCGCCATTCCCGTGGCAAATATGCTTATTGCTGCGGCGGGGTTGCCGGATCAGCCGGGGTCGCCGGGCTGGCGGGCGCGGCCGGTGCCGGCGTGCCGGCGGCGGCCTGGATCCGCTGCTGCAGCGCCGGATCGGCGGCCGCAGCCTGGCCGATGGCGTTGAACTTTTCGGGCGGAATGCCCTTCGACTGCAGCGCAGCCAGCATCTTGGGCTGCTTTTCCGCGGCGGCAATCGCATTGTCAGACTGAATCTTGGTCACTTCGACGGCGGCGGCCGCGAACTGCTTGATGTCGGCATCGCTGAAGTTGCTGGCGCCGGCGGCGGGGGCCGATGCTGCGGGCGCGGCAGGCGTCTGCGCCGACACGGAATAGGCCGCCAGCAGCGCGACGGACGCGACACCGGTCTTGATGATGTTCGAAAGGTTGAGACCCGTCATGTGCTTCTCCTTGGCTTTGCTACCGCCCAAAGCTGTGGACAAAGCAGGTCGGGGAAAAGTCCGGACAGGATGAAGCGTGGCATTAGAAAGATGGCGGAAAAGTTCCCGTCAGCCTGCCGCGAAGGGGAAACGATCGGTCGCGGGCCTCATTTCCATGCCGCAACGAAAAAGGGCCGCCCGATGAGCGGCCCTTCCCGATTCTGCTTACCAGATCTTCACCCGATCCTTGGGATCGAGATAGATCTTGCCGCCCGGCGCGGGCTTGAACGCATCATACCAGGCGTCGAAATTGCGCACGATGTCGGCCCGATATTGCGACGGCGCGTGCGGATCGGTGACCAGGCGCTGGCGCAGATTGGCCTCGCGATAATTGCGGCGCCACACCTGTGCCCAGCCCAGGAAGAAGCGCTGGTCGCCGGTCATGCCGTCGATCACCGGCGCGGCCTTGCCGCCCAGCGAGGCATGATAGGCGTCGAGCGCGACGGCTAGGCCGCCCAGATCGCCGATATTCTCGCCCATGGTGAAGGCGCCCTTCACATGCGCGCCGGGGAAGGGTTCGTAGGCGTCATATTGAGCGCCGAGCTTGGCGGTCAGTGCCTTGAAATTGGCGACGTCCTGATCGGTCCACCACTGGTTGAGCTTGCCGGTCTCGTCATATTTCGCGCCCTGATCGTCGAAATGATGGCTGAGTTCATGGCCGATCACCGCACCGATGCCGCCATAATTGACCGCCGGGTCGGCATGGGGATCGAAGAAGGGCGGCTGCAGGATGGCGGCGGGGAAGACGATCTCGACCATGCCGAAATTGGCATAGGCGTTGATCTCCATCGGGGTCATGCCCCATTCCCAGCGATAGATGGGCTTGCCCAGCTTGCCGATATTATAGTCGAAATCAAACTGGTTGGCGCGCATCGCATTGCCCAGCAGATCGTCACGCTGGATGGTCAGGCCCGTATAGTCGCGCCACTTGTCGGGATAGCCGATCTTGGGGGTGAAGGCGGCCAGCTTCTTGTGCGCGCGCGCCTTGGCGGTGTCGCTCATCCATGGCAGGCCGTCGATGCGGCGGCCCATGGCGGCGAGCACATTTTTGACCAGGACGTCCATCGCCGCCTTGGTTTCGGGCGGGAAATATTGCGCGACATAGACTTTGCCGACTTCTTCGCCGAGCGAATCCTTGAGGAAATCGACGCCCCGCTTCCAGCGTGCCTCACGTTCCGGCGTGCCGGACAGGGTCGTGCCGTAAAAGGCGAAGTCGGCATTGGCGATGCTGTCGGGCAGCTTGTCGGCATAGGCGTGCAGGCTGCGCAGCAGCAGCGCGTCCTTCAAAACGCCGATCGGCGCCTTGGCGATCAGCGCGGCCTCGCCAGTAATGGCGGATGGCTGGGCGACGAGCAGTTCGGTCGGGGTCAGGCCGTTGGCCTTGAAATAGGCGGCAAAGTCGAAGCCGGGTGCGGCCTTTTGCAGCGCGGCCAGCGTCAGCTTGTTATAGGTCTTGTCCGCGTCGCGGCTGTCGATCTGGGTCCAGTGAACCTTGGCGATCTCCGTTTCGAACGCCATCAGCGCGGCGGCGCGCGCCTTGGCGTCGCTTTCGCCCGCCAGTGTCAGCATATTCTCCAAATGCGCGACATAGGCGGCGCGGATCTTGGCCATTTCCGGCTTTTCATCCAGATAGAAGTCGCGGTCGGGCAGGCCGAGGCCGCCCTGGCTCATGGAGAGGATATAGGTTTCGGGGTCTTTATCGTCCTGCCCGACATAGAAGCGGAACGGGCCGCTGATCCCCGCGCGGGCGGCCTTGGCGGCGACAAGGGCGTAGCCGGCCTTGTCCTTCACGCCCTTGATTTCGCCCAGCCAGGGCTTGATCGGGGCCAGCCCCTTGGCCTCTACCGCGGCAGTGTCCAGATAGCTGGCATAGGCCGCGCCGATCTTGCTGTCGGGATCGTCCTTGGCCGTTTCCAGGATCGCGCGGGTGCGGGCGCGCGACAGTTCGTCCAGCGTGTTGAACGCGCCATAGTTGGATTTGTCGGCGGGAATGGGGGTGTTCTTTGCCCATGTGCCGTTGGCGTGGAGGTAGAAATCATCGCCGGGCTTGACCGACGGGTCCATGCCTGCGGCGTCGAAGCCGTAGCTGCCATAAGTCGGTTTGGCGGTGGCGGTGGCGGTGGCGGTGGCGGTGGCGGGGGTCGCTGTCGAGGGGGCAGGCTGTTGCGCGTTCGCGATAGCGGCGGTCAGCGCCAGCGCGGAGGCGGCGGCGCGCAGGAAAAGGTGTTTCATCAAAGCATCCCTTGCTTGGCAGTAGGCGCAACGTAGCGCGCCCGGCATGACGGGACGTTGAACGCCTGTCCAACAGTCCTGTCCATGTCGTTGGTCGAATATTATCGGCCGTTGAAAGGATCGGAAAGCCGGATTTGGCTGGCGAACGCGGCGGCCAGCGTGGCGGGGTTCAGCGGATCGAGCAAGGGCAGGCGGCCAAGGCTGCGGACATTGCCCAGTTGCGGGATGATCCGTTCATTTTCCTCATGCGGTTCGCCGATGAAGGCGATGCCCGCGATCGGCACGTTGCGGGCGCGGAGCGCTTCGATGCTGAGCAGGCTGTGGTTGATCGTGCCGAGCGCGGTGCGGGCGCACAG
>ERZ1292629.1833-Hain-H43-01um-R1-1833-length-19531-cov-6_pt1 | contig 19531 bp, 23 predicted proteins | sample MGYA00564399_ERZ1292629 | MGnify/ENA primary metagenome ERZ1292629 (study PRJEB36523, sample SAMEA6512636) | groundwater metagenome | collected 2019-01-08 | study: AquaDiva: Metagenomics assemblies of 32 groundwater samples | reverse complement strand
AAAGCTTTGGCTTTAATCTATTTTTCGGTCTAGAATTCTCATATCATCTAATAATAAATTCTAAGAAGATTCTTTATCTCTGTAATTCCCTTTCTAGTTCAATAGATTCTCTGACTTTTCCCAGTTTCTTGTAAAGAATAAGGATCTTGTTTTTTATTTCTGGTTTTTCAGAATCTTTGACTGCTCTTGCCAATCTTTCATAAACCCTCAATGCTAATGCATTTTTATTTGATTTTTCAAATTTTTCAGCTTCGGATTTATACATATTTATTATCTTGGTTTCTATTTCAGCTATTTCTTTTGGAGATGCTGTTTCAAAAATCTTGTTGTATGCAAAATTAACTCTTTCATAAAAACCTCCTTTGATAAGCAATTCAATTTCCCTGATATAAGCTTGTATTTTTTCCCTCTGACTTATGCATACTTCCTGAAATTTTTCAATGTATTTTATTGCTTCAGGATACATTATGTTTTTTTCATATAATTTTGATAATTCTGAATAACAGTATCTTAGTATCTCAATGTCTCGAAAAGTTCTTGCGCAATTCTCAAGATACTCCATTTTTAAGAAATCAGACATCTTTGAAGCACGCACTTCAACTTCACCCCTGTTTTTTTCCAGTATTTGCATGAGGGTATATTAAAACAATTGTTTTTAAAGTTTGTTGTGAAATTATATAATGTTTTTTTAGAGGTTGAAACTATATTTTGTTTTATATAAATCTTTAAATAATAAAACTTTGTTATTAACCTATGAAGAGCATTATGATTGTGAGGGGCGGTGATGAAAAAGGAGAGGAACATCCTTGTTGTATGGAACAAAGAATTATGTCTTTGCTTGGTCGTAATTACATTGAATTGCCATTAAAAAATGATCCTTTAAAAGATGTTCTTAGCGGCAGAATTGTTTGCAATACCCGCCTTCATGAAGTGCAAGGAGGAGCGGTTTTTTATAATGAAATCGACAGATTAGGCTCCAGCCAATATTCTGGGCATTTAATATTAATTGGTTTTGATGAAAATAGTGATTCATATAATGCTCTTAAAAGCAAGTTAGAAGAATTAGCTTCAAAAAATCCTGATGGAATTAAAAGAACTCTTGAAGATTTTAATCAAGGGATTTCTATAGAACAACTTGAGGGCTTAGCTAATGCTATAAAAGAAAATAAACTTCCATATGACCCTAATAAGGTTTCTGCTCAACCTGCAGATTCTGTTTAATAATTTCTTAATACTTCTTATTCAATCTTTATTAAAAATGGCTGCTCCAAGATTTGAACTTGGGGTCCCTGCCTCATGAGAGCAGTGCTTTACCACTAAGCTAAGCAGCCATAGAAATACAAAAATAAAGTGCTTTAAAAAATCTCCTGTCTGAGATTTTTTAATCCATTCAAAATTAACATTCAAAACAAAATATTGTTTTGACTCATTAAAAACTAATTGTTTTTAAGATGTCCAAAATGCTCTTTTCGTACCCTCCCTACTTTAGTTCGGAGAAAGAAAAGGCATTTTGGAGCATGCTCAAGAACTCAACACGCTCTGGGTTTTAACCCAGAGTTCTTGACATTTTGAAGTTTTAAAAAACCTTTGAAAATACTTAAAAAGCAGAGAAATATAATATTTATATGGCTATTAGTAATATTACTACTTTGGCAAAAGAATTATCAAGTCCTCCCGCAGATATCACACAGGTAGTTCCGCAGCTTGCCAGCGATATTTCCTTGATAATCACTATTCTGAAAACAGTAGGAATAGTGTTGATTATTTATATAATCTATCAAATTGTGAGAGTTTTTTTTAGCTTTAAAAGTTATAAGAAAATGAAAATAATGGAAGAGAGAATTAACAAAATTGAAGATAGAATAAATCTTTTAACTTTAAAAAGAAAGAAATAAAAATATAAATAATATTGGTAATGTCGCAGAGAAAACAAGTAGATTAATATATTTCATTAATGTCACAGCTTTGTCAACTGAGATTTAGCTTAATAAATTGAGAATAATCTTTGTATTGTGATGTCCGAAATTAAACCACTTACTTTAGTAAGTGGTGGCACATTGTTTTTTTGATATTACTAAAAAACATCATTATCTTATTCTTTAACAAGGGTTATTTCTATTGATGAAACATATATTCTTCTTCCTTCTTTATTTTCAAACTGCTCGCTCGCAATTCTGATGTCCTTTACTTTGATATTTTCGTCTTTTAGAAAAGTTCTTCTTGCAACTTCTGCAATATCAACTGCCTTTGAGACAAATTTTCCTCTAGCAGAAACAATAACTTCTTTCTGCCCTTTATTCTTGAATTGCATTACAACTCCTGTAACATAATTCATAAAGGGTTTTATTCCTACAAAAATTATATTGTCTTTGTCATTGCTTGTTTTCTGTTCTTTCTTTTCATCAGCTTTTTCTTCTGTCATTTTGAGTATTATTCTTGATGAATCACTGGTCTTCTAATCTTGGTTTCACTTTTCTTTTTTCTTGCTATAAAACCTGCAATCTGATTCCTTGTTTTTTTACTATCTGTCAAACCTTTAATCAGTTCCTTATTATTTTCAAAATTACTATTAAATGAATTTTCTTCTCTTAACAGAGAATTTGCTGTTCTCTTAACAAGCTTAGATTTTATTCTTCCCATAATATTAGTTTTATTTCTGCATTTAAAAAGTTTTGTATGTATGGGTAATATGATGATACAGAGCAAAAAGTAAACCTCGGCTTTTAAGCCGAGGTACAAGTCCGAAGGACTTGGTGATATTTCGGGTTTAGGAGAAAATTGATTTCAGTCAATTTTCTTTGTTTTTAGTATAGAATAATACTTCTTTTCATATTCCTGGGCTTTTTTGCTCAGGTTTCCTGTATAAAGAAACAGAGCTGGAAGAGGTATTGACTGGGATTTTGAGAGAAGTGCCTGGAGCTCTGAATCTGTTGTCGTTTTCTTGTCTTTTGCCTGAGTTAAGAAAAGAATCTTGCCTAAATCTGAATTTATCTCAGTTATGCAATTATACCCTTTTGCTTTGTAATCTATTTCTTCAACAATCCTGAAATTGTTTTTATTTAAGAATACAATTATTTTTGCAACAAAATCAGAACGTGGTTTTTCTTTTTTTGGCCTTTCAATAGGTTTTATTGCGAGAGGATTTTGGAAAATCTGACTGATTTTATTTGATTCTATTTCTGGTTTTAGTTCAATTTGTTCTTGGTTTTCTTGTTCTTGCTTTTTAGGAGTTTTTTTTCTTTTTTTTATTTCAGGTTTTGATAATGTAATTTCAGAGTCTGATGATTCTGAAGATTGAATATTTGTTGCTTCTTGTTCTATTTTAATTTCTTTTTTTTGAAATGGTTTTGAATTAAATATCTGTATTATTTCAGGCTCTTGAACTGCTAAATACCTCCAGTATATTTCTTCATCATTTTTAAATGAAAAAGCAAAATCTTTTATTGCCCTTAATGCAACTCTTATTGCCGGCTCTTGCTCAGAATCTTTCAATATTCTATTCTTTTTTAAAAGCTCAAAAGCCTCTGCTTCCTTAGGATGAAGATACTTCCTGAAATTCTCTAATTGGGATTCCTGGCCTTGAAGATAATACAAAGGGCTTCCTCCAACTTTCAGACTGCTTATTTTTATCTTATTTTCATCTTTTAGTTCTGAGAGGAAAGCAGAAACAAACAAGGTGTTCATTTTTACTTCTTTTGAAATCTGGACTGGGAGGCTAGGACCTTTTGCCTGCAAAAGGTTTAGAATTCTCTTTTTGGTTTCATCTGTATTTTGCATATAAATTTTAAAAGAAAGGAGTTAATAAAATTATAGGAAATAATTTGTTAATTTGAGAGGGGTAATTGGTTGAGACTATAATCTTTATAAACAAAGGTATAGTTGATTAAACTAATATTTTAACATGGAAGTTGTAAATACTAATTATTCAAGTGATGGAAATATTAAATATGGTTTAAGAGTTGCAAATGTACCCAAAACTATAGAGGCTGCTTTTCTTTCTCTTCCCCAAAGAGAAGAAGGAAAACCTAGATTTGTAGCCTGTTTATCAAGCCAAATTGGATGCTATTTTGATTGCAGAATGTGTGCTAATATGTTTAGCTCATACATGAGGGACTTGAAAGTGAGTGAAATTGACGCTCAGATAAGATTGGTTCTTGGAAATGATGGTAATTTACAAAAGGTTCTTCAAGAAGGTTCTGTAGAATATGCATTTATGGGAATAGGAGAACCATTATTTGGAGCAAATGTCATTAGATCAATCCAAAGACATAAAGCATATGTTCCAGATACAAGATTTGTAATTTCTACAGTAGGTATTCCTGGTTCAATTCAAAAATTAACAAGAAGCGAGATTCCTTACCCAACAAGATTAGAATTATCTCTTCATTTTCCTAATGATAGATTGAGAAATGAATGGATAAGGGGTGAACATATTTTTCGGACAAGAGATATTAAATTATCAATTGAAGAAATGCTTTGTGAGGCAAGTGAATATTATCAAAGAAGTGGAGAAAAAGTAACTGTTAATTATGTTATAATTGATGGAGTAAACAATACTCCTGAATGTTTTGATGAGTTGGTTGCTTTATTTAAGGATAGAAAGAGATTTTATGTTAAGGTTATGGTTCCGAATCATACTTCTTCTTTTACTGAATCTTGGAAAGAAGAATTAGAAGTTGAAACTACTTATGGGCCTGAAGAATTTTTTGAAAAGTTAAAAAAATCGGGTATTGAAGCAGCTTTATTTAGAAGCCTTGGACAAGATGTGTTGGCTGGATGTGGTATGATGAGGGGAAGATTTTAAAACTATAATATTTTAACATCATTAAAATTTCTAAAATCATTATCTAGTGTCAGAAGAATGGCATTATTCATTAAAGTAGATGCATAAACTATTGAATCTGCTATTGGAAGATTTTTTTCAATAACCAGTTCTGATGCTTTATCTGCAATTTTTTCATCTAGATTTATTAGAATACTTTGTTTTTTTATAAAATCCATTTTATCATTTATTTCCTTAATTGGGATTTTTAATCTTGAAAGTTTTTTCTTTATTTCAATTAAGGAGATGGTTGCTAATAATAGTTTTTCTTCTATTTCTATTATTTCCTTAAAATTACCATTAACTAAATAATCTATCCATAGTGAAGAATCAATCAAATTATATCCGGTCATTTTTATCTTTTAAATCATTTAAAATTTCTTGCTTGGATAATTTTCCTACATATTTTTTTAAAGATCCTGCCATTGATTTTTCAGGTTTAAGACATTTTATTGCAATTTTATTAATTGCTTCATCATAGGATGATACTTCTAAAGTTTGCTTTAATTTTTTTAATAGCAAAATTGTTTTTTCATCAACTTGTATTGTAGTAACCATATAAAATATATAGCTATATACTATATAAATATTTTGGTTTATTTAGTTAACCTAATCCTTAGGATAAACGCCACGAAACTTTTCAAGGTTTCACCCAGTCTATTTCATAGAATGTAATGTCTTCTTCACTGTCAACAATTGCCAGAAGAAGCTTTTTTGCTGTTGAGTGAGCAATCCTGTTTTTTGAAATAAATTCATTCCAGTTGGATTTTTCAGATTGTTTTACTGGATAAACAAGGTATTTTGCATGCTTGTTCATTGAGTTATCATATACTCTAAATTCTGCTCCGAATTTTGAGCCGGTTTTAACTGAAAAGCCTTTTTGTGTTAGTTTCTTGAAAACAAGGTAGTTAATTAAGAAATCCTTGTGTTTTTTTGAAAGAATAGCTAAGATTTCATGTTCTTTTAATGACTTATTTGTTTTTGCATTTATTGCATTTGCTTTTTGAGTTTCAACTAAAAATAATGCTTCAAATGGAGAGTAAATTACTTTTCCTTGTGATTTTTCACCTAAATTTTTTGAATTTTGAGTTTCTGCTGCTTTTTGTGAATTAGAGAAAATTCTATCTCTTGTAATGTAGATTGGGAATTTTGATTGTTGCATAGTTTGATAATGTATATTAGTTATTTAAATCTTAATATTTAAAAACCAGAGCTTATTACCTTTATCATGGCAGAAGTAAATTTTAGTGCAATAGAAAAAAAATGGCAGGAGAAATGGGAAAAAGCTAAGGCTTTTGAAGTTAAAGATAATTCTAAAAAGAAAAAGTATTATGTCTTGGAGATGTTTCCTTATCCTTCTGGAAGTGGGCTTCATATGGGGCATGCTCTCAATTACACAATTGGAGATATTTATGCCAGATTCAAAAGAATGAATGGATTTAATGTGCTATATCCTATGGGATATGATGCATTTGGATTGCCTGCTGAAAACGCTGCAATTAAAGCTGGAGAACATCCTGGAAAATATACAAAAGAAGCAATGGCAAATTTTATTTTACAGCAAAAAGCTCTTGGGCTTAGTTATGATTGGAGTAAAAAAGTTGTTACTTGCGAACCTGATTATTATAAGTGGAACCAGTATTTTTTCCTAAAATTCATGGAAAAAGGACTTGTTTATAAGAAAAAATCAGCTGCAAATTGGTGTTCTAAATGTAATTCTGTTTTAGCTAATGAACAGGTTCATAATGGGAAATGTTGGATACATAAAGATATTGATGTTGGAATAAAACATTTAGAACAATGGTTTATCAAGACAACTGATTATGCTGATGAACTTTTGAAAGATATTCCAAAACTGCAATGGCCAGAAAGAATAAAGATAATGCAGGAAAACTGGATTGGAAAAAGTCATGGAAGTGAAATTGATTTTGAAATTGAAAATCAAAATAATAAACAATTGAATTGTGTCATTGTTCATGGAGGAAATTCCGAGAATGATAAAAATTATAACAAACATTGGATACCTTTGATAAAAAAGAAATTAGAAGAAAAAGGAATCAAGACTGAAAATCCATTAATGCCTGTAAATAATAAGGCGACTTATTCTGATTGGAAAAAAATTTTTGAAAAATTAAAAATTGATGAAAATTCTATTTTGATAGGACATAGTCGTGGCTGTGCTTTTTTAGTTAGATGGTTAGGTGAAAATAAAAAAATTATTAAAAAATTAATTTTAGTTGCTCCTTGGAAAATTGCAAATAAAGAATACAAAAGAGTTTTTTATGATTTTAAAATTGATAGAACAATTAAAGAAAGAGCAAAAGAAATAATTATCTTTACTTCAAATGATGAAGAATTGGATGGAAAGAAGAGTGTTGAAATGTATCATTCTGCTTTTGGAGGAGAAATTATTGAACTAAAAAATCGCGGGCATTTTACACAAGAAGAATTCCCTGAATTATTGGATGAAATAATCTCAAACAAATGGCCTATATTCACAACTCGCGCTGATACTATTTATGGTGTTACATTCATGGTTGTCAGTGCACAGCATCCTCGTTTGATGGAATTAGTTACTTCTAAACAAAAAAAAGAAGTTGAGAGTTTTTTGAAAAAAATAAAATCTACAAGTGAAAAAGATATTGGGAGAGCAAGTTCAGATTATGCTGAATCTGAAGACGACTTGGAAAAAGAAGGTGTTTTTACTGGAAGTTATGCAATTAATCCTATTAATAATGATAAAATTCCAGTCTGGGCTGGAAATTTTGTTGTTGCTGATTATGGATGTGGGATGGTAATGGCTGTTCCTGCTCATGATGAAAGAGATTTTCAGTTTGCAAAAAAATATAAGATTCCTGTTAGAGTAGTTGTTAATCCTGATTCCTCAGAAAAATCTAGAAATTTTTCTGATCCTTCAGATTCAACTAAAAAAAATCAAGAATCTGAAGTCTATGAATTAAACGCAGATAAAATGTCAAGAGCTTATATTGGAGAAGGAAGACTAGTTAATTCAAAAGAATTCAACAAATGGAGTAATAAAGAAGCAATTAATGCAATAACAGAACATCTTGAAAAGAAAAAATTAGGAAGAAAAACTATTAATTATAAATTAAGAGACTGGTTGATTTCAAGACAAAGATATTGGGGGACGCCTATTCCAATTATTTATTGTGATAAATGTGGAATCCAGCCTGTTCCTGAAAAAGATTTGCCAGTTCTTCTTCCTGAAAAAGTTAAATTTGGGAATGGAAATCCTCTTGCATCTTCAAAAGAATTTATAGAAACAAAATGCCCAAAATGCAAAGAAAAAGCCAGAAGAGAAACCGACACAATGGATACTTTTTTTGATTCTTCATGGTATTTTTTAAGATATTGTGATTCTAAAAATAAGAAGGAAGCATTTGAAAAAAAGAAAATAGAATATTGGATGCCTGTTGACCAGTATATTGGAGGTGCTGAACATGCCTGCATGCATCTGATTTATGCAAGATTTTTCACAAAAGCATTAAGGGATTTAGGTTTTTTAAAATTTAACGAGCCTTTTATTAAATTATTTAATCAGGGTATGCTGCATGGAAGTGATGGAAATAAAATGTCAAAGTCCCTTGGTAATGTTGTTAATCCTGTTGAAATGATTAAAAAGTATAGCTCTGATTCTTTAAGACTTAATTTAATGGGTCTTGCAAGTCCGGATAGTGATAGTGTTTGGAATGATAGGGGGATGGATAGCAGCTTGAAATTACTTAAAAAAATATTTGAATATTTTTCAACGATTAAATTTGGAAAATCTTCTGCAAGGATTGAGAGCAAAACCAATAAAACAATCAAGGAAATTAGAGAGGACATTGAAAATTTTAGGTATAATATGGCTGTTATTAAATTAAGGCAATTATTTGAAAAAATCAGCGAAGAAGATGCTTCTAAAAAAGACATTGAAAGTTTTTTAAAAATGTTTTCTGTTTTCTGCCCGCATATTGCTGAAGAATTATGGGAAACAACTGGAGGAAAAGGATTTATCAGCCTTGCTGACTGGCCTGAATTTGATAAAAAAAAGATTGATGAAAAATTGGAAAAACAGGATGAATTAAATGATAATCTTGCAAGAGACATAGGAAATATTTTGAGAATTGTAAAGGAAAAGCAGGGCAAAGATGTAAACAAGGTTTATGTTTACTGCATTCCTAATGAATTAGACAATTACAGGGCTGATTATCTTCAAAAAAGAATTAACTTGGATGTAAAGATTTTCTCAGTAACTGATAAGAACAAGTATGATCCTTCTGGAATTTCAAGGAAATCAAAGCCAGGCAAGCCTGGGATTTTTGTGGAATAAAATTCAATATATATTACTCTTTATAATAATCCTTAAAAATCCTTGAAAGTTATATTTTAAATGGGATTAAAAGAAGATGTTAAAATTATTTCTAAGAGAACTGAAGAAGTCAGAAAAACTGCTGAAGAACTTCAAAAAAGATATGATGGTGAAAGAGAAAAAATATCTCAACAGCATGGTGAAATAGGTTCACAGCTTGAAGTTCTTATTAATAGGATAAAACAAGGAGAGTCAACAGGAGACCCTATTTTAGATTTTGGTATTGTAAATTTTAGAGTTGTTAATGAAGGAGAATTAGGAAAATTTAGACAATTATATGCTCGTTCCAGAGAATTAGCTGGAGAATTAATTGGAGAGCCTATTTTAGTTTCTATGCAACAAGGACAGGATTTTGGACCTAGATATTTCCTTCCTCCTCGTGAAGGAATTTTTGAGAGCTCTTGCCTGACTGTTGCTGAAAGTAGATTAATGGGAATTTTAAATTCTGGAATTGAATTTAATGCTGCAGAAGGCAATATGATTATTCCTCTTGAAAAACATGTTATTGATGAAGGTGCCAGAGGAAGATGGAAAATTAAGCAAGGACCTATTGTTGTTGATTGGTGGTGTTTGCAATACTTAGGAAGATATTTGACAAGGGAAAATGTTAAATCTGAAATGGATAAAGGACTACAGGTGGATATTGGTGCTCCAGTTGAAAGTCATTTTTGGCACGGAGGATTAGTTTCAGATTCCTCTTATTATCTTGCAATGAAACTCTTAGGAAGGGAAGCCTCAGAACCTTTCAAACAAGCTTATACAAGAGAAGTTAGTCCAAAAGCTGTTGAATTAGTTAATAAAGTAGAAGACTTAAGGATTCAGGAAAGAAGATTAGTGGAGTATATAGCTGGAGAAACAAAAAAAGCTGTTGATGGAAAAGTTAGTGTTAGTGATGGTGAGAGATATTTTCAAATGCCTTTAGAAAGACATTTATCTTGTGAAAATAAACAGCTTGAAGCAGCAAGAACATCTATTGCCGATTGTTTGCAACAATCTGTTGAATCAGGTATTTATGGATTAGGGATTAAAGTTAACACTGGAACAGGATTAAAACCAGCAGATATAGATGAGCAGATTAAGGTTTTTGCAAAAGCTTATGATTTTAAATTAGAATAATCAATTATTAGTGTTTATTATTTCTTTTCACCACAAAATAATAAATCAAAGCTCCAATTATATGAAGAAAGACAATCACAATTATCCACACAACTCTTTCAGTTGAATCCTTGAATTTTCTTGTTGCACAGTCAACAATCATTAATATCCAGAATACAAATGCCCAGATTGCTATTGCTACAGCTAAAAGCACCAACAATACCCCAAATACCCCTAATGCAAGTAATCCCATTACCATTATAAAATAAGAATATTACGGTTTATAAGTTTTATTATTTATATTCTGAAAAAGGCATGAATTTTCCTTTGTAAGATTTTTCAACTGCTTCTTGTTTTGTTATTGAAAATGTTTGTTTATTAATAGGAATTCTTTCCTCTGTAATTAAAATTCCTTCCAAATCTCTTAATTGCTGACTTGCAAATGGAAAGGATTCCTTTGGTATTAAGACTATTTTTCTAAAATTTTCATTTGTATGATAATAAAAGTATAAATGTTGCATAATCTTTAAAGAAAGTATTGGTTAATAAGGATTTATGGGATTTGGTGATTATTCTAAAATCGCTTTTATCCTATTTTATCTTTCCTCTTTTTCATCTCTTTAACCTGATTCTCAAAAACTTTGAAAAGCTCATCTGAAAAATCTTTGGGAATTTTTATTCCTATTATTTCAAGGTTTTCAATAAATAATCCCAAATCAAGTGCTGCTCTTTGTTTTCCTAAACTTAATTGGTTTTTGGTTTCCTCTAGAATTATATTCCAATTGATTTTTTCAGAATCAAGTATACTTTTTATATCAGTTATATCCTTTGCCCTATCTGTTGCATGCTTCATTAAAATTATATCATGTACATTAGCTATTTTTATGATAAGATTTTCTCCAAACTGGTGAGTTTTTTCAGCTCTTTTTTTGGAATTTTCAGAAAAAACAAAACTTATAACTTCAGGGGTGAATAAATCAATTCTTTCTTGTTCTTTTCTTTTTAATAATTCTGGTTGGTTTGGTTTTTTTCCATATAGTATCATTGAATCGAGTTTTTTAAAATCCAATTCTTCTAATGCTTTCATAAAAGTTTTTCTGTTATCTTCGTTTTCAAAAACTAAGTCAATATCTTTTGTGTTATCTTTTAAACCTAAAAACATCATTGCAGTACCTCCTATAGCGTAACAAATTATTTTCTTTTTTAATTTTCTTGAGATATCTAAAAACAATTCTTCTTGTTCTTCTATTGTTACCATTTTCTATAATCCTCCATATCAATTTTATTTATAGGAATATAGATTTTCCATGTTTTTTCAATATCTTTAAAATCTTTGGATTTTAGATTATCTATCATATATAGAAATTTATCAGTTTTTTTAGGTAGAGATAAATTTCTAAATCTTTTTGTCATTTTTCTTGTTTTAATTATTGTTCTAGCAATATCATATAATGTACCAACCTGCCTTTGAAGATCCTCTTTTTTAGCTAGCTTATATAATAATGACCAGTTATTAATCTTTTTGAAAAGGGCTAATATTGCCAATAAAGACCTGACTGATTTTTTATTTAATGCATAAATTAGGGCTTCTTCTAATGATTTTTTCTTTCCATAAATTTTATAATCTTCATGGATAGCAAGTTTTATTGGAGAATTTTCATTTATTATATCATAATAATTAAAACCTTTTAGCTTATTATTAAAAGAAATATTATATACCCTTTTATTATTTGACAATTTTTCTGTTTTTACATAGCCTTTTTTTCTTAACCTATGCATTAAATAAATTGCCTTTTGCTTATTTGTTTTTATTTTGTTTTCATTTAAAATATCAATAATAGAACTTAAAGTATGATTGCCAGCTAACATTTTCAATAGGACATTAATATTTATTTGTTTTTGCATATTAAATGTAGCCATAACTATTATATAAACTTTTCGCTTTTTATGGAAGAAGAAGTTAAATGTGCCTTTTGGTAGGATAAAGATAGGGGATGCCCCCACGATTACTTAATCCTAAGGATTAACTCCCAAACATTTTGCTCGATTATATCGGGTTTAGAATATTGATTTATTTGGTTTCTCTTCAGGGCAAAAAATGCTTTTTATTCGGATTCAACACATTTATTACTAATACATTTTGATTCTGGATCTGGCGCGCATAGATCAATTACATTTCCGCATTCTGCAGAATATTTATTCATTCTGTTGTAAAACAAAGTAGAATTTTCATTCTTGTTAATATAATGATAGCATCCAAATTCTATATACGGGCCTGCAAGAGGCAGAGTTTCGCAATCAGAATCAATAGTGCAATAGTTTGCATTTTTCAAATCGCTGTCTATTTTATCATATAAATCTAAACACGCTGACCAAAACAATTTTCCTGGATGTAATTCATGCTCTTGGTAAGTAACTTCTGTTTTAAATCCTTTATTTCCAAAATAGTATGCCAAGGCATAGATGTAATCTGAGTTATTCTTTGAAACATGATATGATACAATATTTCCTAGTTCTATCTCTCCAACCAGAGGAAGAGTTTCATTTTGATTGATTTCATTGATAGAATCTCTTAGAATCTGTATTTGTTCATATGCTCCTCGATTAATAATCTCTACATCTATGCTTCCATTAACAACATAAACATCAGCAAAATCTCCTTCTTTTAAAGATAACTGAATTGTGTTTGGCTTGCTATTCTGAATTATTCTATCTGGGAGAAAATAAAAAAACAGAGCGATGCTTATAATTAAAAGAAAAGAGGCAATTACTAAAATTATCAATATCTTTCTTCCACTATTTTTGTTTTTTCGTTTTTTCATATTCACAATAAACTTAGTAAACCAGCCAATACTATCCCACCAATTATAAAACTTACGCAGTATTGCTCACTGCCTGATTTTGAATCTCAATAGATTTTTTTTTGCCATTGACAAAATTATCAAGAACAACACCAGGTTGTCCATATAAATCACAGCTTTTATCCGCATTGGAATGCTTACAATTATTCCTTTGACTTACAGTAGCAAGTCCATCACAAACATCATAACAATCCTGAATGCTATAACCAGACCCTGCAGAATTTTCTTGATTTTGCGCAGTATTGCTCACTGCCTGATTTTGAATCTCAATAGATTTTTTTTTGCCATTGACAAAATTATCAAGAACAACACCAGGTTGTCCATATAAATCGCAGCTTTTATCCGCATTGGAATGCTTACAATTATTCCTTTGACTTGCAGTAGCAAGTCCATCACAAACATCATAGCAATCCTGAATGCTATAACCACTTTGTTTTTCACTAGCAGTCTGGATTCCTACAGGATTTAAAGTTGAAAGACTACCATTTTCATTTCCAGTTTGACTAGTACTATTAATTCCATAAGATACCCAACACAAGACTCTATCTCCATTTCCATTTAAATATATTTTAATCTCTTCATTATCTTTTGTTATTGTGACATAATGATCAGGCACTTCATTTATTTGTTCTCCACAATCTTCTCTAATTAATTCCAATTTTTTATTATCTGTACTTTGGTCTAAGAAAACTGTTTTTATCATAGCATTTTGATTCTCGGAGAGAAATGTTTGAATTGCAGGTATTTTTTCAATAATACTGGCAACATTCTCATCAGGAGTACTTCTCCTACCCATGCCGTAAAATATAAACACAAAAAAAATTAATAGGATAGCTACCGTCAAGATCCAATGTTTCCTAAACCAACTTACTTCTTTTTCTTTAGCTACCTCTTTTTTAGCCATGATTTATTTAAAGTTATAGGATATATAAACTTTGTTTTCAGAGTTAGTTCAACTCCTCTCCCAAGCACTTAACCAATTTTGAGGCATTTCACTAAGAAAATACAAGCTAATCTCGTGCAATTATTAACCTTAGTAACACGCCCCTACGAAGAATTGAACTTGCTTTATTCTAAAATAGCCTTTATTCTTCGAACCCCTGCACTGCTTGCTTCTTCTTTTATTATTTTGAAGGTTCCAAGTTCACTTGTGTTTTCAACATGAGGGCCTGCGCAGATTTCCTTTGAAAATGTTCCTGCGCTGTAAACAGTTACTTTATCATCATATTTATCTTCAAAAATACCTGTTGCACCATGTTTTTTAGCTTGTTCAAGAGTCATTGTTTCGCATGCAACAGGAATTGATTCTATTATTTTTTGATTAACTAATTTTTCAATTTCTTTTAATTCATTATCTGTAAGTTTTCTATCAAATGAAAAATCAAGCCTTAATCTTTCAGGAGTTATATTAGAGCCCTTTTGATAGATATTGTTATTTTTTAAAATTTTTTTCAGGGCGGCCAAGAGAAGATGAGTTGCAGTGTGAAGTTTTTTAGTCTGCTCTGAATTATCTGCCAAACCTGATTTGAATTTTCCTGCTGTTGCTGTTCTTGATAATTCCTGATGAATTTCAAGCTCTTGCCCATAATCCCTTTCATTTATTTTAATATTTTTTTCATTTGCAAGTTCTTTAGTGATTTCCAATGGAAATCCATAAGACTGATATAAAAGAAAAGCGTCCTTTCCAGAGATTTCCTTTTTATTTTTAATTATTTTATCAAACTCTCTTATTCCCTGTTCAAGAGTCTCTAAGAATTTATTTTCTTCTTTTTCAAGTTCATTTAATATTTTCTGTTTGTTATTTTTTAATATTTCATAGTCATCATAGATTTGAAAAACAGGCATAGCAATTTGTTTTGTAAATTTTTTTAGATTTAGGTTTCTTCCATGTCTTATGGCTCTTCTGATTAATCTTCTTAAAACATAACCCTGTTCTGTGTTTGATGGAAAAACTCCATCTGCAATAATGAATGTTGCCGCTTTAATATGGTCTGCAATTATTCTCATGCTTCTTTCATTTCCTTTATAAGTTTCTTTTGATAATTTTTCAATTTGTTTTATTATTGGCAGGAAAGCAGAAGAAAGGTAATTATCTTCCAAACCTGCCAGAACAGTTATTGTTCTTTCAACTCCTCCTCCAAAATCAATGTTTTTTTGTCTTGCTTCATGATATTTTCCATTTTTATCTTTTTCATACTGCATTAAAACATCATTTCCAATTTCCACCCAGTTTCTGTCTTTAGGATCAAATATTTTTGGAGCTTTCTTGTCATTTAACTTCCAGTAAAATATCTCAGTATCAGGCCCGCATGGTCCAGGTCCTGGTGTCTCCCACCAATTATCTTTTTTTTCTAAAAAAGCAATTCTTTCTTTCGGAATTCCTAAAGACAACCAAACCTGGGCTGCTTCGCTATCCCTAGGAGCATTTTTATCACCTGCAAAACACGTGATTCCAATTCTTTCAACAGGAATTTTTAATATCTTTGTATAAAATTCAAAAGTATATTTAATTGCTTGTTTTTTAAAATAGTCTCCAACGCTCCACTTTCCAAGCATCTCAAAAAAAGTATGATGATAAGTATCTCCAACATCATCAATATCCTGAGTCCTTATGCATCTCTGTACATTGCATAATCTTTTTCCTGATGGATGAGGCTGTCCAAGAAGATATGGAATAATTGGATGCATTCCTGCTGTTGTAAAAAGTACAGCAGGATTATTTTCAGGAATTAGACTTGCATTTGGGATTTCCTTGTGATTCTTGCTTTTGTAAAATTCAATAAATGATTTAATAAGTTCTTTTCTGTCCATAATAGAATAAGAAATAGTATGTTTAAAATATTAACTATTAAGTTTAAGCTACTGCTCTTAAACTATTAATCTCATCAAAATATTGTTTTGCAGCAGCAGCTTGTTCTTCAGGAGTTGAACCAGGTCCATTTGGAAACATTAATCCTGATGCAATATTTGCAATTATTCTATTTCCTGGGAAATGTTTGTAGAGCGTTTTTGCATCTCCACCTTGTTTTCCACCTATTCCTGGGACTAGGATTAACATTTCAGGTCCTGTATAGTGACTTACTCTTGCAATTTCTTCTGATTTTATATGATTTTTTTCACTTGGTGCTCCAACTACTACTCCTTCTAATCCAAACTTTTTTGCATCATGGGCTAATTGCATGTATTGTGGAACATAAGAGATTCCACTTACATCAAATGTATCTTGAGAATCATATTCTCCAATTTCACTATCTGTAATTGGAACTAATTTTCCTTTTTCTCTTTTGTAATCTGGGTTTGACATTAAACACATATGTATTCCTCCTAAATTTCTATTTCTGCATTGTTGTGCTGCTTCTGACATGTTTCCTGCATAGCATGCAAGAGTTACTGCATCAAATCTCCTATTTTGTGCATGCAGGAATTGTTCATCATTAGATGCTCCAATATCTGCAGCTTTACAATCGTAAATTACAACAAGCCCTAAACTTTGTGCATAATCCCCGATTTCATCTAAATATTGTGCATCATATTTTCCATCCCAAAATTTTTGATTTGGCTTGACTGCTGCACAACGAGGAGCAACTGCTTTTAAAAATCTAAGTGCATAGTCTCGTTTATGAATTCCTTGAGGAATAAAGTTTTTTCTTCCTGTTTCAAATTCAGGAGGATCCATTCCTGCACATAAAGTTGTTCCTTTTTTATCAACTGCTGCTAACCATTTTTCTTGAAATGTTTGTGTCATGTTAAAATTTGGGTTTGTTTTTATTTAAATTTTAATCATACAGAAAATTTATTTTCTGTATGTTATTTTTTCTCCACCTTTGGAAATCCTCTTTTTTCTCCCCAGCCAAATGGGTCTGTTCTCCATTCAGATAGCATTGCTGCTTGCTGAGGACTTATACGCCCGGTTTCTATTGCTACCTGCAATAAAGTATCATAAGTTAAAAGAGATTTAACTTTACATGGAGGATCTAATCTTCTTCTCTCTTCTTTGTCAAAAGCTTCATCTCCCATAAACATTTTTTGCGCTTTTTCAAATCCATAATTAAATATAGAATAGCAATGATTACAAATTCCATTTGCATCTCTTAATGCCTGGACTGCTGCAACAGAACTTCCACCTGTTGATATTAAATCTTCAATTAAAATCCCTTTTTTGCCTTGCAAATTTGATTCAGCATCAATTCCTTCTATTTGGTTTTTTAAACCATGGTCTTTTGGCTTGTCTCTGACATAAACCATAGGTTTATTCCTATTATCTGCTAATTTTTCTGCCCAAGGAATTCCTGATGTTGAAGTTCCTGCAATAAAATCATAAGATTTTCCAGTATAAAATCCATCCTGAGCCATTAATCCAAGAAAACCGCTCATTATTAATTTTCTATGTTCTGGATACCAGAGAAACATCCTGTTATCATTATAAATTGGCATTCTATAACCTGATGCCCATGTAAAAGGATTGTCTGGATTTAGTTTAATAGCTTTTATTTCAAGCCCTGCTTTTGCAATTTTTCTTTCAATGCTTTCAACATCCATTATTTTTTTATGGAATCTTTCTTTATAAATCTGATTTATCCAAAAAAAGTAGTAAAATAATCTTTTGATTGTTATTTCAAATCATAATGATATTTAAATAATCTTTAATTCAATAATTTTTATGATAGATTGTCATGTGCATCTTAGAGATTGGAACTGGAAACATAAAGAGACAATAGAACATGGATTACATGTTGCAGAAGCAGCAGGTTTATCTGGTGTTTTTGATATGCCAAATACAGAACCTGTGATTACTTCAAGAGAATTAGTTGAAAGAAGACTGAAAGATGCAAGAAAAGTTGATAGTCCTGTCTTTTATGGGTTATATGTTGGATTAACTTCTGACCCTGAACAAATAAAAGAAGCAGTGGAATGTGTAAGAGAATATTTTCCCAGGAGAGAAGAAAGTGTTAGTGTTGTTGGATTAAAAATGTTTGCTGGCAAATCTGTTGGAGATTTAAGTGTTGTTCATGATGAAGAACAAATGCAAGTCTATTGGACATTAGCTGAATTAAATTATAGAGGGGTTTTAGCTGTACATTGTGAAGATGAATCTCAAATGCATCCAGAATTATGGGATCCTGAAAATCCAATCAGCCATTGTAAAGCAAGGCCTAAAACAGCTGAGATAAGATCAATAACTAAACAGATTCTTTTTGCAAATGAAGCTGATTATCAAGGACATTTGCATATCTTGCATGTGACAACTCATCAGTCTGTCAATGTAGTTAATAATTCTAAAAAAACAAGAAAAATAAGTTGTGGAGTTACTCCAAATCATTTGTTATTAAATAATGAAGTTATGAAAAGGAATAATGGAATTGCATACAAGGTTAATCCTCCTTTAAGGGATGAAGAAGCAAGACAAGCTTTATTTGATTGTTTTAAAGAGGGATTAATTGATGTCTTAGAAAGTGATCATGCACCTCATAGTTTTGAAGAAAAATTTGAAAGAGGTTTTTTATCTGGAATACCTGGGCTTGTATCTTGGCCTGGTTATGTAAGTCTTCTTGTAAGGAGAGGATCAAGTCCTGAACTAATTGATAGAATGACTCACGATAATATAAATAGAATTTTTGGAACAAAAATTCAGAAAAGAGATGCTGAAATTGATTGGAGAAAATTAGCTTGTCATTCTGGAGATTATTGTTTTAATCCTTTGGAGAGTTTATTATGAAGCTTCAAAGAATAAGAATTGGAGAAAAGGAAGTAATGCCATTTACAATTCCATCTGGAATTTTAATGACTGATATTAGATGTGCAGAAAGAATGCTTAGAAGAATTCCTGAAATTGGAATTTGGACAACAAAAAGCATTGGAGTTAATGAAAGAATTGTTCCTGAAAGAGATGAAGTTGATAACCCTATTGAAGGAAAAGAATATGGATTTAGAGAGTCTGTTTTTGCACAGGTTGATGAAAATACTTTTGTTAATGCAGTTAGATTGACTAATCCTGGAAAAGATAAAATGAGGGAAAATCTTTTAGCTGCTAATATTCCAAAAGATAGAGTAATTAATGCATCTGTTTTTGGAGGAACAGTTGGCGAGTTTGTTTCTGTGATAAAAACTTTGGAAGATGTTGTTGATTGTTTTGAAGGAAATTTTTCATGTCCTCATTCTGAAAAAGGAGGAATGGCAATAGGAATAGATCCTAAGGCTGTTTATGAATTTACCAGAGCTTGTGTTAGTGCAACAAGAAAACCTTTTATTGCAAAACTTAGTCCAAATACAAATTTAATCTATGAATGCACTAAAGCTGCATATGAAGCAGGAGCTTTTGGAGTAGCATTAATTACTTGAGTTTTCTATAAAAATTAGTCACTACGCTTTTATCGAATACAA
>ERZ1292629.537-Hain-H43-01um-R1-537-length-41751-cov-9_pt1 | contig 19563 bp, 20 predicted proteins | sample MGYA00564399_ERZ1292629 | MGnify/ENA primary metagenome ERZ1292629 (study PRJEB36523, sample SAMEA6512636) | groundwater metagenome | collected 2019-01-08 | study: AquaDiva: Metagenomics assemblies of 32 groundwater samples | reverse complement strand
GGATTTTTATGGATTATAGCCAGTTATCTGTTGGGCTCTTTGCCTTTTGGTTTTTTGTTTGGCCGCTGGTTCGGCAAAAAGAATGTTTTGGCCGAGGGCTGGCAGAAAACATCGGCCACTAATGTGGCCCGGGTGGCTGGTTTTTGGCCGGCTGTTTTGACTGGCGCGATGGATTTGACCAAAGGTTTTTTGGCTGTTTGGCTTGGCCAGAAACTCGGACTTTCTCAAACGGTATTGGCGTTATCTGGGGTAGCGGCGATTGTTGGCCATAACTGGTCTTGTTTTTTACGACTCAAAGGCGGCCGGGGCGTGGCCACCTTTATTGGCGCGGGTTTGGCGCTTTCTCCTCAAATTACCATTCTTGGCGTACTGCCATTTTTATTGCTCGCTCTTATTTGGAACTCGGCCATTGGCACATTGGTTATGCTGGCTGTGATTTTAATATTGATTTTTTTGTTTGGCCAATTTTTGCCAGCCGGGCTTTTTATTATTTTGGCTTCAATAATTATCTTAATCAAAAGGCTAAATTTTCAAGCCGAATGTAAGGAAATTTTGGCGGTTACAAAATATAAGCGGTCGCTTACATTTTGTAACCGGCTTGTTTTTGACAATGACCAGCCGCAATTTCAATTAAGATTAAAAAACATTATAGCTCGATTTGTGCCAAAAACAAAAGAGTTCTCTGAAAAAACACCGTTAGAAATGACATTTCTATCGGAGCAAGTCGAACCGATTTTTGAACTTAAGCCAAGCGATATTAAAAATTTTATCTTGTCAGCCAGGCAAAAACTCGTTCAATGTCAGGAAGAAATAAATCGGATAAATGTTTTTCCGGTAGCGGACAAAGACACTGGCTATAATTTGGCCGCCACTTTGCGGGGTATAAGCGAGGCCATTAGTCAAAAAGATTACGATTCATTATTTGAATTATCGCGGGATATTGAAAGGAGCGCCTTGCAAAGCGGACAAGGCAACGCGGGTATGATTTTGGCCGGCTGGCTTTTGGGTTTTCTGTCGGAAATCAAAAACAAAGATGTCGTCAATAGTTCTTGTCTAATCAAAGCTCTGGAAAAAGCGGCCATTGGAGCTGAGTTGTCAATTGCCAAGCCCGTTGAAGGCACGATTTTAGACGCAATGAAAGCGGCGACGCTGAGCGCCGCTCAAGCCCCGCTTAGCGCCCCGCTGAGCGGGGCTCAAGGGGCGGATAAGCCCGATATCGCCCAAATCTTAAAAGCGGCGCTGGCGCGGAGCGAAAAAGCGCTTGGACAAACTCAAAATAAATTGGCGGTTTTAAGAAAAAATAAAGTGGTTGATGCTGGCGCTTTGGGTTTTGTGAAAATCTTGGAGGCCTGGGTGGAAGTTTTGTCCAGTCCCGGCATGGACACGATCGTGTCCGCTGGGGTTCCGCGGATAAAAACAAAAAAGCAAGCTCCAAAAGAAAACGAAAACCGATTTGAAACCGTTTGCCGGTTCCGGGCAGATGACAACATTGATTTGGAATTTATAAAGCAAGAATTTTCTTTGCTTGGCGATTCTTTGGATTTTATCTCCGCTGAGAACGAAATGAAACTGCACATTCATACTTCTTTTCCGGAAAAAGTTAGGGAAAAACTGTCGTCTTATGAAATTGTGGAATGGCGAAGCGAAGAATTGGTTGAGCCAGTTGGTATAGTGGTTTGTGACAGCGCCGACTTGACCGATGATTTTATCAGACAACATAGCATTGAGCGGGTATTTTTTACAGTCCGCTTTCCAAGCGGCGAGGTTGTTCATAAAGATGATTTTTTTAACCAAATGCGCGAGGCAATAAAACAAAATAAACCTTTGTCCGTCACGGCCGCGCCCTCTATTGGCGATTTTCTATCCGCTTTTCAGAAATCGTTGAATAATTTTGAAACAGTTTTGGTGATCACCCCTTCCGCTAAACTATCGGCCGCCTATACCGCGGCTTGTTCGGCCAGAGAGATGGCGCCTGAAAAACAGCGGCTTTTTGTTTTTGATTGCGATAGTTTTGAAATGGGCGAGGGATTCGCGGCTATGAAAGCCCAAGAATTTATTGGGCAGGGCAAAAGGATTGAAGAAATAATAGGGGACTTGGAAATTTTTTGCCCAAAAATAAAAATAATCGGCTGTTTGGCGAATTTTGCTTATGTGGCTAGAAGCGGCCGCGTTAAACTGCCTAGAATTTTAGTTGCCATATTAAACTCGCTGCCAAAGATCGGCCTGTATATTTTAGTGGCCTTAGAGCAAGGGAAAGTTAGGTTGTTGGGCCTGAGAGCTGGCTACGACCCTATTAAAATTATTGTTCAAGAAATAGAAAAGCAAACCAATGGCCGATTATCTATACTAGCCGTGGCGCACGGCGATTGCCCCGAGAGAGCGCAAGTTTTGAAAGAATTTTTGGAGCAAAAATTAAAAAAAGAAATTTTGTTTGTTTCGCCCTTGTCTTCGGTCATCGGCCTTTATACCGGCCCGGACAGTTTGGTGGTTGGTTTTGTGGTATGATAACAGATAATATTATGACTCAAATAAAAAGATTGATTATCATTGACGGCCACGCGGTTCTGCACCGCGCTTTTCACGCTTTGCCTCCCTTGACCACTCAAAAAGGCGAGCAGGTGAACGCCATTTACGGCTTTTTACTTGTTTTTTTTAAGGCCTTAAATGAGTTTAGGCCCGACTTTGCGGTGGCCACTTTTGATTTGCCCGCTCCGACTTTTCGGCATCAAGAGTTCAAAGAATATAAAGCCAAGCGGCCCAAAATGGCCGATGAACTGGCCGAGCAAATTCCTAAAATAAAAAATATTCTTACCGCTTTTAGCGTACCTATTTTTGAAAAAGAGGGCTTTGAGGCCGATGATTTAATCGGTGCTTTGAGCCGGCAAGCGGAGCAGGAGCAAGTGGAAACAGTTATCATTAGCGGCGATTTAGATGTTTTACAGCTGGTTGGCCCTGCCACAAAGGTTTTCGCGTTGCGAAAAGGGGTTAAAGACACTGTTTTGTATGACGAGGAAAAAGTGAAAGAAAAATACGATGGATTATTGCCAAGCCAGCTTTTGGACTACAAGGCCTTGCGGGGCGACCCGTCCGACAATATACCCGGGGCCGCTGGTATTGGCGAGAAAACAGCTTTAACGCTTATTAAGGATTTTGACAATATTGAAAATATTTATGAAGTAATCGAGCGGCAACTGGACGGGGCGGAAAAAATAACGCCAGCGGTCAAAGAAAAACTAATAGCGTCTAAGGAGCTGGTTTTTCTTTCAAAGCGGCTGGTGACTATCAGAAAAGACGCGCCCGTTGATTTAGACCTTACTCAATGCCGCTGGGGCGATTATAATTTTGAAAAAGCGGAAAAAGCGCTTGGCGATTTTGAGTTTTACAGCTTAATCAAAAAAATACCCGCCCCGCCAGGCGCGGAACGGGCAAAACAGGAAGAAGAAAAACCTAAACCGAGCAACTTAAAACTGTTTTAGTGTAGCGTAATTCTATCTCCTCTTCACCCATAATGGTTGTTTCATCGTTTTCCAAACTAATTTTCCTTTTATTTGTACCCACCTTATTGCTCTTCTCAGCGTATTAATGTCATCTCCAAATTTGCCTAAACTTGTATTACAACTACTACAAAGCCACCCTCGAACACTTCCGTCTATATGGCTATGGTCTAAAACCACATCATTATTGTGTTCTCTGATAAAAGTTTTATTACAAATAGGGCAGGTAAATGGTTCACCTATTTTAGGTCGCGGGTGTGATAATTCAAAAATCTTTTTTTGTTCCGGATCTATCTTTACTTTTTTGGCGTAACATTCTCTACACACAGGTCTACGTAAGATTCTATTATCCTTGCCGTATTGGTTTGGAGCAAAATCTTCAACATTTTTACTCCTCTTACATTCTCTACAATATTTTAATTCTTTTTTTGCCATATTATTTAAATTTAAGGCGTTTCTGTATTGAGGATATTCTTTTTTGAGCAATATTGCAATAATCCTTGCTTATTTCACTGCCTATATAATTTCTTTCTTCAAGAATACACATTTTAGCCACAGTTCCGCTACCCATCATAGGATCATATACCACATCATGTTTGTTGCTCCACGTATAAATATGATCACGCGCTAATTTTTCAGGAAATATTGCGGGGTGTTCAAAGGCAATACCATCGCTCGTAGAGTGTCCTTTTCCAATATTGTATTCCCAGACATTTTTTCTTCTTCCGAATTCACCATAACCGCCGCGCTTTAAGTTTAATAGTTTTCCGTTTTGTAATCTTTTTGTTCCATTATCGCCACTTCTTGACTCTTTGTTTTTTCTATCCTTAATAAGGTTAACTGTTTTGGGATTTCCTTTACTAAAAATAAACATATATTCAAATGATTGCCAATATGTTTTATTATTACCGACAGCGCCCCTTGGCGGTTTAGAATATATCATTGTGTCAAAAAGTTTAAACCCACATTCTTTAAAATAAAGCGCCTGACGAAACGAACTACCTGTTTCATCGCCTTTTATAGTTTCATCGCCAACCACCCATACAACAACGCCCCCTTGTTTTATCACCCTAAACAAACCTTTAGCAATGCCTTCAAAGTTAAAACTGTAACCTTTGTAGTTTCTTAATTCGTCATAAGGCGGCGATGTTACCACAAGATCTATCGAGTCGGGCGGAAATGTTTTCATTACATCTACTGCGTCGCCACAAATGATTTTATTTAGTGGTAATTCTCTGCGTTGTTCTGTTTCTTTATATTCTGGGAGTTGAATTATTGAAGCTCCTTCCTCGCGGATAACATCAAGCACAATGCCTTGTATGGAAACGCCCCGCCCATTTCTGAAAATGAGCGGCTTCATATCTTTGTTTGCCGGCTGTAAGCGGATATGCCCTTTTTCTTTGTAAAATTTCTTTAAGGTTGCTTCATGATTATCTATGAGAGCTACTACTTTTTGTCCATTTTCGGCTGTTTCTTGCTGGCGCACTAAAACAACATCTCCGTCATTTATATTTTCGTCAATCATACTATTGCCAACCACGCGGAGAGCGTAAACTTCTGACGAGTAAGGAATTTTGCTTTTAGGAACAGCGATAGTCTCTCTATCTATAATTGTTTCTATTGGCTGGCCCGCGGCAATAGTTCCCAAAAGTGGAATTTTTATCATTGTTTCGCGGCCTAATGTTTCAATGGAGCGCGGTTTGTTTTCTTTTTTTGACAGGTATCCCAAATCGCGGAGCTTGGAAACATGAAAATGCGCCGTTGAAACAGACGCGAGCTTGAATTTCTTGCGTATCTCGTCAAGAGAGGGGGCGTATTCTTTCCGCTTTTGATAATCGGTTATGAAATCAAGAACTTGTTTTTGCTTTTTTGTGAGCATGTTAGAAATCGTTAATGAATGAGTGGCGGTTAGCCACGAATGAATTTACGAGTTCTTACACCCCGTACTAATCCTAATGGCGAACTCTGTTTAAGCGCAAATAGAGCCGCAGGCGAATTCGCAGATAAACTATGCCTGAAAATTTTCATCGCTGGGATTAGTATGGGGTTGACTCTATTATTATAGAAAATAAATAGAAAGTATAAAAGAGGGAGTTATCCACAACAAAAACCTCGGTCGTCAATTGACGAACGAGGTAAAAACCAAATCGAGCGATATTAAACTATTTTAATTGGCCAGCCAGCCGCCATCTACCACGACTATGGCGCCGGTGATGTATGAAGCCTCGTCCGAAGCCAAGAAGGCGACTGTGTTGGCGATTTCCTCGGGCTTGCCTACTCGATGAGCCGGAATGCGGCTGAACATTGCTTCCATCGCTTTGGAGTCCATTTTAACGCCTGCCATCATTGGCGTATCAATGGCGCCCGGGGCAATAGCGTTGACTCTGATATTAAGGGGCGCCAGTTCAACGGCCAAACTTTCGGTGAGGGCCGCGATGCCGCCTTTGGAAGCCGCGTAATGCGCCAGACCAGCCATGCCAAATCCTTGTTGGCCCATAGCCACCGAAGCGATATTGACTATCGTTCCGCTTTTATTTTTGGCCATTTCCTTGGCCGCGGCCTGGGCGCACAAGAAATATCCCTTTAAGTTGATATTAATGGTTTTATCCCATTCTTCTTCGGTCATTTCCAAGAACGGCTTGAATTCGCAGATGCCCGCGTTATTAACCAAAATGTCCAAGGCGCCGAATTCCTTGACTGTCTTTTCGACCATTTCGTCAACCTCTTTTTTCTTGGAAACATCGCATTGAATGGCCATGGCCTGCCCGTTGTTTTCTTTTATTTCTTTAACCACTTCTTCGCATTCTTCTTGAGATATGTCGGCCACAACCACTTTCGCGCCCAGTTTTGCCAAAAGCAGAGCGTCGGCTTTGCCCATACCTCTTCTGGCTCCGGTGATAATGGCTACTTTGTTTTGAAGATTAATCATATTAATTCGTATTATAGTTTTCGGCCTTTTTCGTATCCATTATTATATCGTATCACTTGATAGTTGCAATAACAACTATAATTGGTAAAATAAAAGCAAACAGCGATAAAAATGGGTATATTTCGAAAAAAAGAATCTTCCCGCGGAGCTAACGATGAGCTGGCTCAACTGAAAGGCGATATCAAGGCCTTTTGGGAGTTTTTGCCAACCCCGGTTTGCTATACGAATTTCACTTTTAATATCCTTAACGCGAGTAAAAGCTTTGAAGTTTTTTCCGGTTTCAAAAATAAAGAAATAATCGGCCAAAATTTAAAAACATTGTTTTTTAATTCCCAAGAAGCCAAGTGCGCTCAAAAGGATCTGCTGGAACGGGGCCTGGTTAATAATTGCGAAATAATGTTCACGGCTAAGTCCAAAGAAAAGATTCCGGTTAATATGATGATAGCCGCCAGAACAGATGAGAATAATAATATTGTCGGCTTTTTTTTCGTTTTTTTGGATATTACAGAAAGAAAGACATTTGAAAAAGAGTTTAAAGAAAAAATAGACGACTTTGAAAAATTTCAGCGATTGGCAGTTGGCAGGGAACTTAGAATGATAGAGCTCAAGGCCGCGCTTCGTTTGTGTCAACAAGAGAAATTAAATCCCCGCTAAAATCAATATTTTGCGGGCAAATAATATGGAAAAAAATGAAATCGAAGAAATTTTAAAAAAACAAGGCGACGCTAGGGGAGCGGTTTTTCACACAGACCTTAATTATGTTCTGCAAAAGACCGCCTCAGAAGATAGTGTCGCCAAAATAGAAGAAAAACTCAAAGAATGGGGCGTCAACTTAGTCTATCGCAAAGTAGAGCCAATGAGCTGGTATCCGGTCGCCTGGAGAACCCTCTCTTTGTTAGCCATTCAGGAGGTCTTGGGCTGGGACGATGAAGAAATAATTAAAATGGGCCGAAACGCTCCTCGGGTTTCGGTCATTGTCAAATTATTTTTTAAGTTATTTCCGGACATTGGGAAATTCGCCCGGCAAATACCGAAATATTGGACAAAACACTACACCTGCGGGACTCTTAAAGTGGTGGAATTGGACAAAGACAACAAGCAATTGATTCTCCGCCTTGAGAATTTCGCCTTCCACCCGATTTTGTGCAAATATCTGAAAGGATACTTTGAGACGGCCACCAAGCTTACTAGGCCCAAAGATTCAATTGTAACTTGCGAAGAGATTCAGTGCACCTTTAAGGACAGTACGCCATACGAGGTTTATCAGATAAAGTGGACGAAGTGATTTATGCCAAAAGAAAAATTTTTTGAAAAACGGGAAAAAGAACTTACAGAAGATATCTCTACCTTAGAGGGTTATATCAACGACCTCTGGGAAATTATCCCGGTGGCTATTTGCATTACAACGCCGATTTTTACCCTTTTGGAAACAAGCCGGAGTTTTAATAATCTTTTCGGCTACGAGAAAGACGAAATCACGGGCTCGCCTATTGAAACCATTTTCAGCAAAGAAGAGGACTTGAAGAATCTTTCAGAAAAGTTGTTCCCGAGGAAAAAAATACTCAACTTTGAAATATCGGGGAAAGCCAAGGGAGGCAAAGAAATACCCATGCTTGTCTCGGCTATCGCCAGAGAAGATCAGGAAGGAGAACTTGTCAGCTATATTTTTTCGTTTGTGGATGTAACCCTAATACGCCGGGTTGAAGGAACATTGGAAGAAAAAGTAGCCGAACTGCAAAGATATACCGTTCAGCTGGAGGGCTCGCGAAGGGCGCTTCTGAATATACTTGAAGATGTTGAGAGCGAAAGAGTGGCGGCGGAAAAAGAAAGAGACAAAACAGCCGCGATTATTAAGAATTTTGCCGATGGTTTGCTTTTGATGGAAAACAACAAAATTTCTTTGATTAACCCGGCGGCTCAAGCGTTTTTTAATGTTTCCGAAGCAGAAGTGGTTGGGCGAACCATAGCTGAACTGGAAGGAACCGCTAAAATACAATCGTTCGCCAAATTCTTAAATAAAACAGGCGCGGATATTTTTAGGGAAGAACTGCCTTTGAATGAAAATTTTATTCTTGAGGTTTCTACCGTCGCGACTTTGAAAGACGCCAAAGAAACAGGCAAGATAATTATTTTGCACGATGTGAGTCGGGAGAAAATGGTGGAGAAAATGAAAACCGAGTTTGTTTCTTTGGCCGCCCACCAGCTCAGAACGCCTCTATCGGCCATTAAGTGGGCCTTAAAAATGCTTTTAGACGGAGATATGGGCAGTATCAAACAAGACCAGAAAAATTTTCTAGAAAAGACATACCAATCCAACGAGAGAATGATTGCCTTAGTGAACGACCTGCTTGATATAACTCGCATTGAAGAAGGCAAATATCTCTATAAGCCGACTGTCACCCAATTGGAACTGGTGGCTAAATTTGTGGCTGATTCTTACAAAGACGAGGCGAAGGCCAAGAATATAAAATTGACTTTGCGAAAATCCGATTCTCTTTTGCGGCCCGTGAAAATTGATGTTGAAAAAATACGACTGGCTATGCAAAATATTATTGATAATGCTATAAGATACAGCGCCGAGGGTTCGGAAGTAATTGTTGCCTGTTCGGGGAACGAAAAGGAAGCAATATTTTCGGTGCAAGATAGCGGTATTGGCATACCAAAGGACCAGCGGACAAGAATGTTTTCAAAATTTTTCCGCGGTTCCAATGCCGTGAGAATAGATACCGAAGGTTCGGGACTTGGTCTATATATCGCCAAAAACATAGTTGAAGCGCATAACGGCCGTATTTGGTTTGAATCCGAGCCGGGCAAGGGCGCTACTTTTTATTTTTCCTTGCCTATTGACAGCTCAAATGGTAAAATATAATTATGGCGCAAAAAATTTTAATTATTGAAGACGAAAAAGTGCTGATGGAGCTTATTTGTAAGAAGCTGGAAAAAGAAGGATATGCCGTTGAAACGGCCGGGGACGGGGAGAGCGGTTTAAGGAAAATGCGCGAAACTAAACCCGATTTGGTTCTGCTGGATATTGTTATGCCAAAAATGAACGGCTTTGAGGTTTTGGAAACGGCAAATCAAGACCAAACGTTAAAAACAATTCCGGTTATTATTCTGTCCAATTCCGGACAGCTCGTGGAGCTTGATCAAGCGAGGGCTTTGGGGGTTCGCGACTGGCTGATTAAAACAGAGTTTGACCCGCAGGAGGTTGTGGAAAAAGTAGTCAAACAAATCGGAGCGCCAAAGTAAACTAAAATCGTTATTTTATGGCAGACGAACAAAAAACCATTCTCGTTATTGAGGATGATAAATTTCTCAGAGAATTAATATCGCAGAAGCTTGCCAAGGAGGGATTCAATCTTTCAGAGGCAATGGACGGAGAGGAGGGGCTGAAAAAAATTCAACAGGAAAAGCCGGACCTGATTCTTCTTGATTTGATTTTGCCCGGATTGGACGGCTTTGAGGTTTTGTCTCAGGCCAAGCAAGACCCGGCATTATCGGAAATACCGGTGATTATTCTTTCCAACCTTGGGCAGAAAGAAGATATTGAGAGGGGGTTGAAAATGGGAGCGGTTGATTATCTTATCAAGGCGCATTTTACCCCCGGAGAGATTATTGAGAAGATAAAACAGGCGCTGACACATGCCTGAGTTACCCGAAGTAGAGACCATCAGAAAACAGTTACACAGCAAACTGATTGGCAAGCAATGGCAAGGCAGAAAAATTGTTAATATCCGGCGGCGAGCCAAATTATTGCTTATTGATTTTAGCGATAAATCGTCTCTTGTTTTCCATCTGAAACTCACCGGCCAATTGCTCTTTAACGGAGTTCCGGGCAAATATACGAGAGCGGTTTTTAATTTTGACGACGGCAGTAATTTAGTTTTTAACGACGCCCGAAAATTCGGCTGGTCAAAGCATATCCAAAACAGTCAGGCAATAGAAAAGCCGTTCGGGATAGACGCGCTTGAAATTACCCTAACGGAATTGAAAGCCGTATTTGTTAAGAAAAAGAGGACCAAAATAAAAACGGTTTTAATGGACCAAAAGCAGCTCGCGGGCATTGGCAATATTTATTCGGACGAAATTTTATTTTCCGCCAAAGTTCGGCCCGACCGATTGGCCGGGACTATAAACAGCCAAGAGACCTCCAAGATTTTGGCCAGTGTCAAAGCAATTCTTAAAAAAGCGATTGAAAGGCGCGGCTCGTCAATTGAATATTATCTTGACGCGTTAGGGCAAAAAGGCGATTTTGTTTCTTTGCACCGGATTTATCATAAAAAACAGTGCGGTAAATGCGGAGGCAGAGTTGAGCGGCTGAAAATAAACGGCCGGACAGCGCATTACTGCCCGAAATGCCAACAATAATATGTTTACAAATAAATTATTCGGCTGGGTTTTGCTGGCCATTGGGCTGGCGATAATCGGTTATTGTCTTTACTCTTCGTGGGGTATTTTTACGGCTAAAAAAGAAGCGCCTCAGGTTTTTAAGATAACTCAAGAACAAGCGCCGGCGGCTAATCAAAAGAAAAGCGGGCAGGACTTGCAGGCGCAATTGGAGAATATGATGCAATCTCAGGTTCAAGGCGCTATAGGCCAGATGCTGCCATCGGGTTCCATACCAAAAATGCTCAATCTGGCGAGCTGGTCAATATTTGCCGCTATACTTGTTTTAATCGGCGGCAAGGTTGGCGAATTGGGTATTAGAATACTTAAAAAGGATTAAACAAAAAACGGAGGTCTGCCCTCCGTTTTTTGCTTGCGTTAGAGAGAAACTTTTTTAACTAAAATCTTGTAAATGCTTTCCAAAAAATCGCCGCCCGCGTACCCGACAATCAAGGCCAGAGGCGCGGAAAGATTAAAAGCGCCGGCCGTTAAAGCGCCGATAACGCCCGATAAGAAAACCATCACGAAAAAATAAGGCAGATTAAACCCGACATTTTTGTACGAATACTGGTGCTTAATGAAGCCCACCAGCCCCCTCACGACTCCTCCGCCAAAAGCGGCGATAATAATTGAGATAACCATAGTATTGGTTAGAAAATAGTTTTTGGAAATTGGAAATTAGTAATGGAAATTAGAAAACGGAAAGTAGATAGCTAACTAATTTCTAATTTCTATCTTCCATAACCAATTTCTGTTTTCTAATAACTATTTTCCAATTTCCGCCTCAAGAAAGGCGCCTACTTTTAATTTACCAAATTATCGCATAAAATGAAAGTCATGATGGAATGGCCAATTCATTTTAAGGACCAGATGATAGTCGGCAATCCGCGAAGCGCGGTCGCTATTTGCTCTCTTTGGTCGCGTAAAGAATTGGCGGTTAAGGATTTGAGCCCGTCAGATTTTGCTATTTGCGGACAGCTTTATTCTAAAGAGGGTGTAAAATATATTGTCCGCAATCTGCTGGCCAACCCGAATATCCGTTTTTTTATTGTTTGTGGACAGGACAAATCCGGCAGTGGCCAGGTCCTGCTGGATTTTTTTCAGGGAGGCGATTTGAATGATGCCATTATTCCCAAAGCCGTTTTGGCGGAACTGCGCCAAAATATAAAAGCGATTGATTTGCGGGGCGAAATTGACGCGGCCAAAATAAAAGAAACTATTAGAAATTTTCAGCCATCTTCCGGCCAATGGGCCGAACCCATGGTTTTTGAAGAAGAAGCTCTGCCCGAGACCGCAATTTTCCCGACCGACCCGTCCGGCTTTAAGATTCGTTTTCCTTTTGTGGCTTCGGCCTGGCCTTGGATTTTAAAATATGTAATGCGCTTTGGCGTTGAGAAAGCAACCGATTATGGCGTTAAAGAAAAAGAAATTCTTAATCTGGTAGCGGTTATCACCGACGAAAACCCGGAGAATTTGAAGTTTGTTGATTATTTTAACTTTACTCAGCAAGATTTTGAGGCCTACGCGCCGCAGATTTTATTCGCTGGCTCTCATAAGCAGGCCGAAGAAATCAGCTACACTTATGGCGACCGTTTGCGCAATTATAACGGCATTGACCAGATAAAAACCGGCATCATTGAAAAATTAAAACAATCTATCAATTCGCGAAGGGCGTTGGCCTGTACTTGGCAGGTAGAAAAAGATATTGAGAGTAAACAGCCGCCTTGCCTGGACTTGGTGCAAGCCATTTGCCAAAATAATCGTTTGTATCTCACCGCTTATTTGCGTTCCAACGACCTTTTTGGCGCTTGGCCGCAAAATACGCTGGCGTTGAGAAAACTGCAAAATATGATTGCTCAGGAATTAGCAGTGGAGTTGGGCGATTTGACAACGATTTCTTGCTCGGCCCATATTTATGAGCAGGATTTTGAAAAAGCCAGCGATATAATCAAAAACTACGCCCAGGGCTTGCAATGCGGCTGGGACGGGCGAGGCAATTTCATTGTTGATTTAGACCGGCCAAAAAACGAAATTATTGTTTCGCATTATTCGCCCGATGGCCTAAAAATAGGCGAATACCGCGGCTTAACGGCCATGGAATTAAGTCATTTGATAGATAAGGATTTAGGTATTTCCCAAATCGGCCACGCCTTGTATATGGGCCAGGAATTGCAAAAAGCGGAAAACGCCTTGAAGTTTAACAAAGAGTATAAACAAGACCATCAATTAAAATAAGTATAAATTAAAACAAAAACTATGAATCAAAATTGGCTCAAAGAAATTCAAGACCGGACCAAGAAAGTTCCCATAAGTAGCGGTCGGAGCAATAAAACGGGCCGAATTAGTTTTGACGACTTGGTTTTTGTGCCGGCTCAATTAAGTAAAACGCCGGTAGATTATTTTAAGGAAGAAATAAGCGCCAAGACTATTGTGGGCAAAAACAGCCGAAAGCCAGTTGTCATAGAAACTCCGATTGTCATCGGCGCGATGAGTTTTGGGGCTTTGAGCAAGGAAGCGAAGACCGCTTTGGCCAAGGCCTCCAAATTGGCCGGCACTATGGAAAATACGGGCGAAGGAGGAATGCTCCCGGAAGAAAGAGAATTTTCAAAAAAACTTATTATCCAGTATTCCACCGGCCGATTCGGCATTACCGAAGAGATTTTGAAAAAAGCGAACGCCATAGAAATAAAAATCGGGCAGGGGGCAAAGCCCGGCCAGGGCGGACTGCTGCCAGCCGATAAAGTGACGGACGAGATTGCTCAGATAAGGAAGCTTCAAAAAGGCCAAGACGCGCATTCGCCGGCCTATCATCATGACATTAAAAAAATAGAGGATTTGAAAGAAAGAATTGACTGGCTACGAGAAATTACCGGCGGCGCGCCCATTATCTTAAAACTGGGAGCGGGCAATGTGGAGGCGGATGTTGCGCTGGCAGTTATGGCCAACCCCGATGTCATTGCCATTGACGGTATGGAAGGAGGCACTGGCGCGGCCCCAGAAGTGATGTTAAACGAAGTGGGTATTCCCACTATGATGGCGGTGATAGAAGCCAGAGAGACCTTGGATAAAATCGGCGCGACACAGGAATTATGGATTGGCGGGGGACTGAACAAAGGCGCGGACTTTGCCAAGGTTTTGGCTCTTGGCGCGGATGCTGTTTTTGTCGGCTCTTCACTCTTGGTTGCTATGGGCTGTATTGGCTGTCGGCAATGTTATTTGGGCAAGTGCCCCAAAGGCATTACTACTCAAGACCAGGAATTGAGAAAAAATTTGAATGTGGAAACGGCTGCTCAAAATATCGCCAATTTCATTAAAAATTGCACCGAGGAAATAAAAATGATTGCCGGCGCCTGCGGCGAAAATAATATCCATAATCTAAACCGAAGTCATTTAAGAGCCCTTGACCCCTCGGAAATCTTGCGAAAATTCGCGAATTAAAGAAATGAAAAAACAAACCCGCTCCGACATATCATCGGAGCGGTTTTGTTTTCCCATTGGCTTATTAACTACTTTAAGGATTTTTGCGAGGTGGATAAGTAATTTTTCTTGGATACGATACTTTTTCCTAATTTTTTTACTCTTTTATGGTTTTACCATATGCCATCTTCAGTAAATCTATAATCAACCCCTTATTTTTTACTAAGTCCGGCTTTGAAATTCTAATCCTATATCTATTCCATTTATTATCGTATTCCATTAAATCCAAATCCGCATCCTCAATCAATTTGTCTGTTTCGCTTGTTTGTTCTAATCTTATTTCCATTGCCGTGTTTGACTTTCTGGGTCTAAAAATTGCAAAATTATCAGGCTGTCCGTCTTTAGCTAACCCAATATAAAACTTGGTATATTTCAACTCATAGCCACTAGTAAATTCATTTATTATTGCTACTAATTCATCTGCCAAAGCTACTGTTTTTGGAGTTCCTTTTTTCTCCCAATAATTTCTATCCGTTACTTCCTTGAGCTCATCTTCCTCAACCAGTCCAAGACTGACTTCATTTAAGACGGTAGTGAAGTTAAGCCAATAGTCATTGCCGTTTTTAAAAGCCTCCATTTTTATTGCTATCAATGGAATTGATCCGTTAAAAATATTGATAACGTTCAAAAATCTATTTGTAATATCTTCGGCAATAATAACGGCGCAATGATCATATTGCGGGTATCTTTTTTTCTCAATATCCCAATATTCTATAGTTCTGATAATATGGCTTTCGTCTACCCTGCCGAGCTGTATTTCTATCTCGTATCTTCTTTCAGAATCGGAATCTTGTAATAATAAATCCAATCTGCCAGCTTTCGGGTGAGTTCTTTCCCTGTCTCTCAATATTAAATCACCTAAACCTAAAATTGCTGGATCGTTGGCAATGATTGATTGAACCCATTTTTCTGTTAAAGTCTGATGGTTAATTAAACTAACTTTTTCTGGCCTGATTAAATTTATTTCATTATTCATATTGTTTATTTTATTAAATCATCAACGCTCATTTCAAGGGCTTTGGCGATTTTCTTGAGCGTATCAAGTGTTGGGTTTTGGTTTTTGCCGGCTTCAATTTTAATAATTGTGTTGTTGGCGACATCGGCTAACCTCGCCAATTTTTCTTGGGAGAGGCCTTTTGACTTTCTAAGTTTTTTTATATTTGTGGATAAGTTGTTGCTTGACATACTACATTAAGATACTACAATTAAAGTATAGATTGATTACTTTTCTACTATCATAATATCGTTGAAAATATAAAAAGTCAATTTTTTTATGGCTAAACTAAGAGAAGTTTCTTGCGCGTTCTGCGGGAAAAGATTTTTTAGAAAGAGTGGGCAATTTAATGAGGCCAAAAAATTTGGCTGGAAACAGTTTTGTTCTTTGAAGTGCTTATCCAAAGACAAAATAAAAAAGCAGGCGCTGGTTTGCGAAAACTGCGGCAAATCTTTTTTAAGACAACCGAGTGGTTTTTCGCCGCATAATTATTGTTCTCGCTCTTGCGCTATGGTGGTGAATAATAGAAACGACCCCAAAAGAAAACCGCAATTTAAAACTTGCATTGCATGCGGCAAACAATTTAGGAAAAGTAGCGGGAATATAAAATATTGTTCTACGAAGTGCTGGGGCGGCAGAAAGCCCAAATATACTTCACAGGAGTTAATCAATATAATCAAACAAGAAGTTCAAAGTTTGTGCAGAATACCCTCAAGGAGAGAGATAAGCAAAATTTCGGATTCGTGTAAAAAATCTTTCGGTTCGTGGAATAACGCTATTATTGCCGCGGGGTTTGAGCCAAATCGTTCCCATAGCCAGCGAATGTACAAACGCTCCATCGCGAAAGCGGCCGATGGGCACATTTGCGATTCCATTTCCGAACTTTTAGTGGACAACTGGTTTTATAAAAACAACATACCTCACGAACGAGATGTTTTTTATCCGAATACGCGCCATAAAGCGGACTGGGCGATACCAGCCAAAAGGCGAAAGATATTTGTTGAGTATTTTGGATTAGCGAATGATAGCCCGAGGTACGACCGCGCCGTAAGAGAAAAAATAAAACTTTGCCGAAAAAGCAAAATTTCTTTGATTTCAATTTATCCCCAAGATCTTTACCCCAAGGAATTTTTAGAAGAGAAGTTAAGAAATAAGTTCAAAATTTTTCTAACCTCCTAATTTGTCAGGACGGAGAGATTTGCACTCTCGGTCTCCGGTTCCCGAAACCGGCGCCTTAGCTGCTAGGCCACGCCCTGTTATCAAGTTACCCAATATTTCGCTTTGGTCATATCGTCTCTTTTGGTGACAACCTGTTCTCGGTCTTCTTTGGCTTTTTGGGCCAATTTTTTTAACTCATCATCGGCCAGCGCGCCGAGTTTTTTTGTTTCTTTTTCCAGAAAATCCTTTTTGTTTTTCTTCGGGTCGGATAATACTATGCCCAGTAAAACATCAAGGATTTGCCCCACTTTTGGCCCGGGCCGAATAGATAAAAGCGTCATAATGTCATCGCCCGAGACCTTGAGCATTGAAGCGCTTATTGGGTCCAGCGCCACCCTGTCCATTACATATTTTAAATGCCGTAATTTATAGGGCTGGGCCTTGGGCACGCCCGAGCCGATTCGGTCGGCCATTCGCACCTGCAATAACTCCTCAACGCTCTCCGGGCCCACATTGCGCACTAAGCGGCGAACAGACGAATCCGTGACTTCGTCCACATTATAGTAGAACAAATGGTATTTGACCAGCTTGGCTATCTTTTCAATGTCTTTTCTGGGAAATTTCAGCCGTTCTAAGGCCTGAACCGTCATTTTATAACCAACTATCTCGTGGCCATAAAAAGTGGCTCCCTGTCCCTGTCCTCGCTTTGTTCTGGGCTTGCCAATATCGTGCAGTAAGGCGGCCAAACGGACATTCTGATTAAAGTTTTCTTTGGCTGCGTACTTTAACGACAAAATACCGTGTTCGTAGACCCCATAGATATGGTGTTTGCTTTGTTCAATTTCCCAGCCCTCTTCCAACTCGGGCAGAATGTATTTCAAAAGGCCAAGTTCTCTTAAAAGTTCAATGCCCTCGGACGCCCTTGGAGACATTATAATTTTTAGAAATTCGTCTCTGATTCTTTCTTTGGCAATGGCTCTGAGCCACTGGCTATTATTTTTAATGGCGTCTTTGGTTTTCTCTTCAATTGTCCAGCTATCTCCCAAGCAAACGCTAAATCTAACCGCCCTCATCAACCGCAAAGCGTCCTCTGAAAATCTCTCTTCCGGCTTGCCCACAGCCCGAATTATTTTGTTTTCTAAATCTTCCTGGCCGCCAAACGGGTCAATAATCTCTGGCTTGCCATTGCCCAAAGCAATGGCGTTCACTGTAAAATCTCTTCTGGCCAAGTCCTCTTGCAGGGTCTTGGCAAAACTCACTTCGTCCGGGTGCCTTTTGTCCGTGTATTTTGCTTCCAGACGATAGGTGGTGACTTCCACCTCTTTTAGCGCGCCTTCTTCGCCGCCATCGGTTTGCACGGTCACGGTCAAAAACTTGTTTTCGTAAAAGCTTTTCGGGAAAACCCGCTGAATTTCTTCGGGTTTGGCATTGGTGGTCACATCCCAATCCTTTGGCTCAACTTCGCGCAAAACATCTCGCACGCACCCGCCAACAATAAAGGCCTCAAAGTCGTTCGCTTGGAGATTTTCAAGAACACGATTTACTTCTTGGGGGATTTTAAGCGTTTCCATAGTTAGTTTTTCATTCGCAAATTCATTATGTTCTATTTTGTCTGTTTTTTCAACTTGCCGAAGGTCTTATTATCTGTTAAATTAGAGTTGACGGCGTAATTCGCCCCCGTAGCTCAATTGGATAGAGTACCGGGCTTCGAACCCGGCGGCGCAAGTTCGAATCTTGCCGGGGGCACTGGCGCTTCGCTAAATTAAAAATGAAAAGTGAAAAATGAAAAACCACACAAAAGTGTTTTTAATAGTGTTTAGTTTATTGCTCCCAGCCATCTCGCTGGCCGCGGGGTTGGTGCCTTGCGGCAACCCAGGGGACGCGCACACAACCTGCACTTTTTGCGATATTTTTGCGCTCTTAAAAGGATTGGTTGATTTTGTTATTATCACTCTTGTTCCTATTAGCGCGGTTTTGTTGCTCACCGCTGGCGGAGCGATGTTTATTTTTTCTGGCGGCAATCCCGGGCTAACTACCAAAGGCCGCTCCATAATGACCGCGGTTGTTTGGGGGCTGGTGATTATTTACTGCGCCTGGCTTTTGGTTAATACTTTTTTGGTGCTGATTGGCTTGAACGACCTTTCATTCGGCAGCTGGAAAATGAGCGAATGGTTCGTCATAAAATGCTCAATCACGCCATAGTTTTAAAAATTAAAAATTAAAAATTACGCGCCTCGTTTAACGAGGAGCGCCATGCCCCCGTAGCTCAATTTGGCACCCGCCACCATGACTATTGGTCAGGTAGGCGGGCAAGGAGCAGTTGCCAATACATGGTATGTATATGTATTATCGAGCCCCTATAACTCAATCGGCAGAGTAGTTGCCTCTTAAGCAATTAGTTGCAGGTTCGAATCCTGCTGGGGGCACTAGAGTGGAGACAGGGTCCGGCTGCTTGACAGCCGGTTTTGTTTTGGGCAAGATTAAAAGGATATTTTGTGTCGTTCATTGTTATAAAGTCATAATTTTCAAAAATAGGAGGGTGAAAAAATGGCAAAATTGCCGAGTGTCTTGATATTAACCGGGGACAACAGCGAAATTGAAAGGTTTCTAAAATCTTTGGTCAGCAATGGGCTGGCCGAAAACACTTTACGCCGCTATTCTTCTGAAAAAATAGACCTCTCTATCTTGGGAGAATTGGTTTTGGCGCTACAAGAAGCGCAGGATGAAGTTGAGCGATTAGCTCCGGAAGTAGAGTGCTTGAGAAATTGCACAAAGATGGCGGAAGTTACAGCTCTCAAAGAGAGGATTGGGGTATTGGAGTACTCTCTTGAGGAAGTCCAAGCCACCAATGGCTTGTTAAAAAATAAGCTCCGAGGGGTGTTGGAAAAATACCTTTACGCAAAAGGGGTCGGAAACGACAAGTTTATCGGGGAGGTTGAAGCCCTCCTTGAGGCAACATAAGACGAAACAAAAGCCCAGTTTTTCAAACTGGGCGAAACTTTTTTTAGGCGTCTTGGGCGTGAATCAGCTCTTAATTGTCAATTTCTTGCGTTTTGGCTTTTGGGCGCGGGGTATGCGGATGGTTAAAACGCCTTTTTCCATCGCCGCCTCGGCTCGGGACACAT
>ERZ1292629.1830-Hain-H43-01um-R1-1830-length-19566-cov-8_pt1 | contig 19566 bp, 21 predicted proteins | sample MGYA00564399_ERZ1292629 | MGnify/ENA primary metagenome ERZ1292629 (study PRJEB36523, sample SAMEA6512636) | groundwater metagenome | collected 2019-01-08 | study: AquaDiva: Metagenomics assemblies of 32 groundwater samples | reverse complement strand
AGGTATTGCTTTATTTCTCTATATAGAGTACCCTTACCAATGTAAGTGTTCTCGAGGGGTTTTCGGTTTTGCCATCATTCTATAGGAATGCAGCAAGCGCAAGGGCTTTTGGTCCGAGCGGAGAACAGGTAAGAGAAGTGGTCGCCTTACAGAAGATACTAATTAATCAATGGCTAAAAAGTTGTACGTTGGAGGTTTGCCTTATGAGACAACCCAAGAGGAACTCAAAGATGCATTCTCCCAAGCTGGAACGGTTACTTCCGCAACGATAATCGTAGATAAGCTTTCTGGTCGCTCTCGGGGTTTCGGTTTTATCGAAATGTCCTCAGATGAAGAAGCGGCAAAAGCAATCGAGATGTTGAATGGAAAAGATTTCGGTGGACGAAAGCTCACCGTAAATGAAGCGAAGCCGATGGAAGAGCGCCCACGACGGGATGCTCGCGGCGGAGGCGGTGGATTCGACAATCGCAGAAATAACTGGTAAGAATTGAAAAGGAAGAATCCCTGAAAAACACCTGAAAGGGTGTTTTTCATTTTTGATATTTGCCGCCTTCTGGCGAGTCTCGCTGCTGCTGGATTTTTTATTTTTGATTTTTTCATGGTACTATCGAGTATATATGGATACATTTTTTTTTACCGTACTTATCGCAGGAATCGGAGTTGGGTTTTGGTTTTTGTGGCGGGCAATAAAGACACATGAACCTAAGAAGGACGAGGGACAGGGATTATTGCTTCTTCAAAACCAAATAAACGAACTGACGCGCGCACTCGACACAAAACTCGGCCAAGTCGCCAACGAATCCAAACACACCGTAAGCGAAGTGACCCGGGCAATGCAGCAACAGTTCGGCCAGAGCGTGAAAATCATGGGCGATGTGACCGAAAAGCTGACACAACTTGGAGAAACCAACAAGCAAGTGGTGAGTTTCGCCGACCAGCTTAAAAAGCTTCAGGATACTCTCACAAACCCAAAACAGCGCGGCATCCTTGGGGAATATTACCTTGAAACTGTTTTAAAAAACGTTTTGCCGCCGGGAGGATACCAAATGCAGTATCCATTCAAAGATGGTGTGATTGTTGACGCCGTGGTTCTCGTAGATAAGAGAATCATTCCGATTGATTCGAAATTTAGCTTGGAGAACTATAACCGATGGGTAGCGGCCGTTGATACAGAGGGCAAAAAAAAATTCGAATCCGCTTTTATTTCCGACATAAAAATGCGTATCGACGAAACATCGAAATATGTAAAACCACAAGAGGAAACAATGGATTTCGCATTTATGTTCATCCCGTCTGAAGCGATTTATTACGATCTTCTTATTAACAAAGTCGGAAGCAACGCCGAGGACAAAAATTTGATCGCGTACGCGTTCCAGAAAAAAGTGATTATTGTCTCGCCTACTTCATTCCTCGCATATCTCCAGACCGTTTTGCAGGGGCTCCGCAACCAAAAAATTTCCGAGCAAGCGAAAGATATCATCAAACAAGTCGACAATCTGCGGAAACACCTCATCACATACGAGGAATACTTCGACAAAATCGGAAAAAATCTCACGACAACCGTAAGCGCATACAACCACGCGCACAAAGAATTCGGAAAAATAGACAAAGACGTTTTAAAAATCACCGGCGAGGCGGTGGGAATTGAGGTTGCAACGCTTGAAGCGCCGCATAGCAGCGAAGAATAAAACCGAAATTTTTTCTACTTTTTTTTTCTTCTCAAAAAAGTAGGAATGTCCCACATGTCGCCTTCCTTTGATGCCGGTTCTTTTTCAATAATTTTTTCAGACTTTTTTGAAGCATCCGCCTCTCCTTGAGAAGCTTGAGTTTTTTTAGTTATATTATCTTCAATTCGAGACTGTGATCCATGTATTTTATCCCCTGTTTCTTTGACTCCTTTATTAAAATCTGGGTTTAGAAAAACGTTTTGCCTCTTCTCGAAATGATCCGAAAAAAGAGTTGTCGGCTGGTTTCCGTTAAATCCAGTTGCGATCAGTGTTATTTTTATGTGGCCGGATTTAAGAGCTCTATCGTAATACGCGCCGAAGATGATCCTCGCGCCAGGATCGGCAGATTGTGCCACGATTTTCGCAGCGTCATTCACTTCATTCATTTTTAAGTCTCTTCCGCCGGAGATTCCCAATAAGACTGATTTTGCCCCTTCGGCGCTTATTTCAAGAAGTGGTGAGTTGAGAGCGGAAGTGACAGCCTTTACCGCGCGGTCGGCTCCCGTCGCAACGCCGACACCGATAATTGCCATTCCCGCATCTTGCACAACGCTTCTCACGTCAGCAAAATCCAAATTGATGATACCCGGCGAAACAATAAGTTCAACAATGCTCATTAACGCGTTTCTTAGAACTTCATCTATCTCCTCAAAAGCCTTAAGTATCGGCGTATCTTTGCTAATAACGGTGAATATTCTGTCGTTTGGCACAACAATAATAGCGTCAACTTTTTCCCTAAGCTTCAATAGACTCTCTTTTGCTATTTTATCCCGCTGAACTCCTTCAAAACTGAATGGCTTCGTGACAACCGCCACCGTGAGCGCGCCGGACTGCTTCGCGACATCTGCCACGATAGGCGCCCCGCCGGAGCCTGTTCCGCCACCCAGGCCAGCCGCGATGAAAACCAAATCAGCCCCCTTTAAGGATTCCGCTATTTCCGAACGATTTTCCTCCGCCGCCTGACGTCCCAAATCGGGATTCATGCCGGTACCCAAGCCTCGAGTCAAATTTTTTCCGATATAAATTTTATGGCGCACATCACAATGGTCCAAGTCTTGGTGATCTGTATTTATCGCAATAAATTCCGCGCCTCGGATAAAGTTTCGGCTCATCCGCGAGACCGCATTGCCGCCTCCGCCCCCAATGCCAACCACTTTAACGCTCGCAAGAGGAACGTATAAATTTTCTTTCCGCACAACCGCCTTTTTTTTGGATTTTGCCATGATGATGAATCTATCTCAAAATATTTTCTAGCCGCGTTGTGAGAGATTTTCTTGTATCCGCAAGGCGCAACGAGGAAGCTGTGGTTTACCCACTGCGACCGAGTTGGAACGCAGCGGGGCGATAAAATCTCCGCAACCGAAGGATACGCTGAATTTCTGCTGGCGCATCGTCGCCTCAGACTCGGAGTACGTAAAGCACACCTTCGTCCTTGCTCCTTGCGCCACCAGAAATTCAGCAGTATCGCGGCCGAACATATTTTGAGATAGATTCATATTAAGGAAGGAAGTACTTTATGATATTTTTTATTTTGAAATTCGAAAGCACCGATCCCCTGCCCCATCCTTTGTCATCAACCCCCCATAGCACGAGGCCGAACACGGTAACAAACTCGGGATCTTCGATGAACTTGGCGAAATTCCCAGCGGTAGCGCCCCACTCATCGCATAGCGTCATCCCTATTTGGCTTGAAAGTTTCAATTCTTGCCGAACGAGATCCGTAAGTCCGGGTACTTTTGAGCCTCCTCCTACAAGCACAACTCCTCCAGGAAGGTGACCCTGCTTACCCATTACCTTAAGTTCATTATTAACAAAATCGAGTATTTCCGCAAGGCGCGATTCTATGATTTCCGAGACAAATCGCCGAGAAGCGGATCCAGTCGCATCCGGAAAAAACTTCTTAAGGTCTATCGTTTCTTTCGCGCTAACTTCTTTTGACATCGCATACCCGTAATGCAACTTCAAATTTTCCGCCGCATCAACCGGAATCCTGAGTCCAATCGCAATGTCATTAGAAATACTCGCTCCGCCGACAGGAAATTTCGCGACACTGATAAGCTTGTTTTCCTCATATACGCACATCCCCGTTGTCCCAAAGCCTACATCAACAAGCACTGTTCCAAGGTTTTTTTGGTAATTACTAAGCGATGATCGGGATGCAACAAGCGGGGAGAGTACCAATCCGCTTACCTCTCCGCCAGCAAGCTCAACCGCTCTCATGAGACTTTTTACATGAGGAGAAAACGCGTCTATGACAAGACTGTTAACTTCAAGCCGATTTCCCGACAGACCTAAAGGATCGGCTATATCTCCTATGCCATCCACAATAAACTCGCGCGTCACATTATGAATTACCGTCCTATTAGGAGAAAGATGTATCGCCTGGCTCGCCTTAATTGCCTTATCAACGTCATCCTGGTAAATTTCGGTGTCAGCGCGTGAAACTGCGACAATTCCTTTTGAAATCTGCGCCTTAATATGAGGCGTTCCTATGCTTACGTATACGTTCTTGAGAGCCGACTTTGATATTTTTTTTACTTCATGAAAAACACGGTTAATTGACTGAGAAACTTCCGCGATATCAACGATAACTCCTTTCCGAAGGCCGAGCGATGGCTCTTTAAAAACAGTTTTTAGCATCGGCTTCCCGTCGCAATTCTCTATAAGCGCGACTTTAAGCGATGAAGTTCCGACATCTAATCCCGTAACAAAATTTGATGACATTTTAAAAATTCTTTATCCCGTATCTCGGAAAATCTTTTCGCATATTTTCCGTTCGAGAGCTTCCATACGTAGGATATCATTTTTTTTTGAATGTGAGTAGCCCATAAGGTGCAAAATCCCATGAATGAGCAGATGTGCGAGTTCCATAAATCCGCGCGAGGCAAGGTATTTGTTTACATACACTTCCCCAAGCACTTTTTTCTTCGTTTCCGGATGAGGAAAGCCTGCTGGCTCAGCGAACGAGAGGACGTTGGGCGTATGGCTAGGCCTTCGTATTCCCGCTTTTTTCTCCAATTCCCGCATTTCTTTTGCGCTCAAAAGAAAAATCTCAATTGAATAGTTATCAAAAGAAAGATATGAAAGTGTTTTTTGAGCGACCACTAAAAGACGGCCTCTGAGTTGACGAAATCCGCGCACAGCCGGCATCGTGTCAATTTTTAATTCGCTCTTTTATGACTTCTGCCACAAACTTCCCGTCAGCTCTCTCCTTCATCTCCTTCATCGCTTCCTTCATAATTGAAGCAAAATCAGTACGCCCCCGAGAAATAAGCTTTTCAATAATTGTTCGTATCTCGCTTTGATCCAACTGCTTCGGAATATACGCCTCAATAATAGCTAGCTCTGCTTCTTCGCTAGAAACCAAATCCTCCCGTCCACCTGTTTTAAAAAGGCGGATCGCCTCTTTGCGCTTCTTAAACTCTTTTTGAAGCACGGAGTTTATTTCCTCGTCAATGAGCTCCGCAGGTTTGCCTTGTCCCTGCTTTTCTTTCTCTTTGCTCTGAACCTCGGACAATATAAATCTCAAAACACCGGTTTTTATCTTATCGCCGGCTTTCATAGAAATTTTAAGGTCCGACTGCAAATTTTCCTTTATACTCATACCTGATCTACGCAATCCCAAGCTTTCGAGCTCGATCGATTTCTTTCTTTTTTTTATCCTTTTGAAGCGCCGAGGCCTTCCGCTTGATACGACTTACCGTCCGCGCATAGAAAAGTCTTCGACGCGCTTCTTTAAGCACTCCGCTTCGCTTAATTCTTTTAGAAAAATTAAACATAAGCGCGCTTGCCGACTCGCCTTGTTTTCTTTTAACTTCTATTCCCATATTTTTATTTTGGTAAACCCCGTAATTATAGCTCAATCTAATTCGATCATGTATCACTATTAATTCTAGCGCGTATTGCCCAGCTCGCGCCATCGCTTCTTGATCTCCACCACAATTCTATCTAAAGGAAAGTTTTCTTGCAACCCAGTCCGCATATTTCGTAGAATGACGCTGTTCTCATAAATTTCCTTCTGTCCTAATATCAACGCAAGCGCCACTCCTTCTTTGTCGGCAGATTTAAGTTGGGCGCGCAAGGATCCCTTAGCAAGTGATTCTGATACTGGGATGCCCTCCGCCCATAGGTCTCTAATCAACCCCAACGCCTTCTTTTTTGCGGAATCTCCAGCGTGCATAAGATACACCCTTTTGACAAACTTCATAGGAAGCTTCACGTTCTGAGCTTTCATTACTGATACAATCCGCTCAACGCCGCATGACCAACCAACCGCAGGCGTAAGATGGCCACCCAATGCTTCCATGAGATAATCGTACCTGCCTCCGCCGCCGACCGCGCCGACACCTCCGCCTTCCCCTTCGATGAAAACTTCGAACACCGTGCGATTATAATAATCTAGACCGCGCACCAGTTGGTGATCTAAAGCATAGGATATTTTGAGCTCATCGAGATATTCCAAAACGCTCTTAAAATGAGAACTGCAGGTAGTACAAAGCTTATCCAAAAAATTTGGCGCTTCAGTTCTTATATTCACGCATGACTCGTTTTTACAATCCAGCAGACTAAGCGGATTCGTTTTGAGTCTGTTCACGCAATCGGCGCACAATTCTCCTTCTTTGTTTTTGAAGTAATTGAGAAGTTGTTTTTTATAGATCGGCCGGCACACCCGACACCCGATAGAATTTATTTTCAAAGAAATATTTTTTATTCCAACTTCTTCGAGTAGGCACGTTAATATCAAGATGGATTGCGCATCGTGTATTGGATCATTCATTCCTCCAAGAATGTCGAATCCTAGCTGTGTAAATTGCCTGTAACGGCCGAGTTGAGGCCTGTCGTGCCTGAACACTGGGCCAAAGTAATATAGTTTTTGGGGTTGGCCAAGACGAGAGAGGCTATGCTGCAAATACGCCCTGCATATTGAAGGCGTAAATTCCGGGCGAAGCGCAAGCAGATCGCCGCCCTTTGTCTTTAGGACGTACATTTCTTTCTCAACTATATCCGTTCCCTCGCCGGTTGTTTTTCTAAACAAGTCGGCATATTCCAAAATCGGCGTGTCAATTTTTGAAAAATTGAAAAAACGGACGATGTCGCGCGCTACCGACTCAATCCGTTCCCAATAAGGCTCTTCGCTCGCAAGCAAGTCGTGCATCCCCTTCGGCGCTTGAATGAACCTTGAAGTGTCGCCTCTTTTTGCCTTATCTTTTTTTGGATTCATCCCGCTTAGTTTTATTATTAGTTTTGATACTTAGGCGCCGCAAACGTTTTAAAATCGTTTATTGGCCATAATCTAAGGCGAACCAATCCGACTATTTTGTCCTTCTTGAGCGGTCCCCAGTTTCTTGAGTCGAAACTGAATGATCTGTTATCCCCAAGAACAAGGTATTCATCCGATGCAAGCTTAAACGGGGACCTCTCGCTCGGCACAAACGGCTGAGGAAGATATTTCTCATCAAGTACTAATCCCGGCGGCTCGCATGAATTTGAATTGAAGACTGTGATTTTAGAATCTCCAAGCACGACACACTCATTAGGCAAACCGATGATTCTTTTGATAAAATAAGTTGAGGGATCGCCTGGATACCCAAACACAATAACCTCTCCTCTCTCCGGAGCCCTAAAGCGATAAGTAAGTTCATCCACAAGGAGATAATCTCCGTTAGAAAACGTCGGGATCATGCTCAAGCCGCTCACGAGGAATGGCTGAACAAGAAAACTTCGTATAACAAAAACCGCCACGATGGCAACGACCGCAATTTCGAGAATCTCGAGAACTGAAGAAAAAAAATTTCGCATAACAAGATTCTAACGATTATACCTTGGAGTTATATAACTAATCAAGGACATTGGGGAAAATTTGATTTAACATGGAAACTGCGGGAAAAGGAAAATTAGAAAACATATCGCTCATCGCCGGACTAGGCAATCCCGACGCCGAATACGAAAACACGTATCACAATGTCGGAATGCGCGCGATTGATTTTCTATTGGAAAGATGCAGACCTGATGCACTTACTAAAAAAGTGAAATTGGTTCGTGGATTTTTTGAATATATCGGAATACATCAGACAATCTTTATAAAACCTATTGTGTTTATGAATGAATCTGGAAAAGCGATAGCGAAAGCCCTGCGTTTCTTCAACGTAAAACCAGAGAATATGGTCATCATCCATGACGACAGCGACTTGTATGTCGGAGACTTCAAAGTGTCTTTCGGGTCAGGATCGGCTGGCCACAAAGGCGTCGAATCACTAATAAGTCAGCTTGGGACAAAGAATTTTTTCCGGGTACGCATAGGGATACGCACGCCGGAAGAAAACAGAAAACGCCGGAAAAGGGCATCTGAATTAGTATTGGAAAACATAACGCCGGAACACCAGAAACAATTCATTAAGATATTTGAGAATATGAAGGATTGGCTTGAAAGAAAAAAGCTATTGATTTAAATAGAATGTAATCGAGAAACTGATACCAGTAACCGCCTTGCGGATATCAGATAAATTGAGGTTTATATTCTTAAACCCCGCATCTCCGGCAAGGGCGTTTTTAAATGCCGTGAGTTTATCCTCGGATCTCGCCTCGCCACTTACAAGTATGGGAACGCTTGAGCCTCGAAAATTGATTTGAGCAACCGTTATGCCGACTGATTCAGAAATACCGCGGATTTTTTCGATTAGTCTGCTTTTGGAAACTTGCGATGCCCTTACGGCACTAAAAAGCGAGGTTAAACGATTAAATTCCTGAGCGCGAGCTTGAAGTATTCTACCCTCTTCTAATCCGCTATTTCCTAAACTAAAAAGCGACTGAGACCGGAGTCCGGAACGAGTCTGCGCAAGGAACAAATAACTCAAGAAAAAAACGCAGAGAAAAAGCCCCAAAGCCGCCGGCATGAGCACCCTCCAAAAATCCAAAAACAATACAACTTGTTCCTCGTGAAATTCCTCCTGCGCGCCGATACCCAACAAACTCAATTCCCTATCCTGCGAACGAGGACTCTCCCCCCGGAAGCCGCATCCCAAAGCAACATGCCATTCTGGAGTAATTCCCTTGTCTTTAAATATAAGTTCCAGAACAAGGAATGAAAAATTATCTGCAATAATTTTTTTTGTTTCATCTTTGAGCGCGGCCGCCGAGATAACCACTTCCGAGAGAGAGTCTATCCAGTGCTGATTGTAGAAATTAACAACTTGACGGAGACTTCGAATGACCTCCGATTCAAAAGCCTGGGGCGATATTGCGCCTTTCTCGTCAGCAATATCGCGCCACGGGTTAAAGTATTCAAAATAAAGCTGACCCTGACGAATAATCAAGAAATCAATCCCTGAATTATCGATATGTATAAGCACATGCGACTTATTCATATCTATGCCCATTTGCGACCCTTCTTCTCTTAAAAACCGAGTCAGGGCCAACGCACGGGACTCGATGACAACTGGTATAAAATCCGCCGCAAGGAGAGCCTTTGTAATTTCATCGACAACGGCACGATCAATAAACGCGCTCAAAATCTCAAGTTGAAGCGAACCCTGATTTTCCCCGACTTTCTGCCACCCGGAATACGCCCGAGACGTATCCATCGGAGAAACCATTTCTATATTGAGCTGTATCGCCCGATCAAGATTTTCTCCTTTGATAATCGGGAGACTGAATACCTGGCTATAAATGCTTATCGAGCTGAGCGATGCGACAACAGATATTTTGCGCCTGTTTTTTTCCGGAAACGCTTGGGATTTCAAATCCTTTAATGCTGAAATGAATTTCTCATAATTTTTTATTTTCCCCTCCTCGAGTATCCCCGGTTCTAATCGGATTACAACAAAACGCCACGCCCCACCAGTTTTATGTACAAACCTCAAAGCCATGTCTGAAATCTCAAGGCCACCAATAAAAGTTCTGACCCGCAACAGAGACAAAAACCGAGGAATGTAAGACGACAGTTGTTGCATATAATTTATTCTATATATTTCCAGTAAGTAAGAATGATTTGGCCGGTACTCGGCGATCGCGAAACCACAACAGACACTTTCCTTTGACGTCCGGAGATAGCTGAAACGGAGGTAATCGCCGCTTGCCCCGGAACTGGAGAATCCTGAGTTATTGAAACATCAGCTGAATAAGTCCCTAGAGGCAAAGAATACGCGCCCGATAAATCTTTATTCCGAGTTAGACGTATCAGCGCGTCGTAGGCGCCGGAAGCCGCAACTGCTTTCGCTTTCTCGGATATTTGGAAACCATATGAACTTGCGAGGAACGAGCGTGACAAGAAAGCCATCGTGATAGCGCTTAGAACGATCAGTCCCCCCATCAAAAGCACGAGAGGCAACACGGTCTGCCCGCTGTTTTTAGTAATTTTTGCCAATGAACAAAAATTGCATGGCATCAAGTGTAGTATAGCATTTTGCATTTATCACAGCCCCAGAAAGTCACTGGCGCCTCACTACGGGCTCCAGTTTACGATTATTTCGTCGACTCTCGGCGATAACGTTCCGATCAAATTTGAAATCAACTTAACGCGATATCTAAAATATCTGAAGTTATTATGCGCTGAGCGGTGTAATTTAATAGAGACATCCGCCCCGGTCGTGTAGTATGTATTCGATGTCCCATCGCTTCCTTTGTATGTCCACGGACCGGAGCTGGAATTACTTGTCGCGAGCTGAAAGCCAACCGAGGTTTCCGGTGGCTGGCTGCCGTGCCACAATATTGAATTAAATTGCGCTCCCGAGGCAATTCCCGTATCAAATATCGTTGAATCGAGATACCCTACGGTTGACGTCGCAATCCAGCTAGTTATAACGCTATATTGAGATCCGCATCCATGATTTGAGCAATTAAAACTTATCCATCCAATAATGTCATTCCACGCGTAATTATTGAAAATGCCGTTTATGCTATTAATCCACGCCTGATAATTGGAAACGCCACACCCGTTGTTATTGTGGCAATCAAAACTAATCCATCCGTACTGATCGTTCCATCCCCAGCCGGATAGATTCCCCGTACCGTCGTTCGTCACCCAATAATTGCTCGAGGCGCAAATATTTCCAACACGAGTTGTTGAACAATCAAGTGAAATATCCCCCGCGGAAGAACTGGCGTAGCCAGTAAGTTTCTGCGAACTTACGGTAATTGAGTTTGTGTTATAAAAATCTATCCAGCCTATTAGATCGTTCCATGCCCAATGTTCCGTTGTCGTCGAATTGATATTGGTTGAAGCGCTTACGCGGACACTGGAAAGAATAAATATAACAAGGCATGCTCCAAAAAAAATAACTGGGTTTTTGAAGCTGTCTGTTTTTAAAATTTGAAAGCGTGTCATGGTTAAGAGTTCCTCATTGCGCCCTTGCGGAAACAACGGTGGAAGTGCCGACGCACTGAGTAATTACATCCCCAACGTTCCCTCCAACCGAAAACAAGTAATTATTGTAGAAAACAGCGCCTGTTGTTTGGACGTTACTAGGCAATGCCGTAGCTTCGGTCCAAGAACCAAGCGTGCCGTTACTGTTTATTTTCGCATATCGAACCGTAGAAGTAGAAGGAAATGTGTGAGCATTGTCCGTTCCTCCGACTATATATAAATAGCCGTTATTGATCGCGAGCGCGTGTTTCTCGACGGCGGCGGGAACGTCCGTTGTTCTCGACCAACTGCCAATCGTGCCATCGCCATTAATCGGCGCGTATTGCACGATACCAGAAGGGTTACTGTTATAATATCCACCGACTTGGTAGAGATAGCCGTTGTAAGCTACTGCAGCGAGCCAGCTATCCCTACCTGGCAAGGCTGTCACGGGTGTCCACGATCCAAGCGTGCCATTGCCGTTTATCTGAGCGAAGAGCACCGTGGATGTGTCTTCGGTACTAGGGCTGCCCCATCCTCTGCCGCCCAGCACGTACATATACCCGTTGTAGGCGACTGAAGAATGATCGTAGAGAGTATTGGGCAAAGGAGTTGTGTTTGTCCATGAGCCCAAGGTGCCATTGCCATTTATGGAAGCATACCTAACCGTGGAAGTTGTTGCGGCACCTGCGATCACGTATGCATAACCGTTGTACACGACAAATGCCTCGCCTGCGAGAGCGTTCGGCAACGGAGTGGTAGCGCTCCACGAACTCACCGCGCCATTGCTATCCGCCTGGCCATATATCACGGTGCTCGTGCCTAAACCGCACTCGTCTGTAGCGCCCGCCGAGATTGCGTAGATGTAGCCGTTATAAATATCGGCGGCAACTACCATAGGGATCGGGAGGGGCGTCGTGTTGTTCCAGAAAGTTAAAGCGCCGGTAAACGAAAGATCAAGCGATATCGACCCCGCGGTTAAGTCATACGCAATATTAGTCGACGTCGAAAAAAGAGTGTTCGTCGTTGTCGCGGGCCCGTTTTGTCCTGGGCCGCCGGACCAATCAGTTTGAATAAAAACATTATTCCTGCTCCGCGTAACATATTGTGAAATCGTGTTTGTGGCGCCGCGCGGCCAGCTATATGCAATGGTTACTTTTTTCGTAGAAGGATCGTATTTTAAGCTCGGGGACTCCGACTCGACGCCATCAATTATTATGTCGCTATTAACTTCCCTATACACGTCACTAACATAAAAATATCTCGTGTACGTTGTCGAAGAGATTGAAACCGACTGATCTCCTGATAACGACGTAAATGGAGAACTTGAAGAATTCAAATAATAGTGGTTCGCGGAGGTTGTCGCCACATTCAAAATATTGTGCCAATCGCCCTCCGCCCATACGCGGACATTTTCAAGAAGCTCCTTGGCAAGCGCAGCTCCGGTTTGCAACTTAGTTGCTTGAGCATTACTGCGCAACGCCAGAGCGATAACTCCAGCAGCTGCAATTATTAAAACCGCGCCAATGGCGACAGCAACTAAAACTTCAACAAGAGATTGGCCTGAATTGTTCTCATTTTGAAATATCATATATTTATTTCTGCCGCTACTATAAGCTTATCAAAACGCCGAAAATTCTCATAGGAAATTCTTGCCCCTGCCTCCTATAAAAAATATATAGATCAATATCCAATGAGTCCGCTACTGCTAACTCTCACAACCGAAGATGTCACAGTTGTCCCTCCTATCTTCAGAACAAGGATCACCGAAGTCGATGCGGAAGGAAATCCTGAAATTTGGGCGAATGTGATTTCCAGAAATGATCCCTGGCTAATACTTGATGTTGCGTAACTGACCAGGTTCGGAAGAGGATATCGCTCTACGGCGGTTGATGCGCCATACGAATTGTAAAACAAAGCATAGAACGGAGCGGTATTCGTGCTGTTTTCAAAATGAACTCCCCAAGCGCTTCCCGACTCTTGAACCGCAGAACGGCTTTGCGCTTCGCGAAGCATGGCGGAAATTTTTCTGGCCGACGAATCAAGATTAGCTCGATTTCTGGATCCGAGAAGGTTAATAAGCGACACGCCGGACACTATGATAATAAGCACGATGACAATGGCAAACTCAATAAGGCTGAATCCCCTTCGATAGCGCAGTTTTCCAAAAAAGGATCGCGATATTTCCAATATGTGCATTATCTCTTAAAACTGAGAAGTGAGTTGATACATAGGAATAATTATTGCCAAAGCTATTGTTGCGACGAGCAAACCCATAAGCAGCAGGAGCGCCGGCTCAAGAAGCGCAACCAACGCGTTAATTTTTGATTCAACGCTCGATGCGTAAAAATCCGCAACTGTTGCAAGCACTTCTTCCAAATGGCCAGCTCGCTCGGAAATTACAATAAGATTCGTAAATATCTTCGGAAACACGGCCTCCCGCTTGAAAGCCTCGCCAACGGTAAGCCCCTTGCTCAATCCTTCATCAGCGATCCGAAAAAGGCTGTACCTGAAAGAATCCAGGCCGGCAGCGCTTGCAGCAATCCTGATCGTCTCAATAATGGGGAGCCCGGCTTTAATTAAAGAACTCATAGTTGCCGAAAGTCGCTGAATGGCAATTTCTTTAGAAAGCGCGCGGATGAGCGGGGTGCGGATTAGAATAATATCGGCAACACGTTTTCCCGTTTTGGTTCTAAGGTAAAAATAAACTGCGGCGGCGGCTAAGAACAGGAAACCGCCAAGCAAAACAACAATATACTTTCCCAAGAAAAGGCCTATGCCAAACACAACCCGCGAAAAGAGCGGCGGAGTCATCCCGCCCTCATTAAAAACGTTGGCAATTTTTGGAAGCGCGAACGTAACCAAAAAGACAACGATGCCAAGCGTGGTAGCAAGAAGCACGATTGGGTACACGAGCGCGGATCGGATTTTGCTTTTAAGCTCTGACTCGCGAATAAGCGACGTTGAAAGATCTTCGAATGTTTGCTGAAGATTCCCGGATATCTCTCCGGCTCTAATAAGATTCACAAACGTCGTTGAAAAATACTTTTTGTGACTCTCGAATGTTTTATAAAATGGCTGCCCCTTGGTAAGGTTATCCCTAACCTCAAGAAGAAAATTTCTCACTGCCGGCTTTTCGAAATCAGCGATCAAGATGTTTATCGCTGAAAGGAGGTCCGTTCCGACCCGCAGCATAAGAGAAAAATATTTGCACAAAAGCACTTTGTCTGTGAGCGTAATCCTGCTGAAGAAAAAAGTGAAAATGTTCTTTGCTTCGCGAAGAGGCTTTACGGAAACAGGATGAAGCGCCTTGCCAGCCAATAATTGGAGCGCTTGCTTCAAATCATCCGCATCAATCTCGGACTCAACGATCTTTCCCGATGCATCGGAAGCTATGTAGTGGTAGAGCATAAAGAATGTACAAAGTTAAATCTCAGAAGTTAAAAGTAAAAGCGTAACCTTTATTTATTCTATAACACTTTTGAGTTTTAAGCTTTAAACTTTTAGTTATTCCTCTATCACCCTAAGAAGCTCATCGATCGTCGTGAGCGCGAGCTCTACCTTAAGAAGGCCATCCTCAAACATCGTCTTCGTCCCACTGCGGCGCGCCTCTTCTCTCAATGCGCCGAGATCAAAACCAGACGCGGTTATAATTTTTCTCATTGGGTCCGTAATGCCGATAATCTCAAAAATGCCGAGCCTGCCGCGATACCCCGTCATATTGCACGAAGCGCATCCGGATCCTCTGTAGAGCATTTTTACTTGTCTCTTAGCTTCTTCTTCGATGCCAAGAGCGATAAACTGAGCTTCAATGATTGCGTTCACGTCCGGACCGGGTTCGTATGAATATACGCAACTCTGACAAATGCGCCGAACAAGCCTCTGCGCAATGATTAAATTCAGGACAGACGAAGCGAGAAACGGTGGCACTCCCAGATCGAAAAGCCTCGGCACTGCCGTTGGTGCGTCGTTTGTATGGAGCGAAGACACTAGAAGGTGTCCGGTAAGCGCCGCCTGAATTGCTATGTTCGCCGTTTCGGAATCTCTGATTTCGCCGATCATGATGACATTTGGATCCTGGCGCAGAAGCGCCCGGAGGCCTGACGCAAAGGTAATTCCGGCCTGCGGATTGATTTGAGTTTGGTTTATGTATCGCATATTGTACTCGATCGGGTCTTCGATCGTCACGACATTTACTTGCGCTTTGTTCAATATATTCATCATCGCGTAAAGCGTTGTGGTTTTGCCGGACCCGGTCGGGCCGCACGAAAGAATCATCCCATACGTTCTTTTTAAATTCTCTGAAATTAATTCCGAGTCAGATTTTGAAAAACCGAGTTCTTCAAACGAAAGCGGCTTCTGAGAGGACTCAAGAAGCCTCATTTCAACTTTTTCGCCGTAAAACGTCGGCATGACTGAAACGCGAACATCAACTGTTTGATTTACAATCTGATACCGAAAACGGCCGTCCTGCGGTTTGAAATGTTCGTCGATCTTGAGTCCCGCAAGGATTTTAATTCTCGCAGTGATCGCCGGCTGAACTGCCTTTGTAACGCTCGTGATTTCGTAGAGGATGCCGTCAATCCTGTAGCGAATAAGCATCGAGTCTTCGAGAACTTCTATATGAATATCTGAAGCGCGTGATGAAACGGCGTACGAAAGAATGTTTTCAACGATAGCCACAATCGGCAAGTCCGCGGCAGATTCTTCAACGGTTTTAGATCTTGAAATCAACGAAGCACGGATATTTTCCTCGATTAGTTTTTTGAAATCCCTGCCAAGCTCATATCCGTAAACAGAAAAACCTCTGTTCAGATCTTCCGAAGTTGCGAGATATGGCCTTATTTTCGCTTGAAGCCGCTGGGTTAAAAAAGATATTGTTTCAAGGTCGCTCGGGTCGAGCATCGCAACATCGTAGACGCCGTTTTGCTCTCGGTTAAAAACGATAGCCTGCCGCTGCCGGGCAATACTCTCGTCGAGCACCCGCACAACGCTTTTGTCTACCGGTATCGACGAAAAATCCGCACGCTCAATGCCAAGCGCCTTTGCAACTAGATTGCCAAGAAACTCCGCGCTCGCAATTTTATTGGAAACCAAAACGTCCACAAGATTTTGATTCTTCCTTTCGGCTTCAGAGACAAGTTCATCGAATCGTTCTGGTGTCACTAAATTCTCAGCAAGAAGCGCTTTTTTAAATTGTTGCGGAAGTAATGGTAATTGCATAAGAAGACGACCAAACGGCTATTTCCGTAATAATAACAAAAAAACGTTGCGCGCGGCAAAAACGGAAGAACTCCGCTTGTGGCGGAGTTCTTAAAAGCGAACCGAAAAAACCCTACTTGCAACGTTACAGCGCAAGATTAGTCCCGACCTGGAAGATAGTGCTGCTTACAGGCCCACCTCCGCCATCTGTTGATTCGACGTCAGATCCTCCACTTTTTGAATATTTTGAACTTTCCATCTTTGCAGCAAGCTCGAAAACAAGGGATGTCGAACTTCCAACATAGGAATAGTACAAAGGCGCAGTCGTTGACGCATTGCTTGGATCTCTCGGCAAATTACCGATTGGGGCGCCGGAACTGATAGCGGTGAAATCCACAGGAATCCACCCTGTCCCATTAATCGAGAAATTGCCGCTTTGCGAAGATGAAACGAGCGTATTAGAAATCGTATACCTGTTGCCGCATGTCGTAATACTGCCCGCGCTAAAAGCAACGCTCAAAGCACACGTGCTGGATTGGGTTGGTGTTGCCACATCTGCCAAATACAAAGACATTGCGCTCTTCATGGTGCTCATGTCAGATACCCGCGTGGAATCCCTTGCTTGTTTCAATAGTTCCGCCGGATTCAGGGTCAATATGACAGCAACCGCTAGAACTGCAATAATCGCGATAACTACTAGAAGCTCGATCAAGGTAAAACCTTTTGAGTTTTTAATAATTTCTTTCATTTTTTTCATTTTTTTAAACACAACTCGACCTTTTTGAATCTTGGCATTATTGTAACATATCCTTGAAATGCGGATGTGGATAACTTTTGATCACGTAAATGCGTTATAAGCTTAAATTCGTTCCAATCTCATAAATCTGATTATTATTCCCCCCATCCCTGCTTTCTGTATCAGCCGTTCCGCTTGCGCTATATTTTGTGCTCTCCATGTCGGCGGTAAACTCGAATGTCAGATTGCTTGAACTTGCTACATATGTATAAAAAAGATTCGTGCTCGTTGCTCCGTTCGCGGTGTTTTTAGGATCTCGTGGTAATTTTCCGATCGGCGACCCGTTTGAAATAGCCCTAAAATTAACCGGAACCCAGCCTGTGCCATCAACCGCATATACACCATTGTTACTGCTTGTCGCTGTCTGCGATGTCGCCGAACGTCCGTTACACGAGGTACTCATGCTACTGCTTACAACGGACACATAGCATATTCGCTGGCTACTTGACGTAATCGAAGGGGACGATACGTCGGTTAAATATAAAGAAACTGCTTTTTTTAAAACAGTGAGATCCGAAATTCGCGTGGAATCCCGCGCTTGTTTTAATAGTTCCGTAGGGTTCAAGGCCAAAACGATGGCAACCGCAAGTACTGCAATAATCGCGATAACTACGAGAAGCTCTATGAGCGTGAATCCAGCGCCGCTTTTCAAACTTCTTAAAAGCGGTGCTTGGATGAAACCTTTCGCCAAATTCTGAATTCCGCGAAAGCCTTGGGTCTTCAGAAACTTTATAAAAAACCTGAATATAATCATGTGGTCAAACAATACTTTCCTGAAGGCATGTATAGTATAACCTATATGCAACGCTCAAATGGATAGTAAAACTGTGTATAAGTTTGGTCGCTTAGTTTTCCAGCTTATGCACTCTTTTCAGTCCAAGCGAGATAACACATCTAGATAATCTTGTGTGTAGTCGGCTTGTAACCGCAGTCGTTTCCCACTATCGCTTGTAAACTCAATAGATAACGCATGGAGCATCAAACGGCTTGCGGTGAGTACATCTAGTCCTCTCTTCATGCGCTTGTTAGTCCTGGGACCATATAGTGCATCACCGACGACTGGATGGCCGATGCTTGCCATATGCACCCTAATTTGGTGTGTTCGGCCAGTTAAAGGCTCAACCTCGACCAACGAAAAAGCCTCTTTAGTTTTAAGTTTTAAGTTTCCGGTTTTTCCTCCGAAGGAGGATCCTCCTTCGGAGGAAAGTTTTAAGTACTGTATTACTTTATATTTCGTAACCGCATCTTTGACCATTTTTTGCGAATGCACGCTTCGTTTTATTGTTCCGTCTTTAATGCCGATCGGTTTTTCTATAGTCCCCTTCTCCGGCACAACACTTCCATGCAGAAGCGCGACATATTTTTTCTTGATCTGTCTCGTTTTGAAAATCTCTTTCAGATGCTCAAAATATTTTTGATTTTTTGCGATAACAATTATGCCAGAGGTCTCCTTATCGAGGCGATGCACAATGCCAGGCCGAGAAACAGGGTCGTCCCCGACGGTTTGTATTTCAGGGTATCGCTTGACCAGCCAATCAACCAGCGTAGTCTCTTGAAGTTTTAAGTTTTCAGTTTTCAGTTTTTGGTTCGCTATGTGCACGAGCAACCCCGCCGGCTTGTTCACGGCCAAAAAATTTTCGTCTTCATAAATGATTTCCGGCTCTATCATAAAATGTGGGCCAGGATGGAATCGAACCATCGACTTCTGTCTTATAAGGACAGCGTTCTACCACTGAACTACTGGCCCAATTGTAAGAGGACTACTTCCCCAAGATCTTATCAAATTTTTCCATTGACTGCGCTGCCTGTGAATTGAAACTGTTGATTGCGCTTACCTCTGAATTAATCTGGTCTACAAGATGAGCGACGTCTCCTTCTTTGAAAGATACGCCGGCGAAGTGATCTCTCAACACATCTAAAAGCTGTCCCAAATAACCGCTGTAGTTTATAAGCCTGCTTACAAGAGCGAGGCGACTTGTAATTGAATCTAGTAAAGCTTGTCGGGCTTCAAGCGAACTTATGCCCGACAACGATTTAGTCATTGTCCCGATCTGATCAGAAAGCGCTATGGCCTTATCACGAATCTCCTGGCTTTGTTTTATGACATTTGTCGTAAGTTCGAGTGCTTCGGTATATTTCCCTTCTTTATCAAGCTGATTTATCGCATTGAGGTCAGACGCGGATTTACTAGAAAGATTTACGATGTTTTCCGATATTAGCGCGCCCTGAACCCGAGCCCTAGCCAATTCTTCCGGAATTGCTCCGGAAGCGTTTTTCCAGAGACTGATGCCTGTATATCCTCCTCCGAGGATCAAGATAAAAGCAATAAAAATCTTAGCGCGACGGGATTTCATGTGATTATCACTCTAATAAATTCAGAAAAAATTATCAAGTGAGCAGCTTGAAGATTTGAGATTTTAGCTTTAAGATTTAAGCTGTTTTGAGCGCGGGTATCGTATAATGGCATTACCTCAGCTTTCCAAGCTGATGACAGGGGTTCG